>Ga0129312_1000174_pt1 | contig 65469 bp, 60 predicted proteins | sample O827metagenome_FD_94434 | JGI IMG/M metagenome (GOLD analysis project Ga0129312, IMG submission 94434) | Orangutan group fecal microbial communities from Wisconsin, USA - O827 metagenome | ecosystem: Host-associated > Mammals > Digestive system > Large intestine > Fecal | place: USA: Wisconsin... | reverse complement strand
TACACCAAGGAGGGCGGCGTGATGCCCCTGATGGCGAAGGCTGCCGCCATGAGCGGCGCTGTGGGCATCCGCGCCAACACCGTGCGGGACATTACCCAGATCAAGCAGGTGGTGGACCTGCCGGTCATCGGCATCATCAAAAAGGACTACCCCGGCACGCCCATGTACATCACCGTCACCATGAAGGAAGTGGACGAGCTGGTGGCCTGCGGGGTGGATATCCTTGCTGTGCAGGGCACCGGTGCGCTGCGCCCGGACGGCTCTACCTCGGCACAGTTCATCCGCGCCGTCAAGGCAAAGTACCCCGAACAGCTGGTGATGGCGGACTGCGATAACTTTGAAAACGCCATGCTCTGCGCCGAGGCGGGTGCCGACTTTGTGGGCACCACCATGCGCGGCTATACCCCCGAGACTACCGGTATTAATGACATCGACTTTGACTTCATCCGCAAGCTGTCCGCCGAGTGCCCGGCAAAGATCATTGCCGAGGGTCACATCCACTACCCGGAGCAGGCGGTCAAGGCGCTGGAAGCAGGTGCATTTGCGCTGGTGGTGGGCGGTGCCATTACCCGCCCGGCAGAGATCACCGCACGCTTTACCGGTGCCATCAACGCCGCGAAGAAATAATACGGGGGGAGTGGCGGCTATGAAACACTATCTTGGTATTGACATCGGTGGCACTGCCGTCAAGCTGGGCATCGTGGACGAAGCCGGCGCGGTGCTGGCGAAAGCCGAGGAGAGCGTAAGCTTTGACGGCTACCGCACCCCCATCCTGACCACCGTGCTGAAAGCTGCGCAGGCATTCCTTGCCGCGCAGAACATCCCGGCGGAAAGCCTTGCGGGCATCGGCGTGTCTGCCACCGGGCAGATCGACAGCCGCAAGGGCATCGTGGCGGGCACCTGCGGCAACCTGCCCAACTACATCGGCGCACCCATCAAGGCAGAGCTGGAAAAGACCTTCGGTCTGCCGGTCACGGTAGCCAACGACGCCAACTGCATGACGCTGGGCGAGGTGTGGGTCGGCGGCGCAAAGGGCTATACGGACGTCATCGGTGTGACGCTGGGCACCGGCGTGGGCGGCGGCATCCTGACCGGAGGCCGTCTGCTGGAAGGCGCGCGGGGTCTGGGCGGCGAGCTGGGACACTACCGCACCCACGCGCTGGACGGCGTGGATTGCACCTGCGGCGCAAAGGGCTGCTGGGAGCGCTACGCCGCCACCACTGCTCTGGCGCGCGCCGCGCAGGAGAAAGACCCGGCATGGAAGGATGGCCGCGCCATCTTTGCCGCCGCTGAGGCGGGCAACAAGACTGTGCTGGCGCTGCTGGACGCATGGACGGACGAGATCGCACAGGGACTGGCGGGCATGGTGCATATCTTCAACCCGCAGCTGATTTTGATCGGCGGCGGCGTATCTGCCCAGCAGAAGCTGCTCATCGAGCCGATCGCAGAAAAGGTGAAAGCATCTGTAATGCCCGCCTTTGCCGAAGGGCTGGAAATTCGTGCCGCACAGCTGCACAACGACGCCGGTATGGTGGGCGCTGTGTACTACTTCCGGCAGACGATGGAAAAGGAGTAATTCGGTTATGAAAAAGCACATTCTCTGTCTGGGTGATTCCAACACCCACGGCTATTGCGCCGACCCCAACGACTGCGCCGACCATGGCATCCGCTTCAACGAGGACGAGCGCTGGACCTGCCGCCTGCAGAAGGCGCTGGGCGAGGAATATCTGGTCACCGAGGAGGGGCTTTCCGGCCGCACCACCGTGTTTGTGGACCCGCTGCATGAATCTATGGACGCGCTGAGCGTAGCCTACGCCCTGCTCAAGAGCCACGAGGTCATCGACCTGCTGGTCATCATGCTGGGCACGAATGACGTCAAGGAGCGCTTTGGCGCAAATGCTGCCTGCATCGGCGCGGGCATGGAACGGCTGCTGCTCAAGGCGAAGAGCGTGGACTGCTGGGGCGGCAAAGCGCCCAACATTCTGGTGGTGGCACCGCCCTGCATCAAGGACGGCTTCCATGATGCCGTCATGGGCGCAGGCTGCGTGGAGAAATCCCGCGGGGTCGCCGAGCAGCTGCGCATCGTAGCCGAGCGGCAGGGCGTGCACTTTATGGACGCCGCCGAGTGCGAGTTCAACGAGGTGGACTTCATGCACCTGACCTGCAAGGGTCACGCCCGGCTGGCCGAGCTGCTGACCGCAGAGGTGCCGAAGCTTATCTGAGTAAAAAGATGTCAGAGCGATCCCGGAAAGCCTGCGGGCTTTCCGGGATCGCATTTTCATACAGGCGGGGGAGAAAGCTCGATTTCCGGGACTGCATGGAAAAGCCACGCGGCAAGCGCTGCTTTTTCCTCCATACTGCCGCCTTTTTTGTTGACAAGGCACCGGCTTGCTATTATAATAGTGTAGTCAAAATGGCATTCCTGTGCGGCTTTGTGGCTGCGCGAAAGAAATACAGCTAATAACAAGGAGAGATTCTCAAATGGCACAAGAGATCAAGATGTCCGCTGCCGGTCTGAAGGCAATGCAGGAGGAGCTGGAATACCTCAAAACCGTCCGCCGCAAGGAGCTGGCTGAAGAAATCAAGGAAGCACGCAGCCACGGCGACCTGTCTGAGAACAGCGAGTACGACGAGGCCAAGAATACGCAGGGTCTGGTGGAGAACCGTATCACCGAGCTGGAGCAGACCATCAAGAACGCAGTTATAATCGATGAGAGCGAGTTGAGCGTGGATAACGTCTCCGTGGGCACCCACGTTACCATCCGTGAGACCGGCGAGGACGAAGCCGAGGAATATGATATCGTGGGCCGCACCGAAGCGGATGCCTTCAACGGCAAGATCAGCGATGAGAGCCCCGTGGGCCACGCCCTGATGGGCAAGGCTGTGGGCGATAAAGCCGAAGTACTGCTGCCCACCGGCCAGACCGTGGAGTACACTGTGCTGGCCATCACCCATTCTGTAAACTAAGTAGGAGAAACCATGGAAGAGCAAAAGAGAAACCCCGCTGCGGGTCTGTCCGAGAGCGAGCAGGTACAGGTGCGCCGCCAGAAGCTGGCCGACCTGCAGGCCGCAGGCAACGACCCCTTTACCCTGACCAAGTTCCCGCAGGACGCTTATTCTGCCGACCTGAAGGAAGAATATAAGGAGCTGCCCAACGAGACCGACAGCGGCAAGCTGGTGGCGCTGGCAGGCCGTATGATGTCCAAGCGCGTTATGGGCAAGGCAAGCTTTGCCCACCTGCGCGACGACAAGGGCGATATCCAGCTCTACGTCCGCCGCGACGAACTGGGCGATGAGGCCTACGCCGCCTTTAAGAAGCTGGACGTGGGCGACATCATCGGCGTGAAGGGCGAGGTGTTCCGCACCAAGACCGGCGAGCTGAGCGTGCGCGCCACTGAGCTGACCCTGCTGGCCAAGAGCCTGCGCCCCCTGCCCGAAAAGTTCCACGGCCTGACCGATACCGAGATGCGTTACCGTCAGCGCTATGTGGATCTGATCGCAAACCCGGAGGTGAAGGACACCTTCATCAAGCGCAGCCAGATCCTGAAGGAGATCCGCGCCTATCTGGACGAGAAGGGCTTCTTGGAGGTGGATACCCCCATCCTGACTCCGTTTGAGATCGGCGCTTCTGCCCGCCCCTTCTACACCCACCACAACAGCCTGAACATGGACATGGTGCTGCGCATCGAGACCGAGCTGTACCTCAAGCGCCTGATCGTGGGCGGTATGGATCGTGTGTACGAGGTGGGCCGCATCTTCCGCAACGAGGGTATGGACCCCAAGCACAACCCGGAGTTTACCTCCATTGAGCTGTATCAGGCCTTTACGGATTTCCATGGCATGATGGATCTGGTGGAGGAGCTGTACAAGCGCCTTGCCCTCAAGATCTGCGGCAGTCTGGTCATCCCGTATCAGGGCAAGCAGATCGATATGAGCCACTGGGAGCGCCTGACCATGGTGGAGGCTGTGAAGAAGTATTCCGGCGTGGACTTCAATGACTGGCAGACCGATGCAGACGCCATCGCCGCCGCCAAGGCGCACAACGTGGAACTGCCTGAGGTGCCCACCAAGGGCGCCATCCTGGCCGAGTTCTTCGACGCCTTTGTGGAGGACAAGCTGATCCAGCCCACCTTCATCTACGATTATCCTGTGGAGATCAGCCCGCTGGCCAAGCGCAAGCCGGATGATCCCGCTTTCACCGAGCGCTTCGAGTATTTCATCGACTGCACCGAGTACGGCAACGCCTTCAGCGAGCTGAACGATCCTATCGACCAGAAGGGCCGCTTCGAGCGTCAGGTGGCCGAGCGCAAGGCGCTGGAGCCCGAGTGCAAGGCACAGGTGGATTACGATTACATCAACGCACTGGAGTACGGTCTGCCTCCCACGGGCGGTCTGGGCTTCGGCGTGGACCGTCTGGTGATGCTGCTTACTGATAGTGCATCTATCCGTGACGTGCTGCTGTTCCCCACGATGAAGCCCATTGACCAGTAAATCACGAGAAAATTGACGAAAATACGAAATATTTTATTCTCGATTTTTTTGCAAAAGCTGTGTCATCCTCGTTTTGACATCAATTTGACAGCAAAATCCTGAAGAATCACGTCCCGTTATGAAGCGTGACGGATTTCAGACAAAACGTACAAAGGCTTGAACAAAGCTGTAAGAGCACTTCTTGGAATCATCTGAGAAGTGCTCTTTTTGTTTGCTCCTGCGGTCAACTTCTGTCAGACAGTTACAAAAAAACGGAGGATAACATTATGAAAACAGACTACAAGCCCATCAAATCCATGAAAGAAGTCCCCGACCAACTTCGCAAGCTGCGCCGCCAGTTCCTGCGCTACCAGCAGGCAGAAATCGTGTACAGCCTGTCCCATAAGAAGCTGTTAGAACTTGCCAGCGATGCCGGGGCTATTTATCGCTTCGACAGCACGGTGCTTATCAACCGGGAGATTTTTGATGCCTATTTGGAACGTTTCCATGAGCCAGCAAGAAAAATCACCGTGGAGGAGGTCGAGGACGAATGAGTGGCAGCGTATGGATGTTCTCCAATCAGATCGATGATGAAGATATGGACTTCATGCGGCATGAGTTTGTGACTTACAGCATGGCAAGCGATTACTACGGGCTGGGGCTAAAACCTGTCACCCGGATGGCACATGAATGTGGGGCGATTTATAAGATTGGCCGGAAGATTCTGATTCGGAGAAGCATTTTTGAAGAATATCTGCGCCAGCAGAGGAAGATTTGAGGTGTGCGATGGAAAAGCAGAATGCCCACTTGCATGACAAAAATAATGGGCTGGACTATGTGCTGGTCGGAGACTACTACTTTCCTGCCTTGATTTTGGCAGAGGATTCTCGCCCTGTTGGTCGCTGGGGTAGAATGTACAAACGGTATCTTAAAGAACATCATCCAGCACGGTATCAGGTTCTCCTGCTGTCCGGCAGATTGAACAGCTATCTGGCGGACATTGACGCGCAGGCAGAGGAACAGCTGGAGCTGCTTGCCCAGCAGATGGCAGAACGTGAGGGTATGAACGAAGAACTGAAAGCTGTAAATCAAATGGAATGGGTACGGAAGATGAACAACATCCGAAATCGTGCAGAAGAACTTGTACAAAATAATTTGATTTTTGCGTAACCAATAGGGGCGGACACTAAACGTATGGTGTCTGCCCTTTTCGACAAAAATGTATCGGAATTGGCTTTTTTGTTGACTGGTTATTGTAAAAATACTATACTTATTTTTAAGATGATTGCGTAGGTATTCGGAGGTGCTGGTGTTGGAGGTAAAGGAAGTTCAAACTTTATCGGAGCAGGAAAAGACGATTTCTCTGTTTGAGTTTATCAAAGAGTTGAACAAACTCAAGCAAAAGGTCGTTTTGAATATCAAAGACTATCCATGGCATCTCGCCATTTCAGATATTCCTGTTTTTTCAGAGTATATCAAGGTTTCCTATCGAGATCGGGTAGAGGAAGAGAGCGAAACAGCGGATGATTTACTGCTTTCCATCCGCAAACCTGAATTTGAAGAGTGTCCGATTCCAGATGAACTTTTTACGGACTGGCTGGTATCGGGTTGGGACGATTATCATACAGAGGCAGAGGTAATGCCTGAACAAAACATTACCGCTGAAAGTTCTGATATGGAAGAACTCTCAGAAGAAGATGCTGCCGTTGAGCAATTTGAGGATAGCCCCGAAAGAGTAACCGCCTATCAAGATTGGCAAGTTCTGCGTACTGCATGGGCAGACAGGCAACATATCATTGAAAAAACGCGAGAGTTGTTTACAGAATTGTACCAGCTCTATTTTGAGTTGCAGCGAGAAGCCGAAACCGAAGAGATTATTGTAGCAAACGGTATGCTTCGTGATGCGCAGAATCCTGATATTGCACATCCTGTGCTGACTCATCGTGTGCAGCTTGAGTATGATGCGATGGAGAATGTCATCTCTATCCATGATACAGAAAGTTCTTCCGAACTCTATTCTGTACTGTTTCAGATGATGGAAGGCATCAATTTGGATGCTATCAATCATCTGAACGATGATCTGCGCGCAAACGACTATCAGCCGTTGGACAGAACAAGTACGCCGGACTTCCTAAAAGCACTGGTACGGCAGCTTTCGTCTGACAGCATTTTCTCCGCAGCGGGTGTTCCGGCTGGTTGGAGTAAGAAAAATCGGCTGCTTCTGTATCTTGAGCCCTGCTATATTGTCCGCAAAAGATTGGATGGCACTCCGAAAGCCATCGAAAAAATTATTGAGAACATCCAGCAGACCGGGTTTGTTCCTGCGCCAATCTCTGACATTGTAAGTGGTGGAAAAATTGATCTTCCGGAAGATGATGGGGAAGAATCTATCGAAGAGCAGCTTGCAGCTGTTGGCGGTGAAAGTGTCGATGTATTACTTTCTAAAGAAGCCAACAAGGAGCAGCTGGAAATCGCACACCGCATCGAGCAATACAATGCTGTTCTGGTGCAGGGGCCTCCGGGTACTGGCAAAACACACACCATTGCAAATCTGATGGGGCATTTTCTCGCACAGGGCAAAAGTGTTCTGGTAACGAGCCATACCAAAAAGGCTTTGAGTGTTCTGAAGGAAAAGGTTGCACCGGGGCTGCAAAGCCTGTGCGTGTCGATTCTGGATGATTCTAACCTTGATATGGAGCGTTCGGTAGATGGCATTACCGATTATATGTCCAAGACCACTTCCCACGAGATGCAGCGCGAAATGAATCGTCTTGCCGGGGAGCGCAAAGAGGTCATTGACCAACTTGCCAACGTTCGGCGTAAGATTTTTGCGATTCTGAATCAGGAATGCAGCTGTATTGTGTATAATGGAGAAGAATTTTCTCCGTCCAAGGCCGCAGAGTTCGTATTGGCTTATGCGGATGACTTGTCTTATATTCCGGGCAAGGTACGTCTGGATACTCCTTTGCCACTGACATTCGATCAACTGACGGAATTGTATAGAAGCAATCGGTTAGTGTCCGAATCGGATGAAGAAGAACTTTTAGCGAACCTTCCCAATCCCACCGACCTGCTTTCTCCGGCAGAATTTGACCGAATTCAGACGGAAATGAGGTTCATGCAAAATCAGCTAAGGCGAATTGAACAGCTCAAAGGATGGACTATTCACAATCGCCCGATTGAAAAACTGATTGATATTGATGGTCTGAATGGGCAGTTTACAATTTTTTATCCAAAGCGTGATGCACTGCAAGCGCTCACTGCATACGTTCATGAATTTTCGTCAATCGATTCATGGATGAAGTCCGCAGCGGTAGACGGCAAAAATGGCGGCTCTTATCTCCATCGCTGGGAGCTGCTGATTGAACAGATTGAAGCAACTTGTCGCTATGCAGAAACGCTGGTTGAAGAACAATTCGGCGTGGAGATCGTTTTTGCACAGCCTGATAATGCAAGTGACTTAAAAACTTTATTTGAGGCTCTTAAAACTGTGCTTGGCCCCAATGGGAAAATTCCGGCACTTACCCGAATGTTCCATAAAGACTATGTTACCGCACACGAAAGCGTAAAAATCAACGGTAAGTTGGCACAGTCTGCGGCAGATTGCGACTTGGTGCTCCATGCTATTGAATTAAAGGAAGTACGCCAAAAATGTGCTACTTACTGGGACGAACTGCTGGCAACCCAAGGTGTTCCAAAATTTTTTGAATTGGATGCTTCTTCTCCCGAACGCATTGCACACAACTGGATTCCACACATCCAAAAGTATCTGAACTGGTATCAGGACGACTATGCAAAGCTGAGCGAAAAGCTGATGGCGGCTGGAATTCCAGCTGATCAGATATTTGGTATCAGCACTTTGGACTCCGACCTATCTGCAACCTCTAAAATCCTTGGTGCGGTTGAACAGACCATTCCAAAGATGTGTGATGTTTGCTCTCTTATTCTTGATTTGGGTGAACGAGAAGCCCTTCTCCGGCAGACCAAAAATTTACTGCTCTCTGATAAGCGTGTGAACAGCACGCTCTGTACTACACTTGCAAATGCAATTACAGACGGTGACACGCAAAAATATCTGGACACGTTTTCCTCGCTGGAAGAAATGTATGGAAAGTACACTTTGCAACGGAATCGGATGGAGATGCTTAATATCTTGAGACCGGTTGCACCGCAGTGGGCTGACGCAATACAGAATCGAGATGGAATCCATGGTTCGGATACTGTCCCGGATACGATTGAAGATGCGTGGAAGTGGAAGCAGCTTTCCGGTCGAATTGATGAAATTACAAAAGAGCCTTTTGAGCAGCTCCAAGCGGATAGTTTGCGACTTAGCAAAGAATATCGGTCTATCACAGCAGAATATGCAGAAAAGTGTGGCTGGTATCACCTCTTGCGCAGAACGGAAGCCGACATTGACATGAAACAAGCTCTGCAAGGATGGAAGCAGACCGTCAAGCGTATCGGCAAGGGTACGGGCAAAACCGCGCCGACCTTGAAAGCTAAGGCACGAGAGCTAATGTCAAAGTGCCAAGTAGCTGTTCCGTGTTGGATTATGCCAATCAGCCGCGCACTGGAAAGTCTGAATCCTAAAGAAAACCAGTTCGATATTGTTATTATTGATGAGGCCAGTCAATCGGACGTTTCTTCGCTGGCCATTCTGTACATGGGCAAAAAGCTGATTATTGTTGGTGATGATAAGCAGGTCAGTCCAATGGCAGTCGGCACAGATGCAAATAAAACGAGTGCATTGGAACAGATGTATCTTCACGACAAAATTCCAAACGCTCATCTGTACAATGCTAAAACGTCTATTTATGACATTGCCGCTACGACATTCCAACCTTTGATGCTCCGAGAACATTTCCGCTGTGTGCCCGAAATCATCGGATTCAGCAATATGCTGTCCTACGATTACAAAATCAAGCCACTTCGGGATGCCAGTAGCAGTATGCTCCTTCCGGCAGTAGTCAATTATCGTGTAGCCGATGGTCAACGTATGGGGCGGCTCAAGACCAATCCCAAAGAAGCCGAAGCCATTGTTGCTCTGATGAAAGCCTGCATGGAACAGGACGACTACCAAGGGAAAACATTTGGTGTGATCTCCCTGTTAGGTGATGAGCAAGTCAAGGTTATCCAGCGCGAGATTGAACAGGAGATTGACGCAAAAGAAATCGTTTCGCGAAATATCCTTTGCGGAAATTCAGCGAATTTCCAAGGTGATGAGCGTGATGTGGTGTTCCTTAGTCTAGTCGATAGTGGAGATGGAACCGGGCCGCTGTCCATGATGGGCTTTGGTGTGGATGATGCAATGCGGAAACGCTACAATGTCGCTGCCAGCCGTGCCAAAGATCAGCTTTGGGTGGTGCATTCGCTCGATGCCGCCAATGATTTGAAGCCGGGTGATATGCGGAAGCGGTTGATCGACTACGCTGCAAATCCTCATGCGTTAGATGTTCAGCATACCGAAATCGAAGCGCATTCCGAATCGCCGTTTGAATTGGCAGTCGCTACGAACCTTTCTGATCGTGGGTATCACCTTGTCCAGCAGTGGAAAGTCGGTGCGTATCGTTTGGATATGGTCGCGCTGTGTGGAAAAAAGATGGTGGCTATTGAATGCGATGGCGAACGTTGGCACAGCGGCGAAGAAAAAGTCCGGGAGGATATGGAGCGACAGACAATTCTGGAACGATTGGGCTGGCGTTTCATTCGGATTCGTGGCAGCGAATATTATCGCGCCCCAGAAGAAACGATGGAACGTGTTGTTTCCGAACTTACCGTCTTTGGCATCGATCCAGAAACTGCTGAAGGCAGTAACAGCAGTGAACAACGCACCTCTGAATTGTTGAGCCGGGTAAAACTTCGTGCTGCTCAAATCATCGAAAGTAAGCATAGCGAGGACGATTCTATCGACTTGGAAACCATTCAGATCGCTCTTGACCCCAAGAGTATTGTCCCGAAACAGGATGAGGAAAAGGCTCCATCGGTACAGATGGAAGCCGTAGTAGAGCAAACCATAATCGATGTTCCGGGAGTTGAACTTGAACTTCCTGCGGTTGAAATTGTACCGCCGCAAAAAGCTGCCACACGAAAGACACCTAAAAAATCTTCCACTGCAAAATCCCCAAAGGCACCCACCTCTAAGGTTAAGAACGAATCACAAGGCGAGGCTGTTCAGCAAGTGATGCCCGGTATGGATATTTCATCAGAAGATATTTTGACTTTTTTGGAAAATCGAAATGTCCACTATGTTGATAAGCGTTCTAATGGTGGTGCGCTCTGGATTATTGGTGGTCATGAACTTGATTCGCTGGTAGCAGAGGCCAAAAGCATGGGGATCTTGTTTCATTTCAAAGTGGGCGGTGGAAATGTAACAAGAGGAAAAGATGGTTGGTGGTTTAAGTAGGGGAGGTTCCTTAATCAGTAAAAAATAATAATACACGTCAAACGGTAAAGCGGACTTTATCTGCTTTGCCGTTTTTCTTTTTGTCTAAAATTGTGAAATTTTCAAAACTGTATTCCAAAGTGGCCCTGCGGATTCCTATTAGTGTATGGGCTTTCAAAATCTTTCGTAAAACTGCTTTCCTCTAGTTCTATAAGTTGAAAACGAACAGAATCCATGTTCTAAAATTAGGCAGTTCGACAAAATTTGAAAAACTGGTTGCCAAACACCCATTTTAGATTGTTATAGGTAGAGGGGAACGTTGAAAAAATGAATTTTCTTTGAATTTTCAAAAGACCCGGTTTAAAAACACCCCATTAAGTTTGTATAGGGTGTAGGGATTACTTTCAAAAACGGGCTTGCTCGCATTTTTGAAAGCCTTCGACTTCTTGCAACACAGCACAGTACCTTGATAACAACATGATCGGCTGCAAGCCAATATGCTTTTTCGGAGAAGTGCCGCCACGACAAGAGCGCACCAAGAAGAAGCCATACGCCGGAGGAAATCGGGCAGGAACAGCTTGCGGGCAGACCGACACCGAAGAAGAACCGGGCAAGCTGGCAGAGAGGACTTCGCAAAGTCTTGTCTGTCAGGTTGTTCGGCGCAAGAGTGCAGAGAGCGCAGCTCTTTGCGCAGGTCAAGGACGGCAGTCTTGCCCAGTGGATGTGATGCCATGCGTCATATCCTACTGGGTATTATCTGGCGCATAGCAGGCGGCAGATTTGCAGCTTCGCTGCACCGCGTTGCCCCTATCCCGCGCACGGCGTTCTCTGCGTGACCCCAGAAAGGAGAGATGGTCGCTGAAACTGACCCGACACAATGGCCGCGCCGGAAAGCGCGGCACTTATAACCCAAAGCACAATGACCGCAGTTTTGAAATTGCCAACAGCGAGCATATCGACCCGGAACGTGTCCAGCAAAATATCTATTGGGATTGCTACAACGGCATCCGTTCTGCCCTGCATCCCAAGAGTGAGGACAGTTTGGCTGACACTTTTGAAGAAGTCGAAAAGCTCTACTACAAACTGAATTATACCAACTTCACCGAAAAACAGAATGAACGCAACGCCAAAATCCGGCACACAGAGCGAAATCGTTCTACCGAGGATTTGCTGACGAGCAAAAAGACCTGCCCAGAAGAAAGTATCTATCAGCTTGGAACATTGGAAAGCCACGCTTCCCCGAAAGAACTTTTTCAAATTGCCACAGAATTTATGGACGAGTTCCACGAGCGTTTCGGAAAGCACGTTCACATTCTGGATTGGGCCTTGCATCTGGATGAAGGAACTCCGCACATCCATGAACGCCATGTATTTGATTGTGAGAACAAATATGGCGAGATTGCTCCACAACAGGAAAAGGCATTGGAAGCACTTGGCTTTGAATTGCCGAAGCCAGACAAGCCCCTTGGACGTTATAATAACCGCAAGATCACATTCGATGCAGCATGCCGCACGATGCTGTTTGAGATTGCTAAACGCCACGGTCTGGAACTGGACGAAGTGCCAGAATACGGTGGACGGGCTTATCTGGAAAAGCAGGACTATATCATGGCAAAACAAAAAGAACAACTTGCTCAACAGGAAAAAGCCGTGCAGGAGCAAACCGCTCAGCTTGAAAATTTGAAACAGGAACATGAGAATGAAAATCTTCTGCAAGTTCGCCACACGACATATCAGTCTTTGACGATTATGAGCAATGACAAGAAGATCCAAAAGCAGGAAAACCGACTGGGTGAACTTTCCCAACAGATTGATGACGCAGAAATGCTGCTGGAAGAAATTTCTGCTATTGCCTACGACAAAGCCGTTGCTGTTGTTTCTGAAAAAGCGGCAAAAGATGCTCTGAGGGAAAGTACAGCGCAGATTGATTTGTATTTGGACTGGCTGCGGAGGCCAGAACGAAAAGCATCTAAGAGTACCTTGGAATACACACTCAATCAATTTACCACCCTGCGAAAACGTGTTGTCAATGCGGTGAATCAGCTTGCATTGGGCTTTACAGCATCGCTCACAAAATCGGAAATCAAAAAACCTGCAATCGCGCAAATCAAAGAAAATGCCCGTCCGTCTGTTCTACAAAAGCTGCATCAGCGGCAGGAAGAAATCAATCAGCGTGAGCAGACACGCACCAAACCGAAAAAGCGCAGTCATGGCATAGAACTGTAAAGGAGGAAAATCTTCAAGAACGACAACTTATTTGAAATCGTAAAACAAACCATCACCACCCGACAGGCCGCAGAAGCCTATGGTTTTCAGCCCAACCGCAGCAACATGATTTGCTGTCCATTCCACGCAGACCGCATTCCAAGCATGAAAGTGGATTCTCGGTTTCACTGTTTTGGTTGTGGCGCGGATGGCGATGTAATCGACTTTGCCGCAGAACTGTTCCAACTGTCCTTGCGGCAGGCGGCTGAAAAACTGGCTGCAGATTTTGGACTTTCTGCAACAGATAATTTTCAACCATTTCCCTGCAAGCCGGTGGAAAAGCCGCTAAGCCCAAAAGAGCAATTCTATAAAATCTTGTGTGGCTATCGTTCTCTGCTGGCAAATTGGCGCATGGCCTATGCACCCCAAAATCCAGAAGAAGCCTTGCATCCCTGTTTTGTCGCAAGCCTGCACTACGCAGACCGTGTGCAATATCTGCTGGATATTCTTTTGCAGGGAAGCCCACCTGAAAAGCAACAATTACTGAACGGAAAGGAAGTGAACGCCCTTGGAAAAGCAATTGAACGATGCAAGGAAACCGAAGAAGCAGCATAGCGCACCTGCCCGAAACTGGGTGGGAGACAACGGGAAAATCATTGAACCACTATTTGCAGATTACTTTTTGAGCCTGCACCCCATGCGCTGCTTTCAAGGTAGACTGTTCACCGTGGATGGCATGGTGGAAGATGAAGCTCCACTGAAAAAGGAAATCTATGAGCAGATTCGCTATTATGCCACCACCAGCGTGGCGCGACGCATTGAGCATATCGTGCAGGCCATCAAGCTGGCCTGTGCATCCGAGCCGCCAGAGATTCAGACAGATCGCATCCATGTACGAAACGGTACATACTTTGTGGACGGTCGCTTTACTCCTGAAAAAGAATACTGCATGAACCGCCTCCCCATCGCCTATGTGCCGGATGCACCAGCACCGAAACGCTGGCTACATTTTCTAAACGAACTGCTGCACGAAGAAGATATTCCAGCCTTGCAGGAATACATCGGCTATTGCCTGCTGCCCGTCACCAAAGCACAGAAAATGCTGCTCATGGTCGGCAAGGGCGGTGAGGGAAAACCCCGAATTGGGCTGATCCTGCGAGAACTGTTCGGAAGCAGTATGTACACAGGCAGTTTGCAAAAGGTAGAAACCAACCGCTTTGCTCGTGCAGACTTGGAATACAAGCTGCTTCTGGTAGACGATGACATGAAAACCGAAGCTCTGCCGCAGACCAACAACATTAAAACCCTTGTCACGCTGGAAGATAAAATCGACATTGAGCGCAAGGGCCAGCAGAGTGTGCAGGGAACATTGTATGTGCGGTTTGCCTGCTTCGGAAACGGCAGTTTGCACGCTCTGTATGATAAGTCCAACGGCTTCTATCGCCGCCAACTGCTGCTTACCACCAAGGAAAAGCCTGTTGGCCGGGTGGATGACCCTTTTCTCATCGACAAGATGCGGGGTGAAAAAGAAGGCATCCTGCTTTGGGCGTTGGAGGGGCTGCATCGGCTGATTCAGAACAATTATCAATTCACCATCAGTGAACGGACTGCTGCGAATCTGAAAGAAGCGATGGAGCAGGGCAATAACATTCTGGGCTTCCTTAAATCCGAGGGCTATTTTGAGATTCGGCAGAGTGCAAAGTGCAAGTCCACGGATTTCTATAAGGTCTATGAACGCTGGTGCTTGGATAATCTGGAAAAGCCGCTGGCGGCATCGACCTTTATCCACCACCTGAAAGACAACCAGAAAAGCCTTGGCATCGTCTATGATGATAAGTGCATCGGCACGAACCGGGGCTTTCACAATGTGGATATTGATTTGTTTCTCCCAGTGGATGTTCCCAGTCCATGGGATTAAAAAATAGGAATCAACTTGAAAAAGCCCTGCTCAGCCTGCTCACAGTGCGCAAAAGGTGCAGGATGAGCAGAGTGAGCAGGCGATTTTGAACTTACATCAAAAATAAAACATGGAGGTTTTAGCTTATGGGTTACGCCCGCAAGGACGTTGAAAGAACAAGAATGAACGCGAAAAAGTTTGTCCGCTATCAGGAAGGGGCTGAAAAATACAGCCTCGGTCTGACAAAATTTCAGGAATTGGCAAAAGAAGCCAAGGCTGTTTATAAAATCGACAAGGTGGCGTTGGTCAACTGTGAGATTTTCGAGCGGTATCTGGAATCTTTCCGTATTGCATAAAAATAGGCCGGAGGAAAAATCCCCCGGCCACAGACCGCCCACAGTATTGCGCTGCAGAGCAGCTCGTGGGAGAAGTCCTCTTTATTCTATGCGGAATCAGAGCTTTTCTTTCCAATCATCCCGGAAGCCATAATAATCCATTCGCACAAACGGATATTTTTCCGTCAAAGCAATGACAGCTTCCTTCATTTCCGCAAAGTTTTCAGTAGGCAGAAGCCTTCTCATAATAAGGAAGAACCCGAAGAAATGCGCGTTGTCCATCGTGCCATCTTCGCGGCGAATCAACAACGCTTGTTCTTTCTTGTTGAGGGAAGGCTTCTGTTCAAAGAGGCGATTATAAATGCGGCTTCCATGTGCGCAGAGATTGCGGATGATCGTCATACTGTGCATATACTGTCCCAGAATTTCCGGACCGCGATTCATGGTAAGCCCGAACCGATTGGCAATCGTTTCTTTGAGCGGACGTTCGGAAATGGAATACAGGAAAGAGATGTCGGAGATCGTCAGCAAATCAACGTATGCCCAGAGCGGAATCTCTTGGTGCAGGTCGTTGATGAAGTGCTTTAAGTAGGCTTCATGAGCCAGCCGCTGACGCTTCTGCTGGTTAGCTTTGTCGATGATTTCTTTATGTTTTGCTTGGTTGGAGAAATTTGCGGCATCCAGATAACCCAGCGGCCCATATACCTTTGTGAATTCATAGGCATAGATGGACTTCATCTGCACTTCAATGGTTTCGATGTGGTGCAGGATGATATGACGGAACTCATGGTCGAAGTTATAAATATCTTCGATGTTCTGGAACGTGGCAGACTTCGCAAAAACATCATTCTTACGGAGCGTCAGAGAGTAGCCGCTGATACGGTAATAATTGTTCCGCAGCAGAAAATCCTTCGCTTCGGCTTCATCCTCGATGGTAAGGCCGCGTGAACGAAGAATATCAATCTGCTCATCTATCGTTTTGAAGTCCTTGTCTGCCATGAAAAATCTCCTTTATAAGCAAAACGCCCCCAAGTGTGCATACGCTATGCGCAGAGGCCTGGGGGAGTTGTTACCATTATAATAGCAAATCAAGGGCCGAATGTCAATGAGCAGAGTGTGAACTTTCGATTTTTCGTAAAAAACTTCAAGAAGGGCTTTTTACAGCTTGACTTTCTGTCACACGGAAAGTATACTGGTGCTGTGGAGGTATGAGAGCAGCTATGGCAAAGATGGGACGCCCAAAATCCGAAAATGCAAAAAAGAAAACCTTGAGCATTCGGGTGGAGGATGCCCTGTATGAGCGTATCTGCGCTTATGCCGAACAACATCAACTGACTGTAACAGAAGTTGTCTTGCAGGGGCTGGACAAAGTTTTGTCCGACCTTAAATAGTATCAAGCCCTTCTTCTTTCGGGAAGGAGAATTGATATGGCAACGACACGAAAAGACCTGCGGGGGCGTACCCTGCGAAAAGGCGAGATGCAGCGCAGTTCCGATAAGCGGTATGCGTATTCCTACACAGACCCGCTGGGGCGGCGCAAGTACATCTACGCAAATGACCTTGTGACCCTTCGGGAGAAGGAAGCGCAGCTCACCAAAGATCAGATGGACGGTCTGGATATTTACGTTGCAGGCAAAGCAACGGTCAATTTTGTGTTTGACCGCTATATGAGCCTGAAAACGAATCTACGCCAGACCACCCGGAGCAACTATCTTTATATGTATGACCGCTTCATCCGCGATACCTTCGGTAAGAAGAAAATTGCGGATATTCGGTATTCGGATGTGCTGCAATTCTACAATTACCTGCTGGACAAGCAGGGCTTGCAGACGAACACGCTCGAAAGCGTTCATACGTTGCTGCATCCCACCTTTCAGCTGGCGGTTCGGGATGAAATCGTCCGCAAGAATCCTACGGATGGCGTGATGGCAGAGATCAAGAAAAGCTCTGCGCAGACCACTGGTGTGCGTCATGCCCTGACGATTCCGCAGCAGCGGGCGTTCATGGAGCATATCGCCAATCACCCGGTCTACTGCCACTGGTGGCCGCTGTTTGCGGTGCTGCTGGGAACGGGTTGCCGCATTGGTGAGGCGTTGGGCTTACGCTGGGATGATCTGGACTATGAGCGGCGTACTATCAGCATCAATCACAGTTTGGTCTATTACCCGGTGGGCGAAAGCCGCAATTCGGTTCTGCACATCTCAAAGCCCAAAACGGAAGCAGGCGTTCGGACGATTCCGATGTTTGATACCGTAAAGGATGCCTTTGAAATGCTGCATGAGGAACAGAAAGAATCCGGCTGGAACAACGTGGAGATCGATGGTATGACGGGCTTCATCTTCTGCAACCGCTTTGGCAACGTCCCGAATCCGCAGTCTGTGAACCGTGCCATCAAGCGCATCATTGCGGACTACAACGCGGGCGAAGAGGTGGAAGCGAAGAAGCAGCACCGGGAAGCCGTTCTGCTGCCGGATTTTTCGGCACACCATCTGCGGCATACATTCTGTACAAGGCTTTGCGAAAAAGAGACCAACCTGAAGGTCATTCAATCGGTCATGGGGCATAAGGACATTCAGACCACGATGGACATTTATGCCGAAGCGACTGAGGAGAAAAAACAGGAATCATTTGAGCGTTTGGCTGCTACACTGGACATTTTTTGAAGCAACAAAGAAGGGCTCTTACTGAGCGTTTTGTCTGACAGCAAAATTCTTCCAAGGACAGCAAATTGACAGCAAAACTACGAGAATAACGGCGAATCACGAAGGATCATGAATACCGGGAAGGCAAGTAAAAACGCGATTGTGAAGCATCACGAAACGTTGTAAGTTGATTCCGGAAAGTATCCCCACGATGAAGCCCATCGACCAGTAAAATGCAAAATTGAGACGCAGATACGATGAAATTTTGAATAGATTTCAGATGGCATCTGCGGTACTACACCACAACTACACCAATTTTGGGACGTTTTCCCGAAAAGGAGCCTTACAAATCGGTGTGGTGTAAGAATTGAATAGGTGGATTGGTGTAGTAAACATATCAGTCCTATCATAAGAAAAGGCAGGTACACTGTGGAAACATGGTGTACCTGCCTTTTTTATCTGGGATACAGAGAATCAATAAGTCTCTCAAACGATTCTCGAAGTTCATAGTGTGCTAATTTGATTTTGAAGCTGTTTTCATAACATTCTCCATCAGCAGACTCTAAGGCGTTCCATATTTCGATTTGAAGTTCAGGCAGTTTGGGTGCATTGGGGTCGTGTTTATAATCAATCTCGTCAGATTGGAGACGACGAACTTCATCTAATGCTTTTTTTCCATAGCGCAATTCCATTTTTTTAAATATAAGTGTATCTTCACTATACGCATCATCTAGTTGTCTTAAATCATAGATGAATTCGGAAAATCTCTCTGATGTAAAAAAAGCATCAATAATGCGTTGGTAATTATCAGATTGATCGCCATGTTCAATACAGTCATGAGTGGAGCCTGTTATTTTTTTAAGAACTTTTCCGGTTTCTTCGGAGACTCCGAAATACTTGCAAGCTCGCTCCATTTCAAATGTTTCGTAGTCAGTTTCACCAGTAAGATAACCGACTGTCACATGAAAAAAATCAGCAATCCGTTTCATCGTATCATACGAAGGCAATCCAATTTTCTTTCCGCTTGATCCGGACATATTTCCAACATTGAGCCAACGGTAAACATCTGCTTGATTTCCTGTACCATACTGCTTTTTATAAGCTTTCGCAAAGGTTTCCTGCGTATAACCGTTGCGCTTAAGGCAAAGTTTTAGATTTCGATTCCAACAATTGCCAACTCTGTCCATGACATCATGACATTTTGCACCGCGCTTAATAGTATGCATACTATATTATCCTCCGAGATATCAAAAATAATACTTGCTATATAACGGATATATGCTATTGACTGCCCCAAGAATAGCAGATATAATTGTAGCTGTCAAGAGAAACCACTTGGGAATGATATAAGGAGAGTGTGTATGGAAGTTGACAACATTTATGATGGCCGGGTCAGTCAAATAAAAAAACAGCTAAAGGGCCTTGGCACAAGTCCTTACCGGCTCTACACCAACCAAGAGGTGATCGACTGCCTGAAAGAACTGCAAGCGGCAATGGCAAGGGGCGTTTTTGAAAAGACTCACGCCGAAAATCTCCGGGACAAGGATATCATGCTGCATTTCAAAACGTTGGCCGAAGAGTACGGTTTGACGCAGACCGATACATATTGTCGCTTTGAAACCAATATGCGAGAGCTCAGCTATACCATCGGCACCTACATCAAAGGAATGTGCGGTGAACGAATGGCACGGAAATCACTGAAGCTGCTTTCTCTGGATAAGAACACCCGAATCCTCTATAACGTCCAGTTGGAGGACGAGGATGTTCAGGCTGAGTACGATGCTATTGTTATTACGCCGTATGGACTGTTTGTTGTCGAGGTCAAAAACTGGGACGGTGATATAACAATCACTGCGAGCGGATTGCTGACAAAAGATGAAGGAAGGATCACTTATAGTCTTGCTGACAAAATGAGTATTAAGGAAGCTCTCCTGCGGGAATACCTGCAAGATCAGTTTCCAGCAGGCTTTCACACGATGCTCCTGCTTCCAACCGAGAAAGCCCATGTCCAAGACGACTATCAGAAGATCTTCGTGTGCTGTGGCGGCGCACTCTCCTATGAGATCCAGTCTTTTGAATCACCCGAAAACGCTATGACTGCCGAACAAGTTGCAGCTATTGCGGAAACAATTTGTGCTCACCATAAAGAGCAACGCACCCTTTGCCCGGTAAACTGCGATGAAATCATTGAAGACTATGCGATTCTGATGGCGCGTATCGAGGAACTTGCGGCAAACTCTGAATCCCTTGGCGAAGATCGTCCAGAAGATGTTGAACACTCCGAAACACAGAAGGAAACACCTGCTGGGGCAGACCACAAGGAGCCTACTGCAGAGGAAACATCTGCCAAACGGTGGTATGAATCCGTCAATTGGGGAAGCCTTGCGGCTCAGGCGGCAGTTGTCGTTGTTCCCGCCGTGGCCACGGCAATTTACTCCCATAGGCGGAATATCAAATTATTTTGAGGAGGTTCTTTTCATGAAGCAGCGAATGAAAGATTTCAAGCAATGGGTCAAGGAGCACAAAGGGCTTTTAGCTGTTGCCGGTATCTCTGTTACAGTGCTGGTCGCTTTGGTTCTCTATGCACGAAACAAGGATGAAATCGACAACATTCTTTCCTTGTTAAAAAGGGCGGTGAAAGATGCTTCGGACGAGGAAATGGTCGGGAGCGTGAGCATCAATCTAAGCGATGTGACACAGCCCGTGTTGGAAGTGTACGATTCCGAAACGCATACTGTTACCCAACAGATTCCCCTTTTTATCAGAAGGCTGCCCGATAATTGGCACCACTCGGCTGCGAAGGCAGAAGAAGCAGAACGCCTTGGTATCCAGTTGGCAATCAATGAAACGTTAGTTGATCCGCACCAGCGAATCAGAACTGTTGCATAAAGTAGGAGGTAAAAACAATGCACGAACTTTTAGCAAAATCCGACCGTCAGCTGGGTATGTGCCTGCGGATGTTGTATGACGAGGGGATGCCCGGTCCGCTGGACGTCCACTCGGAGATCAACGACAAGGGCAAGATGGAGTTTCATGTTCTCCTTCCCGTGGATGACGAAACGTTTGAACGGCTGCAGAAGCGGTTTGAGACCATGGCGCGGTAACCTGTTTCTGATTCAAAAAACTTGTCAAGAGGGCTGGCACCATCCAGCCCTCTCTCTTTTTGCCAAAGTTTCCCTCGTTTTTTCTTGCACTCTGCCGAAAGTAACGTATTCTCAAAACTTTTTGTTGACACGGCTCGGTTTTTGTGGTAATCTATCCCAACAATTGAATATAACATATTTTTACATATTCGTTCTGGCCCTGCGGGGCCGAACATTTTGGCTTTCAGCCGTTACATAACCGACTAGCATGACCTTCCAGAAAAAAGCGAAGGCAGGGCTGGTCTGTTTTGTGACGGCTTTTTTGTTGCCGTTTTGCCCTTTGAACCTTGAAAACCGCATGACCGTCTGCATGGGATACCCGGCGATGATCCCCAAGTGGGAGAGCCGGAAAACGCCGCCAGAAGGGGGGCAGGAAAGCCATGCAGGGAGAACGGCAGGACGTTGATTCCTCAGTTGCGGAGAAAAACGATGTGGTCAAAATGACCACATTGTTTTCCGTAACGCCAATGAAAGGACGGAATGCCTATGAGTAATTTTACCCCTGCATGGTTCAAGAAAGGATTTTTCAACGAATCCCTGTTCTGTGACGATTTCCTGAGCACCCACCAACTGCTTTACTCGAATGGCGCATTTTTCACCCCAAACGGCAGAATGGTGGACCCCATGCCCCTGCGCTGTGAGATCTTTGAGATGATGCGTGAATATGTTGGGGCAAACCTCGCCAAGAAGGTCACCAATGTGGTGGACGTGCTGAAACTGGCAGCACAGGTGGAGGACTTTCCGCCCGTCACCGACCGTATCGCACTGGCAAACGGCACCCTGTATCTGGACGGCACCTTTCAGGAGGGCAAGCCGGAAATCGTCCGCAACCGGCTCCCGGTCAGGTATGACCCGAAAGCCCCACAGCCTGTCCATTGGCTGCGGTTCCTGTCCGACCTGCTCTACCCGGAGGACATCCCCACGGTGCAGGAGTTCATCGGCTACTGCCTGATCCCCAGCAACAAGGGGCAGCGCATGATGGTCATCAAGGGCAGCGGCGGCGAGGGTAAGTCGCAAATCGGCGTGGTACTGTCCCGGCTGTTCGGCTGCAACATGAAGGATGGCAGCATCGGCAAGATCTCGGAGAACCGCTTCGCCCGTGCCGACCTCGAACACACTCTGCTCTGTGTGGACGATGATATGCGGATGGAAGCCCTGCGTCAGACCAACTATGTCAAGTCCATCGTGACCGCACAGGGGCAGATGGACTTGGAGCGCAAGGGCAAGCAAAGTTATCAGGGCTGGATGTATGCCCGCCTGCTGGCGTTCAGCAATGGCGACCTGCAGGCTCTGTATGACCGCTCGGATGGTTTCTACCGCCGCCAGCTCATCCTGACCACCAAGGACAAGCCCCTGTCTCGTGTGGATGACCCGGATATTGCCGAGAAGATGGCGGCAGAGGTCGAGGGCATCCTGCTGTGGGCATTTGAGGGTTTGCAGCGGCTGGTGAAAAACGGCTTCCAGTTCACCGAGAGTGACCGTGCCAAGCGCAACCGGGAACTGGTGAAGCGGGACAACAACAATGTATTCGATTTCCTCGAATCCGAGGGCTACATCCGCCTGAAGGCGGATTCCTGCACCAGCTCGAAAGAGCTGTATGAGGTCTACAAGATGTGGTGTGAAGAGAACAGCCTGAATGCAATCAAGGCGCGAGGGTTCAGCGATGTGCTGATTGCCAACCAGCGCAGGTACAATCTGGAATCCACCAACAACATCGTCAACTCTTCCGGGCGGCGCGTCCGGGGCTTTGTGGGCATTGAAGCCCTTGTGCAGCCTGACCTTACGCCCAACAGTTGGCGGGCATGACCCCCTATAAAGGAGAACTTGGGCGTTTTGCTGCGTACGTGCGTACGCGGCAGTCGGCTTTCTCTGTACGCACGTACGCAGCGATTGACCGAAAACGCACCATATAGGGGATGTTATTGGCAAAGTGTCAGGTTGACAGTTTGCCAAAATCAGAGGGTCAAAATGGCCCTCTGAAAAACCGGGAAAGCTGTCCATACGGGACAGCTTTCCCGGTGCAAGAGTGCAGAGAGCGCAGCTCTTTGCCCCAGTGATATGATGCTGTGCGTCATATCCTACTGGGTATTATCTGGCGCAAAACGGCGGCAGATCCAGCAGCTTCGCTGCTGCGTTCTCCTCACCAAGCTGTTGAAACGGAGGGATGTCTATCTGAAACTGACACGGCACAACGGACGAGCCGGAGCCCACGGCACCTATAACCCAAAGCACAATGACCGGAGTTTCAACCTTTCCAACAGCGAGCACATCGACCCGGAACGCGCCAAGGGCAACATCTACTGGGACTGCTTCCACGGCTTCCGTTCGGCTCTCGATCCGCAAGACCCGGACGATCTGGCCGCGACCTTCTCGGATGTGGAACGGCAATTCTACGAGACTCACTACACGGCCTTTGTCGAAAGTCAGAACGGGCGCAACGCCAAGATCCGGCACACGGAACGCAACCGTTCTATTCCCGACCTGCTGTCCAGCCGCAAGACCTGCCCGGAAGAAACTATCTACCAGCTGGGAACGCTGGATGAACACGCTTCCGCAGAGGACTTGCTGAATATCGTCACCGAGTTCATTGACGAGTTCAAGGCCAAATTCGGCAAACACGTTCATGTGCTGGACTGGGCACTGCATCTGGACGAAAGCACACCCCACATCCATGAGCGTCATGTGTTCGACTGTGAGAACAAGTACGGCGAGGTGGCACCCCAGCAGGAAAAGGCGCTGGAAGCGTTGGGCTTCGACCTGCCTGACCCGGATAAGCCCCTCAGTCGCCGCAACAATCGCAAGATCACCTTCGATGCCGCTTGTCGGAAAATGCTGTTTGAAATCGCCAAGCGGCACGGGCTGGAATTGGAGGAAGAAGCGGAGTATGGCAACCGCAAGTATTTGGAAAAGCAGGACTTCATTCTTGCCAAGCAGAAGGAGCAGCTTGCCGCCCAGCAGAGCAAGCTGGATGAATTGACCCTCAAGGTCAACGACATGGAAACCCTGCTGGAAGATGTTTCGGCAGCAGCATACGACAAGGCGGTGGAGGTCGTGACGGACGTGGTACGCACCGAGACCCGCAAGGAAGATATGCGGATGATCGAGGACACGAAGAAGTGGGTGCTGTCCCCGGAGAGAAAGGCTCCGCAGGCCACGAGAGAATATGCAGCGCACCGTTTGGACGGCGTGCTGGACAAGTTCCTCAAGACCATGCAGACCACCGCCGCCCGCCTGCAGGAGAAGCTGTTGAAGCCGGAAGTCCGGCAGAAGGGCAAGGAGCAGGTCAAGGAGAAGGCACGGGATTCTGTTCTGCAACTGCTAAGCCGATTGCAGGCAGAACAGGCACAAAACAAACCATCGGCACAACCCCGCACACAGGAGGGGCGTTCGGAAATTTGAACCTCATCGGGAGCGTTCGGGGCAGAAGCTGGCACTTTCTGCCCGGCACCCGGTTACAAGGAAGTGGAGGTGCAAGTGAAGGAAGTTCCGATTTGGCAAAAGAGTAATCTGACTCTGGAGGAAGCAGCGGCTTACTCCGGGATCGGTATCAATAAACTGCGGTCAATGACCGATAGCGATGAATGTAAGTTCGTCCTTTGGAACGGAACCAAACGGCTGATCAAACGCCGTAAGCTGGACGAATATCTGGACAAGGCATTCTCGATCTGATGCGGTGTAGAAAATTGACCGTTTGATGTTGCAGGGCGTCTTGTGTCATGGTATACTCATGGCGTAAGGCTCCTTTTCAACATTCTGTAAATGAAAAGGAGAGTTTATATGCAAAGACGTAAAGACAATAAAGGCCGTGTTTTGAAGGATGGCGAGGTCTACCGCAAGAGCGATGGGCTGTATATGTACCGTTGGACTGCGAAAAACGGAAAACGCCATACTATCTATGATGCAACCTTGGAGGGGCTGCGCGAAAAGGAAGAGAAGATCCAGCACGATTTGGCAGAGGGTATCCGAATCCCGGAGTGCAGCCTGACCCTGAATGACCTGTTTGAACTGTGGCGTAAGAACAAGGTGGGCTTGAAAGAGCATACCTTCGCCAATTACGTTTATATGTACAATCGGTTCGTCCGGGATGAGATCGGCATGATGAAGCTCAAGGACATTCGCAAGTCGGATATCCGCAGCTACTACAATGGCATCGTCCGCAATGGCAAGATGGCGTTGAACACGCTGGAAACCATCCAGAATGTTCTCCATCAGGTTTTTGCGGTGGCGGTGGACGATGAGTACATCCGTGTGAATCCCACGGATGGTGTCCTGACGGCCATTAAAGCCGCCCACCAGTACGAAACGCCCAAACGCCACGCTCTGACCCTGCCCCAGCAGCAGGCGTTCCTGAACTTCATCAAGAAAACGCCGAAGTTCCTGCACTGGCTCCCGATGTTCACCTTCATGCTGGGCACCGGATGCCGCATCTCGGAAACGGTTGGCCTGTGCTGGAGCGACATCGACTTTGAGAGTGGGTTTATCACCATCCAGCACAATCTGGTGTACCATGACCACGAGGTGGGCGGCTGCTACTTCACCATGTCCACGCCCAAGACTGCCGCAGGCAAGCGGGCCATTCCGATTTTGCCCGAAGTGCGGAAGGCACTGGAGCAGGAACGCGCCAACCAGCAGGAGCTGGAACTGGTGTGCGAATACGAAATCGACGGAATCTCGGACTTCGTATTCCTGAACCGCTTCGGCCAGCCGCAGAACCCGCAGACGGTCAACCGCGCCATCAAGCGCATCAGCGTGGCCTACAACGAAGCCGAGCTGGAAAAGGCCGAAAAGGAAAAGCGGGAACCGCAGCTGCTGCCGCCTTTCTCCTGCCATAATCTCCGGCACACGTTCTGCACCCGGCTGTGCGAAAATGAGACCAACCTGAAGATCATTCAGGACATCATGGGACACCGGGACATCAGCACCACGATGGAGATTTACGCGGAAGCCACCAAGGAAGCCAAAGCCCATTCCTTTGCAAATCTGAACGGCAAACTGGGCATTTCGGTCTGAAATCCACTACACCAACTACTACACCACTTTTACACCAAATTGCCGGTAAGTTGTGGAGAGTTGCGTAGAGTGACGTACGGGAGCAGGAAAAAGGAAGCCGCATGGATAGGCTTATAAAGGGAAATAAAGCCATTTGTGAGCCTTCCTTGACCTGTCCCCACGATGAAGCCGATTGAGCAGTAAATTTCCAATTTAAACAAAACAAAGCCTGAAACTTCTTGATGTACCGAGAAGTTTCGGGCTTTTTCTTTTGATGGATTTCCAGCAAAAACTACACCATACGCCAATTTTACGCCAAACGATGCAGGATTTTGTGCAGAGCAAAAAGAGCGTTGTTCTAGTTTTGGTGTAAGAATCGGGCGTGTGGTGGATGGGTGTAGACCTGCAAAAGGCTGCATCAAAAAGCGGATTTATGAATCTGCAAACGGATAGCCGAAACTTTCCACCGCAGAAGAAGTAAATGTGAAAAACATGGAGTTTTTCTTATGAACAAACTGCTTTCCTGCTGCTACAATATGGACACCGACCGGGTAGAAGCCCGGTTCGCAGACGGCTCTGCCGTTGCCATCGACTGCACCGCCATTGAGGACGAGTACGGCAACACCCCGGCACAGCGGGCAGAACTGGACTGGCTGCTCTACAACAAGCCCTTGGAATATGCACAGATGGTGCTGAGTGGTGAGATGGAACGCTACCTCTCCCTTGGCTGCGAACACGGCAGATTAGAGGACTAACCTTACATAGAAGCAACAACAGCCCCGCTTTGGTGAAGAAGAAACCAAAGCGGGGCTGTATTGATGAAGGAGAAATGAAGGGAATATCAGGTTACAGATTCAGCTCAAACTGTTCTGCCGTGATTGTTGCTTTGCCATCGGCAGCAAAGGTGATGCCATCGGCAGACTGGGGCGTGTAGATCCATGCGGTCATGGTCTGCTCGCCATCGTTGGCGAAAACTTCGATGCTGTTCTTATCCAGCAGGATGCGGAGCTTGAGCGCACCGTTCTGGCTGCGCACCTTGCAGCTGCGGCGGTGAACGATGTCGGCACGGGAACCGGCATAGCTGCGGTCCAGCGTCAGCTCGGAGGTGTAGGGGTCGTAGGTCAGGCTGGTGTGATGGTCTGCATCGGCGGCCAGCTTGAGAGTGAAGGAGCGGTACTCGCCGGGCTGCACCGTGACGGTCAGGTCGGCCACACGGCCTTTTATGCCTTCCAGAGAAGTTTCGCTTTGCACCGTCACATTTTCGTGGAAGGTGCGCTTGCCGTGAACTGCATCCAGTTCACGCACCGGGGTCTGAAGAATGCGCCCGTCCTTGATGTGCAGTTCGCGCGGGCAGATGGTCTGTCCGAACCACTTGCAGCCCTTGGGCTTATCCTCGGTATCCGACCAAGTCTGCAGCCATGCGGTCATGATGCGGCGGCCATCCGGGGCAAGGGTGGTCTGGGTGGCATAGAAGTCGATGCCGCCGTCCATCAGCTGCACATTTTCTTTCGTGAAGGTGTGGGTGGCTTCGTCATAGCTGCCGATGAAGGCAATGACGTTGTGACCGTTGTGGAACTCGCCCTTGGGCAGCATCTCCATGGGCCCCAGCATCAGAACCTGCTTGCCATCCAGTGGGAAGAAGTCCGGGCACTCCCACATTTTGCCGTACTGATTGTTGCAGCGTTCCAGCACCGTGACAAAGTGCCAGTCGAAGCCATCCTTGCTCTGGAACAGTGCCGCTGCGCCGCTGCCGTCCTCGGTTAGGCAGACGGTGACGGCAGAGTAGGTGCCATCGGCCTCACGCCAGATCTTGGGGTCCCGGAAATCGAACCTGCTGAAGCCTTCCGGTAGGTCTTTCTGTGTCAGCACCGGGTTGCAGTCAGGCTTTTCGTAGTCGAGACCGTCACCGATGGCAATGCTCTGGGTCTGAATGTCCCGCATCTCCCCATTGGGCTGCTTTTCTGCAATCACGCTGGTGTACATCAGCAACTGCTTGCCGTCATCCATCTCGGTGGCAGAGCCGGAGAAGCAGCCGGGGCCGTTGTCCACCGGGGAATCCGGGGCAAGCGCACAGGGCAGATACTCCCAGTGCAGCAGGTCTGTGCTGACGGCATGACCCCAGTGCATGGGCGCCCACCGCACATCGTAGGGGTTATACTGATAGAACTGGTGATACTTGCCTTTATAATAAGAGAAACCGTTTGGATCGTTGAGCCAGCCCACATAAGGAGTCATGTGGTAGGCAGGGCGTTCCGCCGGGGAAATGGCAGCGCCGTGCTCGGCCTCGTAGGCACGGGCTTTGTTCAAAATTTCACTTGGCATCGCGGATGCCTCCTTGCGTCTTAGAATCAGGCGTTAGCCTTGTAGCGGTCGTATGCGCCCTGGTAAGCTGCCAGCAGCTTATCCATGCCGCAGCTATTGGTCAGGGTGTCCAGATAAGCTGCCCACTCGCTGTCGGAGGGGCCGCCGTCCTTCAGCCACAGACCTTCCTGCTCAGAGACTGCATTCTCAAAATCTGCACGGTAGCGGTCAATGGTGTCCAGTTCCTCGCTGGTGAACACGCAGTCGATGGGGTAGGTGGTGGTGTCGTCCACAAAGGGCATCCAGAAGTCCTTCAGGTCGGTCAGACGCTCGATGGCGCGGTCCTCCATGTAGAAATACTCATCGTAGTACTCGCTGAGGATCAGCTTGGGACCCCAGACCTCGTAGGTGGATTTCAGCTCACCGGCACCCTTGTTGTACTTTGCCTTGGCTTCTTCCTCGGTGATGGACTTCCACTTGCCGTTGGCATCCTGCTCGGTGAAGAACACGCCGATGGGGCCGTACTGCAGCTGCATCACGGTCTCGCCGTCATACCACTGGTCAAAGAACTTCAGCAGGTTGGCGGGGCTCTGGCACTTGTTGGTCACGTTCAGGTTGCCGCTGTTGGTACCGCCGCCGGTACGCACGGTGACGTTGTGGGTGCCGTCCGGGCCGTCCAGCACGGGCAGGAACACATAGTCCTTGGCGTAATCGCCCATCAGTTCCTCGATGTACCACCAGGTGGAAACGCCCAGATAGCCCTGTGCGCCCTTAGCCAGCAGCTGGTTGGCATCCTGACTGAACATCTCCACGTCCATCAGACCCTCGGCGTACCAGTCGTGGAAGTAGGTGACCGCCTTGCGGTAGTTGTCCTCGGCGCAGACAAAGCGGCACTTGCCGTCCTTCTGCAGCACCAGATCGTTGCACACATCGTTAGGCCAGTTGGTGAAGCCGAAGCCTGCGTAGAAGATGTTCTGACCCCAGCACCACTCGTCAAAGCCGGTGGACATGGGGATGGTGCTGCCGGGTGCATTACCGTAGACCTTGGCGGACATATCGTTGTCCTTGAAAGCCTTCAGTGCAGTATGCAGCTCATCCAGCGTGGTAGGCACTTCCAGCCCCAGCTCGTCCAGCCAGCGCTTGTTGATCATGGAGAACTGCGGAATGGTGAAGATGCTGTAATCCTCGTCGTCACCGATACCGGCAGTGCCCATCTGCTCAGCAGCGGGCAGACCGTAGATGCAGCCGTCGCTCATGGTGATGGCGGCACGAATGTTGGGGTGCTCGTCCAGGATCTTGGTCAGGTTGGGCATGATCTCGGCGTTGATATAGGGGGTCAGGTCTAAGAAAGTACCGTCTGCACCGTAGTTGGCGATATCGTAGTTGGAGAAGCCCACACCCATAAAGGCATCCGGCAGCTGGTCGCCTGCAATGCGGATGTTCACCTGCTCGCTGAGGGAGTCGCTCATGGTCTCGTAATTGAGTTTGACGCCCACGTTATCTGCCAGCTTTTTCAGCACCTCGTTGTCGTTGTAGCCGGGGCTCAGGGCGGACTGACCGCCCACGATGTCAAAGCTGGTCTGGTCGGTGTTGGAGGGGTCCGGTGCAGCAGGCTTTTTGCTGCCGCCGCAGGCAGACAGCGCCACGGCAGAACCGGCAACGGCACAAACCTTCAGGAAATTGCGGCGAGAGATCATCTTTTTCATGGTTGTTCTCCTTTTCTGTAATGTTATATCAGGTTCTTTTCGTTTTCTGGAATGGGCTGCGGTCGTTTAAAACCTCTTGCGGTGCCCTGCATCCGCTTCGACCCTTGGGCGGGTCTCGCGTCTCGCAGGCCGCGGTCGCAATTTTAGCCCTTGACCGCACCTGCCATGAAGCCTTTTTCAAAATACTTCTGTACAAAGGGGTAAACGATCAGCATGGGGGCGGCGGCCACGATGATGGAAGCAAACTTGATCATTTCGGTCAGCTTATTCAACTCCGCAAAGCCGCCGGCTACCATAGAGGACTGGCTGGCACTGGTGGAGCTCTTGATCAGGATATTGCGCAGCACCAGCGGCAGCGGAGCCTGATCGGCTCTCAGGTAGATCAGAGCGGTGAACCAGTCGTTCCAGTAGGCCACCATGCTGTACACCACCATAACGGCCATGATGGAACGGCTCAGAGGAATGACCATCTTTACAAAGACGGTCCACTTGGAGGCACCATCGATCTCGGCGGCTTCCAGCAGTTCCCGGGGAATGTTGTTCTCGAAGAAGTTGCGGACGATGATCACGTTGCCCACAGCCACCACACCGGGCAGGAACAGCGCCCACATACTGCCCAGCAGACCGGTCTGCTTGACGATGAGGTAAGTAGGCACCAGACCGCCGCCGAAATACATGGTGATGACGAAGAACAGGCTGATGTACTTGCGCCCGGGCAGATCCTTCACGCTCAGCGGGTAAGCCACAAGATAGATCATGACCACCGAGTAGATGGTGCCGATGACGGTGTACTTGATGCTGTTCATAAAACCGGAGAACAGCGCACTGTCCGCAAACACAGCCTGATAGCCCTTCAGGGTGAACTGGCTGGGCAGCAGGAAGGTCTTGCCGGCGTACACATCGTAGGGATCCGAGAAGGACGCCACCAGAACGTAGTACAGCGGGTAAGCCACAATGAGCATGACGGCGGCGCAGATGACCACCAGAACGATGTCGCTGACCTTATCGGACAGACCGCCGGGCTTCTTTTGACGGGATGCTGCAATGTTTTTTGCCATAACGGTTCGCCCCCTTTACACAAAGCTGACGTCTGCCGCCTTCTTGGCGATGCGGTTGACGATGATAAGCAGGATGATGTTGACCACCGTGTTGAACAGACCCACAGCGGTGGAATAGCTGTACTTGGCGTTGATGATGCCCTGTTCATAGACGTACACGGCAATGATATCACTGGTAGCCTTGTTCAGCTCGGTCTGCAGCAGCAGCACCTTTTCAAAGCCCACGTTCATCAGGTTGCCTACACTCATAATGAGCTGCAAAACGATCATGGGCACCAGTTCCGGGATATCAATGTGCAGGATACGCTGGAACATGGACGCGCCGTCGATCTTAGCGGCTTCGTACAGGCTGGTATCCACAGCAGCCAGACAAGCCATATAAATGATGGTACCCCATCCGGCTTCCTGCCAGATGCCGGAGGCCACATAGATGGTACGGAATGCGGTGCTCTCCGAAAGGAAATCCACGCTGGTGCCCAGGATCAGGTTCAGCAGACCACCCGAGGGGCTGAGGAAGATTTTGATCATACCACAGATGACCATGGTGGAGATGAAGTGGGGTGCATACAGCACCGTCTGCACCACCCGCTTGAACTTTGCAAAGCGCAGCTGGTTGATGCACAGGGACAGGATGATGGGGATGGGGAAACTCCACAGCAGGCTGTACAGGCTCAGCAGCACGGTGTTCTTGATCATGCGCACACAGTTGGGTGCGGTGAAGAACCGTTCAAACCAGTACAGGCCGACCCACTCGCTGCCGGTGATGCCGCGGCTTGCCTTGAAATCGCGGAAGGCGATCTGGATGCCGTACATGGGCCAGTACTTATAAACGATGGTCAGCACCACCGGGATCAGCAGCATCACATAGAGCTGCCAGTTTTCCCGCAGCCGTTGGCTGAGGCTTTTGCGGTGGACCGGGATAGCGTCCAGCTGACGTGCAGCAGCTGGCGAGGTCTGCGTCATAAAAACTCCTCCTTCTTTTTCTGTTTCCGCAGCCCCTGCGGAGTGGGTGCTCCCGCCGTGTGGGAGCATTTTCGGTGTTTTTCGTGAAACGTTACACGGCTTGTGTCACAAAGATAGCACACAGAATGTCACCTGTCAACCGGATTTTTTAAAAAGGTCGGCTTGTATCCATGTTTTCAACGTTTTGCACACTTCAAGCTGCTTTATTTTGTGCATTTTGTTGTGGTTTGTTGCCATGAAACGATTCATGAAATTTCACGAAAAAGTCTTTACATCCCCGTGAAACCGTGCTATACTGAAGCTACAGGAACCATGAACCTTGCGGAAAAACGGACATATTTCGTCCGCATATCCCGTTTGAAATAGAAACGTTTCACAAGAAAAGGAGTGAACCGCATGGCAAAGCAGAGCAGTGCCCCCACCATGAAAGATGTGGCAAAAGAGGCAGGCGTGTCCCTCGGCACCGTGTCCAAGGTCATCAACGGCATCCCGGTGGGCGAGGAATACCGCAAAAAGGTGGAGCAGGCCATCAAGGAACTGGACTACCACCTGAACGCCTATGCGCGCGGCCTGAAAAGCAACCGCACCAATACCATCGCCGTCATCCTGCCCACCATCGCACATCCCTATTTCGGCCTGATCGCTCATTGCATCAACAGCTCACTGCAAAAGCGCGGCTACCGGATGCTGCTCTGCGATACCGACTATGACAATGAAAAAGAGCAGGAAATGATCCGCATGGCCGAGCAGAACAAGGTGGACGGCATCATTACCCTGACCTATGACCCGAAGCTGGAAGTGCCCTCGGAGATCAACTCCGTCTCCATCGACCGGTATCTCGGCGCCAACATCCCCTGCGTGGCATCAGATAACTACGCAGGCGGGCGGCTGGCCGCCGAAAAGCTGATGGAAAACGGCTGCAGGAAGCTCGCCTTCCTGCGCGTCGGTTCCAGCATCGTGGGCGAGACCAACAAACGCAAGGACGGCTTTGTGGCCGCCTGTGAAGCCGCAGGCGTTCCTTATGAAATAAAGAATCTGGAAGATGCGCGGGACGGCACCGTCTTTGACCCCATGGCCGAGTTCGCGGTGTTCCTGGACGATCATCTGCAGGACGGCGTGTTGGAGTTTGACGGCATCTTCTGCGTGACCGACCGTCTGGCCTACCAGATTGTTCAGCTGCTGCGTCTCATGGGGTTTCGGGTGCCTGAGGACGTGCAGGTCATCGGCTTTGACGGGCTGCGCACCTTCGGCGACATGGATTATTACTGTTCCACCATCGTTCAGCCCGTGGACGCCATCGCAGAGACCTGCGTGGAAGTCGTGCTGAACGAGAACCGCGCCAATACCCCCTCCCTGCTGTGCCTGCCGGTGCGCTACGCCTACGGCGGCACCACCAAGGCATGACCGCCCCGGAAAAAGGCCGGTGGTACTGGTTCAAAAATTGGCTGCATTACCACTGGCTCTACCTTATTATTGCGGCTGTGGTGCTTTGGGTCGGCATCAGCTGGCTGGGCAACGCCCTGCACTGGGGCGAAACCCTGCCGGACTACCAGATCGCCTATGTGGGCAAAAGTGCTCTGCCGGAGGATACCGCCCACGCCATCGAAGCCGCTTTTGCGCAGTATGGCGAAGACCTGAACGGCGATGGCACTGTCTGCGTCCGGCTGCGCCAGTACGTCAGCGATACAGAGGACGTGGAAAACGCTTCTACTTACGCGCTTGCCGCACAGATGCAGTTTTTGGCGGATATGAATGCCGAGGAAAGCTATTTTCTGCTGCTGGATGACCCGGCGCATTTTCAGCTGGACTATCAGGCACTTGCCAACTGGGACGGCACTCCGCCGGGTGACAACGACTATACCGCCGCCGGAAAGACTGTACCTTGGGCAGACTGCCCGGTGCTGGCTGGATACGACCTTGGAACGTATCAGACTACCGTGTTGGGAACCACCGTTACTGGCAGCAGCGCAGAACTGGTAAACGGATTATTTTTAGGCCGCAGGGCCTTTTATGAAGGGCCCACGAACGAAAAAGCCGCCTTTGTCCGGGAAGGAGCACAGCGGCTGTGGAACATCTTGACGGAAGGAGCAACTCCATGAAACGGAAATGGCTGTGCGTGGTAGCACTAGCGCTGGCGGCAGTTCTCTGTACCGGCTGCGGTGTGAAGGATGAAAATTTGAAAAGCGACCCGCTGGTAAATGCGGATGGGACGGCTCCGGTAGGCAAGACGCTGGTTGCCCCAGCTCCGCCGGAGAGCTTCACCCTGCTGGACAACAAGGACATTCTTGCAGCCAACGGTCTGTACTATGCTTCTTGGGTCAACGGAGAACCCCAGCCCTATGAAAACAGCGATGGTAAGACAGTCGATCTCTACAATGCCCAGCTGACGCTGGTGGTGCAGGAGAACAAGACCGGAGAAAAGGCAGCTTCCGCTGTTTCCAGCTGGCAGGAGCTGGCGCAGCAGAACTACGATATTTCCGACACACAGACCCTGACTGCCGGCGGGCAGGAGTACACTGTCATTCAGTTTGCCTATCAGGACGAAAGCAACCCCTATGCCTTTGGCGTTGCCGCCTTTGGACAGAAGGGCACCAGTGCCATAGAGTGGGAGCTTTCCTGTCAGGAGAGCTACACCGGCGATGCACTGGCTGTACTGACCGAATTTCTGAACGGCTGCACCTATTAAGGAGGCGTAGAAATGGGCTTATTCTTTCCGAGTGACCCGGTCATCCATGGTCAACGCGCCACTGGTCTGCCCCGGTATCAGGAGCTGCTGGAACGAGACTGGAAAAGCTTTCTCTTTGCGGATTTTGTCACCTTGGGGCTGTGCATCCCCTACGGGCTGGGGGTGGGGTACGCCCTGCTTTCTTCCAGTCTGCTGGTGCTGATTCCCGTCTGCGTGGTGGGTGGACTGCTGGTGGGCCCGGCGATCTCCTGCATGATGGACGCGCTGTTCCGCAGCTACCGGGATGCGCCCCGGGGCTGGTGGGAGAACTACTGCAAGGGCATGAAACAGAACTGGAAAGCATCCCTTCTGCCCGGTGTGGTGTTCAGTCTGGCACTTGGCATCGAGCTGTTTTTCGGCATGGTGCTGTTCTCCGGGGAGCGTCTGCCCGGTATCGGAACCATGGCTGTTTTTCTGGCAGGTCTGCTGATTTTGCTCATGCTGTTTACTGCGTTCTGGCCGCAGGTGGTATTGTTTGAAGAAAGCAACCTTCACCGCCTGCAAAATGCCGTGCTATTCTGCCTGAAATACGGCAAGCACGTTCTGGGTGCAGCCGCACTTCAACTGGTATGGTGGCTGCTGTTTGTGTTGTTTTTGCCGTGGACGGGCTTTCTTGTGCCTTTCCTCGGTGTGTGGTTTATCTGGTTCGTCTGCTTCTTTTTGCTGTACAACGATTTCAATGCTGCCTATGGCATTGAAGAAAAGATCAGCCAGCAGTTCCCGGAGCAGACACCCCGCTATGATGAATGATAAGGAGAGCAACCATGGACATTTTAACGATTGGCGAAGTTTTGATCGACCTGACCCAGACCGGCAAGGATGAAAAGGGCATTCCTCAGTTTGCCGCAAACCCCGGCGGTGCCCCGGCAAATCTGGCTGTGGCTGCCGCCCGGCTGGGCGCACAGACCGCCTTTATCGGCAAGATGGGTGCGGATGCCTTTGGCCGCTACCTGAAAGAGGTTCTGGCAGAGAACAAGGTGGACGTTTCCGGCATGGCGGTGGATGCAGACCACCCCACCACCATGGCGGTGGTCTCGGTAGATGCCACCGGCGAGCGGGATTTCAGCTTCTACCGCAGTGCCAACGCTGACGTGATGCTGTGCAAAGAGGACATTTCGGACGAGGCTCTGAAAGCTGCCAAAATCGTCCACTTCGGTTCTGTCAGCCTGACCGCTGACCCCTCCCGCACTGCCACGCTGGACGCTGCTGCCCGTGCCAAAAAGCTGGGTGCTACCATCACCTACGACCCCAACTACCGTGCCAACCTCTGGAAGAACAAAGAGGATGCCATTGCCCAGATGAAAGCACCCCTGCCGCTGGTGGATATTTTGAAGGTTTCGGACGAAGAGCTGCCCCTGCTCACCGGCACCACCGACTGCGAAAGCGGCACGGCACAGCTGGCACAGAACGGCATCCGGCTGATTTTTGTCACCTTGGGTGCAAACGGCGTATTCTACCGCTTTGGGCACAGGACCGGCCATGTGGCTGGCGTTCCCTGCAAGGTGGGGGATACCAACGGCGCAGGCGATACCTTCTTTGGGGCTGCCCTGTCCAAGCTCTGCAAGGAGGAGCTGGACACCCTGACTGTGGACAAACTGGAAAGCATTCTGGCCTTTGCCAACAAGGCCGCCAGCATCACCACCAGCCGCCACGGCGCTATCCCCGCCATGCCCACCCTTGCAGAAGTGGAGGGCTGACCTATGGCAACAAAGCAGGAATTTGCGTCCCGGTTTGCCAAGCACAAGGATGAGCTGGAATGGCTGTTCATGGAACTGTACCACAACCGGGAAGGGCTGGAGGTTCTGGAGCGGGAGATGGCAGAAGCCTACAACGCCCGCAGCGCCGAGCTGAAAGCACTGGACAAGGCACGCTCTGCCGACCCGGAGTGGTACAAGCGTGGCAATATGTTCGGCATGACCATGTACACCGACCTCTTTGCCGGAAACCTGAAAGAACTAGCAAAGAAACTGCCCTACCTGAAGGAGCAGAAGCTGACTTATCTGCACCTGATGCCTCTTTTGCAGATGCCCCATCCCCACAACGATGGCGGCTATGCGGTGGAGGATTTCGATACCGTAGACCCGGCCCTTGGCACCAACAAAGACCTCGAAAACCTGACCCGTGAACTGCGGAAAGCCGGCATCAGCCTGTGTCTGGATTTCGTCATGAACCACACCGCCAGCACCCACCGTTGGGCAATGGCGGCAAAAGCCGGAGATGCAACCTATCAGGCGTATTATCACTGCTACGATGACCGCACCATCCCCGACCAGTACGAGCAGACCGTGCCGCAGGTGTTCCCCAACACCGCGCCCGGCAACTTTACATGGTGTGAAGAGATGCACAAGTGGGTGCTGACCACCTTCCACGACTACCAGTGGGACCTGAATTATGCCAACCCGGCGGTGTTCGTAGACATGACCAAGAGCATTCTGCACCTCGCCAACCTCGGCGTAGAGGTGTTCCGCATTGATGCGGTACCCTACATCTGGAAGCAGCTGGGCACCACCTGCCGCAATCTGCCGCAGGTGCATACCATTGTGCGGATGCTCCGCATGGTGCTGGAATGTGTCTGCCCGGCGGTCGTGCTCAAGGGCGAGGTGGTCATGGCTCCCAAAGAGCTTGCCGCCTATTTCGGCACCCCGGAAAAGCCGGAATGCCACATGCTCTACAACGTGTCCACCATGGTCAACCTGTGGAGCGCTCTTGCCAGCAGGGACACCCGGCTGCTGAAGGCGCAGCTGGATGCCCTGCACGCCCTGCCGGACAACTGCTGGTTCGTGAACTATCTGCGCTGCCACGATGATATCGGCTGGGGTCTGGACGAAGCGGTGGAAAACCGGCTGGGCATCGACCCGCAGAAGCACAAGGAATACCTGTACCACTTCTATGAGGGCAATTTCCCCGGCAGCTGGGCAAAGGGCGAGCTGTACAACTACGACCCCGCCACCGGCGATGCCCGCAGCTGCGGCACCACCGCCAGCCTGTGCGGTGTGGAGCAGGCACTGGAAAAGGACGACAAGACCGCACTGGATTATGCCGTGAAGCGCGACCTGCTGCTGCACACTGCAATGGCGTTTTTGCAGGGCTTCCCCATGCTGAACTGTGGGGATGAGATCGCGCAGCGCAACGGCTGGGATTACAAAAACGACCCTGACCGTGTGGAGGACAGCCGCAACCTGCACCGCAGCAGATTCAACTGGGAGGATGCAAAGCAGCGCACCCGGAAGGGCACACTGCAAAACCAGCTGTGGCAGGGCATGGAGCAGCTGCGCCAAATGCGCGCAGACCCCTGCTTTGCCCCGGATGCGTGGGTGACAACATGGGACAGCCACAACCCCGGCGTGCTGGCGCTGGTGCGCAAGCGCGGCGAGGAAACGCTGGTGGGACTGTTCAACTTTACCGAGTACCCGGCAGGGGCAAGTCTGGACGCTCTGGGTGGCGAGTATCACACCCCGGAGGGCACTTCCGTCTGGCTGGCGGATGTGGAGCTGGAGCCGTACCAGGCACTGTTGGTAAAAAACAAATAAGCAAAACGAACCCACCTGGCTCTCTCTTTTTGCCAAAGTTTTCAGAGCATTTTCTCGCAATCTGCCGAAAGTGGCGTGTTTTCAAAACTTTTTGTTGACACGGCTCGATTTTTGTGGTAATCTATTCCAACAATTTAATATAACATATTTTACTTAGAGTTCTAGCTCGGCTCCCAAAGGAGCCGGAGCAAGTTTTTAACTTTCTGATCGCTACATAGCAAACCCGAACCAAGGCCATCCCGGAAGGGGTGGTCAGATTCAGGTTGTTGTGTGGCGATTTTTTATTGCCAAATCTCGCATCGCACCTTGAAAACCGCATGACCGTCTGTATGGGATACCCGGCGATGACCCCTCACAAGGGAGAGCCGGAAAACGCCGCCGGAAGGAGGCAGGAAATCCATGCAGGGAGAACGGCGAAACGTTGATTCCTCAGTTACCAGAAAATCAATGTGGTCAAATTGACCGCATTGATTTTCTGTAACGCCAGTGAAAGGGAGGGTCATCTTCCATGTATGTGTCAAACGAAGAATGGGAGCAGAACAATCAGGATTATTTGAAAGAATCGTATGAGGAAACGGGTTTTACCACCGGAGGATACGCTATCCGCAAACTTATCTGCGGCGGCTGCGGTCGGGTGTTCTACACCACCATCTACACCAAGAAATACTGTCACAGCTACTGGTGCGGCAATCAGGCCAACAATCGGCGGCAGCGGGACCGCCAAATGCGCCGTCAAGATTTAGTCTGCCAGTGCTGCGGCGAAAAATTCACGCCCAAACGTGCAGGTGCCCGTTATTGCAGCAATGCCTGTCGGCAAAAAGACTATCGAAAACGTGTTACGGATGCTGCAAGTGCTCAAAATGAGCACTTGGTTAAGCGTAACGCATCTGCCAAATGAAACTCAATCTCCTCCCGAATGCGGGAACGGAAATTCATCAACCTGTTACGGAAAACAAAGTGGTCAAAATGAGCACATCGTTTTCCGTAACACTGCAAGGTCTGTTGAAAATCAGGTGCCGCCACCCGGCACTTGATTTTACCCGTAACGGAATCAGAGGGTCAAAATGACCCTCTGAAAAACCGGACGAGCTGTCCATTCGAGACAGCTTGCCCGGAGCAAGAGTGCAGAGAGCGCAGCTCTTTGCCCCAGTGATATGATGCTGTGCGTCATATCCTACTGGGTATTATCTGGCGCAAAAAGGCGGCAGATCCAGCAGCTTCGCTGCTGCGTTCTCCCCACCAAGCTGTTGAAACGGAGGGATGTCTATCTGAAATTAACACGACACAACGGACGAGCCGGAACCCACGGCACTTACAACCCCAAGCACAACGACCGCAGTTTCAACCTTGCCAACAGTGAACACATCGACTCGGAACGAGCCAAGGGCAACATCTACTGGGGCTGCTTCCACGGTTTCCGCTCGGCTCTTGCTCCACCCGACCCGGATGATCTGGCGGCGACCTTCTCAGATGTGGAACGGCAATTCTATGATAGCCGCTATTCCAACTTTGTGGAAAGCCAGAACGAGCGCAACGCCAAGATCCGGCACACGGAACGCAACCGCTCCATTCCTGACCTGCTGTCCAGCCGCAAGACCTGCCCGGAAGAGACGATTTACCAACTGGGAACGCTAGATGAACACGCTTCGGCAGAGGACTTGCTGAACATCGTCACCGAGTTCATCGAGGAGTTCAAGGCAAAGTTTGGCGAACACGTCCATGTGCTGGACTGGGCACTGCATCTGGACGAAAGCACACCCCACATCCACGAGCGCCATGTGTTCGACTGCGAGAATAAGTATGGTGAGGTGGCACCTCAGCAGGAAAAGGTGCTGGATATGGCGGTGGATGACTGTTATCTGCGGAGCAATCCATCGGACAACGTTTTGAAAGAACTGAAAAAATCCCACCAGTTTGAGACCAATCGCCGCAAGGCATTGACCGTTGCAGAGCAGAATCTTCTGCTGTCCTACCTCTCCAAGACGCCAAAGTACCAGCACTGGTACCCGATTTTCGCAGTCATGCTGGGAACGGGCCTGCGTGTAGGAGAAGCTACGGGTCTGCGCTGGTGCGATGTAGATTTTGAGGAAAGCACGATCTCCGTCAATCACACGCTGGTCAACTACGACCATCGTGAGAACAACGGCGGCAAGAAAGGCTGTTACTTCAACTGCCACTCGCCCAAAACGAAGGCTGGTGTCCGTACCGTTCCAATGATGGACTTTGTGAAAGAAGCTTTTGAAAAGGAACGTGCCTATCAGGAAGAAGCAGAGATCCATTGCACCGTAACGGTAGATGGCTACACGGACTTCATCTTTGTCAACCGCTTTGGCGAGTGCCAGCATCAGGGAACGCTGAACAAGGCCATCCGGCGCATCATCCGGGACTGCAACGATGAAGTACTGGCGAAGAACCCGAACAGCACCGTACTCCTGCCGCGGTTCAGCTGCCATACCCTGCGGCATACTTTCACGACCCGGATGTGCGAAGCGGGCGTGAATATCAAGGTGATTCAGGATGCGCTGGGACATTCGGATATTTCCACGACCTTGAACATCTATGCGGATGTGACTAAGGAACTGCGTAAGTCCGAATTTGAAAATCTTGACCGCCAATTCGCACAGTGGAAAGACCCGGAAGAATAAAATAAAGCATACGCCAAATATGCCATACGCCATTTACGCCAATTCATACGCCAAACGATACAGTTCGGATAAAGGCTTGTGTAGAGATGTAAATGGAAAGGCAAAAATCAACCCTTGCGGTGTAGAGTAGTATCAAGAAATAAAGGCTTATAACTGCTCGTCGATGACATCCCCACGATGAAGCCGATTGAGCAGTAAATCGCAAAAATAAAACGCAGATACGATGAAATTTCAAGCGAATTTCAAACGATATCTGCGGTACTACACCCGGGCTACACCAATTTTCGGACGTTTTCCCGAAAAGGAGCCTTACAAAGCGGTGTGGTGTAAGAATCGAATAGGCGGATTGGTGTAGTAGGTACACTGAACCCGTAAAGACGAAAAAGGCAGGTACACTGTGGAAACATGGTGTGCCTGCCTTTGTGCTTATTATTGAAAGATAATACGAGAAAGTTGTGGAAAGAATGTTAGACCACGCATCAAATGTACATCAACAACCATGATTCATGGCAGGGAGCTTAGGACACAAAAGTTCATCCGATGCAGTTTTCTATGCATCCGATGAACTTTTTTCAGTAGCGTTTCCTTTTAAGCCACCTTGGTCTTTCGCAGATACCCCCATGTTGCCAATCCAACGAGCAGAACGATCTTGATCGGTGCCGATGCCAGCAGTACATCTGCCTGAAAGAAAGCATGCCCGCCTGCATAGAGAAAATCAAAGCCGATCATTTTATACAGCAATGCATTGGAAAGCCCAATGCCCCCTGCCGGAATCAGGGTGGACAGCCATTCTCCAAAGGAGCCCGGCACGACCATATAAACAATCAGCGGTGCCACCACACTGATCAGCGCCACAGACAAAGCGGTCAGGTTGTTCTTGGCCCATACGGATGCCATCAGCACAAAGGCCACCTCCGCAAAGAAGATCAGGAAGTTTGCCACCAGCATGACCCACTCCATCTGGCCAACGGTATACGGCAGCAGGCTGGTCACAGAAAACAGCCATTGCACGGAAGTTTGGGTACTTTCCCAGCCAAATAGAGCATTCGTGACCAGGATCCACACCACGCCGCAGAGCAGATACGCCGCCCCTGTGATACTAAACGCCGCCGCCAGTTTTGCCGCTGCTAGCCGCAAACCGCCGTTTTTTGTGCACAGTTGGATGTCCTGCGCCCCGGTCTGTGCATCCGATGCAAACACCGGGGCCGCAATCACCGCGCACAGCAGGGTGAGCAGCAAGCTCAACAGGGTCTGGTAATCCATTGCGTCTGAACTGACCCCAAATGAATAGGTGAACGGTTTTTGTACAGCATCGAACTTTTTCTGTGCAATGGCCTGCGCCTGCTCATAGCCGGGCTTTCCGCTTTGTTCCAGCCAGATCACCGATTCCAGCCGTTTGGGGAGCTGGCTGTAAAAGTTCTGCATATCCTCTGCGGTCAGCCTCATCACGCCCGGTGCCATGCCGGTTTTCGAGTCGGCAAAGGCTTCCTTTGCGTTGTTCACAAGAGGCTGATACCGGGCAAGTTCTTTATAAAACACTTCGGTTGGGATGTCGTTGATGGAGCTTGCATCATACTGCCGGTACACCCGCTGATAGGCTTCCAGTGCTTCCTGTATGACATCCGGCGTGATGGTACCGGATACCTGCTGCTCCTGCCGTTTCCGGATTGCCTTCAGACCCGTGTAACGCACTTCGTTTCCGCTGGCATCCAGTTCCGTCCAGCCGATAAAGGTCACCGGCAGATATGCCATGACCACGGCCAGCACCAGCGCAATGGCCAGCAGAATAGCTGTCATACGAGTTTTGCACACACGTTTCAATTCCAAACGATACAGGTTCATTTTGCTTCCTCCATTTCCTCCGGGAACAGCCACAGATACAGATCTTCCAGCCGGGGCTGTGCCGGGACGCTGTCCGGCAGCTGCGGTGCATCCGCCAGATACCGCAATGTTACCGTTCCGTCCGGCTCGTTGCGCAGGTTCACTACCCGCAGCCGGTATTCCCACCGGGCAAGCTGTTCCATCGGGATGTTCCCCTGCCAGACCTTGGCTTCGATCTGCTTTACCAGCCCTTCGGTGGTGTCCTGTGCAATGATTTTGCCAGCCTTCATCACGGCATTTTCGGCCGCAATGTATTCCACATCCGAAACGATATGCGTTGAAATGAGAACGATCCGTTCCTGCGCAAACTCCGACAGCAGATTGCGGAAACGCACCCGTTCTCCGGGGTCCAGCCCTGCCGTAGGTTCATCTAAAATCAGAATTTCCGGGTCGTTGAGCAGTGCCTGTGCGATGCCTACCCGGCGCTTCATACCGCCGGAAAGCTTTATGATCTTTTTGCGGCGCACCTCAGTGAGGCTTACCCGCTCCAGCAGTGCGTTGATCTGCCGGGCAGCCTCTGTGCGCGGCAGACCCTTGAGTGCCGCCATATATTCCAGATAGTCCTGCACCGTGAATTCCGGGTAAAACCCGAATTCCTGCGGCAGATACCCCAGCTTTTCCCGGTAGGCCGCACCAAGCGTCCCAATCTCCACCCCATCGCACAAAATCCGGCCACTGCTAGGCCGCAGAATGCCCGCCAGCATCCGCATTAAGGTTGTTTTGCCTGCACCATTCGCCCCAAGCAGTCCCCACACACCCGGCGTGAGAGTGATGGACACATCATCCACCGCCGTTTTATCCCGGTATCGCTTTGTAATATTCTGAATTTTCAGTTCCATGACTTGCTCCTTTCAGCCTTCTGCAATATATTCTGACCGGGCGGCAAGCCGGATGCACTGCAACACCATACAGAGCACCAGCACGCCCGCCGCCAGTGGCAGACCTTTCGGCAGTTCCGATAATTGCACGAACCGCAGTAAACACAGCTGCCCTGCAAACAGTGGTACAGCCCCGGTCATCATCCATTCCGGGCGCACCCAGCGCAGCAGCAGAAGCAGCTCATTGTTTGCGGTCAGGAATGGCACGGTCAACACCGCCAGCAGTTGCCCGATGCTCCATGGCACGGCTGCCCGCACATTGAGTACCAGCACTCCCAGCAGGATCGTTTCCCCCGCCAGCAGCAGCAAAAACCGCATCACCAGCGGACGACCGATTCCTGCATATGTGGCATATTCCAGTTCAAGCATCTTATATTGACTTGCCCGGTATAAAAACGGCAGACCGAGCAAGGCTGTCAGCATGGCAAGTGTGCTCAGACCAAACAGTGCATTGCGTAATGTCCATGCTTTCTCCCACAGGGCAAGTTCCCGGCCCACACTGTACAACGCCAGTGCCGCCATTGCTTCCAGCACCCAGACCTTCCAGCCCAGCAATTTGAACTGGCAGTGCAGCAAATCACGCCAATCACTCCGTTGTTTTACGACATGTTCCGCCCGGCAGCGGCGCAGCAGCGTTTTCGGTGCGGCTGTGTCAAGCTCTGTCGCCAGTGCTCTGGACAGTTCTTTTTCAAAGGCTCGATTCATCTCCAGTCCTCCTTTTCCAATTGTATTTTCAAGGTTTTCAATGCGGCACGCAGGCGGGACTGCACTGTGCGCAGGGGCAGACCTGTAATCTGCGCGATCTCCCGCAATTTAAGCTGTTGTGCGAACCGCAGCAATACCAGTTCCCGCTGTTCCGGCTCCAGCTGGGCCGTCAGCGCTCGCAGGTTTGCTTTCTCCTCTGCCGCAGCAAAGCCGCTTTCCTGATAGGCGGGTTCGCCCGGCAAGCTCTCCAGCGATACCTCCGTCCGCTCCATCGTACGGTTCAGATCGATGCAAATGTTTTTTGCGATTTTGTACAGAAAAGGACGGAATGTCCCCTGAAATCCACCACAGGAATCCAGCCAGCGCACCGCTTTCAAAAAGGTTTCCTGTGCTGCATCCTGCGCCTGCTGCTCGTCCGCTGTATGCCAACGGCAATAGTTCAGAATTTGTGGATAGTACGCTGCAATCAGAGTGTCCAGCGCACCTGTATCTCCGCTCTGCGCTTTCCGCAGCAATAATTCTGTCTGGATACGGTTCACCCCCTTCCTGTCTATTAAAACGTTCCATATCATCAAAATGATTTCTGTTTTTTCAAAAATTTCAAATAATTGCCTTTATTATGTTCTTATAGCTTTATTATAATAAAGAGCCTTGTGTTTTTCCTTGTCAAGAGGGCTGGCACCGTCCAGCCCTCTCTCTTTTATCTTCTTTCTCCTTCATCATAAAAAGCCGCACCCAGCAGGCCGATCCCACGGCAGCGGGGTGTGGCTTTTATACGCTCCGGTGCCGCGCAAGACCCGGAGCGCATAAAACGAAAAAAATTCTCAAAAAGGGTTGACATTCTGCCTGCCCTGTGGTATTATACTTGAGCAGTCAGCGAGAACCGCTGAAAGGCAAAAAGTAAATATCGCGGGGTGGAGCAGTCTGGTAGCTCGTCGGGCTCATAACCCGAAGGTCGTTGGTTCAAATCCGGCCCCCGCAACCACCAAACAGGTTGAACTTTATAAGTTCAACCTGTTTTTTTGCGTTCCTATACTTATACATAAACGGTCATTTTTGCGATTTTGCGCGATTGCGTCGGCACCGCATCCGGAGGATATCGTGCTTGTTGACCACGAAAAAGCGTAAAACATTCCCATTTTATAATAAGAATGTTCTGGCAAAGACCGTCTTTTTCTGTTATACTCTAGCCAATGAATACGGCTGTAACAGGAGGATGTTATGGAAAAGAATGTACTGAACACCGATCTCACCGGCAAGGTGGCGGTCGTCACCGGCGCAAGCGGAACGCTGTGCTCCATTTTTGCCAAGGCGCTGGCACGCGCCGGTGCAAAGGTGGCGCTGCTGGGCCGCAACATGGACAAGCTCAAGGAGCTTGCGGACGAGATCGAAGCCGAGGGCGGCATCGCCAAAGGCTACACCTGCAACGTGATGAACAAGGCCAACTGCCTGCAGGTAGCCGAGGACGTGATGGCAGACTTTGGCCCCTGCGATATCCTTGTAAACGGTGCAGGCGGCAACAACGCCCGTGCCAACACGGACAAGGAATATTTTGAGATGGCCGATCTGGAAAGCGACACTGTCACCTTCTTTGATCTGGACGAGAGCGGCGTGGAGATGGTGTTCAACCTGAACTTCATTGGCACGCTTCTGCCCACGCAGGCCTTTGCCCGCCAGATGGTAGGCCGCGAGGGCTGCAACATCCTGAACATTTCCAGCATGAACGCCTACCTGCCCCTGACCAAGATCCCTGCCTACTCCGGCTCCAAGGCTGCTGTGACCAACTTTACCCAGTGGCTGGCGGTGCATTTCAGCAAGGTGGGCATCCGGGTCAACGCCATCGCGCCGGGCTTCTTTGCCAGCGAGCAGAACGCAAAGCTGCTCTTCAACGAGGACGGCACCCCCACCGACCGCACCAAAAAGATCCTTGCCGCCACCCCCATGGGACACTTCGGCGACAGCGAAAAGGACCTTGTGGGCGCACTGCTGTTCCTGTTGAACAATGACGCAGCGGGCTTCATCACCGGCATCTGCCTGCCGGTGGACGGCGGCTTCTCGGCCTATTCCGGCGTGTAATAAGCGCTGCAAAATATACAAAAACACCCCTGTCTCCCGGTGCAGCAGCCCGGCGGGACAGGGGTGGTCGTTTTCAGCGGGGTGGAACAAAAGGCTTCCCCCAGCCGGGGGAAGCCTTTATGTGGAAAATTTATGAGGTCACTTCTTCGGGTGCTTTTTGCGCCACGCAAGCGCAAGGGCGACCGCAGCGCACGCCAGCACGGCCAGCGGCCAGACGGAGGCCAGCGCCACCACCAGCTGCTGCAAGCCGTTCACAAAGTTGCCCCAGCCGGAGGTAAAGGCGGTGCCGATGCGGGAGAAGAAACCTTCGTCCGCAGGGGTGTAAGTCTGCACCTCGTTCAGGTCGATATACACGGTGCACTGCTGCACCTGGTTGCTGTACCAGTCCAGCTGGCTCTGCCAGCTCTCGATCTGGGACTGCACCTCGGTGAGGGAATCCTCGATCTGTAACAGGTCGGAAAGATCTCCGGCCTGTGCCTGAAGCTGCTGTAAGCGGGTGCGCTGTGCCTGCAGATTGGCAAGCCGCGCGGACACGTCCATATATTGGGTGGTCACGTCATCGGCCTGCTGGCTGCGGTAGGTCACATTGCCGGCAGCGGCCACGGCGTCCAGAAAGCTCTGGTAGCTGGCCTGCGGCACCCGGTAGGTCAGGTTGACCGAGCGGCTGGAACCGGTGCGCGTGTACTCGCTGCTGGATTCCAGATAGCCGCCCGCCTCGGCAAGAGCGCTGTCCAGTGCACTGCGGGCTGCTTCGTAGTCCTTGCTTTCCAGTGTCAGGTTGGCAGTGTAGATGATCTTGGCACTATCCACCGCAGGGGCAGCAGCCTCGGTGCTACCGGTGCCGCTGTACTCCGTTTCCAGAGAGCGGTCGTCTGCCTCCAGACTATAATTCACCGCCTCGGGGGCGCTGTCCAGCGCGGCGTGCTGGAGATCAAAACCGCCCGCTGCCACAGAGGCAGCGGAGCTGTCGGCAGCGCCTTCGGCTGCGTACAGGGCAGGTGCGCTGCTTTTGGCGCTGCCCATCCCGATGCCCAGATGCAGGGTGCTGTAACCCAGCACGCACACGGCCAGACAGGCAGCCAGCGTGCCCAGTTGCTTTACCGGGAAGTGGATGGGCTTTTTCTTCTTGGGTTCGATATTCAGGGGTGCTGCGGGTGCAGCGGTCTGCGGGGCAGGGGCGGCCATCATGGGTTCAGCCTTTTCCTCCGCAGTCAGGGTGTCGGTCATGGCCAGCAGTTTTGCCTTCAGATCGTCCGGGGCAGTCAGGTCATCGACCTCCATCTTATATTCATACCACCTCATCTTCGATCTCCTCCTTCAGCATCGTATGTAACTGTGCCCGTGCGCGCCGCAGCCAGCTTAGTACCGTGTTTGTGGGCACCGCCATCATCCGCCCGATCTCTGCCGCAGTGTATCCTTCGTAGTAGTGCAGATAGATGGCGTTGCGGTAGTTTTCCGGCAGGGTGCGGATGGCATCCAGCACGCTGCCGTCCTCCTCCAGAACATCAGGGGCGGGCAGGTTCTCGTCCAGTTCAGTGTCCTTTTGGTGGGCGGCGCGGGTCAGATCCCGGCAGCGGTTGATGGCCACCCGCAGCAGCCATGCTTTGAGATGCTCCTCACTCTCAAAGATGCCGTTGTAGTGCAGCAGCTTTTCAAACACATCCTGCACCACATCCTCAGCATCGGCTGTGTTGCGGCAGTTATGCACCGCAGTGCGGTAGACGGTGTCGCTGTAACGCTGCACCGCCAAGGTAAATACTTCGTTTCTGGTCAGCTGTCCCATTGTTATAAACTCTCCTTGGATGCCCGGAAGCGGGCTTCTCGATGGAATGTTTGTGGTTCTCACGGGGACGTTCACTCAATATACGGCTCAGCATCCCCGATTATTGCAGAACAAAACCCGGATCCTTCCATTTTTTGTGTGCCGGACGCACCGGGCCGCAAGGTACGTCCACGTTCTCCGACAGAGGTTGGATATCCTGCCGGTTTACCGGTCAGTATACCACGGAAACGCAAAAAGGAAAAGAGGGGAGGGTGCCCCTACTTATTTATAAACTCTTTGCAGCAGCGCCAGCCGCTCGGAGAGAAAGGTCTCGGCCTTGGGGTGGTGCAGCCAGCATTTGCCATCGGTGCTGTGCACCAGTTTTTGCGCCAGTGCGGCAGGGGCGGTGTCGATGGCCATCACGTCCTGCATGGTCAGTTGCAGGGTGAGCGCCGCCGGAACATCCGGCAGCGGCGGCAGCGGGTCCTCCCACACAAAGGGCGGCAGCAGCTGCACTGCCACGGTCAAGCGGGTGCACTCCTCGGTCAGCAAAAGGGCGGCGGGGGTGCCGTCCGGCTGCACCTGTAAGCTGCTGTATAAAAGCTGCATCCGGGCAGGGGAGAGCAGCCGGGTCAGGCCCTCGGCCGGAGCTGCCGCAAGCTGTAAATACCCGGCGGCTTCTTCCCGATAGATGCGCCGGGCAGGGGCGTGCAGCCCTGCGTAGAGGGCGGGCAGCATAAAGCTGCCGCTTTTTTCCAGCGCCTGCTGCGCCAGCAGATAGAACTCGGTCAGCGGGTACGCAGCGTCCGGCTGCGGCATCCCGAAATCCGGCCGCGATACATGACCTCCACCCATGGGGACCTCCTTGACAAAACACGATGGTGCGATTATACTATAAACAGAAGGGGCGCTGACTGCAAAGGTCAGCTTTCCATCCCGCTAGTCAAAAAGATTGACCGCTAGTTTGGTAGACTGGGGCGGTCAATCTTTTTTGTTGTCATCGTTTTTCTTCTGTGAAGCTTTATCCATGACCTCAAGGGTCAGGCGAATTACCTCAATGATCAATCCCAACAGCGTAAGAATGACCATCAGCAGGTTCAGCATCTCCGACAGATCCATCTGACATCCCTCCCTTCGCCTTCAGGGCTTGGGGAGACTTGGCTCAAAAAAGTTCTTCTCCCACAAGCCGCTGGTTCGTTCCATGTACAGGAAGAAGCAGTGCTGCGGGATGGGAAAGCATGACCACCGATTATGCAATCAGCGCCGTATTCTTAGAATATCATATTTTTCGACGGATTACAATATATCTGTTGATTGTAAACCCTTTGCAAACTTTTCCGTTGACCTGCGGCGCACCAGTGCGGTATACTCGGGCACAGATGCCTTGCAAAACGAAAAAACAGAGGGGAAAACTGACTATGAAAGACAAAAAACTGACCACCTACCAGATGGCTGTCACCGCCGTGATGGCTGCCGTGCTGTGCGTGCTGGGGCCGCTGACCGTGCCCATCGGAGCCGTGCCCATCTCGCTGGCAAACTTTGTCATCTGCCTGACCGTATGGCTGCTGGGGCCGAAGTTCGGCACCCTGAGTGTGGTCATCTATCTGGCGCTGGGCGCCATCGGCATTCCGGTGTTTTCCGGCTACGGTGCCGGTCTTGCCAAGCTGGCAGGCCCTACCGGCGGTTATCTGGTGGGCTATCTGCTGTTGGCTTTCATCGGCGGTATGTTCATTGAAAAGAGCAAGGGCAACCCGGTGATCTCCGCTGTGGGTCTGGTGCTGGGCGATGCCGCCTGCTATGTGCTGGGCACGGCATGGTTCGTGTTCCAGATGCAGTGCGAGCTGGGCTACGCGCTGACCGTTTGCGTCTACCCCTTCATTGCACTGGACTTGGGCAAGATCGTGGTGTCCTGCATCGTGGGTGCGCTGCTGCGTAAGCGCCTGACGCAGGCAGGCGTGCTGAAACTGCAGAATGCAGTTTCAGAATGATGAGCCTGCGGCAATGATGTGCTGCGCAATGAGGTTGTTCCTGCGGAACAAATGATGCACCTGCTGCGCAGGCATGAATATAATGGAAAACAACAGCAAAAACCCTGCGTGAAAAATCACGCAGGGTTTTTGCTTGCGCATTTTATCATTTGTGCGCACCGCGCACAACATCATTGCCGTAGGCTCATCATATTCCGCATAAGCGGAATACATCATTCCTCATACCCCAAGGTCGCTGCCATAACGGCCTTGATGGTATGCATCCGGTTCTCGGCCTCGTCAAACACGATGCTCTGGGGGCCTTCGAACACCTCGTCGGTCACCTCCATGGCATCGCGGCCAAAGCGCTCGCCCATCTCCTTGCCCACGGTGGTCTTGTGGTCGTGGTAGGCGGGCAGGCAGTGCATAAATACTGCATCCGGGCCGGCAATATTCATCAGATCCTGATTGATCTGGTAGGGGGCCAGATCGTGGATGCGCTCAGCCCATACCTCGACCGGCTCGCCCATGGACACCCACACATCGGTGTACAGTACGTCCGCGCCCTTTGCGGCCTTGACGGGATCCTCCTCAAAGGAGAGGGTAGCCCCGGTCTGGGCGGCAATGGCCTGACACTGTTCCACCAGCGCGGGGTCCGGCTGGTACTTTTTGGGGGCGCAGGCGGTGAAGTGCAGACCCATCTTGGCGCAGCCCACCATCAGGCTGTTGCCCATATTGTAGCGGGCGTCCCCAAAGTAAACGAAGTGAATGCCCTTCAAGTGACCGAAATGCTCCTGAATGGTAAGGAAATCGGCCAAGATCTGGGTGGGGTGGAACTCGTTGGTCAGGCCGTTCCACACAGGCACACCAGCGTAGTGCGCCAGTTCTTCCACGATCTGCTGACCGTAGCCACGGTACTCGATGCCGTCAAACATCCGCCCCAGCACCCGGGCGGTATCGGCGATGGACTCCTTTTTGCCGATCTGGCTGCCGGAGGGGTCCAGATAGGTCACTTCCATGCCCAGATCGTGGGCGGCTACCTCAAAGCTGCAGCGGGTGCGGGTGGAGGTCTTTTCAAAGATCAGGGCAATATTTTTGCCCCGCAGCTGGTCGTGACGGATACCGGCCTTCTTTTTGGCCTTCAGGTCAGCGGCCAGCTCCAGCAGCTGCCCGATCTCGGCAGGGGTGTAGTCCAATAGCTTCAAAAAGCTGCGATTTTTCAGTTCCATTGTATATTTCCCTCTCTATGCAAGAACAATTGAATATTTATTCAAGCTGTGATTCTATTATAATACGTTGCATCGGGAAGGTCAAGAGGGAGCTTACAGCTCCAACTCTGCCCGGCGTCCGGTGGGCTTATAGGGGGTCAGCCGGACACCGGCGTGCTCGAACATGAACCGCGCCGCAATGCTGGAATCGCTGTCGTGGTACTTGTCGCCGTAGTACACCACCTCGGCAATGCCGGACTGGATGATGGCCTTGGTACACTCGTTGCAGGGGAACAGGGTCACATACACCCGGGCACCCTTCAGGTTGTTGTGGGCGCTGTTGAGGATGGCGTTCAGCTCGGCATGGCAGACATACATATATTTGGTCTGCAAGGGCGCACCCTCCCGCTCCCAAGGCATCTCGTCATCGCTGCAGCCCATGGGCATACCGTTATAGCCCAAGGAAAGGATCTTGTTTTCCGGGCTTACGATACACGCGCCCACCTGACTGTTGGGGTCCTTGGAGCGCATGGCGGTAAGCAGCGCAATGCCCATAAAATATTCGTCCCAGTTGATATAATCCTCGCGTTTCATCGCGTAAAACCTCCTGCCCCTTCATGCGGGTCTGCGGCTTGACAAACCCGGAAAAATAGACTATACTACGAATAGAAAGAGCGCTGACTGCAATGGTCAGCTCCTCATCCGGCTAATCAGTCGTAAAGAATGACCGCTTGCTTTCTGAGGGCATGAGCGGTCATTTCTTTTTGCCGTTGGAAATCGTCCATGTAATCTCGAAGGTAATGTAAACTGCTCCGCCAAGAAGCGTGAGCAGCAGCACGACCTGTTCAAACGTCATGAGGCATCCCCCCTTTCCGCTTTCGCGTCAGGGGAAGCAAAAAGTTTTTTCGTCCCCTCTGGCGCGCAGCCGGAAGGAGCTAGACCACCGATTATGCAATCAGCGCCTTTTCACCGCCGAAGCGGCACCTAAAGCATATCACAAAACCCGCATATTTGCAACGAAAACTCCCGGTCTCGCACCTGTACGCGCTGCCGGGAGTTCTGCTTTTTCTGCCCGTCCGTTTTACACCTCAATGTCAACTTGCACAAAACCGTGCCCGGAAGTTTGGCAGGCGTTTTTGCCAAATTTTGAAACGATATATTTAAAAATCGTTTCAAGTGTGGTATTATCTTTGTAAAATATGCCACAAAAACGGAGAGAACGCTCCGTGCGGCGGAAATGAGGGAAAAACCGATATGAAATACGCAAGCAACAACATCCGCAATATTCTGATTGCCGGCCATGCCGGCAGCGGCAAGACCACGCTGACCGAAGCACTGGTCTATTTTTCGGGCGCTGCCGAGCGTATGGGCCGGGTTGAGGACGGCACCACGATTTCGGACTTTGATCCCGAGGAAGCAAAGCGCAAGGCCAGCCTGTCGGCGTCCGTTGTGCCGGTGGAGTACGAGGGCATCAAGTACAACCTGATCGATGCACCGGGTCTGTTCGACTTTGAAGCAGGCGAGTACGAGGGCATCCGCGCCGCCGAGAGCGTGCTGGTGTGTGTGTCCGGCCGCAGCGGCGTTACCGTGGGCGCAGAAAAGGCGTTCCAGCTGGCACGCAAGAACGGCAAGGCCACCATGGTGTTCGTTTCCAAGTGCGATCTGGAAAACGCCAACTACTTCAAGATCCTTGAGGATATGAAGATCCGCTTCGGCTCCACCGTCTGCCCCTGCGTCGTGCCCGCAAAGCTGGATGACGGCACCCCTGTGTACATCAACCTGTTCAGCCAGAAGGCCTTCAAGTACGAGGGCGGCAAGCAGATCCAGGTGGACCTGCCGGACATCGGCCACCGCTTCCAGGGCCTGATCGAGGCCATGAGCGAAGCCATTGCAGAAACTGACGATGAACTGATGGAAAAGTTCTTCGGCGGCGAGCCCTTTACCACCGAGGAGATCGTGGAGGGTATGCGCAAGGGCGTTAAGGACGGCCTGATCACCCCCGTGTTCTGCGGCAGCGCCGTGAACATGCAGGCGCTGGATATGCTGCTGTTCAATATGCACAAGCTGCTGCCCAGCCCGGAGCACGAAGCCAGCACGCTGGCCGAGGATGCCAACGGTGAGCCGGTGGAGCTGCACTGCACCGAGGACGAGCCCACTGCCGCTTACGTCTTTAAGACCGTGGCCGACCCGTTCGTGGGCAAGCTGAGCTATCTGCGTGTTATCAGCGGCAAGGTGACCGCAGGCGAGCCGCTGACCAACGCCCGCACCGGCGAGGTGGAAAAGATCACCAAGCCTCTGACCGTCCTCGGCAAGAAGCAGATCGAAAACGACGGCATCGGTGCCGGTGATATCGGTGCAGTGGCAAAGCTGGTGAGCGCAAAGACCGGCGATACTCTGTGCGATGCAGACCGCGTGGTCAAGCTGCCCGCGCCTGTGTTCCCCAAGCCCAGCCTGTTCATGGCAGTTACCGTGGCCAAGAAGGGCGACGAGGGCAAGATCTCCAGCGCACTGGCACGCCTGATGGAAGAAGATCCCACCCTGTGCTACATCAACAACGCCGAGACCCATCAGCAGGTCATCGGCGGCTTGGGCGAGCAGCATCTGGACGTGGTCAAGGCCAAGCTGAAGAACAAGTTCGGCGTGGAGATCGGTCTGGAAGCTCCCCGCATCGCCTACCGCGAGTCCATCCGCAAGGCCTGCCAGAAGCAGGGACGCCATAAGAAGCAGACCGGCGGCCACGGCCAGTTCGGCGACGTTATCATCAACTTCGAGCCCTGCGACAGCGAGCAGGTGGTGTTCGAGGAGAAGGTGTTCGGCGGCAGCGTGCCCAAGAACTTCTTCCCCGCTGTGGAAAAGGGCGTGCGTCTGGCAGCCGAAAAGGGCGTGTTGGCCGGTTACCCCGTGGTCGGCCTGAAAGCCACCCTGCTGGACGGCAGCTACCACCCGGTGGACAGCTCTGAAATGGCCTTTATCATGGCCGCAAAGCTGGCCTACAAGGCCGCTATGCCGGAGGCCGGCCCCGTCATTTTGGAGCCCATCCACACCCTGAAGGCCCATGTGCCCAATGACAACACCGGCGATATCATGGGTGATGTGACCAAGCGCCGCGGCCGTGTGCTGGGCATGGAGCCGGACGAGGACGGCTTGCAGACCATCATCGCCGAGGTGCCGCTGGCAGAGCTTGCAAACTTTACCACCTTCATCCGTCAGACCACGCAGGGCCGCGGCTGGTTCACCACCGAGTTTGCCCGCTACGAGACTCTGCCCGAGATGCTGGTGCCTGCCGTTGTGGAGCAGGCCAAGAAGCTGGGCAATCTGGACGAGGCCGCAGACGACTGAGCTCTGAACCCCTGATTTGACATTTTCCTGAGCCCCCGCCGACACTTTTTTCCCTCTGTCGGCGGGGGCTTTTTTGCGTAAAAATGGAACACCGGAGCGTCCGCAGATGCTCCGGTGTTCCGAAATGATAAAGACTTTTTTCTGCTGAAAATACTCTGGCGTTACACGCCGGAGGCACCATAGTTTGCCAGCACGCGGGCAGAGGGGTCGTTGACGTTGCAGCCCGGCCATGCCTTGTTGGGCATCCAGAAGCCCACGATGGTGCGGCTCTGGTCGTGGTAGTACTTCTCAAAAATTTCGCGGTAGAACAGGCTCTCCTTGGTAAAGGGCATGCAGTGTGCCGAGTAGTTTGCCCGCCGCATCTGGAACTCCTCGTCGGTGTACAGGCCCTCGGCGTACGCCTTGATGTCGTCCACCATGCTGTGGCCTACGGCGTCCGAGAAAGCGGCCTTTTCGCGCCACAGGATCTCCGGCGGCAGCCAGTCGCCCTCAAAGGCCTTGCGCAGCAGGTACTTGCCCTTGCCGTAGCGGTTCAGCTTCTTTTCCGGGTCGATGGCCATGACGTAGCGCACAAAATCCAAGTCGCCAAAGGGCACACGCGCCTCGATGCTGTTGGAGGAGATGCAGCGGTCTGCCCGCAGCACATCGTACATGTACAGCTCCCGGATGCGCTTCTGGCTCTCCTGCTGGAAGGCGTCGGCGGTGGGGGCGTAGTCGGTGTATTTGTAGCCGAACAGCTCGTCCGAGATCTCGCCTGTCAGCAGCACACGCACATCGGTCTGCTCGTGGATGGCCTTGCACAGCAGGTACATGCCCATGCTGGCGCGGATGGTGGTGATATCCCATGTGCCCAGCAGCCGGATGACCTCCTCTAAGCTGCTGAGCACCATCTCGCGGTTGATGATGATCTCGTGGTGCTCGCTGCCAAGATAGTCCGCAGTCTGCCGGGCGTATTTCAGGTCGATGGCATCGGTGTCCATGCCGATGGCAAAGGTGCGGATGGGCTTGCCCAGCTTCTTGGCGGCAATGGAGCACACCAGCGAGGAGTCCAGCCCGCCGGAAAGCAGGAAGCCCACGGGTGCATCGGCATCCAGACGCTTTTCCACACCGGCGATCAGCTTCTCGCGGATGTTCTGCAGGATGGTGGGCATATCATCTTGCATGGGGGCAGGCACGTCCGCAATGTCCTCGTAGCGCACAAAGCGGCCGTCGCAGTAGTAGCTGCCGATGGGGAAGGGGCGGATATCATCGCACCAGCCGATGAGGTTGCGCATCTCGGAGGAGAAGGCGATCTTGTGGCTGGACTTGGAGTAGCCGTAGAACAGCGGACGGATGCCGATGGGGTCGCGGGCGGCGATGAGCCGATCCTTGCGGGAATCGTACAGGATCAGCGCAAACTCGGCGTCCATGTGGCGGAACATATCCAGTCCGTACTCGTAGTACAGCGGCAGCAGGATCTCGCAGTCGCAGTCAGAGCAGAACTTGTAGCCACGGCGCTTTAAGATCTCTTTCTCGAACCGGAAGCCGTACAGCTCGCCGTTGCACACCACGCAGTCAGCGCCCCGGTAAAAGGGCTGCATCCCCTCCGGGGTCAGTCCCATGATGGCAAGCCGCCCAAAGCCCATCAGGCCGTAGGACCCCTCCACCACCCGCTGGTCGTCCGGCCCGCGGTCCACGGTGCGCAGCAGATACTCTTTGAACTTTTCGGCACTCAGGTCGTGCCCCGTATAACCCATAGCACAACACATACTTCTTACCCCTCTTAAAATAAAAAATACGGCAGCACATTCATCCCATAGTCCTAGGACGAATATGCTGCCGTATCCGTGGTGCCACCTAAATTACCGGCATACGCAATACGCCGGTCACTTTTGTGCGCTCTCCCCGTTGAAAGCACTGCCGCGATAACGAGCGGCGCACGTCTGCCCCTACTGCTGCACACGCAGGTTCAGGGAGCGGCTCACGGGTGTTCTTCAGACTTCGTTTTCTGCGCGGCTTCCACCGTCCCGCGCTCTCTGCAAGAAAAGGCTGAAACCTTACTTTTCCCGGTCAACGCTTTTATTGTCTGCATTGTATCACGGGTTTTTATCTGTGTCAACACAGCAGGCGCATTTTTTTGCAGGCTGTTCTTCAGTTGCGGACGGTGCCGCGTTCTGCGCACAATGACGGCACAGCCCGTACAGTACACTGCCCTCGCATTGCAGGGTAAAGCCGTGCTCTGCCATAAGGTGAGCGCGCACCTCATCCATAAAATGGCAGTCCAAGTGATAGATACGCCCGCACTGCACGCACTTGAGGTGCAGATGCTCCCGGCAGTGGCGTCCCTCGTCCACATACTGGAACACCGCCCGCTCACCCTTATCAGCTACATATTTCATAATGCGCTGCTCGCCCGCCAGCTTGTCCAGATAGCGGTACACGGTGGTGGGGTTGGGGCTTGCGCCCTGCGCTTCCAGATGCTCCAGAATGTTGGAGGCGCTTACTGCGTGCTGGCGGTTGTTGATGAGGTAATCCAAGATGAGCTGTCGGGTGCGGGTGTTGTAGCCATCGCTTCGTGCCATGAGAAATTCGGTCCTTTCCGGTGTAGATGTGTTGTTTTTTATCCCTATTGTAGCACAGCTTGCGCTTGGATGCAAAAGAAACGGGCGGAAAGTCGGTCTGTTTGGCGACAAGCACAAAAAACATTGTAAAAAGTAGCAAAAATGGGGTGTAATCTTTGTGTAAAACGGAAAACACGCCAAAGTTAAGCAAAAAGTCTTGTAAAAAATGCCCTAATGTGAAATAATATACTGGATAAAGTGGTTGGATTGCAGCCGGGATACAAGCTGGCTGAACATGAAGAAGAAGAAACTGGCAGCGGTGGGTTTGCGCTGCCGGTTCGGACGTTTTGGAACGTTTTTGGAGAAGAAGAAAACGAAGAATAGGAGAGTGTGCTTATGAAAGAGCAGGAAGCACAGGCAAAGCTCAGCCTGAAGCTGCAGGCGTACCAGTACCTCAAAACCAAGATTTTGAACTGCGAGTACCGCCCCAACGAGTTTCTGAACGAGCAGAAGCTTTGCGCCGAGATGGGCAACATCAGCCGCACCCCCATGCGGGACGCACTGGGGCGTCTGGAGCAGGAGGGGCTGATCACCATTCTGCCCAAAAAGGGTCTGATGGTCTCCGGCATCACCGAAGAGGATGTGCACAGCATGTTTGAGATGCGTCTTTTGGTGGAGCCCTACGCCCTGCGTACTTACGGCAATGCCATCCCCCGAGAGCAGCTGGAGGCCTACGCCGAACTGATGCACCACAGCGAGCGCATTGAGGATTTCTGCGAGTCGGACGACGACTTCCACGAACTGCTGATGAGCACCCTGCCCAACAAGTATCTGCGCGCTGCCTACGACCGCATTACCGGTCTGAACACCCGTTTCCGCATTATGACCGGCAAGGTGAGCATGATCAATCAGGAGCAGACCTGTGAGGAGCACCTGCAGATCCTGAATGCCGCCCTGTCCGAGGACTGGGACGGCGCAGCCATGGCACTGCAGCACCATCTGGAGCTGGCCCGCGATAAGGCCGAGGGCGTTATCAAGGTCATCCGCCTGTGGTAAAGGAATAAAAATTAAAAGGTCTGCTGCACCGTACCGGTGCAGCAGACCTTTTGCTTTTTACAAGAAGGGGAACAGTTTTATTTCTCCACCTTGCTCAGCAGGATGCGGTCGTTATCCAGATTCTTGCCAGCGTTCTCGCGGAACTTTTCCAGCAGGTCGTCCACGGTCATTTTGCTGCGCTCTGCGCCCTTTACGTCAAACACGATGCGCCCGGCGTCCATCATCAGGGTGCGGTTGCCCAGCTCCAGCGCCTGATGCATATTGTGGGTCACCATCAGGCAGGTGATCTTTTTCTCGGCCACAATGCTCTTGGTCAGCGCCAGAACCTTTTCGGCGGTGGCGGGGTCCAGCGCGGCGGTGTGCTCGTCCAGCAGCAGCAGCTTGGGGGTGACAAGGGTAGCCATAAGCAGGGTAAGCGCCTGCCGCTGCCCGCCGGAGAGCAGCCCTACCGGCTGCTTCATGCGGTCCTCCAGCCCCATGTCCAGCAGGGCAAGCTTTTCGCGGAAGAGCGCCTTATCCTTGCGGGAGATGCGGGAGAAGATGGCATTGGGCGCAGTGCCTGCCCGCAGGTAAGCCAGCGCCAGATTTTCCTCAATGGTCATGTTGGGCGCAGTGCCCTTGAGCGGGTCTTGGAACAGATGCCCGATGACCTTGCTGCGCTGGTGCTCCGGCGCAAAGGTGATGTCCTGCCCGCCCAGCAGAATGCTGCCCTCGTCGGCAATAAAGCCGCCGGTGATGGCGTTGAACAGGGTGGATTTGCCCGCGCCGTTGGAACCCACGATGGTGGCAAAATCTCCGGCTTCCATCTGCAGGCTCACCCCATTCAGCGCCACCTTTTCGTTGACGGTGCCGGGGTTAAAGGTCTTGTGCAGGTCGTTCAGCTGCAGCATTTCCATTTTACTGTCCCTCCCTGTTGGTCACTGTGCGGCGTGCGGCGTGACGGCGCTTTTCAAAGGCAAAGTGCTCCCGGATGGCGGGCATGGAGATGGCCACTGCCACAATGATGGCAGATACCAGCTTCATGGCGGCGGCGGGCACGTTGAACCGCAGCGCCACCGCTACGATAAAGCGGTACAGGCAGCTGCCGAACACCACGCCAAGAATGCGGCGCAGCATGGTGCGTTTGCCCACCAGCGTCTCGCCGATGATGAGGGAAGCCAGCGCAATGGTCACCATGCCGGTGCCCACGTTGATATCGCAGCTTTTCTGGTACTGTGCCAGCAGCCCGCCGGACAGCGCACACAATGCACCGGACACGCACAGACCCACCGTGATGGTAAAGGCGGGGTTGATACTGGAAGCCCGCACCATGGCGGCATTATCGCCGGTGGCGCGGATGGAAAGCCCCAGCCGCGTGCCCAGAAAGCCCAGCATCGCCGCGCAGGCGATGGCGATAATGACTGCCGCCAGTGCCAGCTTGTACCAGCTGCCCAGAAAGCCCAGCGAAGTTTTTGCCATGGAGAAGATGGTAGGGGTCTTGACCAGCGACATGGTGGAGGAAAAGCCCATCACCGCCAGATTGATGGTGTACAGGCCGGTGTTGACGATGATACCGGCCATGATGCTTTCCACCCCGAGCCTTGTCTGCAAAAAGGCGGTGACAAAGCCGGAGCACACCCCCGCAGCCATGGCTGCCGCCAGCGCAAGGATGGGGTGGCCGGTCAGTGCTACCTGACAGGCCACGGCGCAGCCCAGCGTAAAGCAGCCGTCGGTGGAAAGGTCGGCAATATTCAGGATGGAGTAGCTCAGAAACAGCGCCAACGCCACCAGTCCGTAGATGCAGCCCAGCTCCAGCGCTGTCTGCAAAACGTTGAGGGAAAAGATACTCGCCAGCATGGTGTATGCTCCTTTTATATTATTTTGAATGCGCGCCGCGTTGCTCTGCGGAGTGCGACAAACGCATTTTCACGGGAGAGGGGAACCACCTTCCCCAGAACCGCCAAAAGCTCTCCCTTGCGGGAGAGCCGGCAAAACCGTCAGGTTCTGGCTGAGCGGGGCGTTCAGGAGAAGTTCTCTGCAGTGGTCACCTCGGTGATCTCGGTGCAGTAGGGCTTGAAGGCCTCCTTCAGGGCTGCCAGATCCAAGCCCAGCGCCTCGGCGGTCTCGGTGTTGATGGTAACGATGCCGTTATCAAAGGTCTGGTAGGGCAGGTCTGCGGGGGTCTTGCCGTCGCACAGCAGCTGGCTGACCATATCGGCGGTGGCCTCGCCCAGCTGGACGTAGTCCACGCCGTAGCCCACCAGTGCGCCGTTCAGCGCAAAGCTGTCGGCACCGGTGTAGTGCTGCACACCGGCTTCGATAAAGCTCTCATAGATGGACAGCTCGGCGGTCATGATGGTGTTGTCGGTGGGGGTGAACACGGCCTTGACCCCGGCGGCTACCAGTGCCTCGGCAGCCATCTGCACCTCGGCGGTGGTGGTGCCGTTCTTTTCCACCACCTTGATGCCGTTCTTCTCGCAGAAGGCCTTGGCGTCCGCAATGGCCTGGGTGGAGGCATCCTGACTCAGGTCATACAGCAGACCGATGGTATCAATGCCGGGGTTTGCCGCCACGATCAGGTTCATGATGGCGTCGGTGTTCAGGGCATCGGAGGTGCCGGTGATGTTCTCCTCGCCGTCAAAGCCTGCGGCAGCGGGGTCGGTCACAGCAGAGTAGACCACCGGGATGTCAGTATCCTCCACAGCGGCCAGCATGGTAGCGGCGGTGGGGGTAGCCACGGCCACGATCACGTCCACGCCGTCAGCCACAAGGTCTGCGCCGATCTGGTTCAGGTTGGACTGGTCGGCCTGTGCGTTGGCGTAGTAATCAGCGTAGTCAAAGGTGACGCCCTTCTCCTTGCCAATGGCATCCAGACGGCTCTCCACAGATTCTACGATCTGGTTGAGGGAGGCGTGATCCACATAGTTGACGATGCCTACTTTGAAGGTCTCGCCGGTTGCGGCAGCGGCGCTGCCGGAAGCCGCTGCGGAGGAAGAAACTGCCGCGCTGGAGACGGTGCCGGAAGCAGCGCTGCCACAGCCGGTCAGTGCCATGGCAGAAACAGCGGAAGCGGCCAGAGCGGCCTTCAGGAAGCTGCGGCGGGAGATCATGTTCAGGTTTTTCATAGTGGTAACTCCTTTCCCGGAGCGGGCGGCAAATCAAAAGACCCACTCCCTTTGCGGGACGGGTCTTAAAACAAAACCGACCCTGTCCCTGTGTGTTATCCACAAGGACAGGATCGGTAAATTACGATTCTGCGGTGCCACCTTGCTTGCCCTGCATCCCATACAGCAGAGCCACTCACGGAGAGCCAACACTCCCCTGTCCTGTAACGGAGACTTCCGTCCAAAGCTACTAAGGCTTGTGCCCGTTTGCCCGGCCCTCGGCGGCCCACGAATCTCTGCCCCGCTTTCGCCCGTTTGCACTGTCCGGGCTCACTGCAGATGCGCTGTGCAGGTTCTCTTCCGCCTCATCGGTTTGATTGCATTATACACTTTATCCTCGTAAAGTCAAGAGGGAATTTCAATTTTTTTATTTTGTGCCCGGCCAAAGTCATTCTTCTGCCGGGGTGCCGGTGCTGCGGCGCTTGCGGCGCACAAAGCAGGCAACGTACACCACCCACACCGGGATAGCCACGGCGGTCACCACCCGGCTTGCAGAAAGCCCATCGGCCTGATACACAAAGTCGATGCTGCTTGCGCCCGCCGGGCAGAGCACCGCCATCAGTCCCTCGTCCACCCGCAGGATGCCGGTCTTTTCGCCGTTGACGTAGGCGGTAAAGCCGTCATCGTAGGGTACGGAGAAAAAGACGAGGTTTGGCTTGTCCATCGTGATCTCGGCATGGAAGCCCGCGTTATTCATCTGGAACACGGAGCAGCTGTGGGCGCGGCGGTCGGCGCAGTCCTGTGTGTAGCTGTCGTAATACAGCTCGTCCAGCATCGCATCCGGCAGCTCGGTCAGGTACTTCCCGTACTGTGCTACATTCTCGTCCGTCAGCACCAGTGCCCGCAGCAGCAGGTTGGAGCGCAGGGTCTTGATCGAAGCCTCGTAGGTGGCCTCGGTCACATAGTAGTCGTAGGTAAAGCCCATAGGCACATAGTTGTCGTTGTGGTACAGCGCGTAGCCGTCCACATCAGCAAGATACGTCCAACCCTCGTCCGCCTCGTCCTCAAAGCTTTCGCGCTTTTCCGGGGTGGTGATGAGGTACTCCACGCTCAACAGACCGCGCAAAGCGTAGTTTGTGATCTCCGGCTCGCTGCGCACGTCCCGCTTAACCCCCAGCCCCGGGTAGAAGCTGAGGATGCTGGGAGCCGCCGTGCTGCCGAAGTATTGCAGGCAGCTCTTATCCAGCCACACACCGATGTTGTCGTGAATTTTGTAGGTGTCGATCCGGTAGTCGCCCTCCGGCAGGGCGTTTTTCAGCAGCAGGGCGTTGGTGTCCTGCTCCACAAGGTCGCTGTCGGTGTGCCACTGACCAAACTTGCCAATGCCGATGTGCACCATGGTGAACGCGCAGGCAAATACCAGCACTGCCGCCGTCATGCGCTGGGCAAAGCGGCTGTCCTGCCGCCATACGCCGCAGAGGTAGCGGTACAGCATAAGCCCCAGCAGGCCAAAGCCCAGCACGGTAAAGAACTGTCCCGGGTTTTTCAGCACGCCGAAGGACCATGTCTCAGTGGTGTCGTCCCGAACGGGCACAACGGCAAAGACCAGCGTAGCCAGCATGATCCAGCTGATGCCCCGGGCAGGCGCGTCCAGATCAATGTCCGGGTCCTCCAGCGCATTCACGGTCATGGCGGCAAGGATGAGGGTGGGCATATAGTACCAGCGGGCGTAGTAGCTGGAATTGAGTGCGTAGAAAGCGCTGTTCAGCACCGGCACCAGTGCGCACACGGCGCATACCGCCACGATACGCTTTTTGCTGTCGGCTTTCCGGCTGCGCCAGTAGGCCATGGCACCGGCCAGACTGCACAAGGGCAGATAGGCCGTCATGCTCGTCCACTTGATGACGCCCTCCGACCAGACCGAGGTGAGGTAAGGGGAGTCCGGCGGCAGGATCCAGCTGAGCAGAATGGCCAGATACTGCTGCACCTTGGCGTAGGTCAAAAAGCCCCAGCCGGAGGAAAGATCGATGGTGCGCGGGTTCTGCAGCAGGCTGAGCACCGCCGGGAACAGCAGCAGACAGCCCATGGCAACGCCCAGCACGCTCTCCCACAACAGATGCCCGAACTTGCGCCCGGTCAGTCGGAAGTCCTTTGCGGTCAGTTTGCACACAAAGTAGATGCACAGGAAAATTACCTGCCCCACAAAGAAGAAGTAGTTGTTGAGCAGATTCACCGCCACCCAGAAGGCAAACAGGCCGTGACGGTTTTCATAAATTGCTTCGTCCAGCGCCCAGAGCAGATAGGGGAACAGCGCCACCACATCCACAAAGTGGTTAAAGAACACGTTGTACACCGCAAAGCCGGAAAGCGCATACAGGCACGCGCCCAGCACCGCGTAGTTCGCGTTTTTAACGTAGCGGCGCAGATACAGGTACGCGCCGCCGCCCGCCACGCCGAACTTGAGCACCAGCAGCGGCACCATCATATAGGGCAGCCAGCTTTGCGGCAGCAGCACCGACAGCCAGAAAAACGGCGAGCCGTACAGGTAAAAGGAGTAGGCGTTCATCACCCCGCTGCCAAGGTCGGTCGCCCACGAAAAGGTATTGTGCGGCGCACCGGCAAAGGCGCTGTCCGGGTAGCCTGCGCCCTTGACGAAGCCATTCATATACCGGTAAAAGCTGATCTGCTGGCTGTTGAAATCGCCGGCATAGTGGAAAAAGCCGCCGTCAAGGATATAGAAGGGCAGAAAGAATACCGCCGCCGTCAGGGCGCACAGTCCCACCGCCTGCCAGAACTTTTTACGGCTCTGCCCCTTTGGTGTGAGCAGCCGTGGTTTTATAAACTTTTCCATAGCGTTCCTCTTTCTCCGCGCACCGGCGCGGAAGTGGATTTGATGTCACCTTGTAGTATAGCACGGCAGCGGGCAAGAAAAAAGGGCTTGACAACCAAGCGCGGGGCGGGTATGGTGAAGAAAAGGAGGCGTATTGTTATGCTGTATCCCTTCAGCGCCTTGCTGGCGCGCATGAAGTATATTACCCGGTGGAGCCTGATGCACTCCACCCGGGCGGAATCCCTCAGCGAGCACACCTGTGACACCGCGCTGCTGGCGCACCTGCTGTGCCTCATCGCCAAGCACTACACCGGCACGCCCTGCCGCCCCGAGGCGGTGGCGGTGGCGGCGCTGTACCATGACGCCCCGGAGATCATCACCGGGGATATGCCCACGCCGGTCAAATACCACTCCCCGGCGTTGCGGGACGCCTACAAGGCGCTGGAGACCGAGAGCGTGCGCTCCATGGCGGCCCTGCTGCCCGCAGAACTGGCCGCAGAGCTGACCCCCTGCATGGACGGCAGTGCCCTGACGGCAGAGGAGCACCGGCTGCTCAAAGCCGCCGACCGGCTGAGCGCCCTGATCAAATGCACCGAGGAGCAGCGCAGCGGCAACCACGAATTTGACGCCGCACTCACGCAGCAACGCGCCGCGCTGCAAGCCATGCACTGCCCGGAAGCCGATTGGTTTCTGGAGCACTGCCTGCCCTGCTATAACCAGAATCTGGACGAATTGACGAAGCCGTAACCATACGTCTTGCCGCCGGGGAATGTTCTCTTTTGGTGGCAAAAGAGAACCGGAAAAGTGCATTGCGCTCTGCGGGAGGACTTTCTGCTTGTTTTCAGCGTGCAAAGACGCTCCGCTGGGCCAGAGGCAGGGAGGGGTGTTCCGACTCCCCCCTCCCTACCTCTGGACTCCACCCACCCCGCAACGCAACAACTGCGACCGCCGCCAGCGGCGGAAACAGGGAGCAGTTGTTGGGGCAGCGGCCAGCAAGACGCGAGTGCCGCCCAAGGCACGAAGCGGATGCTGGGTGCCGCAACCCGTCGCCAAGGGCTGCACGCCCTTGACAAACCTAAAGCAGAAGTCGAAGCACAAAAAAGCTAGCGCTGCGCCAGTCGGCGCTATCGCTTTAACGCTTTTTTCGCTTCTC
>Ga0129312_1000173_pt1 | contig 66069 bp, 57 predicted proteins | sample O827metagenome_FD_94434 | JGI IMG/M metagenome (GOLD analysis project Ga0129312, IMG submission 94434) | Orangutan group fecal microbial communities from Wisconsin, USA - O827 metagenome | ecosystem: Host-associated > Mammals > Digestive system > Large intestine > Fecal | place: USA: Wisconsin... | reverse complement strand
TGTTGTGGTCTGTAACTTCATAGTATTTCAAGTCACGCCCCTGCACGAGGGGCGACAGCCCGTATAAGCCTCTTAGAGCGTTTTATTTCTTATTTCAAGTCACGCCCCTGCACGAGGGGCGACCGTTACTACCGCGCTCCCAAGCGCTGTAAGGGTATTTCAAGTCACGCCCCTGCACGAGGGGCGACGCGGGGCATTTTAAAAGAAAGGCGGTGAGCGTATATTTCAAGTCACGCCCCTGCACGAGGGGCGACCTCCGCGCCGGTTTTGGCCGATACACAAGCCAGAAAATTTCAAGTCACGCCCCTGCACGAGGGGCGACAGTCGCGCGGAACACAGTATCAGCAAAAGCTGGCAATTTCAAGTCACGCCCCTGCACGAGGGGCGACGGAGAAGGTTGTTGCTTCCATTGCGAAAAAAGAAATTTCAAGTCACGCCCCTGCACGAGGGGCGACAGCAAAATGATACAAATTGCTTTCAACTAAATTGTATCTTTTGCCGAATAAAAGAAGCATAATCAAATGCTTTTGATGGATAAGTGTGAAAATTAACAAATTTCCATTTCAGAAATTGTGCATAAGTTTGGGCATACTATGCGCGTACCTATAGCAAGTTTCTGTTTGGCATAGGTTGGCGCTAAAGTAAAAGGGGCTCCCCGGCCTGTACGGGAGCAGCCTTACCCATAACTTCAATTTTGTTTTGGTATGAATTTCCTAAACGATATATGCGTATAGAGTCAGTTTCGGGACAAATAATCTTTTCCAATTCGCATTTTAGCACAGTAAGCTGAGCAGAATCCAAAAGTACCTCAAAAACGGAGCTTTGCACACGCATTCCGTTGCGCTCACAAAGCTTGGCTACTTTGCGCAAACGACGAGCACCGGCGGAATTGGTAGTGTCTACATCATAAGCAATCACCAACATCATGAACATCACCTCCAAACGAAGGGCGGATATTCGTCCAAATCGCCGCGCAGCAACCGAGCAAATAACATCGCCTGTACATAAGGAATCATACCTATAGGAATTTTTTCGTTTAAAAATGGGTGGGTAATTTGCTCGGATTTGCGCTTTTGCCAAGCTGTTAACACAATTTTGCGGCCACGCTCATTTAGCAGTGCGGCTTCTTCGCTGCAATCGAAGTCTAAAGCAGAGATCTGCCCGCGATTCAGAAGAGATAATACAAAACGGTCACACAATGGAGCGCGAAGCTCTTCCATTAGGTCTAAGGCGAAGGAAGGGCGGCCTGGTCGCAAGGTGTGCAGATATCCAGCGGCGGGATCGAGTCCAACGGTTTCCAAGGCAGATTGCATTTCCCTTGTAAGCAACATATAGGTAAAAGATAAAAGCGCATTTACTTCGTCTCTTGGTGGCCTGCGGGAACGAGAGTTAAAATGGAACCCGGCGGGATTATCTTGCATCAGAAGATCGAATCTGGAAAAATAAGCAGTAGCAGCAGCACCTTCTATGCCACGCATGGCATCGATGCTTTCACATAAAGGCAGACGCCCAGCAAATTGGGACAATAATTCAGCTCCGGAGGAAAGATTACTTTGAATACAGACGTCTTTGGAATTTCGCGCTGCACGCAATAGAACAAGCTTGCTATTTCGGATTTTTGCAAATAAAATCGATCGAACCAATTTGTGACAAAAAAATGAGTCGTTAAGGCTTTCATATTGGTGTTTACGCAAGAGTACATTGCCGCTGACAGGCCCGTAGAACCGTCCCATGAAATGGCCTGTTTGGGTTAGAAAGGTTACACTGATATTGCGCTTTCCGCAAAACTCCAGTAAGGGTGTGGAAACTGTCATTTTGCCGAAACAAACAATGGAATCAATGGTTAAAGCGGGGACAGAAACTTTCTCTACGCCTCCTACCTGAACACAAATGTTTTCATTACGGCAAAAAAGATAGCTTTCAGGGGTTAGAACATACAAAGTATTTAGCAATTTTTTCATGGATCAGTTTCCCCCTTGATCGCACCGGTAGCTTCCTGCTGAAGCTGGCGACAATAGCCCAAGGCTGACGGCTTTACTTTGGGCATGCACAGCTCCAGCAGCGAGCAACGACGACATTTAGCGCTGTATTCGGCACTTGGAACAGAAAGCTCGTGTCGAATTTGGTGTAGTTGTTCGGCCAGATGCCTGGTACGACAACGCAGCGAATCGTCCAAGGGAACGCTCAGGCGGCGATGAGAGGAAATAAAATAAAGGGCTCCTTCTGAAATAGTGCCTCCGAACATTTCCTCTAGACAGAGTGCTTGAGCGCAAAGCTGAATTTTGTATTCCTCTTCATCGCGTACAATACCGTGCTTATATTCGATTGGGTATAGCTGAACAGGAAATGAAACAGCAGGAATATAACAGCCGCTGTCACTGCGATAAGCTTCAATGCAATCGCACTTGCCGTTTAGCAGCAACTTGTCGGAAAACACGGTATATTCAAAAAGTTTTATACTGTCTCCGCGTTTTTCTATCCGTTGAGTATGCACACGCTCGTGTTCGATACGGCCCTTGGCGGTATCGCGGCTTTCTGCCCAAAGACGCTCATTTAGTAAAAGTGCAGCGCGGCGGGGACAGTAGCATATCTGCGATAACCATGAAAGCGGTAGATACTCAGCTTCATCCATGGGTAAACCAACTTTCGTCGGCGGGCAACTCGTTCCAAACGATGGGACTGAAGGCGTCCATTTTGAAGCCGATTTCAACACCAGTAGGAACTTTATCAAGTGCTACTACAGCGTTATAATCTCGATAGCTGCGAGGATATTTTACTTCTGCTTTACGGGAAACATGAATAAGGTCAAACAGTTTGTGAGCAGGGGCGCAGCCAAGCTTTGCCTGGCGTACTCGTTGGGTGGCATCGGAGTCTGTGCCCACATGCTTGAACAAAATAAGAGGGGATACTACTTCCATTTCGCCTTTGCTGGCGCTTCGATCATGCTCGTACATGTTCAAAATGGCCTCAAACAAGACATCCAAATCGTGGTCATCAAATCCGGTTTCGGCGGCTAAGTTGGCGCTGATAAATCCACGAATTTCGTACAGGCCAAAGGGAATAATTTGTTTGCGGCCCATAGTGCGCAGTTTATCCTCGGGGGTTTCTTGCTCCCACTGCAGATAATCATTCACGGTGCCATCCTTGGGGCCATCAGCTACAGCCATGCGTGTAATGGAAATGTCTACAGGCAAAATAGGGTCAAGGCTGGTTCCGAAAGTAATCTGTACGGGACCGCGCACCTGACCGGCATTAGGGCCGGTAGACATAACGGCTCCAAATGCGCGCACATCGTAGAACAGTTCACAGGCTTTTTTGCGCCCGGCGTACACAGCGTTTTTGTCCTTGGCACCCTCAACTCCGGCAGCGGAACGAGCTTCGGCAATGTGCCTGTTAATGTTGGTGGATTGCTGAATGATGAGGTTCATACCGGGTTCTTCGCCGTGAGCCAACTGCACATAATTGCGGATACGCCGTTTAGTGGCTACATCGGTGATATAGCCTTTCATAGTTTCAGGGTCCATACGGGGAGCATTGCCCATATCGGGATCACCGTTGGGATTTGCGTTAGTGCAGGCGAGATAATAAACAAACTCGTATCGATTCTGAATGGCCATATTATTTTTCCTCCTGTTCAGTTACCTTTTTGTTGTCGTTTTTTTTCGTTGCGGTGCTTTCGGCTGCAAGGCGGGCACACATCTGGCGATAGCCGATGGCAAAGTAGCTTTGTTCCTCCAGGCTCAGGCAAGCAGGCATATTTTCTATAACATCTTTGGTAAGGAAGCAGTACGGTTCGTTCAGGCGATGTTGGTACAACTGAGCAAGCTGCCGACTGTCCAGTTTAGCAAGATAATACTGGGACATGCGCTCCAATTGCCCCAGCACCAGTTTTGGGGTACGGCTTGCTGAAGCGTAATAACGCTGTACGATGCCGGCATTGACAGAGGGCATGGAGGCTCTTTGCAAATCGGCATAAATGGCTACCAAAGCACCGCAGTGGTAAGCTGCATTGGGAAAACTGGGGTCATAATAGGGCATAAGATATACCTCCTCATTTCGTGCACGGGATTTGCGCAGCAGCCAAACTTTTAGCCACTGGCAGCAAATTGCATCTGGAATAAACGAGAACGAGTCATTTTCGTCTGGATCAAGCATTCGTGAACGAATGTTAGCCAGAGCGCGGCTGGCCACAGCATCCGGCAGAGGCGATCCGTTAATAATGGACATGACAACCGCAGGTGTCAGGCCGGAAAGTTCTTTCTTTAAGCGCTCTAATACCTTGCTGTCGTTTTTATGGCGGGACAAAAGACCAATCAGGCGAGCAGTCAGCTTACGGGAACGAAGGATTCCGGTGCCAAAGTTATCGCATAATTTCAAATCGCTGTTCCATTGGTCCAGATGCTTCTGTAGATTGTCGTAGGTGCCCTGCTCATATCGACGCACCATCACGCGGCCATTGGCACCAGATACCAGCATGATATGATAGCGGTTTTGTAAAGGTAAAGTCTTTTCACCGGACTGTACACTTTTTACAAGAGAATCAGCGGCGGCTTTGGCGTGGGCAGATTCTTGTTGGGTGTAAAGAGTATTTGTAGTGGAATTCTCAAATTCGGTATCATCTTCCGCATCTTCTTCATAACCACAAAAATCCGGAAGAAGAATATCCTCTTTGGGCACCAATGGCTCATCATACCAATGCACGAAACGCATACCGGCAAAAATGGGAGCTGTAGGGTTAAAACTGCGGTTTTTATAGCGCTTGTACATGGCAGGAGAACCGGCTAAAAGATCGTCCATAGCGGCTTTTACAGCGGAGAAGGCTTCTTCAGATACGGGAGCGTTGGCAGCTTGCTTTAATCCATAAGAACAGAAGGCGCTTTTATCAAAACAGATCAGCGCATCACCACGGGCATGGCCGCCAACAACCTGTAAGCCGGTGACCGGCGGTACCGTAGTCATAGGAACGGTAATCTCTCCGGTGATTAGACACCGAGCCTGCCCGGAATCTTTTCCAAACCGTTTTCGGTATTCGCTCCACCAAGGAACCAATTCTTTAAAAGCTATGATAGGCATACCGTTGATTTGAAAGGAAATGCGGTCGCCTGATTTTATTTTTAACCGGGACACTTCCTCGGCGGCAATTTTTACAAGTGATGGGGTTTGTAAAAAAGTAAGGCACTTGCCCAAAGCTGGAATGGAGGCAGCGCTATCGCGAAGGAAATTGCAAAAAAAATCGTGCTTCGCATGAACATCATTTTCATTCTGGGGCACAAAAAGAATAATACCGCATTTCTCTGCAAGCGGATTACATTTGTCGGGGCTGTTGGCAAGGCTGCCAATATCCGGACAAGGCAATATTTCATTGTCACACTGTTCGATGCCAAGATAATCACCGTTCGAACTTAATTTAATATAAGCTCGAATCTGCTTATTAACAAACCCCGGCGGCAGGGTCAGGCCATTGCGTATACCATAATCGTACAGAGCTTTCAGCATGAGGAGCCTCCCTTCAAAACATCAGGACTATCAAAAGGCGGCACCTGAATCACACCGTGATCCATCACTGCATGATACAGTGAAAGCTGCGGCTGAGCCTTTTTGTGTACTGTATAATCATGCAAATCGAATACGTCGTAAACCATCAAGCCAAGATCCATACTGTCCTCAATAGGGCGGCGGATGCCATCACTTTCCTCAAAATAGCAAGCGAACTCGCGCATTCCCAAACAGGGTTGATAAAAGCATTTGCCTGTGCGGATGCGCCGCAAGGCCTGATGGTATAATTGCTCGGTTGTGCCGCTAAAACCTGGTCTTGGACAAATAATGGCAGCAATGCGATAGCGCACATTTTTTAATGCTTGCGTTTGGCGCTGAGTGCGATCTTCGTCAGCATATAAAATGCAGTTTTCTGTGGTGCCTTTTATGCTGACGGTGGATTTTACTTCATTTCGCTTAAAGGAAATATAGCGGATGGGATTGAGTACTTCAATACGGGTAATCTGCCAGTAAAATTCAGCCGGTTTAGAGTAGATTGCCGAAAAAATTCCTCGTGCCGCTGAAGGGGTGGGCACGGCGCTGGTCAATCGCTCCACTTTCGCGTAAGGAGGGACAAATGCTGCAAAATCGCCCCATACCTCCAAAGTGATTTCTTTACTCAAAATTTCACCTCCATTTTTTTCCAAGCCCCACAATAGGGGGAATGGAATATAAATTATTGTATATATTTTTCTATTCCAGCTCCCTGATGAATTAAGCATCAGGGAGATCCTCTGAGCATTTGAGGTCATATATATAATAATTTATAAATTCACGATAAACAATATAAGGCCAATAAAATCAGCAGGCTGTACAGTTAAACCATATAATCTTCGGGCAATATGTCTACAAAAGTTAACCCTGTGATTTCGTTATAGCAATTTTCCTGCCCGGCGTTCAAAATATAGGTTGTGCTTTCTGCACAACGTTTTCCATAACGATCTGTAAAATACAGAGGTTCGGCGTGTTCTTCCACCCATTTGTGGTTATAGCAGCTGACAGTGATTGGGGCTGCCTTCCGCAAAAGCGCAGCACTTAATCCGCTGAAGCGGGCTTGCGCTTGGACATCGTCAAACAGTTTCTTTTCGTTCTGATATGGTACGATTAATTGAACACCACATTGCTTGATAAGACGATATTCCTTAGCTACATTGGCATAGTTTTTACTTGAAAGTGCTTCTTCCAAGGCAGGGTGCGCATGTGCTTTGCTGAAAAAACGGCAGTAGTATTCCGAAATGATTGAAACATCATTTATATCCATTTTGTGTCCTTCAGCCCATAGATCTTTTACAATGTTGGCAGCACGCTCATAAGTGGCGCCGGGATAACGAGCATCGGCTGGTTCAAATACAATAACTTGACCACCTTTGGGTAATCTGTTATTTCGATTGCAGCGACCGGCGGCCTGTATGATTGATTCCATTGGTGCCAAAGCGCGATACATAACATCAAAATCCAAATCCACACCGGCTTCGATGCATTGAGTTGCTACCACATGACAGGGAAGCCCAGCCTTCAGCCGATCTTTGATTTTATCAATAACAGTCAATCGGTGGGCAGGGCACAAATCAGTAGTAATCAAAAACAGACTGTCTTTTTCACAAAGAGGTTTTAGACGATTCAAGAGCTCTTGTGCATGACGGCGCAGGTTGACAATGGCACACACACTGTTTTGACTTGCCATCTCGATGGCAATTTCGTTATAGGACGGGTTTTGAGAGCGAGCTTCGTTGATGAAAAGCCTCCATTCCACTTGAACACGACGCATTTGATCATATAAGACATTGCAATTCGGCAAAATTTCTGTTGGCTGCCATTCGGCATTTGCTAATGCACGGAAATTAGGCTGGGTTGCAGTGGAAAATAACACGGAACAATGATATTTTTTACAAAGAATATTTATGGCTTGTATTGTGGTGGAAGCCAGATCAGCAGGAAGTGTTTGCGCCTCGTCAAAAAGCACAACGCTGTTGGCAATGTTGTGCAGCTTGCGGCAATCGGTGGGCTTGCTGGCAAACAAACTTTCAAAAAATTTTACAGAGGTAGTCAGCACCAAGGGAGCATCCCATCGTGAGGCTAACTCACGAGCCTCATCCGAAAGATCTTTTTGGCTGTGATCTACCAACAAATCAGGCAGAATTTTTTCGTAGGTCTTTTCACTCTGATCAGCCAGCGATAAAAACGGAAGTACAACAATAATACGCTGCAGTTTAGCAACCTTACAGTGATGAAGCGCAAAATTCAGCATGGCCAATGTTTTTCCCACACCGGTGGGGGCAGTGAGAGTGAATAATCCGCAAGGGCTCTCTCCCGCGGCACCGCATTGCTGGAATACCATATCTCGAACAGAATTCAGCGCAGGGTCAGCGGTAGAATCGGCTCGCAGTGTGGCGCAGTAACGGTTCAGCCTATCTAAAGCATTATCTATATTCAGGGTGGGGCCGGAAGATTTTTGCATATAGAGAGTATCGTTATCCAATGCAGATATGGTGTAATCGGCATCCACCAAGCAGGAAAATAACATTCTGGTATCAAGCATATCCTCTACCATGTTTTGGATGGAACGGCATGGAATTGCGGGAATATGCCAATCAGGGAAATCTGCAGTGAATTCCTGCCAGGCGGCCATATACTCCTGGGGGCCTCGCAGCGAAGGCGCTTTATTGCTGGGGCAGCAATCAGCATCAGGATTAGTGTAGATGGTGTACAAGATGTTGGTTAAATCCGGTAAACCTACCAGCCCGTCATGATGCCCTTGAATGGATTCTAAGACCGGGGCATAATTGGCGCGCTTTGTCTGAGAGTTTTTATACAGGCGGCATGCCATGTAAAGTATAACGGCACCGGGCAAGGCATGGTCAATGCCATGAACAATCCCTTTTAAAACTTGCTGAAATGACGTGCTATATTTGCCGAAATCATGAAGATTTCCGGCAAGACGGCCCTCTGACTCACGACCGATCATTTGTGCGTAGTTGGCAGCCAAATCGGCGACTTTTTTTAAATGCTCTTTATTGGTAACAAGTCCATTCGTCCTGGCGGACTTGGCGTAAAAAATATCCATAAAATTCCTCCATTTTATTCCACATTTCCCTCTTACCTCCATTATACTCTTGCCCTGTACAATAAACAGTATTTTAAAGCCCGGCCCGCAAAAATTGTATAACTGCCCAAACAAAGCAAAAATTCTTTGTGAAATTGCCCAATCAGCGCCTATTCTGCAAACCCTGAAATTTCATAAAATCATAGCGCCAGCCTGCAGTTTGCGGCATCCAATGCCCCTGCGGTGCTTTTTTTGCGAAAAAAATGCCTGAAACGAAAACCGGAAAAACCGGCCCGTTTCAGGCATTTTGCTTTTATGGTAAAAAGTTATTGGTCAGCGGAATCGCCCTTCGGCATGGTGAAGCGCAGATGCTGCTCGGCGTGCTGGCACAGCTTTTGGAAGGTTTCCTCGCTCAGATCATGCTCCACCTTGCAGGCATCGGCGGCGGCGGTTTCCTTGCTCACGCCGAGGGCCACGAAAAACGAGGTCAGCGCCTGATGGCGGCCATAGATGCGCTCGGCCACCTGCTGCCCGCTTTCGGTAAGCGTGATGTAGCCGTCCTGCGCCATTTCGATATAACCGCTCTCCCGCAGGCGCTTCATGGCAATGCTGACACTGGGCTTGCTGTAGCCCAGCTCACCCACAATGTCAATGCTGCGCACCTGCCCAAGGCTTTGCTTTAATTTTAATATGGATTCCAAATAGTCCTCGCCGGATTCGTGAATAGACATGAACGCGAAGCCTCCTTAAACAATCAAAATGCTGATTTTCCCCGCGGCAAGGGCGGCGGCAGGAAAATAGATGTGTTACTACATAATTTATCATGTTTTTCAAAAATTGGCAAGCAAGAGCCGCGATAAAACCGGAATGACAGAGGAAAAAACGAAAAATTGGCCAAGTTAGCCAAAAATAACCACCGCGGTTAAGCATAACAAACCAAAATTCACAAATCGTGGAAAACCGGCTTGACAATGAGGGTTAGCCATAGTAAACTATAGACGCTCAAGAAAAGTTAGGCACTTCTAACTTTTGGGCCTTTCGGCACAGCTGCGCCGAAAAACAGATATTTTAGTGGGAAAAGGAAGTGTATCCGGTATGATGCCTCTGACAATGGCAAAGGTGGGCGAGCCGGTGACCATTCGCAAAATAACCGGCAAGGACGAAGTTCGCCAGCATCTGGCCGAGCTTGGGTTTGTGGTGGATGCCGCTGTGACCGTTATGAACGATATGGGCGGCAACCTGATCATTAAAGTAAAAGAAAGCCGGATCGCGCTGGACAAGGCGATGGCAAATCGAATTATGATCTGAGGAAGGAGAAAACACATGAAAACTTTGAAAGAAGTAAAAGTGGGCGAAACCGTAACGGTGGCCAGAATTCAAGGCGCCGGCCCTGTAAAGCGCCGCATCATGGATATGGGCATCACCAAAGGGGTGACCATTCATGTGCGCAAGGTGGCCCCTCTGGGCGACCCGATGGAGCTGAACCTGCGCGGCTACGAGCTGAGCCTGCGCAAGGCTGATGCCGAAATGATCGAAGTAGAATAAGGGCAGCACCGCACGATTCCCGCCAAACCGGCGCTGGGAACCGCGCGGCATGGCCCATAGATCCCCCGGCGGTGCAAGGCCGCTTTTTTGCGGGGCATAGGTTAGAGGATTCTAACCAATAGAAAGGAGAAAAGCATGGAGTTGAAAATTGCACTGGCAGGCAACCCGAACTGCGGCAAAACCACCCTGTTCAATGACCTGACCGGCAGCAGCCAGTATGTTGGCAACTGGCCCGGCGTAACCGTAGAAAAAAAGGAGGGCAAGCTGCGCGGCCACAGTGATGTGATCGTACAGGACCTGCCCGGTATTTATTCTCTTTCTCCCTACACGCTGGAGGAAGTGGTTTCGCGCAAATATCTGGTGGGCGAAAAGCCCGATGCCATTCTGAACATCGTGGATGGCACCAATATTGAGCGTAACCTGTATCTGACCACCCAGCTGATCGAGCTTGGCATTCCCGTTTTGGTGGCTGTCAACATGATGGATCTGGTGCGCAAAAACGGCGACAAGCTGAACCTCACAAAGCTCAGCGAGCGTCTGGGCTGCCCGGTGGTGGAGATGAGCGCTCTGAAAAGCGAGGGCTGTATGCAGGCCGCCGAGGCTGCGCTGGCGCTGGCCGAGGGCAAAAATCAGGTCAAAGAGCAGCCCCATGTGTTTACCGGCAGCGTAGAGCATGCCATTGCGCACATTGAGGAATCCATTCAGGGCCATGTGGAGCCCCGCTTCCTGCGCTGGTATGCGATCAAGCTGTTTGAGCGCGATTCCAAGGTGCAGGAGGAGCTCAACCTGCCCGCCGATCTGATGGCGCATCTGGAACAGCACATTGCCGATTGCGAGGCCGAGCTGGACGATGATGCCGAAAGCATTGTAACCAACCAGCGCTATGCCTACATCAACAAGGTGATGGACGGCGCCATTCAAAAGGCCGCTGCTGCCCACAGCATGAGCACCAGCGATAAGATCGACAGCGTTGTGACCAACCGCATTCTGGCATTGCCGATCTTTGCACTGGTCATGTGGCTGGTGTACTATATCTCGGTTACCACGGTGGGCACCATAGGCACCGACTGGGCCAACGACGGTGTGTTTGGCGATGGCTGGCACCTGTTCGGCATTGGCACCTCTGCTTATGAGGAGGCCGCCGAGCCCTATGGCGATGCCATGAATGTGATCAACGCCTTTGTTGAGGCGGACGGCGACGAAACGCTGGCCGCTGCCATTGACAGTGAAAGCGAAGACTATGACGGCGCTGCCGCCGTGGCTGCCGTGAACGAGTTTGCAGCCGCCGTTGCCCCCGATGCAACGGCTGATTACACCTTGGAGGACGAGGAAACGCTGGCCACCGAGGATGTGACCTATACCGGCGAGGAGCTGGCCGAGGCTGCCGAAACCTTTGCAGAATATAACGGCGAAGAGCCTGACCCCGCCGACTACGGCATCTGGGTGCCCGGCATTCCTGTGCTGGTGGGCAGCCTGCTGGAATCCATGAACTGCGGCGAGGTGCTGAGCGGCCTGATTCTGGACGGCATCATTGCTGGCGTTGGCGCTGTGCTGGGCTTTGTGCCCCAAATGCTGGTGCTGTTCCTGTTCCTGGCATTTTTGGAAGAATGCGGCTACATGGCGCGTATTGCCTTTATTATGGACCGTATCTTCCGTCGCTTTGGCCTGAGCGGCAAGAGCTTTATTCCCATCTTGATCGGCACCGGCTGCGGCGTGCCCGGCATTATGGCCAGCCGTACCATTGAAAACGACCGTGACCGCAAGATGACTATTATGACCACCACCTTCATTCCCTGCGGCGCCAAGCTGCCCTTTATCGCTATGGTGGCGGGTGCAATTTTCGGCGGCGCAAGCTGGGTGGCTCCCTCGGCCTACTTCCTGGGCATTGCAGCCATCATCTGCTCGGGCATTATCCTGAAAAAAACCAAGTTGTTTGTGGGCGACCCTGCTCCCTTTGTTATGGAGCTGCCCGCCTATCACATGCCCACCGTGGGTGCAATCCTGCGCTCCATGTGGGAACGCGGCTCTTCCTTTATTAAAAAGGCAGGCACCATCATTCTGCTGTCCACCATCGTGGTGTGGTTCACCACTTACTTCGGCTTTGTAGACGGCAGCTTCGGCATGCTGGCAGAAGATCAGATCGACAGCTCGATTCTGGGCACCATTGGCGGCGCACTGGCTTGGATCTTTGCCCCCTTGGGCTTCGGCAACTGGCAGGCGACCGTGGCTTCCATCACCGGTTTGGTGGCCAAGGAAAACATTGTGGGCACCATGGGCATTCTGTACACTGCAGGCGAGGGAACCGTATATGCCAACATGGCAGCCACTTTCACGCTGGCAAGCGGCTATGCCTTCCTTGCATTCAACCTGCTGTGCGCTCCCTGCTTTGCCGCTATGGGCGCTATCAAGCGCGAAATGAACAATGCCAAGTGGTTCTGGACGGCTATCGGTTATCAGTGCGGCTTCGCATGGCTGGTAGGCTTGGTGGTCAACCAGCTGGGCAGTCTGGTATTGTATGGCCAGTTTGGCGTGTTCACCGTGATCGCCGTTCTGGTGGTGATTGCATTCTTCTACTTCCTGCTGCGCCCTGCTAAGAAAATGCAGGAAAAGGGCAAAGCGGTTACCGCAGTGGAAGCAAACGCCTGATTGGTTTAAAACAGAAGGGAGGGGCGGTATATGCCTTCGATCGTTGGAAATCTGATCATGGGCGGGATCGTGCTGGTAATTGCAGCACTGGCGGCCCGCTCGCTGTACAAAGATAAGAAAAACGGCAAGGGCTGCAGCGGAAACTGCGGCCACTGCAGCGGCTGCCACTGAGCAGACGAAAAAATGTGCAAGGCCCCGCGGCCTTGCACATTTTTTGCATTTCAGTGCCGTTTTTCTCCCCGGCTATTGCCGGGAACCGAAAAACATGGCAAATTATATCATTTCGTTTCACTCCATGCACACAAAATGCGCAGCGCCTCGCCATTTGCCCCTGTGGGGCAAGTGGCAACCGGCTTTTTATGCGCAATTATATCATTTCGTTTCACTCCATGATATAACAGCCGCCAAGCGGCCGTTATACTTATTTCAGTGCCGTTTTTCTCCCCGGCTATTGCCGGGAACCGAAAAACATGGCAAATTATATCATTTCGTTTCACTCCATGCACACAAAATGCGCAGCGCCTCGCCATTTACCCCTGTGGGGCAAGTGGCAACCGGCTTTTTATGCGCAATTATATCATTTCGTTTCTCTTCATGATATAATAAATCAAAAAGTATAGATGCAAAGCGGGGAACGGAGCATGGAAAAACGATATTTTACCGATTACAGCTACTATGTGGGCCGGGATATGACCTGGCATGTGCATGGCAGCGCAGGGCGCATTGTGATCGCGCTGCCCAGCCAGGGGGATCGATGCTGGGATTATGAAAACAACGGCATGGTGGCGGCGCTGGCCCCGTGGATCGAGCGCGGCGAGATCATGCTGGTGTGCGCCGATGGGGCCGACGATCTGATCTGCCCGCAGGTAGGCCGGGGCAGCCGCAGCGGTTCGCTGGCGCTGGAAAGCTACCACAACTATATCCTGCGCGAGCTGATGCCCATGGCACGCCGTTTAAACCCCGCCGCACCCGAAAAAATGCTGATCACCGGCTGCAGCCTGGGCGGAGGCATGGCGGCAGATGTGTTTTTCCGCAAGCCGGAACTGTTTTCGGGCGTGATCGCGCTCAGCGGCTGGTATCGCGCCTCGCTGCTGCTCGGCGATTATACCGACGATCTCACCTACCAGAACAGCCCGGCGGAATTTTTGCTGCATCTTCCGGCTGATGATCCCCGGCGGGCCCTGTATGCACAAAGCAAAATCTATCTGTGCTGCGGGCAGGGCAGCGGCGAAGAAACCCTGCTGCCGCAGCTGGATGCCATGCAGGCAGCGCTGGAGCAGCAAAACATTCCCGCCGTAATCGACCGCTGGGGCTGGGATGTAAACCACGATTGGTACTGGTGGCAAAAGCAGATCGTGTATTTCATGGAAAAAGCATTGCAATAAAAAATTCCTGCCGTTTCTCTAAGCGGCAGGAATTTTTTTATCAGACTCAAGAAGGCGAAAGGGCGTTTTTGCGCTGCAGCATCCGAAACAAAATCAGGCACACGATCACGGAAAGCAACGAGCCCGCCGCGCTGGCAAGGCCCATGGGCAACAGCGTTTGCGGAAAAAGGCGGCAGGCAAGATAGGCGCCCGGCACGCGCACCAGCACAATGGAAAGCACATTGTGCAAAAACGAAAGCTCTGCCCGGCCCAGCGCACAAAAATAGCCGCTGAAGCTGAACTGGATGCCCGCAAAAAAGCAATCCCAGATATAGCCGCGCAGGTATTCGCCGCCCGATGCAGCCACGGCAGCATCGGCTGTGAACAGGGCCACCGTGCTTTTGGCGCAAAGCTGCACGGCAAGGCTGGCGCAAAGGCCAAAGCCTGCAGCGATGGCAATGGCGCACCACAGCGTGGAAACAGCGCGCTGCGGCTTGCCGGCGCCAAGATTCTGCGCCCCCAGCGCCGATACCGCTGAAAGCATGGACGAAGGCACCAAAAAAAGAAAACTGATGATTTTTTCCACAATGCCCACTGCGGCGGCATCGGTGAGGCCGCGCTGATTGGCAAGAACGGTAATGAGCAAAAACGAGATCTGCACAAAACCGTCTTGCAGCATAATGGGCATACCGATGCGCAAAATGCGCTGCAAAAGGGCTTTCTGCGGCCGAAAATCACCGCGATGGAGCGAAAGCCCCATGCTGCGGCGGGTCAGGATCACAGCCAGCGAAAGCACAACGCTCAGCGCCTGCGAAAGTGTGGTGCCCAGCGCAGCGCCCACAGGGCCAAGGCCCAGAAACCCCATAAAATAATAATCCAGCACGATATTGGCAAAGCAGGCGGCGGCAATAAAAAACATGGGGGTTTTGCTGTCGCCCATGCCGCGGAAGATCGCGCTGATGATATTGTACGCCACAATAAACGGAATGCCGAAAAAGCAAACCGTCAAATAATCCACCGTGCCCGAAACCGCAGCGGCGGGGGTGGCAACCAGGCTCACAATGCCCCGGCGCGCCAGCAGCAAAAGCCCGGTGAGTGCCAGCGAAAGCGCGGCAAACAGCACAACGGTGTTTCCAATGATCCCGCAGATGCGCTTTTTATCGCCGCTGCCCACAGCCCGGGCAATGCTTACGGTGGTGCCCATGGCCAGCCCAACCACCATCACGGTGATCATGTGCATCACCTGCGAGCCCACCGAAACCGCGGTGATCGAGGCTGCGCCCTCAAACTGGCCGATGATATAAAGATCGGCCATGCCGTAAAGCGTTTGCAGAAAATAGGAAAGCAGAAAGGGCAAAGAAAAACACAAAAGGTTTTTCCACACACTGCCCGAGGTGAGGTTTTTTTCCATAAATTTAAGCCTTTCTCCCATAGAAACAATAGCACTATTATAATACGATACGGAAAATAGCACAATCAAAAAGCCCCTCAAATAGGCATTTGCAGCAATGCTATTGACAAAAGCCGGCGGGGCTGTTATAATTTCACCAGTGGTTAGTTTAAGCTAACCACAAATATTTCGGTATAGGTTAGCACATACTAACCAAAACGGGAGGTGATGGATTGCTTAGCGGTGTTCTGGTGCAGCAGGCTGCCCCCACCATGGCGGGGCTGAAAAGTGCCAGCTTGTTTTCGTATGCCATTGGCCCGGCAGAAAATCTGGAGGCCGAGCTGGAAGGCTGGAACCGCCAATACAGCGCCAAGGGAATATGCACGATGGCTCTGGGGCGCTGCAAGGCCCGGCCCGAGCGTGTGCTGCTGTACACCTACCGCCCGGCGCTTTTGGCCAGGTCGCTCAGCCGCCCGGGCTCACGCGAGCTGCTGGCCGAATATGGCTACCATGCAGGCTGGAGCACACGGCAGTGCCTGCAGCATCTTGCGGGGCGTGTGTGCCCGGGGTGTGAATTCCCGCACGAGATCGGCCTGTTTCTGGATTATCCGGTGGCCGATGTGCAGGGCTTTATCCGCAACAAAGGCCAAAACTGCCTGTGTGTGGGCACATGGAAGGTGTACAGCGAGCCGGAAAACGCCCGGCGGCTGTTTCGGTTGTATCAGCACTGCACCGAGGTGTATCACAAATGTTATCTGAACGGCCGGTCGCTCACGCAGCTGATCGTTGCCGTTTGAAATTTACCAATTTTATAAAGGAGTTGACTGTAATATGAAAAAAGTAGCAATCGTATTCTGGAGCGGCACCGGCAACACCGAGGCCATGGCCAAGCTGGTGGAAAAGGGCGTGCAGAGCGCAGGCGGCGAGGCAAAGCTGTACACCGCCGCCGAGTTTACCCCGGCCGAGGCTGCGGGCTATTCGGCCATTGCCATGGGCTGCCCGGCCATGGGCGCAGAGGTGCTGGAGGAAACCGAGTTCCAGCCCATGTATGATGCCCTCCGCCCGGCTCTGAGCGGTAAAAGCCTGGGCCTGTTCGGCAGCTACGGCTGGGGCGACGGCCAGTGGATGCGCGATTGGGCCGAGGATGCCGAGACCGCAGGCGCAGCCATTGTGAACGAGCCTGTGATCGTGTGCGGCCTGCCCGAAGGAAGCGATGCCGAAGCCTGTGAGGCATTGGGCGCGGCACTGGCGGGCTGAAAAGCGTCAGGCAGCACCGCATCATTCCCGCAATACATCAAAAGGCGGGCACTCTGATTTTTGCAGAGTGCCCGCCTTTTTGGCAAAAAGCTTTAACCGCCGTAGGTTTCAATGCTCACCGAGTGGATCACGATATCCTCTTTGGGGCGGTGGTCGTCATCGGTAGAAGCGTTGGCCATGGCGTCGATCACATCCATGCCCTCATACACCTGCCCAAACACGGTGTCAGTAAAATCCAGGCTGGGCAGCCCGCCTGCCTGCGAATAGGCATCGTACACCTCGCTGCGCCAACCGGCATCGCTCATGGCACTTTGCTGGCTGCTGTCCACGCTGTCGGGCTCGGCTGCCACCACATAAAACACACTGTAGCAGCTGCCGGTGGTATCGTCCTGCGCGGCGCACAAAGCGCCCGCATAGTGGCGCAGCGCATCGCAGCTTTCCGCCGGATAGCCGTTGCCGCTCCAGATGGTGGTGCCGCCGGTGCCCTCGCCCGAGGCATCGCCGCCTTCCACGGCAAAGCCCGGCTCAACCCGGAACAGCACGGTTTCGTTGTAGTAACCGGCCTGGCTCAGGCCCACGAAATTTTCCACCGCCATGGGGGCATACTGTGGATACAGCACGGCGCGCACTTCGCCAAGGCTGGTATCAAAAACGGCGATCGTGTCACCGTTTTGGGGAGAAGCAAACTGCACCTCCTCGCTTTTTACCGCGGCGCGCTTGATGCTGCCGCCCGAAGTGCTTTTTTTGCCGCAGCCCGCCAAAGCCAGAACGGCGGCAAGGCAGCAAACCATACGCAACGATCGTTTCGCCATGAAAAACCTCCTTATAAAACCGGCATACGGCAGCACCGCATACCATAAAAAACTTGCAGCAGCGAAAAATGAAAGGGGCATTTTAAAATGCAGGGCGCTTTGGCAGCCCCGGGCTGCCCCTTGCAGCCGCACCCGCAGCACAAGGGCAAAGCCCAAAGGCTTTCCCGGCGGGCCCGGCGGCGATATCACACATTAGTATAGCATAAAATCGGCTGGCAAAGTGTACAAATTTTGAAAAATTCTTTCATGGCATTCACCCGGGGCGGGGGCTTGACGAGCCGGGCAAAACAAGGTAAACTATTAGCAGAGAAAACTATTGGATACAAGAAAGCATTTTCTTGCAGACAGGAGAATAAAATGGCAGAAGAAATCAAAAACACCGCCGCCGAAGAAGATTACGAGCCTGATCTCATCACCCTGGAGGATGAAGACGGTCAGGAATGCACCTTTGAGGTGATCGATGCCACCGATTACGAGGGAGTGCATTATCTGGCACTGGTTCCCTATGTGGAAAACGAAGAGGATGTGCAGGATGATGCCCAGCTGATCCTGATGCGTGTCGGCAAAGACGATCAGGGCGAATTTTTGGATATCGTAGAAGACGATGAAGAACTTTATCAGGTGAGCAAGATCTTTGAAAAGCGCCTTGCTGAATATTTTAACATCGAACAGTAAATCCTAATTATGCCAAGAGCCTGCCCGGCTCGATTTGTTGCGGCTTTATATAATCCTACTAATCAATTTTCGGGAGCCCGATGTCCATTGGTGGATTGCAGACCTCCCGCCTCGGCGGAAGAAGGGAGCATGAACCCAGTTGCAGGGCACCCACCTGCCTTTTCGGTAGGTTTTGATTGGCCGCAGACGACCGGGTGGGTTTTTATTTTGTCCAAAGATGCCTGCACGGCGCACGAAAAGCAGAGCGACAGGCATTATTTTGCGAAATGCTGTAATTATACTATTTTGATGCATTGAAAGAGGGAACCACTTCATGCCGTATCTTGAGCAGGGCAGCACGCTGCCGAAATTTCGCTACGATGCGCCCTATGCTGCCCAGCAGCCCATCACCGAACTTTATCGCAGCCAGCCTGCGGTGATGGTTTTTTTAAGCAACTTCGGCCACCCTGTCACCCGTGCCGTTGTGAAAGACTATCTGTCCACGCTGGACAGCCTGCAGGGGTGCAGCCTGGCGTGTGTGGTGCATTCGCGCCACGAATCGGTGGGGCGCGCTTTGCAGGGGCGCGAGCTGCCGTTTACCATGATCTGTGATGCTGAAGGCGAGTTGTACCGCCATTTTGAGATCCCGCAGGAAACCAGCCCCCTGCGCTACAGCTCGCTGCGGGCAGCAGCGATCCTGCACAAGGCCAAAAAAGAGGGCTACAGCCCCAAGGGCCAGCCGCAGCAGCTGCCGCTCACGCTGGTGGTGGATACCGACGGCACCATTCTGTTTGCCCACTATGGCCGCAGCCTGACCGATCTGCCGGAAAACTGCGCCGCCATCAGCGAGTTGGCCGCACAGGCCGCCGCTGCCCGCCCGCAGGCGGAGGAAGCCGCAGAAGAACCTGCGGAGGAACCGCAGGCAGAAGAGCCTGCCGAAAGCCTGCAGCCGGATGCCGCACCGCCCCAGCCGGAGAGCATCGTTCCGGAACAGGAGCAGGCCCCGGCAGCGCCGTCTGCACCGCCTGCCGAGGGCGAGGGCGATAAGTATAAAACCGAGCAGTTCACCCTGGAAAGCTTTTTCCAACAAGGCTCGCAGGATCGCGAGTGACAGCCCACAAACCTGCCAATCAAAAATATGCCCCGTCGAATCGGCATTTTTGCTGACCCGGCGGGGCATATTTTGGTTCAGGTGATCTTCAGCGCGCGCTGTGCGCGGTAAACGATATAGCGGAACAGCCCGGCGATCAGGCTGCATTCCACCCACACATAGTTGGGCAGATCCCGCAGGCGAAAACGCGGCTTATCCAGCTTGGGAATAGCCTTCCATGCCTCGGCAAAGCCCTTGGCATAATCGCTGCCAAAGCCGCGCAGGCGGAACATGACCACCTTCAGCAGATAACCCAGCACCAAAAACGGCAGGTTGAGCAGCAGCATCAGCAGAGGCATATTTTTATAGGGCAGCAAAATGCTGTTGCGGCCGCTTTGAATGCTTTTAAACGGATTGTAGCGCACTGCGCCCGTGGTGGCACCGCAAATGTGATAGCAGCGGGCCGTGGGGCAATACACATTGCGGTAGCCGCGGCTGTTGGCGCGCCAGCTGATGTCAACATCCTCATAATAGGCAAAGAAGTTTTCATCAAACAGGCCAATTTCGTCCAGAATGCTTTTGCGGTACAGCGCCGCGCCGCCGCAGGCCGAAAAGGTGCGGCAGGGCTTTGTGTATCGGCTGGCCTTTAAGCCGTCGCCGCGCTTGCAGGCAAAGCCCAAAAGCGTAACATAATCGCCTGCATCGTCGGCCAGCTCACGCTCAAAATGGCGGATCATCAGGCTGCTCACGCCGAAAATGCGCTTGTCGGCTTCGGCGGTGCGGATCAGCTCGGCCAGCCAGTCCGGCTCGGCAAAGGCATCGTTATTAAACAGCGCCACATATTCGCCCTTAGCCAGTCGAATGCCCTGATTTACCGCATAGGAAAATCCGGTGTTGCGGTCGTTTTCGATCAGGGTATACCCCGGGCGGCCTTGGTAGCTGCGGGCAATTTCCAAACTTTCGTCGGTGCTGGCATTGTCGATCACGATCAGTTCAAAATCCTGTTCGGTTTGGGCGTACACTGATTCAATGGAATCGCGCAGCCAGCCCGCACCGTTTAAATTGGGGATCACTACGGTTGCTTTCATGGAAAAATACCTCATTGTTTCAATTCGATTTCAGTATACCATAAATGAAACAAAATGGGAATCAGACTTTTTCTGCGCTCAAAAGCCAGCGGCACAGCGGCAGTACAAGACCGCCCACGGCATTGCCCGCCGTCATGACCAGCAGTTTGCTGAGGGCAGGCAGGCTCCATGCCCCGGCCATGCCAAAATAAAACATATTGGCCACGCAGTGCTCAAACCCTGCCAGAATGAACCCGGCCACGCAGAGAAAAAGCCCCAGATACTTGCCGACTTCGTGCGGGTTCGAGCGGAAACCGTCCACGGCAATATACATCAGGATATTGCAGAAAATGCTCAGCACAAACAGGCTGAGAAGGCTATCGTTCAACTTGACGGCGCACAGAGCAGCAGCTTTTTCCTGAAAGGCCGGGGCCAGGCGTGTAAAGCCCAAGAGTGCAGCCACCAGATTCGTGCCTACCAGATTGCCCAGCCAGGTAATGCCAAGGCTTGCAGCATAATCGGGCCCTTGCCCGGGCAGATAGCCCACCCGCCCGGTGAACAGATGGAACCCCCTCGTCACGATGGTGAACAGACCCAGCGTAAAGAACAAAGCCCCCAGAATTTTGCTTTCAAAGCCCAGGTAAAACGCGCCGCCCAGGCCAATGCACACCCCGGCCAGAATGCTTTGTACCCAAAGTTCCTTAAAATTCAGTTTCATAAGAGATTCCTCCTGCTTTTTCTATATCCGAAAAATAAAAAAACTGGGCAGACTGCACTTTGCGTGCAGAACTGCCCAGACGGTCGGCATTCTTTGCTTTCAGCAGCACTGTGTTGCTTCACATCTTCCGTCAGCTGCTGGAATGGCTTTATCATAGCAGACAGCGTATACAAAGTCAAGCCTGGGGCGCTTTTTAGACGGATTATGCGCCGCCTGTATGCCTATACTGAACATGGCAGCGCCGGGCAAAAGGGCGCTGCGCGGAGGATAGGCAATGATGCTGTTTTTTTATAAAGATTTTTCCCGCCCGGCGGGGCGTGCGCTCAAAACCGCCGTAAAGCTGGCGGGAGAGCAGGGCTTTGCCAGCGCGCACACCGGGCATTTGCTGCTGGCCTTGCTGCGCCAGCACGGCAGCGCGGCGGCAGAGTTTTTGCACAACCGCAATATCAGCGAGGGCGCGGTGCGGCAGCTGGTGCGGCAGGAGGGGGCAAACCGCCCCCGGCATTTGAATCGGAACGATGTCAGCCCCGAGCTTACGCGCGCCATGGAATTTGCGCGCTTGGGGGCGCATTCCTCCCGCAGCCGCAAGGCGGGCACCGAGCATTTGCTGTGCGCTCTTTTAGAGGACGATCAATGCACCGCCGGGGTGTGGATGCGGGGCCTTGGGCTGGAGCTGCCGCAGGCTGCCCGGGAATGCCGCCTGCTTACCGGGCAGCTGGTGCTGCCGGGGCCGCCGCGTGCCGTGGCCCGCACGGGCAGCCGCCCCAGCGATAAATATGGCCGCGATCTGACCAGAATGGCGCAGGAAGGCGAATTGGACCCCGTTTTGTGCCGTGAGAGCGAGCTGGCGCGCATGGAGGAAATTTTGTGCCGCCGCCGCAAAAACAACCCCTGTCTGGTGGGGGAGCCCGGCGTGGGCAAAACGGCGCTGGCCGAAGCACTGGCACAGCGCATTGCCTCGGGCCGGGCCGCTGCGGCACTGTGCGGGCGGCGGGTGCTGGCGCTGGATATGGCGGCCATTGTGGCGGGCACCAAATACCGGGGCGATTTTGAAGAGCGCTTTCGCAATCTGCTGGAGGAGCTGCAGCGCGACAAAAACACCATTTTGTTTATCGACGAGATCCATGTGGTGGTGGGGGCAGGCGCTGCCGAGGGAGCCATTGATGCAGCCAGCATTTTAAAGCCCATGCTGGCCCGCGGCGAGCTGCAGGTGATCGGGGCCACCACGCAGGAGGAATACCGCACGGTGATCCAAAAAGATGCCGCATTGGAGCGCCGCTTTGGCCGCGTTTGGGTGGAGGAGCCCACCCCCGAAGCCGCCGAGCAGATCTTAACGGGGCTTATGCCGCGCTACGAGCGCTTTCACCGCGTGAGCATTCCCCCCGAAACCATTCGTGCGGCGGTGGAATTGAGCGTGCGTTATCTGCCCGGGCGCTTTTTGCCGGACAAAGCCATCGACCTGCTGGACGAAGCCGCCGCATCGCTGCGCATACAGCCGCCGCCCGTGCCCGAGGGCGTGTTCAAAAGCCTTACACCGGCCCATGTGGCGGCGGTGGTCAGCCGGGCCAGCGGGGTTCCGGCAGAGCGCATCACAGAACAGCAGCGCGAACGGCTGGCGCTGCTGGAAAGCCGTATGGAGCAGCAGGTGGTGGGCCAGCAAAAGGCGGTGCAGGCCGTGGCGGGGGCCATTCGGCGCAGCCGCACCGGCCTGCGTGAAGCGGGCAGGCCCATAGGCTCCATGCTGTTTCTGGGGCCGAGCGGTGTGGGAAAAACGCATTTGGCCCGCACCCTGGCGCGCTGCTGGTTTGGCACCGAAAAGGCGCTTTTGCGCTTTGATATGAGCGAATATATGGAGCAGCACACCGTTGCGCGCCTGATCGGCGCACCGCCGGGCTATCTGGGGCACGAAGAAGGCGGCCAGCTTACCGAGGCGGTGCGCCGCCGCCCGTACAGCGTGGTGCTGTTTGACGAGATCGAAAAGGCACACGGCGATATTCAGAACATTCTTCTGCAAATTTTAGAGGATGGCTGTCTGACGGATTCTCTGGGCCGCAAAACCGATTTTTCCAACACGGTGGTGCTGCTTACCAGCAATCTGGGGGCGCGCTGCCTTGCCGGGCAAAAAGCGGCCATGGGCTTTGGCGGCTGCGAAGACGATTTCGCCCGCCAGCAGCAAAAGGCGCTGGAGGAAGCCCGCGCCTATTTTCGGCCGGAGCTTTTGGGCCGCATGGACGAGGTGGTGGTGTTTCGCTCTTTGCAGCAGGATGACCTTGCCGCCATTGCCGAGCAGCTTTTGTGCCAGCTGGAGGAACGGGCTGAAAAAAGCGGCTATCATTTGCGGCACGAACCGGCTCTGCCGGGGGTGCTGGCGCAAAACACCCGCCAGGTTTACGGTGCGCGTGAGCTGCGCCGCCGTGTGACCAAGGCCGTAGAGCAGGCATTGGCCGATAAAATTGCCCAGGGCGTCCCCGCACCCGGCACGGTGTTCACGGCCTGCAGCAGCGAAAACGGCGGCATTTCCTTGAAATGTGAGCAGATGGAAACCGTGTAACAACACGAAAAAAGCGCCAGGGCGAAAAAACTCGCCTTGGCGCTTTTGCTTTTATCATCGAAAAAATTATGCCTTTTCCTGAATGTACTGGTGGATCGCCTTGGCAGCGTCCTTACCGGCACCCATGGCCAAAATCACAGTGGCGGCACCGGTAACGGCATCGCCGCCGGCATACACGGCTTCACGGCTGGTAAGGCCATCATCGCCGTTGGTGATGATGCAGCCGTGGCGGTCGGCATCCAGGCCGGGGGTGGTGGTGCGGATCAGGGGGTTGGGGCTGGTGCCCAGCGCCATGATCATGGTGTCCACATCCAGCTCAAACTCGCTGCCCTTCTTTTCAATGGGGCGGCGGCGGCCGGATTCATCGGGCTCGCCCAGCTCCATTTCAATGCAGGTCATGCCGCGCACCCAGCCGTTTTCATCGCCCAGCACCTCCACAGGGTTGCACAGGGTCTTAAAGATAATGCCCTCTTCCTCGGCGTGCTCCACTTCCTCGCGGCGGGCAGGCAGCTCGGCCATGCCCCGGCGATAGACAATGTACACGGTTTCTGCGCCCAAACGCTTGGCGCAGCGGGCAGCATCCATGGCCACATTGCCGCCGCCGCAAACGGCCACGGCCTTGCTTTTGGCAATGGGGGTCTTGCTGTTCGGCAGGTATGCCTTCATCAGGTTGGTGCGGGTCAGGTATTCATTGGCGCTGTAAACGCCCTTCAGGCTTTCGCCGGGAATGCCCATAAAGCGGGGCAGGCCTGCGCCGGAAGCAATATACACAGCCTCGTAGCCGTATTCCTGCATCAGCTCGTCAATGGTCAGCACCTTGCCGATTACCATATTGGTTTCAAAATCGACACCCAAAGCCTTCAGGCCGTCGATCTCGCTTTGCACAATGGCCTTGGGCAAACGGAATTCGGGAATGCCGTACATCAGCACGCCGCCTGCCACATGAAGGGCCTCAAACACGGTGACCTTGTAGCCCAGCTTGGCCAGATCGCCCGCGCAGGTCAGGCCGCTGGGGCCTGCGCCGATAATGGCCACCTTGTGCCCGTTGGAAGCAGGGGCTGTGGCCTGTGCCGTGGAATGCTCGCGGTGCCAGTCGGCGGCAAAGCGCTCCAAGCGGCCGATGCCCACGCTTTCGCAGCCTTCTTTTAAGCCGCGGGTACAGCGGCCCTCGCACTGGCTTTCCTGCGGGCACACACGGCCGCACACGGCGGGCAGGGCAGAATCCTGTGCAAGCACCTGATACGCGCCCTCAAAATCCTCGGCGGCGATCTTCTGAATAAACTCAGGGATCTTGATGCTCACGGGGCAGCCCTCCACGCAGGGCTTTTTGGGGCAGTTCAGGCAGCGCTTGGCCTCGTTTACGGCCATTTCTGCCGTGTAGCCAAGGGCGACCTCCTGAAAGTTTTTGTTGCGCACATTGGGGTCCTGGCTGGGCATGGGGCACTTTTTGGGGTCGAGATTAAACTTGGATGCCATGTTACTCTACCTCCTTTTTCAGCAGGTTGCAGGCTGCTTCGCGGGCGTGTGCCTCAAAGGGCTTATACATGGCGCCACGCTGCATAGCTTCGTCAAAATCCACTTCAAAACCATCAAAATCCGGGCCGTCTACACAGGCAAACTTGGTTTTGCCGCCCACGGTCAGCCGGCAGCCGCCGCACATGCCCGTGCCGTCCACCATGATGGGGTTCATGGAAACAATGGTTTTCACATTGTATTTTTTGGTCACGCCCACCACGAATTTCATCATCACCAGCGGGCCGATGGTGATCACTTCGTCATACTGGTTGCCTGCGTTGATCAGCTGCTCCAAAGCGCCGGTCACAAGGCCCTTTTCGCCATAGCTGCCGTCATCGGTCATCAGGCGCAGGGTGTTGCTGCAGGCGGAGAATTCCTCTTCCAGAATCACCAGCTCCTTGCTGCGGAAGCCGATCACACTGTGCACCTCGCAGCCCTGCTCGTGCAGAGCCTGTGCAATGGGCAGGGCAATGGCGCAGCCCACGCCGCCGCCAACGATGCACACTTTTTTCAGGCCCTCCAGCTCAGTGGCCTTGCCCAGCGGGCCTACAAAATCGTGTACGCTCTGGCCAACCGAAAGGCTGTTCAGCTCCATGGTGGTGCCGCCTACGATCTGAAAAATAATAGAAACGGTGCCGGCCTCACGGTCATAACCGGCCACGGTAAGGGGAATACGCTCGCTGTCCTCAAAGGGACGAACAATGATAAACTGGCCGGGCTGTGCCTTTTTGGCAATCAGCGGGGCATGAATGACCATCCTGGTCACGGTGGGGTTGAGCGCCGTTTTTTCGGTGATGGTAAACATCTTACTATATCTCCTTTCCTAAAGCGTACCCGAAAAGCCTGTGCCTTTTAACCGGCTTTCGATACACCGCAGGCAGCGCTCTGCCGCATGGACAAAATGCACTGCCGTATGAAAGGCAACACCGCACAATTCCCGCCTGACGGCTTAAGCACCGCTGCCGCGGCTGCGAAGCACAATCTGCGCCCGAAAAATGCTCGATCATACACAAAGTATGATCTGCGCTTTTTGCTTAGCAGCTTCCACTTCTCGCTCGCTGCATCAGCACTTAGAATGATGCGATTTTGCCTAAAATAATTATATAATAAATCCATAACGGATTGCAACGAGTCGACAAAAAAATCGGCACAAAACATGAAAATCTGTCCAAACAAATCATAAATCCGCGGAAAGGCTTTGCATTATGCGCCAAAGCCCCTGAGCAGCGCTTGTTTTTGAAATTCCTGCAGCAAAAACGCAAAATTATTTTACGATCGCCCTCACACAGAAAAAAAGCGGTGCAGCCCACCATCGTGAAGCTGCACCGCTGCCGGGGTATATCGGCGGCCTGCAAAAAACGCCCGCACCGGCTGCCCGGCGCTCAATCGGCTGATTTTGCAGAGGCCTTTTTGTGTTCGGTTTGATACTGACGGCAAATATGGGCCAAACAGCAGCGCTCGCAGTGGGGCGCGGTGCGGGCCGTGCAGACTTCACGCCCGTGGTAGACCAAACGGTGGCAAAAATCGCTGCCTTCCTCGGGCGGAATGATCTTCCACAGGGCCATTTCCACCTTTTTGGGGTCCTTGCAATTCTCCACCAGCCCAATGCGGTTGCACAGGCGAATGCAATGGGTGTCGGTTACAATGGCAGGCTTGCCAAACACATCGCCCATGATCAGATTGGCGCTTTTGCGCCCCACGCCGGGCAGGCGCAGAAGGGCGTTGAAATCATCGGGCACCCTGCCGCCGTATTCGTTTTGCAGCATCTTCATGCAGGCGCTGATGTCGCGCGCTTTGCTGTGCCCAAGGCCGCAGGGCTTTACAATGGCCTCGATCTCTTCCACCGGGGCTTCGGCCAGAGCCTGCACCGTGGGATATTTGGCATACAGCCCCTCCACCACCACATTCACGCGCGCATCGGTGCATTGGGCGGCCAAACGCACCGAAACCAGCAGCTTCCACGCATCGTCATAATCCAGCGTGCAGCCGGCATCGGGATAAGCCTGCTTCAGCAGCGCAATGGCCTGCAGTGCGCGTTCTTTTTTGGTCATGGTGAAACCCTCTCTTTTCGCTTTATAATGGACAAAGCCAGCACCGTGCCCGCTGTGCCGGTGCTGAGAATCTCTTTAAAGTGATTATAGCATTTCAGAAAAAGAAAAACAAGCAGGAATCATTCTTAATTTTAGCGCTTTATTAAAATAAAGTCTGTACAGAACGGCTGCGGGCGATTATAATAAAGCGTATAGAGGAAATTCCAAGGCGATGCCGAAGAAAACAAAGAATAAAGCCTCGGTGTGGCCGCAAGAAAGAGAGGGTTTTGCACTATGTATAAAGAAATGATGGACACCATCGGTCTGGTTGCACAATCTGACCCCGAGGTTGCTGCCGGCATGAGCCGTGAACTGCACCGCCAGCGCCGCAATATTGAGCTGATCGCCAGCGAAAACATCGTAAGCCCCGCCGTAATGGCCGCCATGGGCAGCGTGCTTACCAATAAATATGCCGAGGGTTATCCCGGCCACCGCTATTACGGCGGCTGCCAGTTTGTGGATGAAGTGGAGCAGCTGGCCATCGACCGCGCCTGCGAGCTGTTTGGCGCAAAATATGCCAATGTGCAGCCGCACAGCGGCGCACAGGCCAATCTGGCCGTGTATTTTGCCCTGCTGGAGCTGGGGGATACCGTGATGGGCATGGATCTTTCTCAGGGCGGCCATCTCACCCACGGCAGCCCTGCCAACATGAGCGGCAAAAACTATCATTTCGTTTCCTATGGTGTCAGCGATGCCGATGGCCGCATTGACTATGATGCCCTGGCCAAGCAGGTGGCAAAGGTGCGCCCCAAGCTGCTGGTGGCCGGTGCTTCGGCCTATCCCCGTGCCATCGACTTTGAAAAGTTGGCATCCATTGCCCACGGCTACGGCGCTATGCTGATGGTGGATATGGCGCACATTGCCGGTTTGGTGGCGGGCGGTATGCACCAAAACCCCGTGCCCTACGCCGATGTGGTTACCACCACCACCCACAAAACCCTGCGCGGCCCCCGCGGCGGCCTGATCCTTACCAACAACGAATACCTGATCAAGCGCATCAACTCGGCCATTTTCCCCGGCACGCAGGGCGGCCCGCTGGAGCATGTGATCGCGGCCAAGGCGGTGTGCTTTGGTGAGGCTCTCAAGCCGGAATTCCAAGAGTATGCCCGCAAAATCGTGGAAAACGCACAGGCCATGGCCCAGCAGCTTACTGCGCGCGGCGTAAAGCTGGTTTCGGGCGGCACCGATAACCATTTGATGCTTGTGGATTTAACGGATGAGGAGATCACCGGCAAGCAGCTGGAGGCCAATCTGGATGCCGTTCACATCACGGCCAACAAAAACACGGTGCCCGGTGAAAAGCGCAGCCCCTTTGTAACCAGCGGCGTGCGCCTTGGCACCCCGGCGGTGACCACGCGCGGCATGGGCCCGGCGGAAATGAAGATCATTGCCGACTGCATTGCCGACTGCATTTTTGATTTTGAGGGCAAAAAGGCCGATATCATTGCCCGCGTGGATGCCCTGACCGAGCGCTTCCCGCTGTACGAATAAAACCACAAGGCCCGGAAAAGCCGACTCCGCATGGAAAAAACGCGGCTTTGCCCGGGGCCTTACAGGCAAGATCACCTGCACCCGAAAAGCGGTTTCCATGCGCCGGTATGGAAACCGCTTTTTGCCTGCCCAAACCGCAAAAACGGCTGTGCTTTGCGGCTGGACAGAATCCTGCAGGGCTGATATACTTTTTTGAAAAGGCAGGGCCGGAAGGGCGGCAATGCCAAAAACACGAAAGGGGAAACTTTTATGCGTGAACCGTTGGCGCAGCGCCTGCGCCCCAAAACGCTGGCGCAGGTGTGCGGGCAGCAGCATTTGCTGGGCGAGGGCCGGGTGTTTCGCCGCACCGTGGAAAGCGGCCGCATTCCCAATATGATCTTTTATGGCCCCAGCGGTGTGGGAAAAACCACCGTGGCGCGCATTATTGCCGAAAACAGCGGAATGCGCCTGCATAAGCTGAACGGCACCAGCTGCGGCACCAGCGACATTAAGGCCGTGCTTTCCGATATCGGCACGCTGGGCGCACAAAACGGCATTCTTTTGTATTTGGACGAGATTCAGTATCTCAACAAAAAGCAGCAGCAAAGCCTGCTGGAATGCATCGAGGCGGGCACGGTAACGCTGATCGCCTCCACCACCGAGAATCCTTACTTCTATATATATAATGCGCTGCTCAGCCGGTGCAGCGTGTTTGAATTCAAATCCCTCACGGCAGCGGATATCCGCCAGGGGCTGCAAACGGCGGTGCAGCGCCTGGCAGAGGAAGAAAACACCGAGATCCTGCTGCAGCCGGAGGCGCTGGACTATCTGGCCCAAAGCGCGGGCGGCGATATGCGCAAGGCGCTGGGCAGCCTGGAATTTGCCGCCACGGCAGCCATGAGCGATGAAAACCACACGGTCAGTTTGGAAATGGTGCAGCAGGTGGCGCAGCGCACGGCTATGCGCTATGACAAGCTGGGGGACGACCATTACGATATCGTTTCGGCCTATCAAAAATCCATGCGCGGGTCAGACCCGGATGCGGCGCTGCACTATCTGGCACGCCTGTTGGAAGCGGGCGATCTGCCCAGCGCGTGCCGCCGGCTGATGGTGTGTGCCTGCGAGGATGTGGGCCTTGCATGGCCGCAGGTGATCCCCATTGTGAAAGCAGCGGTGGACATTGCCAACGCGGTGGGCCTGCCCGAAGCACGCCTGCCGCTGGCCGATGCCGTGATCCTGGTGGCAACGGCCCCCAAAAGCAACAGCGGCCATGATGCCATCAACGCCGCTATGGCGGATGTGCAGGCCGGGCGCACCGGGCCGATCCCGCGGCAGCTGCAGAACAAGCACTATGACGGCGAGGATGCCGAGGTGAAGGGCCAACATTATAAATATGCCCATAGCTACCCCGGGCATTGGGTGGAGCAGCAGTATCTGCCGGATGCGCTGGTGGGAAAAAAATATTATGAATTTGGCGATAACAAAAACGAACAGGCCTTTAAATCCTATTGGGACCGCATAAAAGGCAAAAAATAATTCGCTTTTACGAAAAAAAGAGAAAATGCCTGTGCGCTTGCAGAAAAAAATCAAAAAAAGTGTTGACTTTTGCGCCCAAAGCGAATATAATAACCAATGTCGCCGGAAGCCATGCGAATGGCTGCCAAGGCTGACATCCGGGTGTAGCGCAGTTTGGTAGCGCGCTTGAATGGGGTTCAAGAGGCCGTGAGTTCGACTCTCGCCACTCGGACCAAAAGACCAGCTCAACAGGGCTGGTCTTTTTTTGTTGTGTTTTTATAGTTTGGCTCTGCATGAGAAAATAATTTTGCGGTAAATTTTAAAGGCTCTTTGTCAAATGTTGGGGTAAAAGTAAAACAACCAAGCTGGATGAGGGAGTACACAGCATGATATCCTCTTGGGATAGATCCTTTTTGTTAAGAAGTGTTCTGGAACGCTTGAAATATGTACGGAACAATTTGAAGTGTTTTTTCTGCTCGGTTTTACGAACAGATTCCATTGCCCAAATAATCTGCCGTGAAACATGGTAACGGTCAACAACGATTTTTGCATTGGGAAAGCAACACTTCGCAATGCTGCGGAAGTGAGGATTCCTATCACAGACAAAATATTGAACATCCTCACGATTTTTAAATTTGCTGGAATATGCTTTTAAGTCTTGCTCTTTTCAATTTGGAAGAATATCGAGGATGGTTTTATTATTCGCATCCGTTAGAATAGTCTGGTACTTTTCTCCGCCGGTATTGCCTTTGAATCCATCAATGGAGAGTACTTCCGGCAGTTCAGAACAGTTATATTGAATGGGCTTAAAATATCGGAATAGAGTTGCACAGGTTCAGTCAAACAGACAGCAACATGCCCCTGCTGCAGTCAATTTGATTGCTCCCTCCGGTGGAGGCCAGGGAGGGGCAGATAAAACTGACCCTCCCTTCAAGTGGCACGCCGATAAAACGGTCGTCTCACGCCAGCCTTGATAAAAAGAGTCGGTATTGTCTGATTTGCACAATTATTAAACAGCAGATTTTGCCATCTATACAAAAATACCAAAGGATCTTAAATCTGTATTGCTATTGCTGTAAAAAAAATGTATAATGACGTTGTCAGAACTGGAAACGTTTCCAGCAACGTTTCTAAACAACAAACGCAATATCAAATTTAGGAGGTCATTGGAAATGAAACGAAAGTTCTTTGCGCTCGGCCTGGCAGCAGCCCTGTCTCTGTCCATTCTGAGCGGCTGCGGCGGAAATACTGCCAATCCTGGCAGTTCTACTCCCTCCGGAAACGGCAACACGCCTTCCGGCGGCAAGGTCTATTTCATGAATTTCAAGCCCGAGCAAGATGCCCAGTGGCAGGAACTGGCGGAGCTCTACACGAAGGAGACCGGTGTGGAGGTTACCGTGCTGACCGCCGCCTCCGGCAACTATGAGACTACCCTGAAGTCCGAGATGGCTAAGACCGATGCCCCCACTCTGTTCCAGGTGAACGGCCCGGTGGGCTTGGCGTCCTGGAAGGACTACTGCTATGACCTTACCGGCTCCAAGGTGGCCGGGGAGCTGACCAGCGATGAGTTCGCCCTGATGGACGGGGACAAGATGGCCGGCATCGGTTATGTGCTGGAGACCTACGGCATCATCTACAACAAGGCCCTTCTGGAGAAGGCCGGCTACTCTGCCGATGACATCAAGAACTTCGCCGACCTGAAGAAGGTGGCCGAGGACATCACCGCCCGCAAGGACGAGCTGGGTTTCTCCGCCTTCACCTCCGCCGGTATGGACGGTTCCTCCGACTGGCGCTTCAAAACTCACCTGGCCAACCTGCCCATCTACTATGAGTACAAGGCCGACGGCATCAACAACACTGACGCTATCAAGGGCACCTATCTGGATAACTACCGCCAGATTTGGGATCTCTACATCAACAACGCCACCTGCGAGCCCAGCCTGCTGTCCACCAAGACCGGTGACGACGCTGTGGCCGAGTTTGTGACCGGCAAGGCCGTGTTCTATCAGAACGGCACCTGGGCCTACAACGACATAGCCGAGCTTGGCGACGAAAACCTGGGTATGCTGCCCATCTACATCGGCGTGGACGGTGAGGAGAAGCAGGGGCTGTGCACCGGTACCGAGAACTATTGGTGTGTCAACGCCAAGGCTTCCGAGGCCGATATTCAGGCCACCCTGGACTTCATGTATTGGTGCGTGACTTCCGAGACCGGCACAAAGGCTATGTGCGGCGGCGAGGGCGCCATGCCTTCCGGTAACGCCGGCATGGGCTTCGTGATCCCCTTCAAGGGCAACCTGGAGTCCAGCAACCCGCTGGTGAACATCGCTAACCAGTATGTGGCAGACGGCTATGAGCCTGTGTCCTGGAACTTCTCCACCATGCCCTCGGAGGAGTGGAAGAACGGTGTGGGCTCCGCCCTCACCACCTATGCTGCGGATCAGAGCGACGCCAACTGGAACGCCGTGGTGACTGCTTTTGTGGACGGCTGGGCCTCCGAGGCTGCTGCTGTCAAGGGTTAAATCAGTTTCCAAAACGCTGACCTGAGCAGCGGGCGGGCAGAGCACCCGCCCGCTGCTTTTCCTTATTTGAAACTCCAAGAAAGGAGGTTATCTCTATGGAAAAAGCCATCAAGCGATATTTTCCCATTTTTCTGCTCCCCACTCTTGCGGCTTTTATGATCGGTTTCATTGTGCCATTTCTCATGGGCATCTGGCTGTCTTTCTGTGACTTTACCACCGTTACAGATGCTACATTCTCTGGCCTGAGCAACTATGTCAAGGCCTTGGAGGATACCATTTTCCGCCACGCCTTCTGGTATACCGCACTGTTCGCGGTGGTGTCTCTGGTGGTCATCAATATCATCGCCTTTGCTATTGCCCTGGCTCTTACCCAGAAACTGCGGGGCACCAACATCTTCCGTACGGTGTTCTTCATGCCCAATCTGATCGGCGGCATCGTGCTGGGCTACATCTGGCAGCTCATTTTCAACGGCATTCTGGCTGCCTATTCCACCGCCCTCAACCTCAACGAGTGGTACGGCTTTGCCGGGCTCGTGATTCTGGTATCCTGGCAGCAGATCGGCTATATGATGATCATTTATATCGCAGGACTCCAATCCATTCCAGGCGATGTGATGGAGGCTGCCGCCATTGACGGGGCCTCCGGTCCCCAGCGCCTGTTCAAGGTCACCATCCCGATGATGATGCCCTCCATCACCATCTGCACCTTCCTGTCAGTGGTCAACGGTTTCAAACTCTTCGACCAGAACCTGTCGCTTACTGCCGGCGAACCCTCCAAGATGTCTGAGATGCTGGCATTGAACATCTACAACACCTTCTACGGTCGCGCTGGCTGGGAGGGCGTGGGCCAGGCCAAGGCAGTCATTTTCTTCGCGCTGGTGATCATCATCGGCATGTTCCAACTGAGAGCTACCCGTTCCAAGGAGGTGCAGCAGTAATGAAACGAAAAGAGCATCTGAGCAAGCTGGGCACCGGCCTGTTTACATTCATCAGTATCTTCTATGTCTTGCCTATTGTTGTGGTACTGTTTAACTCCTTCAAGAAGAAGTCTTACATCAACCTGGAGCCCTTTAAGCTGCCGGACAGTACCACCTTTGTCGGCATGGGAAACTACACCACTGCCATCGACCAGTATGGGTTCCTCAAAGCGGTGGGCTGGACGGTGTTCATCACCGTGGGCTCGGTGCTGGTCATTCTGATCTGCACCTCGATGTGCGCCTGGTTTATTACCCGCGTTCAGAACTGTTTTACAAAAGGCATCTATCTACTGTGCGTATTCTCCATGGTGGTGCCCTTCCAGATGGTCATGTTTACCCTGTCCCTGGTCACCGACCGGCTGGGCCTTGGCACTCCCTGGGGCCTGATCATCGTCTACCTTGGTTTCGGCGCCGGGCTGGCGGTATTCATGTTCTGCGGCTTTGTTAAATCTATCCCGATTGAGATCGAGGAAGCGGCGCTCATTGACGGCTGCTCCCCGCTCAGAATGTTTTTCTCCGTGGTGTTGCCCATCATGAAGCCCACCTATATCTCGGTGGGTATCCTGGAGACCATGTGGATCTGGAACGACTTCCTGCTGCCCTATTTGACCCTGGACCTCAAGAAATACAAGACGATCTCCATCGTTATCCAGTATATGAAGGGTTCTTATGGCCGGGTGGATATGGGCGCCATCATGGCCGCCCTCATTATGGCCGTGATCCCTGTGGTCGTCTTTTACCTGAGCTGTCAGAAGTATATCATCAAAGGTGTTGCCGCCGGTGCTGTCAAGGGTTAAACTGATTCTATCCCATGAAGTATTGGAAGTGAGACGATGACGATCAAAGATATTGCCCGCCTGTCCGGATACAGCCTGGGCACGGTATCCCGGGTGTTGAACAACCATCCGGATGTCAGTGACAAGGCACGGGAACGGATCATGGCGGTAGTACAGGAGCAGGGCTTTGAGCCGAATGCCAACGCCAAGCACCTGAAAATGCAGACCCAATCGGCCATCGCCGTTTTGGTCAAGGGCACGCAGAACCTGCTGTTTGCAGATCTATTGGAGCGGGTACAAGCTCTGCTGCGGGACAGTGGAGAAGCGGTTTATGTTGCTTACTTGGATGAAGATGCCGACGAAGTGCAGTATGCCATTCAACTGGTCAAGCTGCGCCGTCCAAAGGGATTTCTCTTCCTGGGCGGCGACCTGGAATGTTTTCGGAGGGAGTTTCAGCAGATTACGGCTCCTTGCGTTCTGCTGACCAACGATGCCCAGTCCCTGGGCTTCAAGAACCTGTCCAGCTTTTCCACGGATGACACAGCAGCAGCCGGCGCTGTGATCGAATATCTCTACCGCCACGGGCACCGGAAAATTGGAATACTGGGCGGCAACCTGGCCAGTGAGCAGATCAGCTTCAAACGACTTCAGGGAGCCCAGCGCAGGATGAAAGAGCTGGGGCTGCCATTTGACTGCAAGACCCACCATGTCCCATGCCGCTTCTCTATGAAGGATGGCTACGATGCAGCAAAGACACTGTTGGCGCGTGAACCCGGCCTGACCGCGATTTTTGCACTTGGCGATGTTATTGCTCTTGGAGCGATGCGGGCAATTTGTGATTTGGGGCTGCATATGCCCAATGATGTCTCAGTTGTCGGATATGACGGACTTGCCGCCGCCTATTTCTGCATTCCCCGGCTGACGACCATCCGACAGGATGTGGAGCAGTTGGCAACGCGCGGTGTTCAGACATTACTTCAGGCAATCCACTATAAAAATCCCCCGATTTATGAAACCATAGGATTTGAACTTATGGAGTTTGAGAGCGTCCGCTCAGTAGAACCTCAGTAATACTTACAGCAGAAAGGTTGGTGTTTTATATGCGAAGTGCCGGTATTCTGATGCCGATCACCGCGCTGCCCTCGCCGTGGGGCATAGGGACACTTGGTGTGTCCGCCAGATCGTTTTTGGATTTTTTGGTGGAGAGCGGTCAGACCTACTGGCAGCTGCTGCCCATTGGCCCCACCGGCTTTGGCGATTCCCCATACCAACCTTTCTCCTCCTATGCTGGGAACCCTTATTTTATTGATTTAGATGACCTGGCCGAGATGGGACTGCTGCTGCCTGAGGAGTATCAGAACTTGGACTGGAGCTCGGCCTCTGCTTGTGTGGACTATGGGCTGCTCTATCAAAGCCGGTTTCAGGTCCTTGAAAGAGCAGTGGATCGCCTCTGGGCCAGGGAGGAAAAAAGCGTACAGTCTTTCTGTGAGAAAGAAAAGGATTGGCTGGATGACTATGCTCTCTTCATGTCCCTGAAAGATCATTTCAATGGCAAACCATGGCAGGACTGGCCGGATGATCTGCGCCGCAGAAAAACGGAGGCGCTGGAACAGGCCAGGAAGCAGTCAGAGGGCGATATCCAGTTCTGGAAGGGCGTCCAGTTTCTGTTCTTTGAACAGTGGGATCGCCTGAAGAACCTGGCGGCGGAAAAGGGAATCTCCATCATTGGAGATCTCCCCATCTATGTGGCGGAGGACAGTGCCGATGTATGGGCTCATCCGGAGCAGTTTCAGATGGACGCTGAACTGCACCCTACCCGGGTGGCCGGCTGCCCGCCGGATGGCTTTTCTGCGGATGGGCAGTTGTGGGGAAATCCGCTCTTTCACTGGGAGCGAATGAAGAAAGACGGTTATCGCTGGTGGATGCGCCGTGTTTCGTTCCAGTTTCGGTTTTATGATGTGCTCCGCATTGATCACTTCCGGGGCTTTGATGCCTATTATGCGATCCCAGCTTCGGCAGAAAACGCAAAAAAAGGAACGTGGGAGCCCGGCCCTGGCCTGGCATTTTTCCAGGCTATGGAAAAAGCGGTGGGGCGGCGTTCCATTATTGCAGAGGACCTGGGCTTTCTTACTGCCTCTGTGCGGCAGTTGCTGGCAAACACCGGCTATCCCGGCATGAAAGTGTTGGAATTTGCCTTCGACAGCCGGGATGGAGGCGGCAGGGTGTATCAGCCGCACAATTATCCCACCAACTGTGTAGCCTATGTGGGCACACACGATAACGATACTGCACTGGGGTGGCTCAGCACCGCCGATCCGGAAGATGTCGCTTTGGCGCGGGAGTATCTGCACCTGGACTCTGCAGAAGGCGAAAACTGGGGCATGATGCGGGCTATTTGGAGCAGTACTGCTGACTGCGCCATCGTTCAGATGCAGGATCTGCTGGGACTGGGAACCGAGGGACGGATGAACACCCCCTCCACCTTGGGGGGAAACTGGCAGTGGCGGGCCTTACCCGGCTTCGACAGCCCAGCCCTTGCCAAACGGCTGCGGCGGCAGATGGAACTCTATGAACGGCTGCCTCAGGACAGGAAGGGAGAACAGGTATGAGCATTCAGCCTTATTTGGAGACATTTCTGTCGCACCGCGGCATTGATTTGGATACCAGTTCTGATCAGGAATTGATGTATGCCTTGACCGCCGCAGTGCGAGAAATGCAAAGGCCCATGCCCCATGCGCAGGGAGAGCGCAAACTGTATTACTTTTCCGCAGAATTTTTGGTTGGGCGGCTGCTCCGGGCCAACTTGATTAACCTGGGGCTGTTGGAAGAAGCAGAGGCTTTGCTGGCCGCCCACGGCCGCTCTCTTGCTCAGATTGAAGACCAGGAGCCGGAACCCTCCCTGGGAAACGGCGGCCTGGGCCGGCTGGCCGCCTGCTTCCTGGATTCTATCGCCTCCCTGGGACTCAATGGGGACGGCGTAGGGCTCAACTACCACTACGGCCTGTTCCACCAAAGACTGGACACCGGATTGCAGATGGAGGAGCCGGACCCCTGGATTGCCCCGGAGTCCTGGCTGCTGGATGCAGGATTCTCCTACCAGGTGGACTTCGGCGGTTTCTCTCTGATTGCCAAGCAGTATGACCTGGAGATCCCCGGCTATGAGAACGGTGTGTGCAATCGGCTGCATCTTTTTGATGTGGAGCGGCCGGCAGAGGCGCCCACGGAAGGCATCCGATTTGATAAAACAGATATTGCCGGTCATTTGACTTCCTTTTTGTATCCCGATGACAGTGATGAGGCAGGCCGATTGCTGAGGCTCTATCAGCAGTATTTCATGGTCTCGGCTGGCGCCCAGTTGATTCTGCGAGAATTGGGGGAGCAGGGCCATTCTCTATTGGACCTGGACAAATATGTCGTGGTTCATATCAACGACACCCATCCCTCCATGGTGATCCCCGAACTACTGCGGCTGCTGACCGAGCGCGGCGTGAAACTGGAGCAGGCCATGGATGTGGTGGAGCGCACCTGTGCTTACACCAACCATACTATTCTGGCGGAAGCCCTGGAAAAGTGGCCTGCCGCCTACTTGGAACAGGTGGCACCCCAGCTGCTTCCGTTCATTCGTGCTCTGGATCAGCGGGCGCGGCAGCGTTGTGACGACCCGAGCACAGCTATCTGGGATGCAGATAATGTGATCCATATGGCCCATATGGACATCCACAGCAGCGCGAAGGTCAACGGCGTGGCGGAACTGCATACGGAGATACTGAAGGGCGTAGAACTTCATCCCTTCTATGTGCTGTATCCTGAAAAGTTCAATAACAAGACAAACGGCGTTACCTTCCGACGGTGGCTGATGGGCTGCAATCCAGCACTGGCTTCTTTGATCACGCAGGCTATTGGTCCTGAGTGGAAGCGAGATGCCGCACAGCTGGAAGGATTACTGGTGCATAAGGACGACAACACTTTTCTGGAGAAACTGCTGGCAGTCAAAGAGAAAAACAAGTCAACTCTGGCCCATTGGCTTGAGAAACGTGGAACATCCATTGATCCCCACAGCGTATTGGACGTCCAAATCAAGCGGCTGCACCAGTATAAGCGTCAGCAGATGAACGCCCTGTACGCCATCTGGAAGTATCTCCAGATCAAGGACGGGCACACCCCGCCCCGACCGGTGACCATGGTATTCGGTGCCAAGGCGGCCCCGGCCTATACCCTGGCCAAGGACACCATCCATCTGCTCTTGTGTCTAAGCAAACTGATTGAACAGGACACCCAGGTTTCACCTTGGCTGAAGCTGGTGATGGTGGAAAACTACAATGTCTCCGTTGCTGAGCGGCTGGTCCCTGCCTGTGACATCTCCGAGCAGATTTCCCTGGCCTCCAAGGAAGCCAGCGGCACCGGCAACATGAAGCTGATGGCCAACGGCGCTGTCACTCTGGGCACCCTGGATGGGGCAAATGTGGAGATTGCCCGGCTGGTGGGTGAGGAAAACATCTACTTGTTTGGCCGCTCCGCCGATGAAGTCATTTCCCTTTATCAAAACGGCGCCTATCACAGCAGTGATTACTGGCAGAAACCAGAGCTGGAGCGGCTGGTGGACTTCATTCTCAGTCCGGAACTGCTGGCCCTCGGCGATGCCGGGAGCCTGAGCCGACTCTATAAGGATTTTATCGCCAAGGACTATTTTATGGTGCTGCTGGATCTGGAGAAGTACATCGCGGTGAAGGAGCGGTGTCTGGCCGACTATGAGGACAGGGCTGCCTGGAGCCGCAGGATGCTGGTCAACATTGCTCGCTCCGGTTTCTTCTCCTCCGACCGCACCATCGCAGAATATAACAGGGACATCTGGCACTTGAAATGAGTGCCATGCCAGAAAGGTGTGATTATTATGTCTGAAGTCAGTTTACAGCATATTGAAAAAGTATATCCGTACAGCGGCAAAAAGAAGAGCAATCTCAAGGTGACGGACGAAGGCGTTCTGGCAGTACAGAACTTCAATCTGGACATCCGTGACCGGGAATTCATCGTTTTGGTTGGTCCCTCCGGCTGCGGAAAATCCACCACTCTGCGGATGGTGGCCGGTCTGGAAGAGATCACCCGGGGCGAACTCTATATCGACGGGAAGCTGGTCAACGATGTGGAGCCCAAGGACCGGGACATTGCCATGGTGTTCCAGAGTTATGCCCTCTATCCCCACATGACGGTGCGGGGGAATATGGAGTTCCCCCTGAAGCTCCGCAAGATGCCGAAAGATGAAATTGAACGCCGGGTGAACCAAGCGGCGGAGATCCTGGGAATCACGGAATATCTGGATCGCAAGCCCAAGGCGCTGTCCGGCGGCCAGCGGCAGCGCGTGGCCATTGGCCGAGCCATTGTCCGGGAACCCAAGGTGCTTTTGATGGACGAACCGCTGTCCAATCTGGACGCCAAACTGCGCAACCAGATGCGTGCCGAGATTATCAAGCTGCGCCAACGCATCAATACCACCTTCATCTATGTTACCCATGACCAGACCGAAGCCATGACTCTGGGCGACCGTATTGTTATTATGAAAGACGGTGTGATTCAGCAAATCGGAACACCCCAGGAAGTTTTTGACCACCCGGCCAACCTCTTTGTGGCGGGCTTCATCGGGGTTCCCCAGATGAACTTCTACGATGCGGAGTTGGTGCTTGACAAAGACAGTACATATGCCGTTATGATGAATGGCATTCGTGTGGTTCCGACCAACGAAAAGCAGGAACGGCTGCGCAAAGCGGGTGTGAAACCCCAAGCGATCATCCTCGGTGTCCGACCTGAGCATATCATGCTGCTGGAAAATGGAGAACCAGGGCTGCAGGGCAAAGTGGAGGTCACAGAGATGATGGGCAGCGCCGTTCATCTCCATGTAGACGCCTATGGCCGCGACAGCATTATTATTGCCCAGACCTCCGGTATGGAGGGGGCCAGGCATGTTCCTATGGAAAGCGGAACTCCTATTTCGTTTACCTTTGGCGGCAATGTGGTACATCTGTTTTCCAAGGAAGACGATCACAACCTGGAATTTTAGTCGCACGGACACAAACATATGGGGCAAGTGACAGCGATTTCGCTGTCACTTGCCCCCAGCCTGTCGAAAAAGGCCACCCGTAGGTGACCTTTTTCGACAGGCTGAGACCAGCTCAACAGGGCTGGTCTTTTTTTGTTGTGTTTTTACAGGTTGGCTCTGCAATAAGAAAATAATTTTGCGGCAAATTTCAAATAACTATTGACTTTTGTAAAAACATGGGTTATACTAAACAAGTTGCTGTGAGCAAATGCTCGGCAGCGGCTATCCGGGTGTAGCGCAGTTTGGTAGCGCGCTTGAATGGGGTTCAAGAGGCCGTGAGTTCGACTCTCGCCACTCGGACCAAAAGACCAGCTCAACAGAGCTGGTCTTTTTTTGTTGCATACGGCGGTGCGGCGAAAGGCAAACGCACTCCATCGGCTTTTGAAAATAGGCGTAAAACAGGCTCTCCGCTTTTCGCAATGCGTGAAAAGCGGAGGGCCTCATTTTTGATATTCGATTTGCACTAAAATCCGTACTTTGAAAGATAGTATTTTTGATCTTACTCCGAAAGGAACTTTATCAGCTTGGCAAACTGAGCACTTATGTTTGAAGTGATTGATGTCTTTGGTATGAAAAAAGCTTAATCGATTCTTTCAAAAACCATGGTTGCTTGAATTTTATCGCCTCCAAGAAAGCCCTTTGAACCGGAAGATGTGGTTGTAATTGTATGCAGACGATATCCTTTTGCAGCCTGTTTGTTTATTTCATTTTGCAAATTTGTAAGACTTGAAACGCCGGAACCAGTTCCAAGAAGCTTTTCGGTAAGCACTACCTGCAATACAATGTATTTCTCATTGCTATTTCCCGCAGCTCTGCCTGCAAAATCATCCCATGCCATAGTTATTCCTCCTGATAAAATAAACATAATAATAGAGTATTTACTTAAGATTCATTATAAACTCGTAAGCACAATTGTCAACAAATCCTATTTAATAGTCCTTTTTATTGTATGTAAAGTTTCCTTTACTTACCCGTTCCGCTGTATGTAAAGCTTACTTTACATTTTCTTTCTCATTCCTTTAATCTATAATGTCTAACCATTTCACACCATATTTACCAATATTTCACATACCACCAACACATTTCATACCATGCCGTGCCCGTGCCTATATGCTTATATTATTACCTTATAAAGCAAAAAATCGCTTTTGGCTGTATCAAACTATATCAAATAATTATCATATTATCGGGATGTTTTTAATATTCATGTTCAATATAATACTTTATAGCGTCAATTATCCATTCGTTTAGCGATTTTCCAGTATCCTCTGCAAAACATTTCATATCAGCGACTTTTATACCTTGTTTTCCGTCTTTTCTGATTATTAAATTTATTCTATCGTATGTTGTATTTTTGTATTCTGTACTACTCATAGCTATTTTTTTACGACACCTTTAATACAACAAATACATTTCTCAAATGTTTTATTGATTTCACCTTTGAAATCTTCTTTGTTTTTTATGTTCGAAAAAATACATCCGTAACGTACGATTCATTGCTCAATTTTACCTTTAAATTATACCATAAAACCCGAGAACGATTCCACCGCAAATTCGGCCTATACAAGAATAGCCCGAACCGTTTTCTGCCTGGGCTTTCTTTCTACTGTAAGCCGATTCCACATCCACAACTATAAAATAGCATTGAATTTATTTTATATTTTGATAAATAAATTCAATAGATCGCAGCCCCTGCGCGCCCTGTCTATGTGCGCAGGGGGCAAAGCAGGGCAGGCCCGTGATTTCCTGCTTGAGAAAAATTCAACAGAAAAACGAAGGATGTGGAAAACAAGGATACCCACCAGCTTTATAACATTCCACAAAAATGCAAGATCATGTTGCACAATTTGCCCAAATAAGGTTTGGCATACTTGCCAGTTGATGAAAAAAATCCAATCATGTAGAATAATAACAGAAGTTTTATTTCTCTTAACAATAAATAATCCATCGCATTTTGCATAAAGCAATGTGAGCTGAACGGTATGGTAAGGATAAGAGGGAAAGAGGCTTGCAGGGCAGCACCGCATGGCGTTGGCTGTGCGGTGCTGCCCTGCATGCTGCTGCTGGGCGCGTTTATGGATTGCGGCGCAGCCATGACCATCATTGTGCCGCTGGTGGCTCCCATTATCATTTCGTATGGAATGGACCCCTACACCAGCATTGTGGCCATTATCATCTGCCAGGCGGTTGGCCTGTGCAGCCCGCTGTGCGGCCTGTGCCTGTTTGTAATGGCTCCCATTGCCGAAACCACCATTGGCGAGCTGGGCAAGCATGTGATCAAGCTCAGCGCACTGCTGGTGCTGGTGGCCCTGCTGGTGGCCTTGTGCCCGGCGGCTTTTGCCTGGGCAACAGTCGGCGCACCCATTCCGGCGGCGTAACCACAAAACGAGCGAATAAAAGCATCTGCCTGCGGGCCCTTTGCGGGGCCTGCAGGCTTTTTTGCGTTCGGCAGTCCGGGTTTGCAATCCGGCGGCAAATAGAGTATAATATACTTTAACTATATGGTGGGGCGGTGCGGCCTTTTCAAAAACGCCCTGCACAGGAAAAGAGGTTGGCAGCGGATCATGGAACAGCAGATTTTGGTGGGCTCTACAGGCTTTGTGGGGGCCAATCTTCTGGCAAAACATCCCTTTGATAAGGCCTTGCATTCCACCGATATTGCCGAGGCGTTCGGCGGCAATAACGGCTTGGTGGTGTATGCAGGTGTGCCTGCGGCCATGTTTTTGGCCAATAGCGACCCGGCGGCCGATTTGGCTGTGATGCAGGCTGCGCGGGAAAATCTGCGCAGGATCAACGCTAAAAAAACAGTGCTGATCTCCAGCATTGCCGTGTATGCCGACAGCCGCGGAAAAACCGAAGCCGACGATCCGGCAGGCGAGGGGCTGGCCCCCTATGGCGCAAACCGTTTGCAGCTGGAAAAATGGGTGCGGGAGGATCACCCCGATGCCCTGATCGTACGTTTGCCCGCTTTGTACGGCATTCATTTAAAAAAGAACTTTTTGTATGACCTGCACACCATCACCCCCGCCATGCTGCGCGAAGAAAAATACCGCGAGCTGGCTGCCCGGTGCGAGCTGGTGGAAAAGGGCTACAGCCCGGCGGAAAACGGCTTTTACAAGCTGAACGGCAGTGTGAGCAGCACCGCGCTGCGGGAATGGTTTGAGGCGCAAAGCTTCAATGCGCTGGCCTTCACCGACAGCCGCAGCCGCTATCAATTTTATGATCTGGGCCGTTTGTGGGGGGATATCGAGGCCTGCCTGCAAAACGATCTGCGCCTTGTCAACCTTACAACGCCCCCGGTTTCGGCGGCAAAGGTGTATACGGCTCTCACCGGAAAAACCTGGAAAAACGAACTGGACCGTGCGCCCTTTGACTATGATCTGCGCAGCCTGTATGCCGGGCAGCTGGGCGGGCAGGGCGGCTATCTGTGCAGCGAAGAAGACGAACTGAGGGATATCCGAACATTTATGGAGGAATGGACATGAGCGGTAACAGGCAATATAAACTGAGCGCCTCCAATATTGGCTGGGATAAAAAAGACGATCCGCGCGTGATCGCCCGTATGAAAGAGCTGGGCTACCAGGGGCTGGAAATCGCCCCCACCCGGCTTTTCCCCGATACACCCTATGCGCACCGCAACATGGCGGCCATGCTGGGCATTGCTTTGCGGCGCGAATTTGATTTTTCGGTGCCCAGTATGCAAAGCATCTGGTTTGGCGTGGAGGGCAATATTTTTGTCCCCGAAGCCCAGCAGGATCTGCTGGAAACCACCAACTGTGCCTTTAAATTTGCACACGCCATGGGCTGTCACAGCCTGGTGTTCGGCTGCCCCCGCGCCCGAAACATTCCCGAGGGCCACACCGAGGCTGAAGCCCGCGAGTTTTTCCGCAAAGCGGCGATGATCGCCGACAGCTATCATTCTCAGCTGGCCATGGAGGCAAACCCGCCGATCTATCACACCAACTTTTTGAACACCACCCGTCAGGCCATTGACTTTGTGCGCAGCATGAATGTGCCCGGCCTTTCGGTGAATCTGGATATCGGCACGATGGTGTATAACGGCGAAGATCCCGCCGATTTTGCCGACGATCTGGACATTGTGAGCCACATTCACATCAGTGAGCCTTATCTGGCCCCCATTCAGGAGCGCCCGATGCACCGGCAGCTGGCAGAAATTTTACAGGAAAAGAACTACAGCGGCTTTGTGAGCGTGGAAATGAAATGTGCCGACTATGAAACGGTGGATAAATGCCTGACTTATACGGCGGAGGTATTTTTGTGAGCGTAGAACTGATCCACGGCGTGCCCGGCGTGCCGGATTACAGCAAACAGGAGTTTGCAGAAAAACAGGCGGAATATTGCCTGCTGATCCCCATTATCAACGAGGGCGAGCGCATTCTCACCGAGCTGGACCGCATTCAGAAGGCGGGCGTTGACAAGCTGTGCGATGTGATTTTGTGTGACGGCGGCAGCACCGACGGCAGTATGCAGGAAAACGGCCTGACAAAGCGCGGCGTGAACGCGCTGCTCACCAAGCTGGGGCCCGGCAAACAGGGCGCACAGCTGCGCATGGGCCTGCATTATGCGCTGGGGCGCGGCTATGAAGGTATTTTGACTGTGGACGGCAACAACAAGGACTCGGTGGAAAGTGTGCCGCTGTTTTTGGGAAAGCTCAAGCAGGGATACGATCTGGTGCAGGGCAGCCGGTTTATCCGGGGCGGCCTTGCCGTGAACACACCACCCAGCCGCTATGCGGCGGTGCGCCTGATCCACGCGCCGGTGATCAGCCTTACGGCGCATCAGTGGTTCACCGATACCACCAACGCCTACCGCGCCTACAGCCGCCGCTATCTGGCTGACCCGCGTGTGGCGCCCCTGCGGGATGTGTTTATGAACTACGAGCTGCTGGCTTATCTGAGCGTGCGCGCCACCCAGCTGGGCTATAAAGCCTGCGAGGTGCCCGTGGTGCGCGCCTATCCCAAAACCGGCAAAACGCCCACCAAGATCAGCGGCTTTAAGGGTAACAGCGCCCTGCTGCAGGTGCTGTGGAACAACCTGTGCGGAAAATACAATCCGTAAATTCTAAAAAAATTATACAAATAGAAAAATTATAAGAATGCGTAGAAACGCGAATTTATAAAAAGAAAGGGGGCCATGCCGTGCCGCAGGAAAACACAGAATGCAAACCGAAACGCTGGCGGCAGCATCCGGCCCTTCCGGCCTTGCTGGCAGCCCTGCTGGCCTTTGTGATGGTGCTGGCCAACCACAGCTGGAGCAAGTTTTACACCGGCAGCTGGGACGGCTATTCCGAGCTGCTGGCCGTGGGGCGCATCACCCAGCTGCAGCAGCGGCAAAGCGCCCCGGGCGGTTTTCTGGGTGTGTATACAGCCGAATGGGGCGATGGCGATGGCTATGCGCTGCTGAAGGACAATACGCCCCAAAGCCCGGAAGACTATAAAAGCTATGTGCATCAAAGCGGCTTACAGGGCACGCTGGAAGGCGGTTTGGCCCGCGCCTTGTGCTGGGTGCCCTCGCTTTCGGGCGAAGGCCGCCTGAATGTGCTGTATTTTGTAAACTGCTGGCTGTTTTATCTGCTGGCGGTTCGGCTGTGTCTGGCGCTGGCGGGGCACTATGGCCCCGGCGCGGGGCTGGGCGCACTGGCCGCCGTCTGGTTTGCGCCGTGGCTCACCATGGGGGCAAAAAACCTGTACTGGGTGCTGTGGACATGGCTTTTGCCCTGCTGTGCGGGGCTGGCGCTGGCAAACAGAATGCGCAAAACCGGCAAACTCAGCAACAGGGCGCTGGCCGGGGTGTTTGCGGCGGTGCTGGTGCGCTGCCTGTGCGGCTTTGAATACATCACCACGATTTTGATCCTGTGCGAAATCCCGCTGGCGGTGTGCTGGCTGGAGCAGCTGGGCCCCGGGCGCAGGCGCTGGTTTACTGCCATGCTGAACACCGGCATGGCGGGCATCTTTGCGGTGCTCACCGCCCTTGCCGTGTGGCTGGGGCAGTGCACGGTTTATTACGGCAGCTTTACCCGGGCTTTGCAGGAGGTGGGCGGCATTGCGCTGGCCCGCGCAGGCGGCGCTGCGGTAGAAGGCGATACGGCCAGCGCCCTTACGGCACAGCTTGGGGCCGGGCAGGTGCTGCAAAAGTATGCCCTTGCCCCCGAGCCGCAGCTGCAGCTTGGCCCTGTTGGCGTGGCGGTAATGCCGGTGCTGGCACTGGGAGCCGTGCTGGCAGGCGCTGCCCTTGTGTGGGCGCTTATGCAGCGAAAATTCCGGCAGCCAAGGGGCCTTTGCGGCCTTTGGGGGCTGGGGCTGGCGGCACCGCTCAGCTGGATGCTGCTTTCCAAAGGGCACTCTTATGTACACCCGCACCTCACGCCCATGCTGTGGAGCTTTGCACTTTTGCCCTGCACGGCAGCGCTTTTGGGCTGGTGGTGCCAGATCCTTGTGCAAAAATTCCTTTTCCGTAAGGAGATACATTCATGACCTACGATAAGATCATCATCGGCGCAGGGCTTTACGGCCTTTACAGCGCACTTCGCTGCGGCGAGCGCGGCGAAAAGGTGCTTGTGCTGGAACGGGATGCCGCCGCGTTTATGCGCGCCACCTATATCAACCAGGCGCGTGTACACATGGGCTATCATTACCCGCGCAGTTTTTCAACAGCCATCAAAAGCGCGCATTATTTTGACCGTTTCTGCAAGGATTACGGCTTTTGCAATCTGACGGGGTTTGATCAGGTGTATGCCACCAGCGCCCATTTCAGCTGGACGAATGCCGCAGAGTTCAAGGCATTCTGCCGGGCGGCGAACATTCGCTGTGACAGCGTGGATACAGACCTGTATTTTAACCCCGGTATGTGCGACGGCGCATTTTTAACGCAGGAGTACACCTACGATGCGCAGATTCTGAAGAAGTGGTTTTTAGAGCAGCTGGCCCAGTGCCCCACGGTGGAAATGCGCTTTCAGGCAGCCCCCACGGCCATTCGCAAGGCGGGCGGTGCGTGGCAGGTGGAATTTTGCGGCGAATGCGCCGAAGCGCCGTTTTTGCTCAACGCCACCTATGCGGGGGTGAACGATATTCATGCCATGCTGGGTTTTGAGCCGTTCAAGATCAAATACGAGCTGTGCGAGATCATTTTGTGCGAAGTGAACGATCGACTGAAAAACACCGGCCTTACCGTGATGGACGGCCCGTTTTTCTCGATCATGCCGTTTGGCAAAACCGGCCTGCACAGCCTGACCAGCGTTACCTTTACGCCCCACACCACCAGCTACGACAGTGTGGCCACTTTTGATTGCCAGAGCCGCAGCGAGGGAAAATGCTGCCCGGGCAGTCTGTATAACTGCAACGAATGTGCGGCAAAGCCCGCCAGCGCGTGGCCTTATATGAGCCAGCTGGCCCGCAAATATATGCTGCCGGAGCTGGAATTTAAATATCACAGCAGCCTTTTCAGCATGAAACCCATTTTGAAGGCCAGCGAGATCGATGATTCCCGCCCCACGGTGATCCGTGAATATTCCGATGCACCCCGATTTGTGAGCGTGCTTTCGGGCAAGATCAATACGGTATATGACCTGAACGAGGTGCTGGACAATGAACAATAAAGAAAAGAATTTTGTGAGTGCGGTGTTTTATCTGCACAACGATGCCGAGCGTGTGGTGCCCTTTGTGAGCGAGCTGAATGCCCAGCTGGATGCGCATTTTGATCAGTACGAGCTGGTGGCGGTGGACGATAACTGCACCGACGGCACGGTGGACAAGCTGCGGGAGTGGGCCAAAGGGCTGGCAAAGCCCCTTACCATTCTGCACATGAGCCTGCGCCAGGGCACCGAGCAGTGCATGAACGCAGGGCTGGACTGCGCCATCGGCGATTATGTGCTGGAATTTGACAGCGTGGAAATGCAATACGAGGCCGGGCTGATCTGGCAGGCCTATGAGACCGCCCAGCGCGGCAACGATATCGTAAGCGTGCGCCCCAGCCATTCCAGCCGCACCAGCAAATGGTTTTATAAGATCTTCAACAAATACAGCCGCTCGGCCTATGAGGTGAGCACCGATGCGTTCCGTTTGGTGAGCCGCCGCGCCATCAACCGGGTACACGCCATCAGCGACAACCTGCCCTACCGCAAGGCGGCCTATGCCACCAGCGGTCTGAAAATGGCCGTGCTGGATTTTGAAGGCTACGCCAAAACCGAAAACGACCGCTTTGATCTGGCGGTGAACAGCCTGGTTTTGTACACCGATGCAGGCTACAAGATCAGCCTGGGCATTGCGGAATGCATGATGTGGCTGGCACTGGCCGAGCTGCTGTATACGCTGTATATCTATCTGTTCGGCGGCTACCCGGTAGAAGGCTGGACCACCACCATGTTTGTGCTGACGGTGGGCTTTGCGGGCGTGTTTGCCATTCTTTCCATCATCATCAAATATCTGAGCCTTTTGGTGGATCTTGTGTTCAAAAAACAAAAGTACATGGTGGAATCCATCGAAAAGATCCAAAAGTAAAACGGCATGAAAAAACTGCGAGAAATTTTGAATCACGATCTCAGCGCCCAGGCTTTTTGGCTGGGCGCAGCTTTGCTGTGCCTTGTGCGCATAGGGCTTACCCGCTTTCAGATGTTTTACACATGGGTGGGCGGCGCTCCGCTGGACGATGAGCTTATGTTCCGCGCAGCCGGGTATATCAGCGCCGGGCAGTGGCTGGGGCCGTATGACTATTTAACGCTTTCTAAAAATATGTTCTTTGCCGTGTGGCTGGCCCTGCTCCATGCACTGCGGCTGCCGTATCTGGCAGCGGGGCAGGCGCTTTGGTGCATGGCGGCGCTGGCAGCGGTGATGGCATTTGCGCCGGTGCTGCAAAAGCGCGGGCATCGGCTGGCGCTGCTGGCGGCGCTGGTGTTTTTGCCCAGCAGCGTGGCGGCGTATACGCTGCGCGTATACCGCGACAATATTTTTCCGGCACTGTGCCTGCTTTGTTTTGCGGGGCTTTGCGGCGCTGCGCTGCGGGCATTAACGCCCGGAAAGCGCATTTGGCCGTGGGCGCTGCTTTGCGGCGTGGGCCTTGCCTGCGCTGCGCTGGACCGTGAGGACGGCATGGCCTTTTTGCTGCCGTTTGCGGCCGTGGGCACGGGCATCGTGGTGTTTTTGGTGGTACGCAGCAGGCAGCCGATCCGCAAAGCCGGCCGTTTGGCGGCGCTGGGGCTGCCGTTTGCCGTGCTGGCCGCGGGAATTCTAACGGTGTGCAGCCTCAATTACAGCTATTACGGCCTGTTTGCCCTTTCGGATTTTTCCGAGGGCAGCTTTGCCGCAGCCATTGGCGCAATGAACCGCGTGCAGGAATCCGAAACCGTGGAAAAGGTGAGCATTCCGGCCGAGGTGCGCGAAAAGCTGTATGAAACTGTGCCCGAGCTGCAGCCGCTGCGCTGCTGGCTGGAGGAAGACTCGCAGCTGCAAAATGATTTCCGCAGCCCCAAGCAAAACGATTACACCTGCGGCAGCTTTTACTGGGCCATTCGCCGCGCCGCACAGTATGAGGGCGTGTATGAAACCGCGCAGACAGCGCAAAATTACTGGCAGACCGTGGCGGATCAGATCAATGCGCTGTGCGATAACGGCACCCTGCCCGCCGAGGGCGGCCGCCGTGTGAGCACCACCCCCGCCATTCGCCCGGAACACGTGCTGCCCACGATTCGGCAGGGGCTGTATGGCCTGGTTTTTGCCGCCACCTTCCAGGACTGTGCCCCCTTTGAAACGCTGCGCAGCATCGGCACGCCGGACGATCTGGCCCTGTGGCAGGGCTATCTGCACGCAGAAGCCAATGCCGCCGCCGAGGCAGGCCGTGATACGCCCTATTACAGCCCGCTGCAAAAGCTGGTTTACGGGGCGCTGGGCATGGTGCGCATGGTGTATGCCGTGTGCGTGCCGGTTTTGCTGGCCGCAGCGCTGGCGGCATGGCTGGCCGGTGCAAAGCGCAGCTTTGGCAAGGGGCGCGAGCCGCAAATGCTTTTGTGGCTGATTTTGGCCGGGCTGCTGGCCTCGGCACTGCTGCGCTGTTTTATGATCGCATTTGTTATGGTGGCCAGCTTTGATATTCCCACCAACACCATGTATCTGGCCAGTGTGCATCCGCTTTTGCTGCTGTTTGGCGGCGTTTCGGTTTTGACTGCGTGGGAAAAAAGGAGAGAACATTGAAAATTTTGATCATCGGCGCCGGTGCGGCAGGGCTTATGGCCGCAGGCGCTGCCGCACACAGCGGGCATCAGGTGACGGTGCTGGAGCATATGCAGACTCCCGCACAAAAGATCCTGATCACCGGCAAGGGCCGCTGCAATTTGACCAACGACTGTGATGTGCGCACTTTTATGGAAAATGTGCGTGCCAATCCGCGCTTTTTGTTTTCCAGCCTGAGCGCGTTCACCCCGGCGGATGCCATGGCCTTGTTTGAAAAGCTGGGCGTGCCGCTGAAAACCGAGCGGGGGCGGCGCGTGTTTCCTCAGTCGGACCGGGCCGAGGATGTGCGCCGTGCGCTGGTGAATTATGCGCAGGATGCCCGCTTTGAGCACGAGGAAGCCACCGGGCTGATCCTGCGCGAGGGCACAAACGCCAAGGGAGAGCCCTGCCCGGTGTGCGTGGGCGCGGAAACGGCATCCGGAAAAAGATTTCTGGCCGATGCGGTTTTGGTGGCAACGGGCGGCATCAGCTATCCCACCACCGGCAGCACCGGCATGGGCTATGCGCTGGCCAAGCAGGCCGGGCACACCATTGTTGAGCCGGTGCCCAGCTTGGTGAGCCTGTATTCCAGCGATGCCGCCTGCCGCAAAATGATGGGCCTTTCCTTAAAGAATGTCACCCTTACGCTGTGGCAGGATGCAAAGCCGATCTTTGAGGAAATGGGCGAAATGCTGTTCACGCATTTCGGCATCAGCGGCCCGCTTACGCTGTCGGCCTCCTCGCACTTGGGCGATATGAAAAAGCACAAATACAAGGTGGTGCTGGATCTTAAGCCTGCGTTGGATGAACAGCAGCTGTACGATCGCATCACCCGGGATTTTGCATTGCTGAGCAATCACAGCGCGCAGGGGGCGCTGGTCAAGCTGCTGCCCGCCAGTATGCAGCCGGTGACTGTGGAAAAATGGGGCATTGACCCCGCCACCAAGGCCAACCAGATCACGCGTGAGCAAAAGCAGGCGCTGGTGCATTTGATCAAGCACTGGGAAATTCCCATCACACGCCGCGGCGATATCGAGCATGCGGTGATCACAGGCGGCGGCGTGAGCATCCGCGAGGTGGACCCCAAGACCATGCAGAGCAAAAAGTGCCCCGGGCTGTATTTTGCGGGGGAGGTTCTGGATGTGGATGCCTATACCGGCGGCTATAATCTGCAGATCGCATGGTGTACGGCACAGGCGGCTGCAAGAGCCTGGAATCAATAACGAATAGTATAATAAAGAATAGATATAACGGAAAGGAATGTAGTACAATGATCTCTGTTGCAATCGATGGCCCCAGCGGAGCCGGAAAATCCACCCTGGCCAAGCGCCTTGCCAAAGAGCTGGGCTATATTTATGTAGACACCGGCGCCATGTACCGCTCCATCGGGTTGTTTGGCCTGCGTGAAAAAGCGGATCTGCAGGATGCTGCCGCCATGCAGCAGCTGCTGCCCCGCATTCATCTGGAGCTTGCCAGCATTGACGGCGCACAGCACATTTATCTGAACGGCGAGGATGTTTCGGAAACCATTCGTCAGGAGCAGGTGGGCATGGCTGCCAGCGCCGTAGCCGCACACCCCTGTGTGCGCGAGTTTTTGCTGGGCCTGCAGCGCAGCATGGCCGAAAAGCAGAATGTGCTGATGGATGGCCGTGACATCGGCACGGTGATCCTGCCGAAGGCAACCGTGAAGATCTTCCTCACCGCCAGCCCCGAGGCCCGTGCCCAGCGCCGTATGAAAGAGCTGGTGGAAAAAGGCCAGCCCGCCGATTACGAAAAGGTGCTGGAGGATATTCGCCAGCGCGATTATCAGGATACCCACCGCAAAACCGCTCCGCTGCGACAGGCCGAGGACGCTGTGCTGGCCGATACCAGCGAGCTGGATTTTGAAGAGAGCTTTGCACTGCTGAAAAAAATCATTGCGGAAAAGGCAGGCTGAAAATGCTGTATTATATCCTGGTGCCGCTGGCATGGGTGCTGGCGCACATCGTGTTTCGCCCGCAGGTGATCGGCCGCGAAAATTTGATCAAAGGGCGCGGTTTTATTTTAGCGCCCAACCACCGCTCTGCACTGGACCCTGTGTTTATTGTGGTATCGGACGGATATTTCTGGCTGCACAAAATGCGTATATTTGCCAAAAAAGAGCTGTTTCAGGGCAAGCCGCTGCTGGCATGGTTTTTGCGCCAGATGGGCGCTGTTTCGGTAAAGAATGGCCGGGATGACCTTTCTACGCTGGATAACACCATCCGGGAGTGCCGCACAGGCCGCGGGCTGCTTTTGTTCCCCGAGGGCACGCGCAGCAAGGACGGCAGGCTGCTGCCGCCCAAAAGCGGCGCGTTTGTGGTGGCCGATCAGGCTGCGGTGGATATGATCCCCTGCCGCATTCTGTACGATACGCCGGATGGCCGCCTTAAGCTTTTTTGCCGCATCCGCATCTGCTTTGGCAAGCCCATCAGCGCCGAGCAGCTGGCCTTGGGCGAAAAGCGGAATATGGTGAAGCTGCGCGAAAATAAAAAAATGCTTACCGCTGCGTGGGAGGAAATGGGCCGGGAATATGCATTTTCCCGCTGCGTGCAGGCAAACGCCGAAAAGGAGAAAACCGAATGAATATCATCAAGGCAAAAACTGCCGGCTTCTGCTTTGGCGTGGACCGCGGCGTGAAAATGACCTATGATCTTCTGGAAAAAGGCCATAAGGTGGCAACGCTGGGGCCGCTGATCCACAACGATCAGCTGGTGGCGGATCTGGAGGCCAAGGGCGTGATCACAGCGGCCAATGTGGACGATGTACCCGACGATTATGAGGTGGTGATCCGCTGCCACGGGGTGCCGGAAACAATTTACGATAAAATCAATACACGCCGCCTGGTGTGCCACGATGCCACCTGCCCGTTTGTTTCCAAAATTCATAAAATTGCCCGTGAAGCCAGTGCAAAAGGGGCGGTGCTGCTGGTGGCCGGAGATAAAAATCATCCGGAGGTACAAGGAATTATTGGCCATACCCGGGGAGAAAGCTATGTGTTTGGCAGCCTGGACGAGCTAAAGGCGTGGCAAGGCCCGGAAAAGCCCGAAAAACCGGTCTATGCAGTCGCACAAACCACTTTTCAGGTTACAAAATGGTTAGAATGCTCGGCTTTTTTAAAAAAAAGCTATACAAATGCTTTGATTTTTGATACAATATGTAATGCGACGTGGGCGAGGCAACAGGAAGCGGAAGACCTCAGCCAAAAATGCGACTTAATGGTTGTCATTGGCGGTCATCATTCTTCCAATACCCAGAAATTGGTGCAGGTTGCTGCCAGGCACACCAAAGCGGTTTCGGTTGAAACCGCCGCAGATCTTGACCCCGAGTGGTTCAAGGGTGTGCAGACAGTAGGTGTTACCGCTGGGGCTTCGACGCCATCGCCTATAATTGAGGAGGTACTTAACAGTATGAGTGAAGAAATCCGCGACGATATGAGCTTTGAGGAAATGATCGAAGCTTCCATGAAGCCCATTTTCGGTGGCAAAGTTGTTAAGGGCGTAGTCACCAGCATTTCCCAGAACGAAATTCAGGTCGATATCGGCACCAAGCACACCGGCTTTGTGAAGCTGAGCGAGCTGAGCGACGATCCTTCCGCTAAGGCAGAGGATCTGGTGCATGTTGGCGACGAGCTGGACCTCGTTGTTGAGAAAGTGAACGACCAGGAAGGCATTGCCTACCTGAGCAAGAAGAAGCTCGAGTCCCGCAAGGGTCTGGAAGAGATCGGCAAGGCTTTTGAGGAAGGCACTGTTCTCGAGGGCACTGTGACCGAAAGCAACAAGGGCGGCGTTGTTGTTCTGGTAAAGGGCGTGAAGGTGTTCGTTCCCCGCAGCCAGGCTACCATGCGCCGTGATGAGGATTATACCAAGCTGGTAAAGCAGAATGTTAAGCTGGTGATCACCGAGTTCAGCGGCCGCAAGATCGTGGGCAGCATCAACAAGGTGACCGCTGAGGCTAACAAGGCTAAGGCTGAAGAGTTCTGGGCAAATGTTGAGATCGGCAAGACCTATCACGGCGTTGTCAAGAGCCTGACCAGCTACGGCGCATTTGTGGACATCGGCGGTGTTGACGGCCTGTGCCACATCAGCGAGCTGAGCTGGAACCGCATCAAGAACCCCAGCGAGGTTGTGAGCGTTGGCGACGAGATCGACGTTTACGTAAAGGATCTGGACCGCGACAACAAGAAGGTAAGCCTGGGCTACAAGAAGGCCGAGGACAACCCCTGGGAGAAGCTGAAGAACGAGTATCCCATCGGCAGCGTGTTTACCGCTCCCGTTGTGTCCATCACCAAGTTTGGTGCATTCGTTCGCATCCTGCCCGGTGTTGACGGTCTGGTTCACATCAGCGAGATCAGCAACGATCGCGTGGAGAAGGTTTCCGATGTTCTGTCTGTGGGCGATGAAGTCACCGTTAAGCTGCAGGATGTCGACTTCGACAAGAAGCGCATCAGCCTGAGCATGAAGGCTGCACAGGAGAACGCTGAGGGCTAATTTCCCTTTGCGGGCTGCTTTGTAAAAAAGTGTAAAAGTATCCCCGGTTTGTTTACAAGCCGGGGATGTTTTTTACCTTGCGGAGAGTGGCTGCACATGGTATAATATCGACAAGTCGATATTATACCCCCCCATGCGCAGCGCCTCGCCATTGGCCCCGCCGGGGCTGCATGGCAACCGGCTTTTTAATGCGCCATTGCGCGTTTCGTTTACCGCAGGGCGGTTTAAAAATACCATTCTATGCAATACTGAAAAGGAGCTTTTCCCGTTTATGAAAAAACTCTGGGAACTGGGCATGAGCCTTTATAAAAAATACCGCGAAACCATCGCCTATCTGTTTTTCGGCGTGGTAGCCACGCTGCTGAACATTGTGCTGTATTATGTGCTCACCAGCATGGTGGGGCTTTCCACAGCGCTGGGCAATATTGTGGATACCATCATCTGCGTGTTGTTCCAGTATTTCACCAATCGCATCTGGGTGTTTCGCAGCAAAAACCGCGGCATGGCTGCCGTGCGCGAATTCCTGCAATTCATGGGCTGCCGTGCCGTGACCGCTGTGATCGACGAAGCCATTATGATCGTGGGCGTGGACTATGTGGTGAAGGGCATGGTGCCTGTCGGCCTGCAGGGCATTGCGGGCGTGGGCGTGAAGGTGCTGGCCAATGTGATCGTGATCGTGCTGAACTATGTGTTCAGCAAGCTGATCGTGTTTTCCAAAAAAGCAAAATAAGATTCGTTTGGCATGGCGAAAAAAGGCAGCGGGCGTTTTGCCCGGCAAAGCAGCCCGGGGCTCGGATTTTCGGATATGCCGTGGATAAGATAACATTATGGATCAGGAGGATTTTACTATGAGAGCAATTCGTGGTAAGGCATTTCGTATAGCAGGGCTCGTATTAGGAATTCTGGGCGCAGTGATCTCGGTGACCGGCATTGTGATGTCCGCTGTGGGTATGCACCGGGCACGCCAGTGCAAACACTGCAAGATGGAGGGAACTTTTAAATGAACGCAAAAGAAATGCTGGCCCGTGTAGACCATACGCTGCTCAAGCCCGAAGCCACCTGGCCTCAGGTGCAGCAGCTGTGCGATGAAGCCATGCGCTACGGCACGGCCTCGGTGTGCATCAACACCTGCTATGTGAAGCAGGCTGCCGAATATATGCAGGGCAAAATTCCCGTGTGCTGCGTGGTGGGCTTCCCTCTGGGCGCTATGGACACCGAAAGCAAGTGCTTCGAGGCCGCCAAGGCCATTGAAAACGGCGCTTCTGAGGTGGATATGGTCATCAATATCGGCTGGCTGAAAAACGGCCAGTACGAGGATGTGAAAAATGATATTGCCGCCGTCAAAAAGGCTGTGGGCGATAAAATTTTGAAGGTGATCATCGAAACCTGCCTGCTCACCGATGCCGAAAAGGAAAAAATGTGCGATATCGTGCCCGAAGCAGGCGCGGATTACATTAAAACCAGCACAGGCTTTTCCACCGGCGGCGCAACCTTTGCCGATATCGAGCTGTTTGCCCGCTGCGTGAAGGGCCGCTGCAAGATCAAGGCTGCAGGCGGCATTTCCAGCATTGAGGATATGGAAAAATTTGTCGCTCTGGGCGCTGACCGTCTGGGCACCAGCCGTGCCATCGGCCTGATGCAGAAAGCCGGTCTGGTCTGATCCGGCACAGCAAGAATCGCCAAGACAGCACCGCACGATCCTGCCGAAGGGCGCAGGCACCGTTTCGGCGGCACTTAGAATAATGCGGTATTGCCCTAAATCACCCTCTCCGCGCATATCTTTTCAAAAAGATGTGTGCCGGGGAGGGTTTTTGCGTATGCGCTTTGGTTTGGTTTTGCTTATCACTACACTGGCGGGGCTTTCCACGGGGGTGGGGGGCATTCTGGCGGTGCTGGTCAGGCCCGGTGACCGCCTGCTGGCGGGGGCAATGGGGTTTGCGGCGGGTGTGATGATCGCGGTCAGTCTGGCCGATCTTTGCCCCGGGGCGGCCGGGTATTATCTGAAAGCCTTTTCGCCGCTGGGGGCGGGGGCGGCGCTGGCAAGCCTGTTTGCCATGGGAATGCTGCTGGCCGCCCTGCTGGAGCGCTGCCTGCCCGAGGAGGCCGCATTCGCCGGGGCAGGTGAGGGCAAGCGGGGCATGGCGCTGCGCAGCGCTGCGGCAACGGGCCTTGCACTGCTTCTGCACAACCTTCCCGAAGGAATCCTGACCCTGTTTACCGGCGCGGCTGACCCGCACCTGGGGGCGCGCACAGCGCTGGCCATTGCCATGCACAACATTCCCGAAGGGCTGGCGGTGTCCGTGCCGCTGTTTTACGCCACCCAAAGCCGGGCCAAAGCAGCGGGGGCAGCCTTTGCCAGCGGGCTGGCCGAGCCTTTGGGCGCTGTGCTGGCCTGGGGGCTTTTGCACGAGGCGCTCAGCCCTTCGTTTTTAAACGGCATGACCGTGCTGGTGGCCGGGATCATGACATGGGTGGGGGCGGCGCAGCTGCTGCCCGCCGGATGGGCCTTTGGCCGCCCCGGCTGCACAAGCTTTGGATTTGGCGTAGGCAGCGCATTTATGCTGCTTGGCATTGCGGCGCTTCAATGATTGTGCTATAATATACGATGTATATTTTATGCTTTTATGAGCGATTCATAAGAAAGGAGAGGGCGTTGCTGATGAAAAAAATAGCGGCACTCTCCTTGTGCCTTGGGGCGGCGCTGCTGCCGGGCTGCGGCATGGCCAACATGAGCACCGATGTGGATAAACTGCTGCGCGCGCCGCAGATCATGGGCCAGACCAGCGATGTGCAGAAGGTGCTGAACAACTATCTGGGCGAAAGCGCGCAGTTGAAATACCCCACCAGCGGAGAGAATCTTTCTCCGTTTCTGTTTGGCGACTGGGACGGCAACGGCACCGAGGATGCAGCGGTTTTGTATACCTGCAATGCCAAGGGGCAGAATGTGTGCCTTTCTATTCTGGAAAAGATCGGTGATGCATGGCAGGTAACGCAGGAGGTGGAGGGCCTTTCCACCGAGGTGGAAAGCGTGAGCCTGGCGGCCATGGATTCTTCGCCCGCCCAGCAGCTTCTGGTGGGCTACACCAGCAGCCGCGGCGACCAGTATCTTTCGGTATATGCCTATCAGGAGCGCACGCTGCATACCGTTTTGCAGCAAAGCTATGACGGCTGGCTGCTGGCCGATGTGACCGGCGATGGGTCAGACGATCTGCTTTTGCTGCTGCCGCCCGAGCAAAACGAAAGCGTGCAGGTGTCGCTGCTCACCAATGCGGACGGAAGCTTCCGCTTAACGCAGCAGCTTTCGGTGGGCCAGGGCGTGTATACCGGGTGCGAGGCGCTGTGCGCAGGCACCGGCACCAACGGGCAGCCGTATCTGGTGCTGGACGGCAAGGTGGGCAGCTATCTGGCCAGCTCGATTTTGATCTACGATGATTCCGTGGGGCAGATGCAGGTGTACAATCCGCCCGGCTATGAGGATGTGTATGCGGCCACCACGCGCTACAACACGGCGCTGATCAGCCGCGATCTGGACGGCAACGGAACCGTGGATATCCCCAGCCAGAAAAACGGCGACAGCAACATCAACCTTGCGGTGGAGCACCGCCTTTCGTATGTGACATGGAACGACTATACGGGCGGCGATCAGGGCAACACGCAGTTTGGCGTGCTGGACGGCGAATACAACTTTTTTCTGCGCCTGCCGCTGGACTGGCAGGGGGTAATCCTGCTGGACGAAAACCCCACGCATGATGGCTGGCGTGTGCTGAGCGCTGCCAATGGCGAGCAGCTTTTGGAAATTCGCATTCTGGCCATGGACAGCACCCTGGAAGAAGAATATACCCGTGTGGCCATTATTGGCCGCCAGCAGGTGTGCGTAAAGCTGAACACCGAGCCGGATGTGCTTACCGTGCAGCAGGTGGAAAACGGGATATGCATTTTGTAATAGATCTACGATCGGAAGGATAAAGGAGCAAAACGATATGAAACGAGTATTGGTAGTAGAAGACGAAGCCAGCATTCGGGAAATGGTGGCTCTGAACCTGAAAATGGCAGGCTGGGATGTGCTGGAGGCCGAAAGCGCCGAGGCAGCGCTGGAGCTGCTGAGCAAGAATCCGGGGTGCGATGCAGCACTGCTGGATGTGATGCTGCCCGGCATGAACGGCTTTTCGCTGTGCGAAACCATTCGCCGCGATGACAGTGAGATCGGCATCATCATTCTTTCGGCCAAAGGGCAGGAAGAAGATAAGGTGCGCGGGCTTTCCATCGGCGCAGACGATTACATCACCAAGCCCTTCAGCGTGTCGGAATTGCTGGCCCGGCTTACGGCCTTGTGCCGCCGGCTGCATCGCAGCAGCGCAGCCGAGCAGCCGCAGGACGGCGCCGAGCGTTTGGTAAGCGGCAGCTTTGTGCTGGACCAAAAAAGCCGTATGCTGTACAAGGCAGGCCAGTCCATCGACCTTACGCAGGTGGAATTTCAAATCATGGAGCTGTTTTTCCGCAACCCCGGCACAGCGCTGGTGCGCGAAAAAATTCTGGAAGGCGTTTGGGGCAAGGGCTACTACGGCGATGTAAAGATCGTGGATGTGAACATTCGCCGCCTGCGCATGAAGGTGGAGGACAAGCCCAGCAGCCCCGAGCATATTCTGACGGTGTGGGGCTACGGCTATCGCTGGAACCCCTGAACGGGGCCATTTAATAAGGAATAGAGAGGGGGAAAAGTGCATGACAGGAATTACCCGCCGCTGGCTGCGCGGCAGTATGCTGCTTACGGCGGCCATGCTGGTGGTATTTGTGGGATTGTTTATGTATTTTTCCCGCCAAACCTACTATAGCGGCGTGGAACAGGCCATCATGAGCCGCTTTTCGGCCATCAGCGGCCAGCTTAAGATTACCACGGCTTCCACCGTGGCCGAAACCTCACAAAGCCGCAGTCTGGCGCTGCGCCGCATGGTGGAACAGTTTGACGCCAAGGATGAGTTTGAATTTATGCTGCTGGATGCCGACGGCAAGGTGCTTTCCACCAGCAGCGGCCAAACCGTTTCGGTGGAGGGCGGCGACTATGCGCTGGCCTTGGCCGACGGTGCGGGCCGGGGAGTGGATGTGTATACCTCCTCGGCCTCCGAGCGCGTGATGGCGGTGACCGTGCTTACGCCCTATGCCGCCGAGGATGTGGCGGCGCTGCGCCTTGTGACCAGCCTTACGCTGGTGGATCAGGTGCTGCGGCAGCGCTTTGTTTTGAGCGGCGCCGTGGCGGCGGTGATTTTGATAGTGGCACTGTGGAGCGGCCTGTTCTTTATCAATTCCATTGTGCGCCCGCTGGGGCAGGTGGAGCAGGTGGCCACCCGCATTGCCCGCGGCGATCTGCAAACCCGACTGCCGGACACGCCCTATAACGATGAGATCGGCCGCTTGTGCGCCACCATTAACCAAATGGCGGACGATCTGCAGAAAACCGAAAAAATGAAAAACGAGTTCATCTCGTCGGTCAGCCACGAGCTGCGCACCCCGCTTACCAGCATCAAGGGCTGGCTGGAAACCATTGCCGCTATCCGTGACCCCGAGGACGAAAACTACCGCAAGGGCCTTTCGATCATAGGCACCGAAACCGACCGGCTGTACAACATGGTGGAGGAGCTGCTGGATTTTTCCCGCCTGCAAAGCGGAATCAAGCTCCAATGCCAAAAGCTGGATCTTGTGGCCGAGCTTACCGATGCGGCGCTGTTTATGGAAGCGCGTATCCATCAGGAGGGGCTGCGCTTGGTATATGATGAGCCCGAGGTGATGATCCCGGTGCTGGCCGATCCGGGCCGGCTGCGGCAGGTGTTTATCAACATCATGGACAATGCCATCAAATATTCTTCGCCCGGCGGCGCCATTACGCTGGAGCTGCTGTGCGATGCGCAGAATGCCTATGTGAAGATCATAGACGAAGGGCGGGGAATCTCGCCCGAAGATCTGGAAAATGTGAAGATCAAATTCTTCAAGGGCAAAAATTCCGTGCGCGGCAGCGGCATCGGCCTGGCAGTGGTGGATGAGATATTGACAGCCATGAACGGCAGCGTGGATATCACCAGCACGCTGGGCAAGGGCACTGCCGTGTGCATCACCCTGCCGCTGGCCGACAGGGAATCTGTGCTGCAGGCGCAGCAATAAAAGGAGAACAAACAGCCAATGAAACAGCAGAATACCCCGGTGATCCCCAAGGAAAAATTTCGCACCAGCGTGGGCGGCCAAGCCCTGATGGAGGGCGTGATGATGCGCGGCCCCAAAAGGCTGTGCTGCGCCGTGCGCCGCCCGGACGGCGGCATTGAAACCGATATAAAAGAACTGCCCCCCAAAAAATGGTATGAAAAAGTGCCGTTTGTGCGCGGCGTTTTTGCCATGATCGGCAGCATGATTACGGGATACCAGTGTCTGATGTATTCGGCGGATATCGCCATGCAGGACAACGCGGACTCTGAGCCGGAAAGCAAGCTGGACAAATGGCTGGACGAGCATCTGGGAGAAAAATTTCAGAATGCGCTGATGGCCTGTGCGGCCTTGATGGGCGGCGTGGTGGCCATTTTGCTGTTTTCGGTCACGCCCACAGGCGTGGTGGGCTTTGTGAGCCGGTTTATGCCGCTGGGGCGCTGGGGCCGTGTGGCTTTGGAGGCTGTGCTGAAAATGGCCATTTTTGTGGCGTATCTTGCCCTGTGCAGCCGCATGAAGGAGATCCATCGCCTGTTTGAATATCACGGTGCAGAGCATAAAACCATTGCCTGCTACGAGGCCGGTGAGCCGCTGACCGTGGAGAATATCCGCAAGTATTCCCGCTTTCACCCCCGCTGCGGCACCAGCTTTTTGATCTTAACGCTGCTGGTAAGCATTGCGGTGTTTTCGGTGATCCCGTGGACGGGCACCGCACTGCGTGTGGTGTATAAGCTTTTGTTTTTGCCGCTGGTCATGGGCATCAGCTATGAACTGCTCAAGCTGTGCGGCCGCACCGACAATCTGCTTACCCACATCATTCGTGCGCCCGGGCTGTGGGTGCAGCGGCTGACGGTGTTTGAGCCGGATGACAGCATGATCGAGTGCGCCATTCAGGCAGTGACCCCGGTGCTGCCCGAAAACCCGGAGGAGGGCCAATGGTAAACGAAATACAGGCCGGTGTGCCGCTGCGCAGTGCCATGCGGGCCGTGCAGGCCATGCTTTCGGCGGCGGGCTGCCCCGAGCCGGATGTGGATGCGCGCGAGCTGGTGCGTCTGGCTGCCGGGCAGGACCCTTTGCTGAGCGAGCGGGTGCTCACCGCACCCCAGGCGGCACAGCTGCAGGCAGATGCCGCCCGCCGCGCTGCGCGCACACCGCTGCAGTATATCGAAGGGCACTGGCCGTTTTTGGATTTTGAGCTGGCGGTGGGCGAGGGGGTTTTGTGCCCCCGCTCAGACACCGAGATCGTGTGTGAGGCCGCGGCTGAAACGCTGCGGGGAAAGCAGCGCCCGGCGGTGCTGGATCTGTGTGCAGGCAGCGGCTGCCTGGGCATCGGCCTGCGGCGGTTTTGCCCCGATGCACAGGTGACAGCGCTGGAAAAAAGCCCCGAGGCACTCTATTATCTGCGGCAAAATGCCGAAAAGGCATTGCTTGAAAAAGGAATTGCAGCCCCGGCGGTGCAGGTGCGGGAGGGGGATGTGTTTGCGTTTCAGGCACAGCTTGCCCCCGAAAGCCTGGACTTGATCGTGAGCAACCCGCCGTATCTCACGGCAGAGGAAATGCGGCATCTGCAGCCCGAGGTGGCAAAAGAGCCCGCCATGGCGCTGGACGGCGGAGAGGACGGCGGCGTTTTTTATCGGCATATCGCCGCAGCCTATGGCGAAAAGCTGAAAAAAGGCGGCTGGATGGTGCTGGAGATCGGCTGCGCGCAGCAGGCGCAGCTGCGAGAAATTCTGGCAGTGTGCGGCTGGGCGGCGCGCGTGGAGTGCCGCAGGGACTACGGCGGCAACGACCGTGTGATCCTGGCGCAGCGCGGCGTGTAAAGGATTTGTTAAATTACAACTAACGGTTGTAATTTGCAGCAAGAATGTGTATAATAAAAAGCGTAGAAGATTTTAAGGCAGCACCGTAGGATGCAGCTCGCGGATACGGCGCAGCCGCTGCGGCGGTGCCTTGGCCAAAAGATACGCGTTTTTACGCATAAAAGGAGATAGACAGAATGGCTGAAAAGAAAAATTCCGCAAAGGCAAGCCCCAAATCCCCGGCCGAAAACAAAAAGGAGGCGCTGGAAACGGCGCTGGCACAAATTGAAAAGCAGTTTGGCAAGGGTGCAGTAATGAAGCTGGGCGCCAACACCGCTATGCAGGTGGACAGCATTTCCACCGGCAGCCTTGGGCTGGACCTTGCGCTGGGTGTGGGCGGTTTTCCCCGCGGGCGTATCGTGGAAGTGTACGGCCCGGAATCCAGCGGTAAAACCACGCTGGCGCTGCACGTGCTGGCCGAAGCGCAAAAGGCAGGCGGCGAGGTGGCCTTTATCGATGTGGAACACGCACTGGACCCCAGCTATGCACAGGCACTGGGCGTGGACATTGACAGCCTGCTGGTAAGCCAGCCCGACACCGGCGAGCAGGCCATGGAAATTTGCGAAGCACTGGTGCGCTCGGGCGCGATCGATGTCGTGGTGGTGGACTCGGTGGCCGCCATGGTGCCCCGCGCCGAGATCGAGGGCGAAATGGGCGACAGCCATGTGGGCCTGCATGCCCGTTTGATGAGCCAGGCTCTGCGCAAGCTGACGGGCGTGATCGGCAAAACCAACACGGTGTGCGTGTTTATCAACCAGCTGCGTGAAAAAGTGGGTGTGGTGTACGGCAACCCCGAGGTGACCACCGGCGGCCGCGCACTGAAGTATTATTCCAGCGTGCGCGTGGACGTGCGCCGCATTGAAGGCTTAAAGGACAGCAGCGGCCAGTTTATCGGCAACCGTACCCGCGCCAAGGTGGTAAAAAACAAGGTGGCCCCTCCCTTTAAAGAGGCCGAGTTTGACATTATGTTCGGCGAGGGCATCAGCAAGATCGGCGAAATTCTGGATCTGGGCGTTAAGCTGGGCATTTTGAATAAATCCGGTGCATGGTTCTATTATGGCGAGACCCGTTTGGGCCAGGGCCGTGACAACGCCAAGCAGTATCTGCTGGAAAACCCCGAAATTGCCCGTGATATCGAAGGGCAGGTGCGCGCCAACGCCGACAAGCTGTATACCCGCCGTGCACCGGGCAAGCCCTTGGTGAGCGCTGCGCCCGCAGAGGCTGTAAAGGCTGCCGAGCAGGCTGCCCCCGCCGCCAAGCTGCCGGATGAATCTGATCTGGATATCATGGTGGAGGACTAATTGGCTGTTAAGATCACCCGCATCAGCCAAACCCGCAAGGGCCGGTTTGCGCTGTTTGCTGGGGAAGAATTTCTGTTTTCGGTGGACGATGAAACCTATGTGACCCGCCGCCTTGCCGAGGGCATGGTGCTGGACGAATCAGAGCTGGACGAGCTGCGCCAATGCAGCGAGACCCGTAAGGCCATTGCCAAGGCGTTTGAATATGTTTCCCTGCGCGATCATGCGGCGGGGGAACTATATGAAAAGCTGAGCCGCAAGTTTGATGCGCAGTCCTGCCGGGCTGCCGTGGAAAAAATGAAAGCGCTGGATCTTTTAAACGACTATGCGTTTGCTTTGCATCGGGCGAAATATCTGATGGCACAGGGCAAAAGCCGCCGGGCGGTGCAGCAGGCGCTGGCCCAAAAGGGCATTGCGCGTGAAACCGCCGCCGAAGTGCTGGCCGAAGTGTATGCCGAGGCGCAAAGCGAAGGCGAAGACCCCGAAATGCAGGCGCTGCGCAGCCTGATCGAAAAAAGCTACGCCCGCAAGCTGCAGCAGGGCCGCACCGAGCAGGTGATGGCGGCGCTGTATCGGCGGGGATTTCCGGCAGCTGCCGTGCGCGCTGCCGTGCGGGAATATCAAGAACAAACCAACCAACAGGAGGATTTTTAAGGGAGTATGAAAATTGCGCTTATTTCTTTGGGCTGCCCCAAAAATCAGGTGGATGCCGATGTGATGTGCCGCAGCCTGCTGGCTGCAGGCCACGAAAGCACCGCCGACCTTTCGCAGGCCGATGTGATCATTGTAAACACCTGCGGCTTTATTGAAAGCGCCAAGGCCGAGGCCATTGAAAACATTCTGATGGCCTGCAGCTACAAGGAGCAAAACCCCGATCTGAAGGTGGTGGTCACAGGCTGTCTGGCAGAGCGCTATCAGAAAGAGATCCGCGCAGAAATGCCCGAGGTGGATGCCGTGGTGGGCATTGGCAGCAACAATGCCATCTGTGCAGTGATCGAGCGCCTTTCCGCCGGCCCGCAGGAGCAGTTTGGCCCCAAAACCGCCATGCCCCTGGGCGGCGCGCGGGTGATCAGCACTCCGCCGCACTATGCGTACTTAAAAATTGCCGAGGGCTGCAACAACGGCTGCTATTACTGTGCCATTCCGCTGATCCGCGGCGGGCTGCGCAGCCGTGCCATGTCGGACTGTGTGGCCGAAGCCAAGTGGCTGGCCGATCAGGGCGTGCAGGAGCTGATCGTGGTTGCGCAGGACCCCACCGCCTACGGCGAGGATTGGGGCAAGCCCGGCAGCATCTGCCAGCTGCTGGACCAGCTGAACGCTGTGGAGGGCATTCGCTGGATCCGCATTCTGTATGCCTATCCGGAACG
>Ga0129312_1000171_pt1 | contig 66471 bp, 53 predicted proteins | sample O827metagenome_FD_94434 | JGI IMG/M metagenome (GOLD analysis project Ga0129312, IMG submission 94434) | Orangutan group fecal microbial communities from Wisconsin, USA - O827 metagenome | ecosystem: Host-associated > Mammals > Digestive system > Large intestine > Fecal | place: USA: Wisconsin... | reverse complement strand
TCATCTTCTGTTTTTTCAATAAAAAAATAATCAGCATTTAAATCTACGCCTGAGTAATCAGTTACTTTACATACCGTAAAATCATAGTCTAACTTTCTAATTTCCATATTTTCTACCTCATCAGAAAAAAAGCCCCTATCACTTTCCAGTGATAGGGGCTTTTCAATTCGGTCATAGAACTGACGAATCAATAGAAACTACCTATTCGGTTGTTTATTTGTTTGCAATCGCTGCCTGTGCTGCGGCCAGTCTTGCGATCGGCACACGGAACGGTGAGCATGAAACATAGTCAAGACCGATCTTGTGGCAGAACTCTACAGATGAAGGATCTCCACCGTGCTCTCCACAGATACCTACGTGAAGCTTCGGATTTACAGGCTTACCAAGCTTGATAGCCATCTCCATCAGCTTACCAACACCGGTCTGGTCTAACTTAGCAAACGGATCGTTCTCGAAGATTTTGTTGTCATAGTAAGCATCTAAGAACTTACCAGCATCGTCACGAGAGAAGCCGAATGTCATCTGAGTCAGGTCGTTGGTACCGAAGCAGAAGAAGTCTGCCTCTGTAGCGATCTCATCTGCAGTCAGAGCTGCACGAGGGATCTCGATCATAGTACCTACTTCGTACTCTAACTTAACGCCTGCTGCTGCGATCTCTGCGTCTGCAGTCTCAACAACAACCTTCTTAACATACTTCAGCTCTTTGATCTCGCATACTAACGGGATCATGATCTCAGGCTTCACATTCCAATCGGGATGAGCCTTCTGAACCTCGATCGCTGCACGGATAACAGCCTTGGTCTGCATCTTAGCGATCTCAGGATATGTGACTGCCAGACGGCATCCACGATGACCCATCATCGGGTTGAACTCGTGCAGAGAAGTGATGATCGTCTTGATCTCCTCAACGCTCTTGCCCTGTGCGTCTGCTAACTTCTTGATATCATCTTCCTCAGTGGGAACGAACTCATGAAGCGGAGGATCCAGGAAACGGATCGTAACCGGGCATCCCTCAAGTGCCTCATACAGAGCCTTGAAATCTCCCTGCTGATAAGGAAGGATCTTCTCTAATGCTGCTTCACGCTCTTCTACAGTGTCAGAACAGATCATCTCACGGAATGCTGCGATTCTGTCTTCCTCGAAGAACATATGCTCGGTACGGCAAAGTCCGATACCCTCAGCGCCCAGCTCACGAGCCTTCTTAGCATCTGCAGGTGTATCAGCGTTTGTACGAACCTTTAATGTACGATACTTGTCAGCCCAAGCCATTACACGGCCGAACTCACCAGCGATTGTAGCGTCTACGGTAGGGATGATTCCTGCATAGATGTTACCTGTTGTACCATCGATAGAGATCTCAGATCCCTCGGTAAACTTCTGTCCTGCTAAGGTGAACTGCTTGTTCTCCTCATCCATAGCGATATCTCCACATCCGGATACACAGCATGTTCCCATACCACGTGCAACTACGGCTGCGTGAGAAGTCATACCACCACGAACAGTCAGGATACCCTGAGCCGCCTTCATACCGGTGATATCTTCCGGAGAAGTCTCCAGACGAACTAATACGACCTTCTCGCCACGCTCATTCCAAGCAACTGCATCATCAGCTGTAAATACGACTTTACCGCAAGCAGCTCCGGGAGAAGCGCCAAGTCCCTTTCCGATCGGTGTAGCAGCCTTTAATGCAGCAGCATCAAACTGGGGATGTAATAATGTATCTAAGTTACGAGGATCGATCATAGCTACTGCTTCTTCCTCGGTCTTGTGTCCTTCATCAACAAGGTCGCAAGCGATCTTTAATGCTGCAGGAGCGGTTCTCTTACCGTTACGGCACTGAAGCATGAACAGCTTCTTGTTCTCTACGGTGAACTCCATATCCTGCATATCATGGTAGTGGTTCTCGAGGATATCACATACCTTGATGAAATCTGCATATGCCTCAGGGAACTCCTGCTCCATCTGAGCGATCGGCATAGGTGTACGAACACCTGCTACTACGTCCTCGCCCTGTGCATTGATCAGGAACTCACCCATCAGCTTCTTCTCTCCGGTTGCAGGATCACGTGTAAATGCAACACCTGTACCAGACTCATCGTTTAAGTTACCGAATACCATCGGCATTACGTTAACAGCGGTTCCCCAAGAATAAGGGATATCGTTGTCACGACGATATACGTTCGCACGAGGGTTGTCCCATGAACGGAATACAGCCTCGATAGCCAGCTTTAACTGCTGTACAGGATCTGAAGGGAAGTCCTCTCCCAACTGCTTCTTGTACTCAGCCTTGAACTGCTCAGCCAGTTCTTTCAGATCAGCAGCGGTCAGCTCTACGTCGAACTGAACACCCTTCTTCTCCTTCATCTGGTCGATCAGCTGCTCGAAATACTTCTTACCAACTTCCATAACGACATCAGAGAACATCTGGATAAAACGTCTATAAGAATCATATACGAAACGCTCGAACTTGGGATCAGGGTTACCAGCGATCATAGCTGCAACAACCTCATCGTTCAAACCAAGGTTTAAGATGGTGTCCATCATACCGGGCATTGAAGCTCTGGCTCCGGAACGTACAGATACTAATAAAGGATTCTTCAGATCGCCGAACTTCTTGCCGTTGATCTCTTCCATCTTCTTAACGCCTTCCATAGCCTGTGCCATGATCTCGTCGTTAATCTTGCGTCCATCCTCATAGTACTGTGTACAAGCCTCGGTTGTGATTGTAAATCCCTGAGGAACAGGGAGTCCGATGCTTGTCATCTCGGCAAGGTTTGCACCTTTTCCACCAAGAAGATTACGCATGCTCATGTCGCCTTCGCTGAACATGTAAACCCATTTGTTTGCCATTTTGACATTCCTCCTAAAATATAATATTGAGTGTGATAATATGTCATGCGGCTTGTCCGAAGGCAGCCGCTACAACACGCAATGAACTGACCTTTTTCACTGATTCTATACAAAAAAGGTCGCACATAAATTATTTTATCATATATTCTGTATTTCGCAAGTAAAAATTAAAATTCAAATTTATCAGCGAAATATGCATCCAGTTCGTCGATCTTTACGCGCTCCTGCTCCATGGAATCACGGAAACGGACAGTAACTGCTCCATCTTCCTCTGAATCGAAATCATAGGTTACGCAGAACGGTGTTCCGATCTCGTCCTGACGACGATATCTCTTACCGATATTTCCGCGGTCATCAAACTCGCAGTTATATTTCTTGGACAGCTGTGTAAATACCTTCTCTGCGCCCTCATTCAGCTTCTTAGACAGCGGCAGCACACCGATCTTGACCGGTGCCAGTGCCGGATGGAAATGAAGCACGGTACGCATATCGGGCTTCTCCTCGGTTCCGATGTTCTCTTCATCATAAGCAGCACACAGGAATGCTAAAACGACACGGTCTGCTCCCAATGACGGCTCAATGACATACGGAATGTATTTTTCATTTTTGGCATCATCAAAGTAGCTCATATCCTGTCCGGATGTGTTCTGATGCTGGGTCAGGTCATAATCAGTACGATCCGCAACACCCCACAGCTCGCCCCAGCCGAACGGGAACAGGAACTCAAAATCTGTCGTAGCCTTGCTGTAGAATGCCAGCTCTGCCGGGTCATGATCACGCAGACGCAGTTCCTCGTCCTTCATGCCAAGACTTAACAGCCACTCATGGCAGAAGTTTCTCCAATACTGGAACCACTCCAGATCGGTACCGGGCTCGCAGAAGAACTCCAGCTCCATCTGCTCGAACTCTCTGGTACGGAATGTAAAGTTACCGGGTGTGATCTCGTTTCGGAATGATTTACCGATCTGTGCAATACCAAACGGTACTTTCTTACGTGATGTACGCTGGACATTCTTAAAGTTAACAAATATACCCTGTGCGGTCTCGGGACGTAAGTATACGGTATTCTTGGCATCCTCGGTAACACCCTGGAAGGTCTTGAACATCAGGTTAAACTGACGGATATCTGTAAAATTATGCTTGCCACAGGTCGGGCAGGGAACGTTGTGTTCTTCGATAAAGTTCATCATACGCTCCTGAGACCATCCATCTACGGAATCCTCTAACGTAATACCATTCTCTTCTGCATAATCTTCAATGATCTTATCTGCACGGAAACGCTCATGACACTCTTTGCAGTCCATCAAAGGATCTGAAAAACCGCCGAGGTGTCCGGAGGCTACCCATGTCTGGGGGTTCATCAGGATCGCACAGTCTACACCTACATTATAGGGATTCTCCTGTACAAATTTCTGCCACCAGGCTTTTTTTACATTGTTTTTCAGCTCAACACCGAGATTACCGTAATCCCATGTGTTTGCGAGGCCGCCGTAGATCTCAGATCCGGGATACACAAAGCCTCTCGCCTTTGCCAGTGCAACGATTTTGTCCATTGTCTTTTCCATGTTTCTTTATCCTCTCTTAATTTGATTTTAGATAACTATTATTTATATACAATATATGCGGGTTCTGCCTCTTCATCCAGAATGTCATAGGTCACATCCGCCGTATTTTTATCGACAACATTGACGTTTGATGACACAAAAAGGATCGTTCCATCCACCTTTACCTGTGTCTGCTGTCCGATGATCACGATCTTGTTGCCCTGCGCATCCCAAGTCGTGTCCTTATCCGTCACGGCATTGTACTCTTTGGGGAGATCATAGCCGTCTGCCTGTGAATCAAGTACTGTTCCTGCATAAAAATCAACGCCGTTGAACTGTGCATAATCTTCTGCACCTGCATAATCCAGATATACGTGCGCAACATCATTCTCTACCGCAAAATCTGTGACACTGACCGTACCTTCTCCGGATTTTGCCACATATGTATCTACCGTATCATTGATAAAGCTCTCCAGCTCATCCTGATCATAATACTCTTTATCGAAGGCAGCTACATTTGCACCTTTGATCGTCCCTTTTTTCTGCACATAGACTGTATCCGTATCCGCAGAAAACTCTTTTCCACATCCGGTCAATACCGCTGTCATCAATACCAGCAGCACTCCGACGCGCATCATTCGTCTCATACGTTTTCCTCCAATGTACCTCGTAATCCGTTTTATTATACTATTTCTCACGTTCTATTTCAACTGTAACTCTCAATGAAAACTCCCGATCAGCTCCAATGAATGAAATTCACGGTCTGTATATCGGCCGAGACAGGTATCCATGACCCGTTCCAACACAGATAATACCTCCGTCGTGACCTGAAAGCTGTACAATTTTTCCAGTGGAGCGCTGACAATATACTGCATCGTATACAGAGTCGATCCATCGACCTCTATACCGCCACCGATCACTGCGACGCATCCATCACAGAGCATGCCTGAGCGTCCGATATGAAATGTATGTAAATGTTCTTTTGCCCCACAGGATACGCAGCTGAACAGGTTGGGATATTCCCCCGCCAGCACAAACATCCGCAATTCATAAATACGACGAACAAGCCGGTTAGAAAACACCGGCTTCATAAGCGCCCGCAGGGAGACGTAGAGCAGGTTGCACATATCCTTGGCCTCCACATTTTCTACCGCGTAATAATCCGCCAGTTCCAGAAAATAGAAGCCGTAGCATGCCATCTCTACATCCTCCGTCAGTTCCCGAAAATAATTTCTGACACTGATCTTGCAGGCATTGTATGCAGTTTTACCTTCGAATAATTCAAACTCTCCAAACGCAAACGGGTTGGTCGATGCCAGCAGTGAGCTGTTGGGTCTGCGTGCTCCGCGCGCGAACACCGTGATCTTTCCCCGCTCTCTCGTGAGCACGACCAGACGCTTGTCATAATCCCCGATGGGCATTGCAGAGAGTACCATTCCATTCAGCAGGATCGTCTGCCCCATGTGTGTGTTCCTCTCCTGCAGCACGACTGCCGCGAGCCACATTCTGTGCGGTCTGCGGTCTGCCTGCACGATACTCCAGATAATCGCGCACGCTCCCAGTCGCTGCAAACCGATTCCATTTTTCCTCTGACATGTACCTTTCCCCCTGTTCTTTCGATTTCTGAATGGTAAGTCACCGCTCATTACTAGGGTATGCGCCTGTCAGATGATCCATACAAGATAAAAAGTGGAAAATCGGTATTTAATTTTCTTCCTTATAGCCAAAGTTCTTCAGCAGAATATCGCTGTCACGCCAGTCCTTTTTCACCTTGACCCACAACTTCAGATTGACTTTGCAGTCGAGCAGGCGCTCGATCTCATAGCGTGCATTCGTTCCTATTTTCTTGAGCATGCTGCCGCCCTTGCCGATGATAATTCCCTTATGCGAATCGCGTTCACAGATGATCGTTGCATCGATATCCACGAGATTCTGTCCCTTCCGGTCCTTCATCCGCTCGATCGTCACGGCGATGCCGTGCGGGATCTCATCACTGAGTGCATGCAGCGCTTTCTCGCGGATCAGCTCCGCCAGGATCTGGCGCTCCGGCTGATCGGTGATCGTGTCCTCGTCATAAAACATCGGTCCGTACGGCAGATATTTAAAGATCGTATCGCGCACATCATCCATGCCCTGTCCGCGCAGCGCACATGCCGGAATGATCTCTGCAAAATCATAGATCTTGCGGTAGGTGTCTATGTATTCGAGCAGCTGCTCTTTTTTCTCTACCGTATCGATCTTATTGATCACAAGGATAACCGGTGTCTTGACCTTTTTCAGCACTTCTGCGATATGCTGCTCACCTGCACCCACAAAATTTGTAGGCTCTACAAGCCACAGGATCAGATCCACCTCACTGAGCGTATGCTCTGCCACATTTACCATATACTCGCCCAGTTTGTTCTTCGCCTTGTGAATGCCGGGCGTGTCTAAAAATACGACCTGTCCGCGCTCCGGATCCGTATAGACAGTCTGTATCCGGTTGCGCGTCGTCTGCGGCTTATTTGATGTGATCGCGATCTTCTGTCCGATCAGATAATTCATCAGTGTTGATTTTCCTACATTCGGTCTTCCGATGATCGTTACGAAGCCCGATTTTAATGCCTTGTTTGTATCATTCATGCAAACAGATCCTCCACATTCATAAACATATCACGTTCTTTTTCCAGTGCATCCTCATTTCCGATCACGCACAGACAATCGTCTGCCAGCACGCTCTGTACGAGTGGCTCTAACGCACGGATATCAGCCGGTGTCGCACCCAGCACTTCATCACGCTCACGCTGCACCTGTTCCTGTGTCACGCCCGACATATAAGCACTCAGTGAGCGCAAGCCCTTTGTAGCAGGCGGAAGCGGTGTATCCAGCGCACTCATTGTTCCGATAATAAACTTGGTCATATCGCGCTCATCCACATCAAAGTCATGCAGATAGGCGGGAATCCCCTCATAGATCTCATTCGTCTTACGCAGATTCGGATCGCGGTACGATGACAGATACGAATCACCGTTTCGCGAAAATCCGCTCATGCAGCCGTATGCGCCTCCTTGTACACGGATATTCAGCCACAGGTATTCATAGTTCATGATCACCTTCAGGATGTTTAGCGCTCCTGTGTATTGGAATCCGTCCTTTTTGAAATTACCGCTCCTTGATACATACTGGATCTGCGCCGCGTCCTTAAATCCCTCATTCTTCTTCTCACAGGTGATCGTCAGCTCGTGACGTTCGTCCGCATGCTCCGGCAATACGGCACACAATTTTTCCAGTTCCGGCGCCAGTGCATCTTTTTGCTGTTCTTCTACCGTTTCACTGACGAGCAGCCTGTCACACACAAAGATCCGGCGGATCAATGTGCCCAGACGCGTCTTCAGTTCAGCTACATGTGCGTCAAAATCACTCTCGATCTCTGCGATCAGGCGATACAGCCCGATACCACCGACTGCATCATTGAATGCACCAGACGGTGAAAAATAAGACATCGCACGCACTGCAGATACCCCATGTCCGGCAGTCGTCATAGTCATCTCCAGCCGTGATTTTACCTGTGACAAGATCTCATGCAGCCGCTTCTCGTCCGAGAGGTCGGTCGTAGTCAGTATCTCAGTTACCAGTTCCATCGCACGCGCCAGCTGCGGTGCCAGTACTTTGACACACACCTCATAACGTGCATCCCATTGATGTTCATCCCGGGCATTCACGAACATGTTCAGTGTCGATGAGATACCTCCGGTCGCCAGATTGATCTCATTGGCCAGTTCACTGTAGCCGTAATGTGCCGTATCCATATATCCGAGCACTGCCTTTAAGATACCCAGATACGGCAGATCTTCTTCGCTCAGATGGTTCAGATCAAATAACAGATCGATATAGTAAATACCATTAGTCTGAATGTCATGATGTATCACCGGTACACCTGCCATCTCACACTTCTGATTATAAAAATGCGGTGCTTCGCGTTTCATATCCCCACGCGTCAGCAGCGGGATCTTCTCGAGATCTTCCTTCGGTGAAGGCTCAGCCTGATATGCTTTAAGATGTGCCGTATCTGCAGCCAGCTGCTCTAACTGCTCACGGCTCAGCGTCTCCTTATACGCTGCCAGCTTTGCTTCCAGCGCCCGGTCATTCTCTGCTGTCAGTCCACGTTTCGGGCTGATCACTACGATGGATGCATGATCGTTATCCAGCATCCATTCTTTGATCAGATCTTCAAAATATCCGGTTCCCTGCTCTGCCTGCTCTCGCAGATAAGCAAATGTCTCACCTGCCTCGATATGCATAAACGGTTCTGACTCGTCATATAACCAACTGTCCATACACTGCAGTCCATAGATAAGTCCCTTCGGATAAGCACCGAAATCCGCTTCTCTGTACTTAAATTCTGCACTATTAATACCGGCCAGCAATGCCTTTTTATTGATCCCGCTCTGTGCGATCTGTTCCAGGGTCTTGCGGATCGTCTGCACAAAGCGTTCCTTATCACCGTCATTCGCATTCTTTGCTACAATGGAAAAGATCGGCTGATATGTCGAATTGTCATACGAACTCATGATATCTTTACCGATACCCGCATCCAGCAGTGCCTGCCTGAGCGGTGCTCCCGGTGCCCCCAGCAGCGCATAATCCAACACATCAAATGCCAGATAATATTCCTTGTTCAACACGGTATCGATGACCATATTGTATGCCAGATATGCATTGTCTGTCAGCGGTTCGCTGCTCGCCACCGGATATTCCTTTTCGACTGTTACCGGCCGCTCAAACGGCTGCTGTCTGTCGATCACGGAATCTACCGGCTGATTGTCATACTGTGACAGATAATGCTCATCGATCCATTGCAGTTTTTCCGCCATATCCATATCGCCGTACAGGTAGATATAAGAATTGGACGGGTGATAGTAACGTCTGTGGAAATCGAGATACTGCTCATAAGTCAGTTCCGGAATGACTTCCGGATCTCCGCCTGATTCGTTGGCATAAGTCGTATCCGAGAACAGCGAATTCAATACGACACGGTCAAGTACGCCCTCCGGCGATGAAAACGCACCCTTCATCTCGTTATATACCACACCGTTCAACGTGATCGGTGCATCCACATCCTCCAGCTCATAATGCCATCCTTCCTGCAAGAAGATCTCCTTATGCTTATAAATATTCGGATGAAATACAGCGTCCAGATACACATGCATCAGATTCTGAAAATCCTTGTCATTACAGCTTGCCACCGGGTAGATCGTCTTGTCCGGATAAGTCATCGCATTGAGGAAGGTATTTAGAGAACCTTTCGCAAGCTCGACAAACGGATCTTTCACCGGGAAATCATCCGACCCGCACAATACGGTATGTTCGATAATGTGCGGCACACCGGTAGAATCATCCACCGGTGTCCGGAATGCGATGTAAAATACCTTGTTTTCATCGTCATTTTCCACCAATGCGATCCTGGCACCGCTCTTTTTATGTCTCAGCAGCGTCCCCTGTGAGCCAAGGTCTGTCAGCTTCTCCTCACGGATCACCTCGTAAGCTGTCAATTGTGATATCTGTGTGCTGTTCAATCTTAATTCCTCCAACTATCGTCTTATTATTTATATTTATAGCTATTATTTCCAATAACTCCAATAGTATAACACGTTTATGATTTGAAAAAAAGTATAAAAAAACAGCCATCCCAATGGAATGACTGTTTTCTGTGTGCAAAACAAAATATTGTGACGAATTAGATTCTGGTAACGTTAGCTGCCTGAGGTCCTTTTTCTCCCTCTACAACTTCGAACTCAACCTTCTCGCCATCCTTCAATTCCTTGAAGCCGTCCATATTCAGTGCTGAGAAATGAACAAATACTTCGTTGCCGGCTTCATCAGAAATAAATCCGTAGCCTTTTTTTGCATTAAACCACTTTACAGTTCCCTGCTGCATAATACTTCCTCCTAAACTCAATTAGATATTGCTTGAAATTCCACGCCTCTTTGGTGCAGCTTTTTCAACACTAGATTCAAATTAGCACATTTGAGCAATTTTGTCAATTCTTTTCATTGAAAAACACTTATTTTTATCGAACATGCACATCCAACTGTGGGAATGCAATCTCAATACCGGCTTTGTCATATGCCAGCTTGATCTGCTCATTGAGCTGCCAGAGTTCCCTGAAATACAGATCCGGCTGTGTCCAGACATACACGGTCAGCTTTACACTGCTCTCCGCCAGTTCCGATACAACCACAAACGGCTCCGGATCTTCTATCCGGTAGGACGATTGCTCTGCCACATCCAGCAGAATCTGCTTGGCACGTGCAAGATCTGCGCCATACGCGACATCAACAGTTATATTCACTCTGCGTTTTCCACTCTTTGTCAGGTTGGTGGTACTGTTGTTCGCCAATGTACCATTGGGAATCACAACCAGCGTTCCCTCATACGTCCGCAGGGTCGTATAAAAGATCGATATTTCATGTACATATCCTTCGTTTTTTCCGTTTTCCTCAATGATATAATCACCGACAACGAACGGCTTGAGCATCAGGATGAGCACACCGCCGGCGAAGTTCGACAAACTGCCCTGCAGTGCCAGACCAAGTGTGAGGCCTGCAGATCCGAGTACCGCTACCACTGATGCTGTTGTGATTCCAAAAAATCCAAGGATCATGAGCACCAGTATAAAATAGCCCGCAAATTTGGCGATCGCATCTAAAAACTGCTGGACACCTGCATCTACATTGTGTCTCTGCAGCATCCGTTTTAAGAGTTTACGCAATAATTTGATGATATGGACACCGATCAGGTAGACCACTACCGCTCCGATGACCGACAGCGCAAAGCTGATCAGTGCCGGGAGTGCATCATGTAAATATTGCTGAAGCAATGACAATTCCTTCTGTCCATCTGTCATCATACAGCTTCTCCTTATCAGATCTCGTGGATAAACAGACCACTGCGCAGCTTCGGCTCAAACCAGGTAGACTTCGGCGGCATTAACAGACCCGCATCAGCTACTGCAAACAATTCGCTGATATCCGTCGCGTACATTGCAAATGCGACCACACTGTCTCCGTCCGCGCTGCATCTGCGCTCCAGTTCATCCAGTCCACGGATACCACCAACAAAATCGATGCGCTTGTCTGTCTTGGGATCTCCGATTCCGAGTACCGGCGTGAGCAGCAGTTCCTGTAACAGTGAAACGTCCAGCCCCTTCACCGGATCATTGCTGCGATCTGTCTCACGGATCGTGCACAGATACCATTTACCAGCTAAATACATCGAAAAATCGCCCTTTTTCTGCGGTTTACGATCTTCTTTTGACACCGGTGTCACATCAAACAGTTCCTGTACTTTTTTCAGAAATTCCTCTGCTGTGAGACCGTTCAGATCCTTGACCACGCGGTTGTAATCCATGATCATCAGTTCCTCGTCCGGGAACAATACAGACAGGAAATAATTAAACTCCTCACTGCCGTCATAATCCGGATGCTCAGCGCGACGTTTCAATCCTACCTTGACTGCGGATGCGGCACGATGATGTCCATCTGCGATATAGATCTCTCCGATACCGTCAAATGCACCGCAGATCGCATCGATATCTGCTGCATCCGAAATGACCCATACACGATGGCGGATACCGTCTTCAGATGTAAAATCATAGACTGCGTCTGTCTGTTTGGTCCTCGCTACGATCTCACGGATGACCGCATTCGCGCGATACGCCAGAAAGATCGGTCCGGTCTGTGCATTGCAGCTGTCTACATGATGGATACGGTCTGCCTCTTTATCAGCACGTGTATTCTCATGCTTTTTAATGACCTGATTTTCATAGTCATCAATGGATGCGCATGCAACGATACCTGTCTGCACACGTCCGTCCATGGTCAGTTCATAGATATAATAGCGGGGAGCTTCATCACGGATAAAGTCACCTTTGTTGATCTTATCCCAGAGCAGATCGTGTGCTTTCTGATAGACACACTCTGCATAGGTATCGACCGAATCATCGAACTGTGTCTCCGCACGGTCGATATTTAAAAATGAGTCCGGATTGTCTTTTACGACTTCCTTTGCCTCCTGTCTGTTGTAGACATCATAGGGCAAAGCAGCGATGACCGCTGCCTTGTCCACTGTCGGGCGGATTGCCCGGAATGGTTTGATATTCGCCATTATTTAATCACCCTCACCTTGAATACACCGGGCAACGCAGCAAGCTTTGCAGCTACCTCATCAGCGATTGACGCATCCACATCCATCATGGTATATGCATAATCACCTTTACTCTTATTAGACATGTTATCGATATTGACACCGGCATCTGCCAGAACAGCCGTAAAGCTGCCGATCGCACCCTTCTCATTCTTATGAAGCAGTGCTACACGTCCTACAGTCTGACATACGCCCATATCGCAGTTCGGATAGTTTACGGAATTTTTGATATTTCCATTCTCCATGTAATCACGGATCTCCTTGACAGCCATAACAGCACAGTTGTCCTCAGATTCTTCTGTAGATGCACCTAAATGCGGGCTGACAATGCATCCGGGCTGTCCGACGGTTGTCGGATTCGGGAAATCGGATACATACTTGCGCAGCTTGCCCTCTGCGAGAGCCTTTACAACTGCTTCCTCATCAACGAGCAGATCACGTGCAAAGTTGAGTACAACTGCGGTCGGCTTCATCATGGCGATCGCCTCTGCACTGATCATCTTTTTCGTGCTGTCCATCAGCGGTACATGTACGGTGATATAATCGCACTCTTTATAGATCGTCTCCAGATCACTGATGTGCTTGACATCACGTGACAGGCTCCATGCTGCATTGACTGAGATGTAAGGATCATATCCGTATACTTCCATGCCAAAATGTCTGGCAGTGTTTGCGACTTTGATGCCGATCGCACCGAGTCCGATCACACCGAGCTTCTTGCCCGCAAGCTCTGTCCCTGCAAAATTCTTTTTCTGCTTCTCTGCGACCTTGGCAATATCTGCATTGCCTGCTTCTGATGCACACCAGTTGATGCCGCCTACGACATCTCTGGCTGCGAGCAGCATTCCTGCAAATACAAGCTCCTTGACACCGTTTGCATTGGCACCGGGTGTATTGAATACCACGATACCTTTCTCGGCGCATTTATCTAACGGAATATTGTTGACTCCGGCTCCTGCTCTGGCTACTGCATCCAGTCCATCCGGAAACTCCAGATCATGCATTGCTGCGGAACGCACGAGCACTGCCTGCGCATCTGCCAGATCATCTACCTTTTTGTACTGATCGTCCAGTAAGTCCAGACCTACATTTGCGATCGGATTTAAACAAGTATAATTAAACATTTTAAGCATTCTCCTCTTCAAACTTCTTCATAAACTCTACCAGCTTCTCAACACCCTCGATCGGCATAGCGTTGTAGATAGATGCACGCATACCGCCAACGGTACGATGTCCTTTCAGGTTCTCGAATCCGGCTGCCTTTGCCTCTGCGACAAACTTGGCATCCAGATCGGCATCACCTGTTACAAACGGTACATTCATGAGCGAACGGTCTTCCTTGCGTACAGTGCCCTTGAACAGCTTGCTCTGGTCAAGGAAATCATACAGGATCTTCGCTTTCTTCTCGTTGTGCTCCTTCATTGCCTGTAAGCCGCCCATCTTCTTGATCCACTTAAATACCTTGCCACAGATATAGATGCCGTAGCAGGGAGGCGTATTGTACAGGCTGTCATTGTCTGCCTGTGTCTTGTATTTTAACATGGTCGGTGTTCCGGGCAGAACATCGTCACGGATCAGATCCTCACGGATGATCACGATCACGACTCCGGCCGGTCCGACATTCTTCTGTACACCACCGTAGATCACACCGTATTTGGTCACATCTACCGGTTCTGACAAGAAGCAGGAAGATACGTCTGCGACCAGATCTACGCCCTTGGTATTCGGTAATGTCTTATATTTTGTACCGTAGATCGTATTATTCTCACAGATATATACATAGTCCATATCATCGGTGATCGGCAGATCTGAGCAATCCGGGATATAAGAGAATGTCTCGTCTGCGGAAGATGCCAGTTCTACGGCCTCTCCGTACATCTTTGCTTCCTGGAAGGCTTTCTTTGCCCACTGTCCGGTGATGATATATCCGGCTTTTTTGTTCTTCATCAGGTTCATCGGGATCGCAGCGAACTGCTGTGATGCACCACCCTGTAAGAATAATACCTTGTAATTATCAGGGATGTTCATCAGGTCACGGATATCAGCCTCAGCCTCTTTGATGATCTGATCATAGACTTTGGAGCGATGTGACATCTCCATAACGGACATTCCGCATCCTCTGTAATCCAGCATCTCGTCTGCTGCTTCTTTTAATACCTCTTCCGGTAATACTGCAGGTCCTGCAGAAAAATTATATACTCTGCTCATTACTATATATCCTCCTCTATGATAAATAAACCAGCTTAATTGTTTTTGTTCTTCAAATCCTCGTCGGTAAATGCTTCGCTGATCGGTGCGCCCGGCGCTACCATCGGCCATACCTTATCATCACGGTCTATGATCGCATCGATAACGACCGGCCCTTTGATCTCCAATGCCCTGGCAAATGCCTGATCAAACTCATCACGTGTAGTCGCACGGAATGCGGTCGCACCCATCGCCTCTGCCAGTTTTACATAATCAACACCATCATCCAGGACAGTTGCCGAGTAGTGCTTGTTATAAAACAGATCCTGCCACTGGCGTACCATACCGAGTACATGGTTATTGACGATCACTTCGATCAGCGGCAGTTTCTGTCTGGCCGCAGTAGCGATCTCATTCATGTTCATGCGGAAGCATCCGTCTCCGGCAAAATTGACTACCTGCTTATCCGGATTGCCAACCTGTGCACCGATCGCAGCGCCCAGACCATAACCCATCGTTCCCAGTCCACCGGATGTCAGTAATGTGCGGGGCTTGCTGTATTTATAATACTGCGCTGCCCACATCTGATGCTGTCCGACCTCTGTGACGATGATCGCGTCACCCTTTGTCTGCTTGTAGATCTGCTCCATCATATACGGACCACTCAACCCATCCGTAGCATAGGTTAACGGGTATTTATCCTTTAACTCAGCGATATGAGCCAGCCACTCATCATGGTTTTGCTGTTCTAACTGTGCATTGAGCTGTGCGAGCACGGTCTTCGCGTCTCCGATCACACTCGCAGTCACAACGATGTTTTTATTGACCTCTGCCGGATCGATATCGATCTGTACGATCTTAGCCTTACGTGCAAACTTGCTTGCATTACCGATCACACGATCCGAGAAACGTGCGCCGACAACAACGAGCAGATCACATTCGCTGACACCGAAATTCGATACTTTGGTGCCGTGCATACCGAGCATGCCGGTATACAACGGGTCTGTTCCGTCATATGCACCCTTACCCATGAGAGAATCACAGACCGGAGCCTGCAGGAGCGATACAAAACGCTTCAGCTCATCTGATGCCTCTGAGATCACTGCGCCTCCACCAACGAATACATACGGTTTTTTGGCCTTTTTGATCAGACCAAGTGCCGTCTCAATCTCGCTCTCCGAGATCGGATGTGCACTGCGCGGTGTGTGCGCAGGAACGACCGCCTCATAATCCGTCTTGTTGGCTGTGACATCCTTGGGCACATCCACAAGAACCGGACCGGGTCTGCCTTTTTGTGCGATTGCAAATGCACGGCGGATCGTATCTGCCAGCTGCGTCACATCTTTCACTATAAAATTGTGCTTGGTGATCGGCATCGTCACGCCGGTGATATCGATCTCCTGAAAACTATCCTTGCCGAGCAGCGATACTCCTACATTACAGGTGATCGCTACCATCGGAACGGAATCCATATAGGCAGTCGCGATACCGGTGACCAGATTCGTAGCACCCGGTCCCGATGTAGCGAGACAGACACCGACTTTTCCGGTGCTTCTCGCATAACCGTCTGCCGCATGGCTCGCGCCCTGTTCATGAGAAGTCAGAATATGTCTGATCTCATCACTATGCTTGTATAATTCATCGTAAACATTCAAGATTGCTCCGCCGGGATAACCGAATACGGTATCCACGCCCTGCTCTTTTAAACATTCGATGATGATCTCTGCACCTGTGAGCTGCATGTTATTTCCCCTTTGCTGTGTATTACTTGATCTCCAGAATGGCTCCTCTGTTTCCTGATGTAACCATCTTTGCGTAGCGGGCCAGATATCCGGTCGTTACCTTCGGTTCCTTCGGCTGCCACTTTGCCTTACGTGCTGCAAGTTCCTCGTCAGATACCTTTAATTCCAGTGTCATCTCAGGAATATTGATGCTGATGATATCGCCTTCTTCTACGAATGCGATCGGTCCGCCAACCGCTGCTTCCGGTGATACGTGTCCGATAGAAGCACCACGGCTCGCACCTGAGAAACGTCCGTCTGTGATCAGGGCTACAGAAGATCCGAGCCCCATACCTGCGATCGCAGAAGTAGGATTGAGCATCTCTCTCATACCGGGGCCGCCCTTCGGTCCCTCATAACGGATCACGACAACATCGCCGCTGACGATCTTGCCACCCTTGATCGCTGCGATGGCATCCTCCTCACAGTCAAACACACGTGCCGGTCCTTCATGGACGAGCATCTCATCTACGACTGCAGAACGCTTTACAACCGATCCGTCCGGTGCCAGATTACCCTTTAATACAGCCAGTCCACCGGTCTTGCTGTACGGATTGTCTACGGTACGGATGACTTCCGGATTGCGGTTCACTGCATTTTTGATATTTTCTCCGATCGTCTGTCCGGTCACGGTCATACAATCGGTATTTAACAGTCCGATATCTGCCAGTTCTTTCATGACTGCATATACACCGCCAGCCTCGTTCAGATCTTCCATATAAGTCGGGCCTGCCGGTGCCAGATGACACAGATTCGGTGTCTTCTCACTGATCGGGTTTGCATAAGAGATATCGAAATCGAATCCGATCTCATGTGCGATCGCGGGCAGATGCAGCATACTGTTGGTAGAGCATCCGAGTGCCATATCTACGGTCAACGCATTGATAATAGATTCTTTTGTCATGATATCACGCGGACGGATATTCTTGCGTACGAGCTCCATCACTGCCATTCCTGCATGCTTTGCCAGCTTCAGGCGCTCGGAATATACAGCAGGGATCGTTCCGTTTCCACCAAGTCCCATACCCAGAGCCTCGGTCAGACAGTTCATAGAGTTAGCGGTATACATGCCGGAACATGAACCACAAGTCGGACATACCTTATTCTCAAACTCGGTTACATCGTCCTCTGTCATCGTACCTGCCGCATAGCTTCCGACTGCCTCAAACATAGATGACAGGCTTCGCTTCTGTCCTTTGACATGTCCTGCCAGCATCGGGCCGCCGGATACGAATACGGTCGGAATGTTCAGACGAGCCGCTGCCATGAGAAGACCCGGTACGTTTTTATCACAGTTGGGCACCATCACGAGTGCGTCAAACTGATGTGCGATCGCCATACATTCGGTAGAATCCGCGATCAGATCACGTGTCACGAGTGAATATTTCATACCTACATGACCCATTGCGATACCATCACAGACAGCGATTGCAGGGAATACCACGGGAACACCGCCCGCCTCAGCGACTCCGAGCTTTACTGCATCTACGATCTTGTCAATATTCATATGGCCGGGTACGATCTCATTGTAAGAACTGACGATACCTACCATCGGCTTCTTTAATTCCTCTGCGGTAAATCCCAGAGCATTAAACAGACTTCTTGCCGGTGCCTGCTGCATACCGGCACGTGCGTTATCACTTATCATAGCTACTTCCTCTTTTCTATTGTTATATACGCTCACAGATCAGGTCACCCATCTGTACGGTTCCTACCTGTGTGACAGTTGCTTTCTTATCATCTTCCTGCGGCATGATATCGATCGTACGGTAACCATCCTTCAATACCTGCTTCACTGCTGCTTCTACCGCATCAGCCTCGGCATCGAGATCAAAGCTGTAACGGAGCATCATTGCAGCACTCAGGATCGTTGCGATCGGATTGGCGATTCCCTTGCCGGCGATATCGGGTGCTGATCCACCACTGGGCTCATACAGGCCGAATTTTGTGTCATTTAAGCTGGCAGATGACAGCATACCGATCGATCCGGTCACCATGCTCGCCTCATCCGATAAGATATCACCGAACATATTCTCAGTCAGGATGACATCAAATTGCTTCGGATCCTTTACAAGCTGCATCGCACAGTTGTCAACCAGCATATGCTCATAAGTAACTTCCGGATAATCCTTTGCTACTTCTTCCACGATCTTTCTCCAGAGTCTGGAAGAATCCAGTACATTTGCCTTATCTACACTCGTCACCTTTTTACGACGTTTCATCGCAATATCAAATCCGCGGACTGCGATACGTCGGATCTCATTCTCATTATATGTAAGTGTATCGACCGCTGTCATCACACCGTCGCGTTCTTCGGTCACGCGGTCTCCGAAATACAATCCTCCGGTCAGTTCACGCATGATCATCATGTCAAATCCATCCCCGATGATATCATCGCGCAGCGGGCATGCCTCCTTGAGTTCCGAATACAGATATGCCGGGCGCAGATTTGCAAATAAATTCAGGGACTTTCTGAGTTTGAGCAATCCGGCCTCCGGGCGCAGCTGCGGCGGCAGCTGATACCAGGGTGATGTTGCGGTATTTCCTCCGATCGATCCCATCAGCACGGCATCACTGCCCTTCGCCTGTGCGATCGCTTCATCTGTCAACGGAACTCCAGTCGCATCGATCGAGCATCCACCCATCAGGATCTCCTCATAATCAAAGCTGTGTCCATATTTTTCACCTACGGTATCAAGTACTTTTTTTGCCTCTGCTACGATCTCCGGTCCGATACCATCTCCGGCGATCACACCTACATGATAATTCATCTTTTTCCCTTTCGCATATATGCAGACAAGGCGTATACCGGTTGTCTCGTATACGCCCCTGCAATATTTGTTTACTTATTTTTTGTCTTTCTTGTCCTTTTCCTCGGCTGCCTTGGCTGCCTCCTCAGGCTTCTCCACTGCTGAGATGGCTGCGCGCTGCATCGGGATACGGCAGTTCTTATTATTACCAAACTCGATGATCACGGTATCCTCTGACATGTCAATGATCGTACCGTAAAAACCACTGGTCGTCAGTACTGTATCTCCGATTTCTAATGCCTGAAGCATTGAATTCTTCTGCTGCTGTTCTTTCTTCTGGGGGCGAATCATGAAGAAGTACATAAATGCGATCAATATGACGATCCATAATACCATTCCGACTGCGCCGCCTGCCTGACTTGCTAAAATCATTATAAATTCCTCCTAATTTCCATTTGTTTTAAAAAACACTATCACAATAATACATTAAAGTGCTGATAACATCAAGTATAAATTTTATGATGGATCTCATTCTGGCTCATGGAATAGAGTTTTTCTGCCTTATAAGAAGCGAATCTTCCCTCATCCAGAGCATCCCGGATCTCCTCCATCATATTGTTATAAAAATACAGATTGTGCATCACGAGCAGTCTCATACCCAGCATTTCTTTTGCCTTTAACAGATGTCTGATGTAGGCTCTGGAGTATTTCTGACAGGCCGGACAGCCACATCCCTCCTCGATCGGACGCATATCCTTTTCAAATTTCTGATTGAGCAGATTGATCTTGCCCTCATTCGTATAGGCATGTCCGTGACGGCCGTTTCTCGTCGGATAAACACAATCGAAAAAGTCCACGCCTCGCTCTACCCCCTCTAAAATATTAGCCGGAGTGCCGACGCCCATCAGGTAAGTCGGCTTCTTGCGGGGCAGATGCGGTACCGTCACATCCAGAATGTGATACATCTGCTCATGACTCTCTCCAACAGCCAGTCCTCCGACTGCATAACCATCCAGATCCAGTTCTGAGATACGCTTGGCATGATCGATACGGATATCCTCCAGAATGGCTCCCTGATTGATGCCAAACAGCATCTGATGCTTGTTGATCGTATCCTCTCTCGCATTTAATTCTGCCATTTTCTGCTTACAGCGCACCAGCCATCTGGTCGTGCGCGCTACGGAATCCTCCACATAACTGCGTTCCGCAAGCGCCGGAGGGCACTCATCAAATGCCATCGCGATCGTTGATCCGAGATTGGACTGGATCTGCATACTCTCTTCCGGACCCATAAAAATCCTGCGTCCGTCCACATGTGAGTGAAAATGCACGCCCTCTTCCTTGATCTTACGCAGTCCGGCCAGCGAAAACACCTGAAAACCGCCGCTGTCTGTCAGGATCGGGCGATCCCATACCATAAATTTATGCAGACCGCCAAGTTCCTTGATCGTCTCGTCTCCGGTGCGCACATGCAGATGATAGGTATTGGACAGCTGCACCTGTGTCTTGAGCTGTTTCAGATCCTCGGTCGATACAGCACCCTTGATCGCAGCCGCTGTACCGACATTCATAAATACCGGAGTCTGTATATCACCATGCACCGTATGAAATACGCCGCGCTTGGCACGTCCTTCTTCTTTCAACAATTCGTACATTTCTAATTCCCCTGCATAATTTCCAATCAGTGATGGAACAGTCGGATTCCCGTAAAGCTCATCACCATACCATATTTGTTACATGTCGCGATCACGTGATCGTCACGGATCGATCCACCCGGTTCTGCCACATATTTTACACCGCTCTTGTGCGCGCGCTCAATATTGTCCCCGAACGGGAAGAACGCATCAGAGCCAAGTGCCACGTCAGTGTTCTGATCCAGCCATGCACGCTTTTCCTCTGCGGTAAATACTTCCGGCTTCTCGGTAAACGTATTCTCCCAGGTACCATCTGCGAGCAGATCCATATACTCATCACCGATGTACAGGTCAATCGCATTATCTCTGTCGGCGCGTCCGATTGCATCCTTAAAAGGCAGATTCAATACCTTTGGATTCTGTCTGAGCCACCAGTTATCCGCCTTCTGGCCGGCCAGTCTCGTACAATGGATACGTGACTGCTGTCCGGCTCCGATACCGATCGCCTGTCCGCCCTTGACATAGCAGACTGAATTGGACTGTGTATATTTGAGTGTGATCATGGAGATCGCCAGATCGATCTTCGCCTGCTCAGGTAACTCTTTATTTTCCGTCACAATATTTGAAAAGAAGTCATCATCGATGACCAGTTCATTTCTGCCCTGCTCAAATGTGACGCCGTATACTTCCTTGCGCTCGATCGCCTTCGGCTCATAATCCGCATCGATCTGTATCACGTTGTAATTGCCTTTTTTCTTTGCCTTTAAGATCTCAAGTGCTTCCGGCTCATAACCGGGTGCGATCACACCGTCAGACACCTCTCTTTTGATGATGCTGGCGGTCGCCACATCACACACATCCGACAATGCAATAAAATCGCCAAAGGAAGACATACGATCCGCACCTCTGGCTCTCGCATAGGCATTTGCCAGCGGAGTAAACTCGATATCCATATCATCCACCCAGTAGATCCTGCGCTCTACCTCGCTAAGCGGCTGTCCGACCGCTGCACCCGCCGGTGAGACATGCTTGAAAGATGTAGCCGCCGGTAGTCCGGTCGCACGCTTCAATTCTTTCACAAGCTGCCATCCGTTGAAGGCATCCAGAAAATTGATATAACCGGGTCTGCCGTTCAATACGGTGATCGGCAGATCAGATCCATCCTCCATATAGATACGGGACGGTTTCTGGTTCGGGTTGCATCCATATTTTAACTCCAGTTCATTCATGATTGTTATCTCCTTTGCGTTTATTCCTGATTGTATTAACGGTTTTTATTTACGATACGGGTCTCGTAAGTACCGGTCGCGATATCGATATATCTGACGAATAACGATACCTTATTATCTTCGTTGAGACTCTCCCAGATCATATTGGTAAAACTGTCAATATCTCCCTCGATCTTTACCCATTCAGGCTCACCCTCAAAACTCGGCAGCGGATCTCCATCGCTCATATAAGTATGGATAAAACGACCCTCGCCTGCCTTCGGATTCTCATATGCAAATGTATAGCGGTTGCAGCTGTCAGGATCACCGTTATTGCTCTTTAAGATGGACATGGCATAATTATATCTGCCATTCTCCACATGCATAATACCGGAAATACGGGGTGTGTAGTTCGGTCCGTCCGGCTCGAATTCCCTGGTGCGCAGTGACTGTTCAAATGTCTGCTGCTTGTCCATCAGATCATAGACCGTATCTGTCTGATCTCCGTTAGTCACGATCGTCTTATTGCCGAGTACACGCACCGGTGCATAGATGATCAGACTCGGATCACTGAGTTTGGAAGGGTCAAATGCCTGTGTACGGATACCTTCTCCGTCTTCTACGAATACACGGTTTCTGCTGTTCACACTGCGTCCCATGATAAAATATGCGGTCACTGCATGCTTACCGTCTGCAGAACGTCCGATGACGATTCCTCTTCCGGGATAACTGTTTTCTGATAATTTACTGCTTAATGCCTCGATCTGCATAATTGCCTCCTTTATTTAGTTTTTAAATGAATGAATCGGTGCCGGAATGCGTCCGGTACGGGTTACAAATGCGTCACAGGAATACGGATTGACCGGCATGACCGGTGCATAGCCCAGCAGACCGCCGAACTCCACGGAATCTCCGACCTTTTTGCCGGGGCAGGGAATCAGTCTCGCTGCCGTTGTCTTCTGATTGACCATACCGATCGCCATCTCGTCTGCGATGATGCCCGCGATCGTCGTAGGTCTGGTATCTCCGGGGATCGCGATCATATCCAGTCCCACGGAGCAGACGCAAGTCATTGCTTCCAGTTTCTCGATCGTGAGCGCACCTGCTTTCGCTGCATTGATCATACCCTGATCCTCACTGACCGGTATAAATGCACCGCTGAGACCGCCGACATAGGATGAAGCCATTACACCACCCTTTTTCACCTGATCGTTGAGCATAGCCAGTGCCGCCGTCGTACCGGGTGCACCTGCGTACTCCAGACCGATCTCATGCAGGATATCTGCAACGCTGTCACCGATCGCCGGAGTCGGTGCCAGAGACAAGTCGATAATACCAAACGGGATCTGCAGTCTGCGGGATGCCTCCTGTGCTACGAGCTGTCCGACACGTGTGATCTTGAATGCTGTCTTTTTGATCGTCTCACACAGCGTCTCAAAATCTGCGCCACGCACGCTCTCGAGTGCCTTGCGCATCACGCCGGGTCCACTGACACCTACATTGATGATCGCATCCGCTTCCGTCACACCATGGAATGCTCCTGCCATGAACGGGTTGTCATCCGGTGCATTGCAGAATACGACCAGTTTCGCACAGCCGTTCACCTCTGCATCCTTTGTCGCCTCTGCGGTCGCCGTGATCATCTCTCCCATCAGACGGACTGCATCCATATTGATACCGGTCTTTGTCGATCCGACATTTACAGAGCTGCACACGAGATCTGTCTGTGCCAGTGCCTGCGGAATCGAACGGATCAGAAGTTCCTCTCCGCGTGTCATTCCCTTGCTCACCAGAGCGGAATAACCGCCGAGGAAATTGACCCCTACCTGCTTGGCAGCACGATCCAGCGTCTTTGCGATCGTGACAAAATCTTCCGGTGTATGACATGCCGCAGAACCGATCAGTGCGATCGGTGTCACGGAAATTCGCTTGTTTACGATCGGAATACAATATTCCTTCTCAATCTGTTCTCCGACAGCGACCAGATCCTTTGCTGTCGTGGTGATCTTTTCATAAATATTCTTGTTTAACTGCTCCAGATCAGAAGTGATACAATCCATCAGACTGATACCGAGCGTGATCGTGCGGACATCCAGATTCTCCTGCTCGATCATTTTATTGGTCTCTTCGACCTCCCAGATGTTGATCATGATCTATCTCCTTTTTTAAATGCGGTGCATTTTTTCAAAAATCTCTTCTTTCTGACACTTGATCGCCACACCGATCTCCTGACCGATCCCATCAAGTGCTGCCGCGCAATCCGCAAACGGTACTTTGGAGCCTGTCATATCCACGATCATCATCATGTTGAAGTATCCGGAGACGATCGTCTGCGAGATATCCAGTACATTGATGCCGTTTTCTGCCAAGTATGTACATACCTTGGCAATGATTCCCACCGTATCATGTCCCAATACCGTGATGATCGTCTTGTTTCCTGCATTTTCCATTTTTTTGTCCTCCTGTATAAACATCATAGGATCTGTTCCTATTGATTACCAGTAAATCTCCTGTGACGGTGTATCCCGTTTAGCGACATACATTGGGAAATCGGATCCTTTATATGGATTGTCCCCGAGTGTCACCTCCAGCCGCACTGTCTCGTATGCAAGTTTTTCATAATTATTCTCTTTGGACAGATGCCCCAGCATGACTGCCTGAAAACCATCGTGCAGCAGGCTTCCCAGCAGTCTGCCCGATGACTCATTGGACAGATGCCCTCTCTCACCTAAGATGCGCTGTTTGAGCGGATAAGGGTAACTTCCCATCTCGAGCATACGCACATCGTGATTAGCCTCTAACAATAATACATGAATACCCCTCAGTTTGTCTATCAAATATTGATCATATTTTCCAAGATCCGTCACGACTGCTGCCGAACGGTCTCCATTTCTGATCACATACATGACAGGATCAGCTGCATCATGCGATACATGGATCGGTTCGATGCTCAGATCACCGACAGTAAGCGGCTCGTCCGGATGTATCACATGAAACAGACCCTCATCGATCTGCCCGACAGATCCGCACCGGCGGACCGCCTGCAATGTCTGCTCAGTTCCATAGATCGGCAGCCCGTGCCGCCTCGCCATCACTCCAAGTCCCTGAATATGATCCATATGTTCATGCGTGATAAATATCCCACTGACATCCTCAGGTGTTAATCCAAATGTTTCTATTCCTTCCCGGATCCGCTTGCCACTGATCCCTGCATCGATCAGTATATGGCTGCGGTCCGAACCAGCCAGAATACAGTTTCCGCTGCTTCCGCTGGCAATACTGCATAATCTCATCCTCTGTCCGCTCCTAATCCTCTGACCAGCGGATCACGATCTCGTCACCCTCATGTAATGTCTGTGTGTAAAACGCATTTTTATCATTGACCTTTGTAACGATCGCTCTGCCACGTGAATCAGACAGATCAAAATCAATATAATCAAACACATCGATAAATACATACTCCGGTTTTCCGCGAAGCACGATCACCTCTCCGTTCACAAATACCGCGCAGTCTACCGGTGCAGAAACCTGCTGCGGTTCCTGCGCTTTTGTCTCATCTGTGTTTTCCTGCGTATTTTCCTCTGTGACCTCTTCTGTCGTCTCTTCGGGTAGTTTCTGCGCATCCGCTTCCGTATTCACTGATACACCGGATGACACTGTTCCTGCTACCGGCGGAGCATCTGTCATCTCACCGTCTGCCCTGGCAGCCGGCTGTTCCTCCGGGGTCTGTACCATATCCTCCTTCGCAGTGCGGTAGGTCAGTACGGTCCAGTCCACACTGAAGTTCTCATAGATCTGCGCGTCCATATTTTCCACCCGGTTGTTTACCAGTATCTCCCGCTCCGGATCGATCTCCACATCCATAAATTCTGCAAGCTGCGCCACGGTATAGTAGTTGCTGATATCAATCTGATCGCCATCCTGCACTTCATAGGTCGGCGGTTCCAATTTGCCGTTTACAAGTACAAAGCGCGGACAGGTCACGGTCTTATGGTTGACCTCAAAGCTGAGCGTCGCTGACGTATATTCCTCCAACCGCTCGATCGTGTACTCCGCATCCTCTCCGATCGTAGACGGAATGATCTCGATCTCACAGTTCGGCTCTAACGGTGTATTGATATTGACATCACGCCCGTTCATTCTGACAACGGATGATTCTCCGGCTTCCCCACGGATCATGCGCTGTTTGCCGTTTACCGTAAAATTGATCGCATGTCCTCTGCGCGGGAACAGATATTCATTCGGAAATCCTGCCTGCAATGCTGCATCCACGATCGTCAGACGGCTGTTGTCATACAGCTTGATCCGTTCTCCGTTAAAACGTACCATGATAAAATTATTTTTCTGATCGTAATAGTTCAGACAGATGCCGACCGGTGTGACGATCAGCGGATCCTTCTCGATCTCAGGCTGCAGGAAATCGATCGTTTTCAACACTTCCTCACCACGCAATGCGACACGCTCCGGCGCAATATGCAGATCTTCCGCCAGATGTTCGACAAATCCATGTACTTTCCCACCACCGCCGACTACAAACGTTGCACTGACAGATTTGTCTCCGTTGAGCTCTATGATCTTGGAAGCTACTCCCGCCGCGATCTTCTCCACGACAGGTAACACCAGTTCCCACACTTCTTTTGCCGGAACCCGGTGTGTAATGCTCATGATATCCTCGAACTCCACTTCTTCATCGACAGTGGACGAACGCTTGATGTGCTCTGCCATATTAAAATCTACGAGATAATGCTGCACGATCACCTCTGTGATCTCATCACCTGCGAACGGGATCATACCGTATGCGATAATACTGCCGTCTCTCGTGATACAGATATCGGACGTTCCTGCGCCCACATCGACCAGTGCGATATTGAGCATACGGAAATGCTCCGGGATCGCGACATTGATCGCAGCGATAGGCTCCAATGTCAGATTGGCCACTTCGAGTCCTGCGATAGCCACCGCTGCATACAATCCGTCGATGACATCCTCCGGCAAAAATGTAACGATAATATCCGCTGAGATCACCTCAGCCTTATGTCCCTCCGGATTGGAAAAGATCTCATCATTGATATAATATTTGACAACTGAATAACCAACGCAGTAAAAACGATATTTGGTATCATTCTGTTCACGCAGGATCGTCTGTGCCTGTTCCACGCCGAGCAGTTCGAGCGTATGGATCATCTCCCCGGACACAACCGTCTCCTCCGGATACTCATAATCCACATGCGTCGTCACCGTCTTCAGCACACGGCCGGCCGCAGCGATACATACGTCTGTCAGCGGCTGTTCGATCATCTCCTCCAGCTTTGACTTGACGACCTGGATGGTCTTTCCGACCTTTCCGATATCATGAATCTGACCGTCAAGCATCGCGCGCGTTGTGTGTTCCTTGCTGTATTGCGCGATCACATGAAAGGTCTCCTCCTCATCCCGGTAACCGACCGTTCCAACGACATTTCGTGTACCGATATCCAGACCAAATACCAGTCTCTGATCTTCTGCTGTGTGTGTATCCATCTCACTTCTCCTCGTTTGCATAAAGATGTTTTATCTGCTCCAATACATGATCCATATCACCGTCATTATCGATCACGACCGCACAGTGCTGACGGTATACCGATTCCGGCAGCTGTGCCGCAAAGATCCGTTCTACCTTATCGGGACTGTAGCCGCGATCTGTCATCAGACGTTTTTTTCTCGTCTCCTCCGATGCATAGACATACCACAGTTCATCACACAGTTCGTCGTAATGCTCCTCGATCAGCAGTGCAGCCTCTACGATCACATAATCATAATTGCCGGCCTGCCGCTCTTTTTCCACTTCTCCGATGATATATTCCTTTACTGCCGGATGAACAATCCCATTAAGTGCCTTTCTTTTCTCATCATCAGAAAACAGCATCTGCGCCATGGCTACACGGTCGATACTGCCATCACTGCGCCAGATCTTCTCCGCGGAAAATAATTCATGCAGCTTTTTATAACATGGCGTTCCCGGCTCCATCTGCTCGTGTGCGATCTCGTCCGCGATCAGGATCCGTACACGATAGAGCTGTTTCATTGCCTTTAATACCGTCGTTTTTCCGGCTCCGACTCCGCCGGTCAATCCAATAAATCTCATCTGTGTCCAACCTCACTATTTTGCTTCATACCAGTTGTGTCCGGTATGCATATCTATCTCCAGCGTAACTGCCAGATCAGCCGCATGCTGCATCTCGTGCTCCAGGATCCGGGCGACCTGATCCTGTTCAGACAGTTTCGTCTCGATCAGCAGTTCATCATGCACCTGCAGGATCAGCTTTGAGGACAATCCTTCCTCTGCCAGCCGGTCATGCACGCGGATCATGGCAATCTTGATGATATCTGCCGCAGTTCCCTGAATTGGTGAATTCATGGCTACACGCTCACCGAATGAGCGCTGCATGAAATTGCTCGAAGTCAGCTCCGGTACGGGTCTTCGTCTGCCGAATAATGTCGTGGCATAGCCTGTCTCCTTTGCCTGCGCTACCATCTGGTCTAAAAATTCCTTGATCTTCGGATAAGTAGCAAAATACTGCTTGATGTACTCTGCGGCTTCCTGTCTGGTGATGCCCAGATCTTCTCCCAGTCCAAACGAACTGATTCCATAAACGATGCCAAAGTTTACTGCTTTTGCATTTCTTCGCTGCAGATCCGTCACTTCATCAAACGGAATATGAAATACCTGTGAGGCCGTGATCCGGTGGATATCCTGTGCCTCACGATATGCATCGATCAGGGTCTGATCTCCTGACATATGTGCCAGCACACGCAGTTCGATCTGTGAATAATCCGCATCCGTAAACACATGATCTTTCCCCGGCAAAAATACCTTGCGGATCAGTCTGCCCAGTTCCATGCGGATCGGTATATTCTGCAGATTCGGTTCCGTACTGCTGAGTCGTCCGGTCGCCGTGATCGTCTGCTGGAACGTCGTGTGAATGCGTCCATCCGCCTGAATGCATCCCGCCAGTCCTTCTGCATAGGTAGAACGCAGTTTTGTAAGCTGCCGGTACTCTAAGATCTGCGCAACGATCGGATATTCCGGTGCCAGCTTATCTAACACATCCGCTGCCGTGGAATAACCGGTCTTCGTCTTTTTGCCATAAGGCATCCCCAGCTTTTCAAACAGGATCACGCCTAACTGCTTTGGCGAATTGATGTTAAACTGTTCTCCTGCCGCCGTATAGATCTCCTGCTCCAGTTCGTCGATCCGTCCCGTCAGCTGATCGCCGTATTCCTTTAGTGCATCCGCATCAGCGATCATACCGGTCTGCTCCATATCCGCCAGAACAAAGATCAGCGGCCGCTCGATCTGCTCATAGAGCTTTTTCATACCCTGCTCTTCTAACTGTGTCCTCATCGGCTCATATGCCTGATAGATCGTCATCAGTTCGTCCGTGATCATCTGCTGTGCTCCGCCCCAGGCTGATTCATCCGAAAGAGCCTTTTTTAACGTCAGTTTGCCGATCAGATCCGCTCTGGTCGGATACATCCGGCTCATATACTCTCCTGCCAGATCCTCATAAGGATATTCATGACGAAGCGGGTTGAGCAGATACGCCATGATCTCCAGATCGTCGAACTGCTCCCGGATCGCAGGCTGTACACCCTGCGGATACAGCAGTTTTAATTGCGGTTTGAGACCGGTCGTTCGCAGTCTCTTTCCTGACTGCAGCAGTTCACGCACCAGATCTGACAGTTGCTCCGGCGTATGCCGTTCATCACATGCGATCCAGTACACGCACTCTTCCCCTGCACAGATCGCCAGTCCGAGCAGTTCTTCTTTTTGTGATTCTTCCTTTTCTGATCCGGATTTTCCGGATGTTTCCAGATACAGCTTAAATGCAGCCTGTTCTCCCAGAGAGTCTAACGCCGTTCTTATCTCGTCCAGCTCTGTCAGGACTTCTAAGCGGACCTTATCCTGACGGGCATCCGTGGTCTGATCCGGGACAGCCGAAAAGCGCTGCAGCATATTTTTAAACTCCAGTTCACGGCACATCGTATATGCTTCCGGTGTATACAGGTTCTCCAGTTTTGCCTCAGAGAACGCAAAAGGGAGCTCACAATCCAGTTTGATCGTTGCCAGCTCTTTACTCATCTGTGCCATATCATAATGTTCACGCAGCGCCTCACGCACACGTGTCTGTCTGATCTCGTCAATGTGTGCGTACGCATTCTCGATACAGTGATACTCACCGATCAGCTTCGTCGCACCCTTTTCTCCGATACCGGGGACACCCGGTATATTATCCGAGCTGTCACCCATCAGTGCCTTTACATCTATAAATTCCTTCGGAGTCACCAGATAGCGTTGCATGACATCCGCAGCATAATAATCTTCGATCTCCGTACCTGTCTTTTTCGTCTTCGGGATACGGATCTTCACATGTTCCGTCGCCAGCTGCAGCAGATCACGGTCTCCGGACACGATCGATACATCCATACCGGCGCGCTCACCCATACACGACAGCGTACCGAGCAGATCATCTGCCTCCAGTCCAGCCTGCTCAATGACCTTCACACCCATCGCATGCAGCATCTGCTTCATGAGCGGCACCTGTTCTTTTAATTCCGGCAGCATCGGTTTTCTCGTGCCCTTATAGGCATCGTACATCTGATGGCGAAAAGTCGGGGCGCTCACATCAAATGCAACGGTCAGATACTGCGGCTGTTCTTCCTCCAGTATCTTAAACAAAATATTTAAAAAGCCGTATACAGCATTCGTATGCTGTCCCTTTGCATTTGTGAGATCCGGGATTCCATAAAATGCCCGGTTCAATATGCTGTGTCCGTCAATCAGGACTATCTTCTCTCTCATCTATTCGTCCTCAACCAATGTGAAAAATTTTGTATCAAGTTCCGGATACGAACGCTTGAGTGTCAACGGTTTTCCCGACATTGTAAGGAAGCAATGGCTGCTCTGTGCGACCGCACGCAGTTCACCGGTCTTTTTATCCGTCATCTCATAAACCATCTTCAGCTTGACACCATTATAATGAACGACCTTTGCACTGATCACAACGGTATCGCCAAAGCGCACCATGCTTTTATACTCACAATTCACAGACAGAACCGGGCTGATGATCTCCAGTTCTTCCATTTTGTCATATCCAAATCCCATCTGTTCCATCATGTCCATACGCGCTTCTTCCATCCAGCGGATATAGTTGGAATGATGTACAATGCGCATCTGGTCTGTCTCATAATATTTCACATGATGCTCATAGGGCTTCATCTTGATTTTCTCCGGTTTGTAAACATCTACTCTGGTATCCATTTTTAAAACCTTCTTTCCTAAGCATACTACATAGCTATATAGATTTAATTATGACATACCAGATATAGAATTTCAACCGCTGTCTTTTAATTTTATATACAGTTCAGCCATCACCGTGAAAATGCGCGAGTCATGCTGCCTCTAAATATTCCCAGTAGTCATCCTCATCTGCAAATAACATATACGTCCCGTCTACATACCCCATATAACCGCCTGCTACATAATATCCTTTTCCCATCATCCGTTCCTCCTGTCTGCAGGTATATTCACCTGACCTGCCCTTGATCTGAATTAACTTTACAAAAAACTCAGTCCCATAAAACGGACTTTCAGAAAACGACTTGACATTCATACCCTAGATATGATATTTCTATTAGTAGACAGTCACTGACGGATATGTGAAATGACACAGTGTGGCTGGTCTTATCTTTTATGCCGACCGTCTGGGCAGCTTTTCAAAACATTTGAGAGGCTGCCCTTTTTTCAGCAATACGATTCCGTCAGTTCTTTGACACATACTACTAACAAAGGAGGTATTTGTTATGAAAACAGATATTGAAATCGCACAGGAAGCCGAGATGTTCCACATCCGCGACGTGGCAAAGCCCTATGGCATTGACGAGGATGATCTGGAATTATACGGCAAATATAAGGCAAAGCTCTCAGACGAGCTGTTAAACCGGATCGCAGACCGTCCCGACGGCAAACTGGTTCTCGTAACCGCCATCAACCCCACACCTGCCGGCGAAGGCAAGACCACGACCAGTGTCGGTCTCGGTGAAGCCTTTGGCTATCTGGGTAAAAAAGCACTGCTCGCCCTGCGTGAGCCCTCACTCGGACCGTGCTTTGGCATCAAGGGCGGTGCCGCAGGCGGCGGATATGCACAGGTCGTTCCCATGGAGGATCTGAATCTCCATTTTACCGGTGATTTCCATGCGATCACTTCTGCGAACAACCTGTTAGCTGCACTGCTCGATAACCATATCCAGCAGGGAAATGAGCTGAATATCGATACCAGACAGATCGTATGGAAGCGCTGTCTGGATATGAATGACCGCGTGCTCCGCAATATCGTAGTCGGACTCGGCTCCAAAGCTGACGGTTTTGTCCGCGAAGATCACTTCGTGATCACCGTAGCGACAGAGATCATGGCCATCTTATGTCTGGCTGAAAACATGGAGGATCTGAAGGCCCGTCTCGCCAAAATCATCGTTGCCTACGACTATGACGGCAACCCGGTCACAGCAGGCCAGCTGCAGGCAGTCGGTGCGATGGCCGCTCTGTTAAAGGATGCGATCAAGCCCAACATGATCCAGACACTCACACATACCGGTGCACTCGTACACGGCGGACCGTTCGCCAACATTGCTCACGGCTGCAACAGTGTGCGTGCGACCAAGACAGCATTAAAGCTCGCTGATATCGTGATCACAGAGGCCGGATTCGGTGCTGATCTCGGCGCCGAGAAGTTCTTTGACATCAAGTGCCGTATGGCCGGTTTAAAACCCGACGCTGTCGTACTCGTCGCTACTGTCCGTGCACTCAAATACAACGGTGGTGTTGCCAAGGCTGATCTCGCCACGGAGAATCTCGATGCCCTGAAAAAAGGTATCTGTAACCTGGAAAAACATATTGAGAACCTCCAGAAATACCACGTACCGATCGTGGTGACACTCAATTCTTTTGTCACTGACACAGAGGCAGAATATGAATTTATCAAAAACTTCTGTGAAGAACGCGGCTGCGAATTTGCCCTGTCCGAAGTGTGGGAGAAAGGTGCCGAGGGAGGTGTCGCTCTAGCCGAAAAGGTATTACAGACATTAGATGAGAAAAAATCTGATTTTGCACCGCTCTATCCGGATGAGCTCCCGCTCACGGACAAGATCGAAACGATTGCAAAAGAAATCTATGGAGCTGACGGCGTCACCTATGCACCTGCCGCTTCCAGAACACTGAAAAAGCTAACCGATCTCGGTTTTGGCAATCTGCCTGTCTGCATCGCCAAGACACAGTACTCTCTGTCCGATGACCAGACAAAGCTGGGCAGACCGAGCGGCTTCAATATCAATGTACGTGATGTATACGTCAACGCCGGAGCCGGTTTTGTCGTTGTCATCACAGGAGCGATCATGACGATGCCCGGTCTTGGCAAGACACCTGCCGCTTATGGCATCGATGTAAATGCCGATGGAAAGATCACCGGATTATTCTAGAAAGCATAAAAATGAAGAGCTGCATATGCAGCTCTTTATTTTTATGCCTGTGAATCATACAATCCCTTGATGTATTCATACTCGCTGTAACTGCCACTATTGCTGTAAGCAGTGCTGTAGATCTGTAAAGTATTGACCGTCGTTGCCGTGCGCTGTGCGATCGCATCCACCTTTTTGTTTAATTCCGTTACAAACGATGCATCCGGTCCGAAAATGCCAGACAACGTATCCATACTGGCATCTGCCAGCGTCGCTGCATCCAGTGACAATGTGCCATCCTCCTGTCTGGTCACACCGGCCTTTGCAAGTTCCGCCTCATGATCTGCCATGAACTGATTCAGATCCCGGAGGAAGTTCTTATTCGTCTTTCCACCAGTCTGTGCCATATTTGCAACCAGCGTATGATAGCTGCTCACAAATGAAGAAACCTGACTCTTTGCCTCTGCCTGATAAGCAGCTTTTTCCTCATCATCTGTCGCATTTTTTTCTTTTACATACAAGCTCTTCTTCTGATCCGTCAGCGTTTTCAGCAATGCGTTTGTCTGATCTGCCGCCTTTAATGTCTTTTGATAACTTGCTGTGCTCTTTGATTTTCCGGACAGGGCTGTCAGCGCCTTATTATTGGCCGCCATGTTGGATGACAGCAGACTCTCTATTGAACCGCTGTCCTGATCCGTTTTATGATCCGTTGACGTATACTCATACAACGCACTTGCTAAGCCAACACTATTGATTCCGCTCACCTTCATAAAATATATGCCTCCCTTGTGCCATAGGTATCGTTCTATGTCCTTATCATTCTAAAAACTGTACCTATGATACATATCGGCAATTATGACGAAAGCATAATAGCTTACTGCCTTGTTTTTCCCGGTTTCGGATTCACCGCCGTAGGATCTTTTTTTAAGAGTTCCTTATAATCATCCTCACTGATATATGAATATGCGTTGGAAATACGCGCATTTTCTGCTGTCAGATAGACTTTTTCCCGGTAATATGCCACAACCGGTGTACCGACTTCCAGTACATCGTACAATTTTTTAGCGATTTCAGGTGGTACATTGATACAGCCATGTGACCCGGATGTCAGATAGATCTGGTCACCGAACTTACTGCGCCAGGATGCATCATGAATGCCGACATTGTATGCATAGGGCATAAAATAGTCGACCGGCGAAGAATAGCCTTCTCCTACCAGTGTTGCATTCCGCTGCTTGTACACGATCTTGAACACACCATCCGGCGAGCCATTATTCCTGCTCAGATTACCGGATACAATATCCGTATCAATCACAAGTTCCCCGTTCTTATAATACCACAGATGCTGGTTCGTATAATCGATCTCCACATAAGTAGAGCCGATATCATTTGCACCGTGTTTTTTTGCAGCCTGCTGGTAAACAGGCTCACGTTCGATATGTCCGCCTGCCGCCAGATCTTCATAGATCTGTTCTTTCTCCTTTTCCTTATCGATCACCCAGCCATAATCTCCACCGCCGACCTGAAGCGTATCTCCGAGCGAGGTCTTGAATTCACGCCTGTCTCCGTAAGTGTTATAGGCGGATGCCATCTGCTGGACGAAATTAATCACCTTTTCGTCATCGACACTCACCTGATAATCATCATCTACATCCAGCCATGACTGTATCACTTCATTCGTCAGTTCATAGGGCTCCTGCTTGCCAAACGTGTATGTGATGCTCGAACCATAATATTTTTCGATTGTGTCCATACACGTATTGAGCGCCGCATCATCACGATACACGGTCGGATTTTCATAGTATTCTTCCAGATCCAGTTCTGTCTCACCATCCCTGACAGCCTGTGTGACCGCAGGCAGTACCTGATCGAATACAAGCGTTGTTCCCATAACTTCCGGAACGAGCTGATACCCATCATCCACCCAGTCAATTTTCGCATTCTCCGGTGCGGTCATCTGATCCTCCTGCATGCAGGGCAGATCCGCCAGTTCCTGTTTCAGTTTCTGCTCATCAAACGTGGTATCCAGTTGAATATCCTGCGTTTTCTGTGTTTTCCGCTGTTTGATCCAGTCTGCTGCATCCTGTTGTGCCAGGATCTGCTCGATTTCACCGTTCGGTACATACGCATAGCCGATGGACGGCCCGGTAATATTGTATTTCTGATCCTCTCTGCAATCAATTGTCAGCAGATAATCAGCCACAAAACGTGCCACTTTATCATTTGCTTCCTCCGCCGTCAGCTCCGACACATCTACACCGCTCATGACTGTTCCTGGGAAAAAATGAGTCCGGTAATGTCTGACCCTGGCATAGAAGAAACAGCCAAAACCGATCAGTATCAATAATGTTGCCGCCGCTATCGCTGTAAGTACTCTATGTTTTCTCATAAATCCTGCCATTTTACCACCTGCATTTCCTTATATTTTCTGGGTCGATTCCCCCGGCCGCAGTTCCGCCTTAAATATCTGCTGGTTGTTTTTCACCGGATGCTCTTCGATCAGATCCAGTAACATTTTGATCGATGCACGTGCCATCTCCTCCTTTGGCTGACAGATCGTTGTCAGCGAAGGATGATAGTACATTGCCATCTCTATTCCATCAAACCCGACAACGGAATAATCCTCCGGCACACGTTTTCCGGCTTCTAAAAGTGCCTTACAGGCACCGATCGCCGTTGTATCAGACATTGTAAATAATGCCGTAAACTCCCTGCCTGATTCTAACAGTTCCTTCGTCACGGCATATCCGTTGGCGGGTGTAAACGCCTCAATATCATCCTTCATATATAATACGAGACCCGGATCTATTTCTATGCCATGTTTTTTCAACGCACGCACGTATCCCTGATACCGGCTCCGGCCGATACCACGGTCTGCATAAGTAGGCCGGATGATCGCGATCTTTTTGTGTCCGAGACTGCACAGATAATCAACGATCCGGTAACTTTCCTCCTCATCGTCGATGGACACATAGTTCACCTCCGGAGTCAGTAACGCCTTATCCGGTGCAAAAGTACAGAGCACATAAGGGATTCCCAGTGCCCGGAATTCCCTTGCCTCCCGGTCCACGCGTCCACCGAGAAAGATGATTCCCTTAAGACGCTTTTCCTTGGCCAGTTCCTGTGCGACCGCCAGTTCATCTTCGTCCTGCTGCACACGCTGCAGCATAAATGTATAGTCCTGGTAGCCCAATTCCTGCTCAAATGTCTGAAACATTGCCAGGAAAAACGGGTTATCGATTCCCTTGATCAATATCGCAATCGTATTCGATTCCGTCCGCTTCAGATTGCGTGCACTATTGTTGGGGATATAGTGGTTCTCTTCGATCACTTTCATGATCTTTTCTTTTGTCTCCGGATTGATATCCGGGTGGTTGTTGATCGCACGGGATACGGTGCTTACACCGACGCCGCAGATACGCGCAACATCTTTAATCGTAAATTCAGCCATTGTCTGCTCCACTGATCTATCTGTACACTGGTGACTGCCTCTTTTTATCGGCGCATTACCGCATGCAAATTTTCACACATCAAAATATATCACATCATAGAAAAAAGGGCAACCTTTCAAGCCGCCCTCAATTTCTTTTTCAAGCTTTTTTCAAGCTTTTCCCAGTCTTACTCTGCTTCCACAGTCTCCTATGTCTTGTTTTTCTTTTTTCTGGTCCGTCCGTACACAACGCTCATCTCATAGATCTCTTTGGCAAGCGCTCCTGTTGTCTTGCCCGCGCTCATACGCCATTTCCAGTTTTTGCCGAGAGTCGAGGGCTCGTTCATACGAGCCTCGTTTCCCAGACAAAGATAATCCTGCATCGGAATCACGCACCGGTCAGCTACCGAAGACATTGCCAGAGCGACCAGGGAGTGAACCAGACGCTTCCTGTCAGCTCCTTTTTCGTCCAGATAGGCTTCTACCAGCTGTCGATCTTCCTTGCTAATACTATCCAACCATCCATAGAGAGTCTCATTATCATGAGTACCGGTATATACAACACAATTTTTGTTATATACATAAGGAATATAATCATTTGCACCGGCATCGTCTCTCGAATCAAATGCAAACTCCAATACTTTCATATTCGGCCATCCTGTCTTTGCGACCAGTTCACGTACCGAATCTGTAATAAAACCGAGATCCTCAACAATGATGTTCAGCTTGCCGAGTTTCTGTTCAATCACTTCAAACAATTCATAACCCGGTCCATCCTCCCATGCTCCGTGCTCTGCGGTCGGTTCCCCTGCGGGGATCGCATAGTACGAGTCAAATCCCCGGAAATGATCGATCCGGATAATGTCATACAGCTTGTAACAGGTCTCCATGCGTCTGATCCACCATTCATATCCGGTCTGTTTATGTGCCGGCCAGTCATACAGAGGATTGCCCCACAGCTGACCGGTTGCTGAAAATCCATCCGGCGGGCAGCCGGCAACAGCGATTGGCTTACAGTCTTCATCAAACTGGAACAGTTGTGGATTGGCCCACGCATCGGAACTGTCAAATGCAACATAGATCGGCAGATCACCGACGATCTGAATATTTTTTGCATTTGCATAATCCTTTAACTGTTTCCACTGCTGACTGAACTTATACTGAAGATACCGGTAAAATTCGATATCTGTCTTCAGTTTCCCGCGGTATGCGTCCAGCGCTTCCGGCTTGCGGAGACGGATATCGTCTTCCCATTCACTCCAGCATGCCGCGTCGTGATCTGCCTTGATCGCCATATACAGCGCATAATCATCCAGCCAGAAACTGTTTTCTGCACAGAATCTCTCATAGTCTGCGTCTGTATTCAGATGTGAGCGTTCAAATGCTTTACGCAAAACTACATAACGCGCGACATACATCTTTCCGTAATCAATACTGGTATCGTCACTTCCGAAATCTGCCTCATCACATTCTGCCTCTGTCAGAACGCCTTCTTCGATCAATGCCTCAAGACTGATGAAATAGGGATTGCCGGCAAATGTCGAGAATGACTGGTACGGCGAATCGCCATAACTCGTCTGTCCCAGTGGGAGGATCTGCCACAGTTTCTGCCCTGCCGCCTCCAAAAAATCTACAAATGCATAAGCTTCCTTCGAAAAACAACCAATTCCATATTTTCCCGGAAGCGCACTCACCGGTAATAAGATGCCACTACTTCTTGTCATTGTCTCTATTCTCCTCTTAACCCTTTACGGCGCCTGCCACAACGCCTTCAATAATATATCTCTGGCAGAACATATAGAAGATGACGATCGGAATGATTGCCAATACAAGCATACCCATCATTGCTCCCATATCGATTGCTCCGTATCCACCCTTCAGATACTGAATTGCGATCGGAATCGTCTTATATTTTGTAATATCCAATACCAGATACGGTAACAGATAGTCGTTCCAGATCCACATTGTCTGCAGGATCGCCACGGAAATACATGTCGGCTTCAGCACCGGAAGAACGACCTGGAAAAAGATCTCCAACGGATTACATCCATCGATCATCGCTGCCTCTTCGATCTCGATCGGGATCGATTTGACGAAACCACAGAACATGAATACCGCAAGTCCGGCACCAAATCCGAGATATACGATGATGATACCCATCGGATTGCCCATGTGCATCATATCAGCCAGCTTGGAAAGTGTGAACATAACCATCTGGAATGGTACGATCATGGAAAATACACACAGATAATATAAGGAACCGGTCGCTTTGTTCTTCACACGTGTGATATACCATGCACACATGGATGTGAACAGGATAATGACTGCAACTGAAGCGATCGTGATCCATAGTGAACATCCAAACGCCTGGAAAAATCCAATTTTCTTAATACCATTTTCATAATTCTTCAGACCTACAAACGCTTTGTCTGTCGGAATTGAAAACGGCATTTTGCTGATATAAGTTTTCTTTTTAAATGAGTTGATCAGCACCACAAAAATAGGGAATAACCACAGTACACTCAGAATTGAGAAAAAGATGGTGCCAAACGTAACCTTATTTTTCTTATCCATTACTGCTGTACCTCCTTACTTCTTGTAGCACGTAACTGTATCAGTGCGATCACTGCAACTAAGATAAAGAAGATCACAGCTTTCGCCTGTCCGACACCTTCCCAACCGGTTCTGCCGTAGAAAGTATCGAAAATATTGAGTGCGAGCATCTGAGACTTGTCAGACGGTGCGCCACCCGTCAATGCCATGTTCTGATCGAACAGTTTGAATCCATTGGTAAGTGTCAGAAAACTGCAGATCGTGATGGAAGGCATCAGCATCGGGATCGTCACATTTCTTAAGATCTGCCATTTGCTGGCTCCATCGATCTTGGCTGCCTCGATCAGTTCTCCGGGAATATTCTGGATACCGGCGATATAGATGATCATCATGTATCCGATCTGCTGCCAATTCATCAGGATAACCAGTCCCCAGAAACCATAAGTGGCACTATATGTCAAAGTACGGTCAAAGTATAACAGGACACCGTTGATGATCAGCTGCCAGATATAACCTAATACGATACCACCGATCAGGTTCGGCATAAAGAATACGGTTCTGAATACATTTGTACCTTTCATTGCTTTCGTGAGTAACATTGCGATCGTAAATGCAAATAAATTGATGGTGATCACTGATACGATCGTGAATAATGCTGTATACCACAGCGAATGTACGAAGGTCGGATCCTGAAAGACCTTCAAATAATTGCTAAAACCTACCAGTTTTGCATCTGTAACTGTCGTAAATTTACAGAATGATAGATAGATTCCCATGATAAACGGGATGATAAAGCCGATCAGAAATGCCGCGAAGGTAGGAAGTACAAAAATCGGCCCATATTTTTTCATGGATTTTGTGTTCATAGTCTGGTTCACTCCCTTTAATTAACGGTCCACTACACATCCTCATATCATCTATGATATGTAGTAAAAATGGGCGGTTATAAAACCGCCCATTATTCATTTGTCTGTTATCACAGATTACTCTGCGTGAGTTGCTGCGTACTCTGTCGCCCAGCCGTTCACAAATGCATCCTCAACTGCTGACCAGTCTCCGGTGCCCTGTGCGTACTCTGTCAATGCTGCTCCTACATTATCCTTCCATGTCTCTGAAGGGATAGATGAGAAGTTCCAAGATACTGCTGTCTTGCCATCTGCAATGTAGCCATCAGCGATCGCTACTAACGGGTTAGCAGGCATATATCCGTCGTCAAAGCTCTTGAAAGGTGTTAAGAATCCCATGGTGTTTGCGATAGAGTCGCGTCCTGCATCTGAAGTGATGCACCAGTTCAGGAAGTCAAGTGTTGCCTGAATATCTGCCTCAGAAGCATTCTTGTTTACACACCAGTAGTTCTCAGATCCTGTACATAATTCCTGATTCTCTTCTCCGGGTGCTCCGATATAGATCGGCAGCATTCCGAGTTCATCATCAGTCAAGCCCTCAGCTGTGATATCACCGTAAGCCCATGTACCATTCTGGTAGAATACTGCATCGCCCATAGCGAACTCTGCTGCTGCGTCCTCGCCGGTCTTAGATGAGATCATGGTAGGCTCACAGGTAGAATCTGTGATGTACAGATCCCAGATCTGCTTGTAGTTGTCAAGGTAAGTTCCCTCGATCGCATCTGTAGATCCGATTCCTTTATCCTTGTACTCATAGTAGATCGGAAGGTTTGCTAAGTGTGTCTTGAATCTCCAGTCAGAAGATGAATCCATACCTGCTGATGTGAATGCTCCCATGATTCCGAGCTCATCTTTCTTTGCCTGAATATCGTCTGCAACTGCCTTTAACTTGTCAAAGCTATTGATCTCGTTTGCGGAAGAGATCACTGCTCCGTCTGTCTGACAATACTCATCTAATAATGTGGCATTGTAGATGATGCCGTAAGTCTCGATAACGTATGCGATTCCGTCTACTGCATCGCCATCCTTTAATACGAAGTCATCACTCTTAACCTGCTTGTAGATCTCGCTATCCTTTAAGTCATAGCAGTAATCCTTCCATGATGCAAGACCAACCGGTCCGTTTACCTGGAATAAGGTAGGAGCATCTGTCTTAGCCATCTCTGACTTTAAGGTCTGCTCATAAGTTCCTGATGCTGCTGTCTCTACAGTCACCGGTACACCGGTCTCTTCTGTGTACTGCTCTGCCAGCTCTACCCAGTCATCTGCCTGCTCAGGCTTGAAGTTCAGGTAGTATACCTTGCCATCACCACTTGCTGCGGTATCACCCTCTGCAGCATCTGTAGTCTCGTCTGCAGCGTCTGCAGCGTCATCTGTTGCTGCATTGTCTGTTGTTGCGTTGTTGTCGTCTGCTGTTGAGCCGCAACCTGCAAGTGTGGTTGCTACCATTGCCATGCACATCAGTGCGCACACAATTTTCTTTTTCATTTTTCGTCCTCCATTTTTGAGTCGTTCAATAGTTCCGGTAGCGTTATCGGTATTGTTTCCGGTAACGTTTCCGTTGAATTAATATTAGCATTCCGGTAACGTTTCCGCAATATGCCAAATAGCCAAGTTTTGTATCTTTTTTTTGTGCATTTCTCACAAACACAACTGTTCTCCGCTTCCATTTCTTAGTATATGCGCATTTTTGCACGGCATACAGCGGTTGCAACATTTCGGTGAGCGGCGTATACTTATGAATGGATTTAGAATATACCGTACGGGCTGATGGCGGCGGTTACAGAAGTATCCCGGTCAGACTGCTCCGGTTGTTACTGCTCATCATATACGGACGCAGCTCCCGCAAGCAGTCTGTTTTGCTTTATTGCACGGTACATTCCATCAGTTGCGACTTTTGTCTGGCGATGTGCGAGCGAATTGATAACGTATCTCATATCATAGTTGAAAGCTGCCGGCTATGTGTGCGAGGGAACCGAAGGACACCTACCGAACTGCCACTGGCAGTTCGCCACGGACGCATGGCAACATCGAGCCCAAGCTGAAGAGACAGCGAGACACAGCCGGGCAACGGAGCAACCTGACTGGGATACTGCTGTGAGCGCAACCAGACAGCCCATTTGAAAGTAATGTTATAATCACATAAATTATAATACACACAAAAAGGAGCCCTTATGAAACTGACTACACTTTGCTATATTGAAAACGACCGCGGTGAGTATCTCATGCTCCACCGCACAAAGAAGAAAAACGATCTGAATACCGGTAAATGGATCGGCGTCGGCGGCAAATTCGAAGCTGACGAAACACCAGAAGAATGCCTGCTGCGGGAAGTATACGAGGAAACCGGCCTGACGCTCACCGGCTACCGGTTCCGCGGCATCGTCACATTTTTGTCTGATCAGTGGGAAGGCGAATACATGCATCTGTTCACCGCAAACAAATACGAAGGCACCCTGTGCGACTGCAACGAAGGCGAGCTCGCATGGGTGCCAAAAAATGATATTCTGAAATTAAATCTATGGGAAGGTGATCATATTTTTCTACGCGAGTTGTTGGAAAATGATCGTTTCTTCTCACTCAGGTTAAGCTATACCGGAGATACGCTGACAGACTCCTCATTCATCCGCTATTGATGTGTGTCCCATACAAGGTCTCCCCGCACATCAGAGTATCATCCTCTACACAATATACAATACGCCGAGTGTCCCGGGGCCGCAGTGACTGCTGACGACTCCACCGGCGCGCGTCTCCAGTATTTCCGCAAAGATGCCCAGACTCTCCAGATACTTTCGTACCGGCTCCACAACTTCCGATCGGCAGCCGGAATGTGTGATAAACACCCGGTCGGGTCTGGCTCTGCGCAGATCTTCTTCCATATCTTTTGCATACGACAACACAACTGATCTGATATTTCCACGATACTTTTTCGTGCTGTGCATCGCCCCATCCTCTACCACGATCTTCGGATGCAGCTTTAACGCGCTGCCCAGCATCGCTGTCAGACCTCCGCAGCGTCCTCCACGATACAGATAAACTAATGTATCTACGACAAAGCTGGCACGCACACGCGGACGCAGCGCATGGATCTGTTCAGTGATCTGAGCTGCTGTCAGTCCCTGCTGCGCCAGAATGGCTGCTTCTATAACAAGCAGTCCGATCCCGGTTGACAGATTCTGGGAATCGATCACCGTGACCAGGTGTTCTGCCTCTAACTCTTCTGCCGCCATCCGGATGACATTGCCACAGGTAGACATCGATTCAGAAATACAGAAACAGACACACTCCCGCCCCTCCTCAACATAAGGACGCAGCAACTCGATCGTTGTATCCATGGACGGCGCAGAGGTCTTCGGTGTCGTCTCATGCTCGTCCGACCAGCGAAAGATCTCATCCGGTGTAATGCTCTTTCCATCCTCGTATTCTTTATCACCCAGCAGGATATGCAATGGCAAAATGCTGATTCCGTATCGTTCCACCAATTCCGGCGAGAGATCGCATGTGCTGTCTGATATGATCTTTACCATGATTATAGTCTCCTTTTTATTCAATAAGTTCTTCGAGCTGTGTGTAATCCCGCTCCGGATTTTTAACCTTTGCGATCTCCACGAGCTTTTTGGTCAGCAGACGATAGATCTCGCGATCCTCGCCATGTAAGACCTGCAGATGCTTATTCACAGTACATACATCTGCGCGTTCTGCGGGACCGGTCAGTGCCCCACAGGTATCATTTTCCATGATAGCATCCAGATTGCCCTGCATGAGCGGCCGCAGTGCCATGCGTGCATGTGCCCTGTCAAAGCCACACTCACACAGCAGTCCGATCGCCAGTTCTGTCAGACCGACCATCAGATTCGACGCTACCGATGCCGCCGCATGATACGTGGTCTTGGATTCAGCAGCAATACGTTGGATCGTCAATCCGGCAGCACATAAATGCTGCTCTAATTCATCAATACGCGTTCCACTGCCCTCCAGCGTAAACAAGGCATTACCCAATGCGCGATACGAGAGATAACGATCTGACACAGCATACAATGGATGCAGACTGGCTGCCGTAATCCCACGCGCCTGTGCGCCTTCAAATACAGTAGAAGCTGACGCTCCACTGCAATGCAGAACGATCTTATGATCCCGCTCATCAATATATTCACACAACTCCTGCCAGACAACACCGATCGCAGCATCCGGCGTCGTGACCGCAATCACCTCACAGACAGCCACCAGATCTGCAATACAGGTATACACCTCACTGCCTGTAAAAGCAGCCGCTGTCTGTGCAGACTCTGTGCCACGACTGTAATAACCCGCAAGTTCCCAGTTGCTTCCTGCCTCTTTTAAGTATTTTCCAAGTGAGCAGCCAACTCTGCCGGCTCCGATAAACCCTATCTTCATATAAACAGTTACCTCTATGATATTATACTACAGCTTGCCGTCTCCATGCAAAACATCCGCGATCTCATTGATCGTGATATACGCGTGTGGATCAATCTCGTGAACGATTCGTTTGAGCTTGCCGATCTGGAACCGATTGACGACAAAATAGATCATCGTCTGATCTGTGCCGGAATAATATCCCTTTGCCTGGATCATCGTGATCCCGTTTTCAAATGTAGCAGACAATTTCTCGCAGACCGCTTCTGCCTGCGTCGTGACAATAAATGCAGCCTTGGAACGGTCAAATCCCTCTACGATAAAATCGATCGTTTTAGAAGCAGCCGCGTAAGTAACGATCGAGTACAAAGGCAGGATCCAGCTGCCGATCACGATTCCGCAGATCACATACAGCAATACATTGTAGATCATAATAAAGCTGCCGAGACTGATACCGATCCGTTTGGAGAACATCACACCCAGGATATCGATACCGTCCATCGCACCACCAAAACGCACAGCGAGACCGCTGCCACAGCCGGATATGATGCCGCCAAAGATCGCACACAGGAACAGATCCGAGCCTGCCAGCGGCGATACAAAACTCACATCGACCGGCAATATATCGGTGATGATCCATGCAACGACCGCATAGACAGCTACCGTATAGATCGCACTGATCGTAAATGTCCAGCCTTCACGCTTCAGTCCCAGCAGAAAAATGGGTATATTTAAGACCAGCAACAGCAGTGACAGACTGATCCATGCAGGGGTGATCTGTGAGACCAGCATGGATGTTCCGGAGATTCCGCTGTCATACAGTTTTACAGGTGCAAGAAACATCACCACTCCTACGGCATTGATGATTCCTGCCAGTGTCAGAAAAATAAAATTGATCCAGTTTCTGTTTCTCATACATCGCATCCTTTCTTTATATTAATGATTTATGCTATCTTCTTCTGCTTCTTTTTATCACATTTTAACACAAACAGCGCCGGCAAATGTCGACGCTGTCATACATGGTAACAGAATATACACAAATGTATCTTCTGTTACCTCAATATTTTAATTCCTGGCGGGCTCATCCATACGCGCACGGATATATGTCTCTAAAATATCCGCAGTCGCATCGATCCCCTTTAGACTGCTGTTGATGCAGATGTCGTAGGTACGTGAATCTCCCCACTTATCCTCGCAGAAATTGTTGTGATAACGTTTACGGTACTCATCATGGCGTCTCATTTTCTCCAGTGCATCCTGTTCTGAGAGATGATACAGTTCCATGATACGTTTGCACTTCGTCTCTCTGTTTCCGAGAATGAAAATCGAAATCAATGCCGGATTTCCTTCAAAGATTCCCTCTGCGCAACGGCCAACCACAATAAAGGATTCTCCTTTTTCCGCCTTTTTCTTCAGATAATCAAACTGCATATACGCAACATTGATTTCTACCGAACTGTGATAACCTTTTGCACTTCTTGACAAAAACAGCTTGTGCGGTTTCTCATCATATTTGCGGAGTGTCTCCGGGTCTACACCCTTCTCTCGTGCGACTTCATCAAGAATATTGTGGTCGTACAGTTTCAATCCCAGACGCTTTGACAGCTCTTCTGCGATCGCATGTCCACCACTGCCATATTCTCTTCCGATGGAGATAATAGTCTGTGAATCGCTCATAGTATCATTCCTCCTTTTTTAGAAATATCTCACATAAATGCACACCATAGAGATCAATACGACCATAATCGTTGCGGGTGCACAATACTTACAATATTTGCCCCATCCGATCGGATAACCCTCTCTGGAAGCCACTGAAATACCGACAACGTTTGCAGATGCACCAATCGGTGTCGCGCTGCCTCCGATATCAGTACCCATAGACAATGTCCATGCCAGAATTGACAGATCAATACCCTGCAGCTGTGACAACGTCTGGATAACCGGCAGCATCGTAGCTGCAAACGGGATATTATCAACAAATGCGCTGGCGATAGCAGATATCCAGAGGATCACTGCGATCACAAGCTTTGCGTTCGAACCGCAGATATAGCTGATGCCATCTGCGATCAGTACGAGTACGCCGGTCTGCTCGAGTCCACCAACTACGACAAATAATCCGATAAAGAATAACAGTGTCTTATAGTCTACCTTTTTTAGCAGATCCGGAATATCAGAATGATGCACAATCAGCGTCAGTACAGCGACAAACACACCAATGAATGCCACTGTCAGTCCTGTATTTGCGTGTGTAATCAGTAATACAACTGCGACTGCAAAGATCGCGATACTTAAACCAAACAGCTTCTTATCTGTGATCGCTTCGCTCGGGTCGGGATAGTGCTCCGGTTTTGCTCCTGTAGATTTTGACAATTCCTTGTGGAAGCACAGATAAAAATAGATCACTGCGGCAATCAGGGAAATACCTGCAATCACACCGGTATTCGTCAAAAAGTCAATAAATGCATAATGCAAAGATGTTCCGATGATAATGTTCGGCGGATCTCCACACATCGTAGCCGATCCACCCAGATTCGCGCAGAATACCTCGGATAGGATCATCGGTATTGGATTACATTTCAGCAACTGGCACAACTCTACCGTAACGGCTGCCAGGAACAGAATAACCGTAATACTGTCGATAAACATGGACAAAAATGCTGCCATCAGCATAAATACAACAAAGATAGGCACCGGCTTATAATTAACCATCTTTGCCAGCTTCAGACAAAGCCAACGGAAGAATCCTGCCTTGCCCATACCTTCTACCATGATCATCATGCCTGCGATGAAGATGATCGTGGACCAGTTGATACCTGCGGTAGCCTCCCCGCCTTCAGCGGTGGCATGCCAGAAATCAGGTGTAAAAATACTGTGAAAATTCAATGTGTTCAAAATAGCCTGCGGACTGCGCATACAAATGCCAAATACAACAATCAGCATAATCGCTCCGCAGCCTAGTGTTACATACTGACGCTCAATTTTCTCTGTGACAATCAGCAAAAACATCACAAGGAAAATAATCAGCGCTAAAACTTTTGCAACCATAGATGTTCCTCTCTTTTCTTTATCTTTTTATATATTACATATGCGTAAAAAAGGGAAGCGCCATTTCACACCATCATGTGCCTGAATATAAGACACAATCCGCATCAATTCACGTGTCTGACAGGTACTGTCATGAAACAGACCTGCACACAGCATCGCAAACAGCGCTGCCAGACCTGCCAGCAACTGATGTAATAATGGCAATGGTGCATTTGCCCTATGTACAAAGATCGCTCTGCGATCATTAAAATGCGCATTCGCGGATGCATCGTCACTGGAGATCCACTGTCCGTCATCGAGCAGATCCGGCAACGTAGCTGCATGCGTCTTTATCTGTCTGAATACAGCCTCGGAGGACTCTGAATGAAATAAATAACTGATTCCGTTATCTGTCTGTGCATAGCATCCGCACACAACAGTAATGAACAGACATGCGAAAATGATCAGCCTGATCACAGCAATATGCCTTCTATTCATAACTCTATTCATAGAAATCCTCCTTTCTGTAAAAACTTGCCTTTTGATCGATTGTTACTATAATCGTTTTCATTTTGAAAGTCAAGGCATTATTGTTTTTTTTCAGTACAAAGCACCGGCCACAGATCAGCCGGTGCTACCATACGTTCTCTATTTTGTTAATTTCCAGATCTCGTCATTATACTGTGCGATCGTGCGGTCTGATGAGAAGAATCCGGCCTGGCTGATATTCTTTAACATCATCTTCGCCCATGCCTTGCGATCCTCATAAGCCTCGAAAATACGATCCTTGGTTGCCACATAATCCTCGTAATCGGGGAATGTCATAAACCAGTCCTTGTTCAGCAATTCATGATACAGACGCTCCAGATTTTCCTTTACTCCGATCCGCAGTAATTCATCGCTCACGATAAAGTCAACGCACTTTTTCAGATCCGCATCCTTGTCGTAATACTCCTTTGATACATAATCGCCGCGCTCATAACGTGCGATCACTGTCTCACTTGACTCACCGAAGATAAAGATATTATCATCTCCGACCAGTTCTGCGATCTCAACGTTGGCGCCGTCCATCGTTCCGATCGTCACTGCACCGTTCAGCATGAACTTCATATTACTCGTTCCGGAAGCCTCCTTGGAAGCAAGTGAGATCTGCTCATCGATATCACAGGCAGGAATCAGTTTTTCAGCTAATGTCACGTTGTAGTTTTCTACCATAACGACCTGCAGATACGGGCTGACCTGCGGATCATTCGCGATCAGCTCCTGCAGACACAGGATCAGGTGAATGATATCCTTTGCGATAATATAGGCGGGTGCCGCTTTGGCACCAAAGATCACTGTGATCGGGCGCTTCGGCAGCTTGCCGCTCTTGATCTCAAAATACTTATGGATCACATAGAGCGCATTTAACTGCTGTCTCTTGTACTCATGCAGACGCTTGATCTGGATATCAAAGATCGCATTCTCAGCCAGATCGATATTCTGGGTGCGCTTCATGTAATCTCTCAAGATCGCTTTTCTCGCCTCTTTCACAGATAAAAGTCTGTCTAATACCGCATCATCATTTAAGAACTGCCCCAGCTTGGTCAGTTCCATCGCGTCCTTCTTAAATCCGGGTCCGATCAGTTCCTCGATCAGCGCTGCCAGCTCCGGATTGCTGTATAATAACCAGCGACGGAATGTAATGCCGTTCGTCTTATTATTGAACTTCTCAGGATACAGCTCATAAAATTTGTGCAGCTCAGTATTTTTCAGGATCTCTGTATGCAGTGCAGCCACACCGTTGACACTGATGCCGTAATGGATATCGATATGTGCCATACATACACAGTCATCCTTGTTGATGATCGCTACATCCGGATCGTTACACTTCTTATTTACACGTGCATCCAGCTCGCGGATGATCGGCATAAGCTGTGGAACGACCTTTTTCATAAAGGATACCGGCCATTTTTCCAGTGCTTCCGCAAGGATCGTATGATTGGTATATGCACAGGTCTTTGATACGACTTCAATCGCCTCATCCATCGTCATTCCATGCTCCTGTAACAGACGGATCAGTTCAGGGATCACCATGGTCGGATGTGTGTCATTGATCTGGATCACCGCATAATCATACAGGTCATACAGATTAGATCCCTTTGCCAATGCCTCGTCTATGATCAGATGTGCTGCATTGCTGACCATGAAATACTGCTGGTACACACGAAGCAGACGTCCCACATCATCACTGTCATCCGGATACAGGAATAAGGTCAGGTTCTTTGCGATATCTTCTTTATTAAAACCGATATTGTCCGCTCCTACGATTGACTCATCCACAGTCTCCACATCGAACAGATGCAGCTTGGTCGTACGGTTCTCGTAACCGACCACATCGATATCGTACATGCGTGACTTCAACTGAAATCCGCCAAACTCAATATCATAAGTGACATCCGTCGGACGCAGCCAGCTGTTTTCCGTCATCCACGGATTCGGTGTCTCGCTCTGCAGATGATTCTTAAATACCTGTTTGAACAATCCGTAATGATAGTTTAATCCTACACCATCTCCGTTCAAACCCAGTGTGGCGATAGAATCGAGGAAACATGCAGCCAGACGACCCAGCCCGCCATTTCCAAGCGAAGGCTCTGCCTCGATCTCCTCAATCGCAGCCAGTGACTTTCCACATTTTTCCAGTTCTGACTTCACTTCATCATACAGACCAAGGTTGATCAGATTATTCGACAAAAGCTTTCCGATCAGAAATTCTGCGGAAATATAATACAGCTTCTTCTTGCCCTCGTTGCTCTCCTTTTCCTTCGCAGCTTCCTTCACATACTCAAGCAGTGCCACGTAGATCTCTTCGTTCGTGCACTGATCCATATAACGTCCAAATCTCTTTTTCACATATTCATTCACTGTCATGGTTTTGCTCCTTTTTGAGTGCTCTGTGTTTTACTGTATGTAGTATATCTGTTTTATATCAGAAAATGCTTGCAGTATTCTATGGAAACATAGTACAATCCTATCATATAATGATATTAGTCAATGGAAAGGTTCTGATTATGAATATACCGGAATACGAATCCTATCACGAAAAAAAGCATCACTTTGACGCGGAATTTCCGTACAATACCTATCTGTGCTCGATCCCGCTCGATTTTATGAACGTACCGCTCCACTGGCACGACGAGATAGAATTTATCTATATTAAGAAAGGTCAGGGCATCATCTGTGTAGATCTCGTCGAATACGCTGTATGCGCCGGAGATATCGTACTGATCCTGCCGGGACAGCTGCACGAGATCCGTGGGATCGAACACTCCGTCATGGAGTATGAAAATATCATTTTTCATCCGAGCCTGCTCGAATCGTCCGGTGCCGACACCAGCTATCTGCTATTCCTGCAGCCACTGTTTTCCATGCAGTTTGCGTGTCCCGCAGTCCTGACAAAGACCGACAGTGCATATGCCACCGTGCGCGGCTGCCTGGACAAAAATGATCATATCTGTTCGAGTTTTCCCGCCGGTTATCCGCTGGCGATCAAGGGCAATCTGTTTGTACTGTTTTTCGCCCTCTATACCAGCCACTGCGAGAATCAGCGTTCCGGTGCTGCGCGGAAAAATATCGAGAAACTGAAATCCGTCATTAAATATGTGGAATTGCATTATGCTGCTCCGATGAGCATCGCCCAGATGGCAGCTCTGGCCGGATTCTCAGAATCTCACTTTATGAAATACTTTAAACAGACGATGGGAACATCATTTACCGCATATCTCAATTCATACCGGCTGACGATCGCGGCGAGACTGTTGCTGCAGTCCGATGATACGATCCTCTCAATCGCCACAGACGTAGGATTTGATAATCTCTCTTATTTTAACCGCGCCTTTAAAAAACAATACGGGAAGACACCCAGCATGTACCGAAGCTGTATGTGATCTGATCAACGGTGTACTTGTCCCACCGGGAAACACACAACGGTTTTTATTGTTTGTAGGCACTATCTGAACAGATATTTTTATGTGTCAGTTTTACTATACAACCATAAGATTTTGTATAGCAACATTTTCCTGATAAAGTGCTATGATGACCTCAGATCAAAAAAAGAGCAGAACACAAGCTCAATCAAATGAATTATGGAGGGAATCAACAATGAAAAACTACAAGAAAATCTTATGTGGCGCACTCGCCGCAGCAATGGTACTGACAACCGCAGCTGTTCCTGCATTCGCAGCAGCAAAGCCTGCATTAAACAAGACGAAACTGACTATGAATGTCGGTGATACCTCTACGCTGTCTGTAAAGAATGCCGGCAAAGACAAGATCACATGGACCAGCAATAAGAAAGCTGTCGCAGCTGTTACAGCAAAAGGAAAAGTAACCGCTAAGAAAGCCGGAAAAGCAGTAGTCAGCGCTACTTTAAAGAAAGCTGGAAAGACATTAAAATGCAACGTTACCGTAAAGGCTGCCAAGGAAGATACAAAGGCACAGGATATCACCAAGATGCTCGCAGGCAAGACCTATAAGGGAACTGCAGAAGCAATGGGAACAACCATGGACGCTTTACTGTTAAGCTTTGATGCAGATGGCAATGTAAAGGGACAGATGTTAGATGTTGCGACCATGGGCATGAAGGATGTCGCAGGAACTTACACTGCTACTCTCGCAGGCAAGACCGTTACCATCACTGTCAAGGGTGCTGACGGAACAACAGACACCGAAGTACTGACAGTTGTAAAAGATGATTTCTCAGAGCTGAGCGCTACCAAGACTGTCATGGGTATGGATATCCCTGTCACAGTTTTAGAAGTAACTGAGTAATCTAAGCAAAATTAAAAATGTGCGCCTCCGGGCGCACAAAGAAAAAGAGCAGGACAAAAATCCTGCTCTTTTTTACTGCCGGCGGCGGGACTTGAACCCGCACGGGCGTACACCCAACAGATTTTGAGTCTGCATCGTCTGCCATTCCGACACGCCGGCAAATACTTTGTTGAGCGACGCGCTCAACAAAGCATATGTTAGCATATTTCTATTTCAAATGCAAGCGTTTATTGCAATTTCCCCTTGAACTCATCGAAGCAGTCAAAGGTCGCAAAATAGTCTGCGATCGTCTCCGCACGACGGATCAGCTTCGGTGTGCCATCCTCCTGCAACAGAATCTCTGAAGACCAGAGTCTGCCGTTATAATTATAACCCATGGCAAATCCATGTGCTCCGGTGTCATGGATCACTAACAGATCTCCCTTATCGATCTTCGGCAACATACGGTCGATCGCAAATTTATCGTTATTTTCACACAATGCACCGACCACATCATACATATGATCACACGGCTCATCTTCCTTGCCCATGACTGTAATATGATGATATGCACCGTACATCGCCGGACGCATCAGATTGGCTGCACAGGCATCCACTCCGATATACTCCTTATATGTGTGCTTCTCATGGATCGCCTTGGTAACCAGACAGCCATACGGTCCGAGCATAAAGCGGCCCATCTCTGTATAGATCGCCACATCACCGAGTCCTGCCGGTACGAGTATCTCATCAAATGCCTGATGCACACCCTCTCCGATCACCGCGATGTCATTCGGTGTCTGATCCGGCTTATATGCGATACCGACACCACCTGACAGGTTGATAAAGCTGATCTCGATACCGGTCTGCTCCTTGAGTTCTACGACCAGATTGAACAATGTGCGTGCCAGTGTCGGATAATAATCATTGGTTACGGTATTGCTGACAAGGAACGAGTGCAGTCCGAAACGCTTCGCACCTTTTTCTCTCAGAATCTGATAGCCTTCAAAGAGCTGTGCCTTGGTCATACCGTACTTGGCATCGCCCGGATTGTCCATGATACCGTTACTGATCTCATAGACTCCACCCGGATTATATCTCAGGCTGATCGTCTCCGGGATATGTCCCAGTGTCTCTTCGAGAAATGCAATATGTGTAAAATCATCCAGATTGATGATCGCACCAAGCTCGTCTGCCTTGACAAACTCTTCTGCCGGCGTATCATTTGCTGAAAACATGATGTCTTCACCGCGGATACCGCATGCATCGGACAATACCAGTTCTGCCAGAGAGGAACAGTCGCAGCCACATCCATACTCATGCAGGATCTTGACTAAAAACGGATTCGGAGTTGCCTTTACCGCAAAGTATTCTTTATAGCCTTTGTTCCATGAAAAAGCATCCTTGACAGCCTGTGCATTGGCACGGATTCCTTTCTCGTCATATAAATGAAAAGGTGTCGGATACTCTTTAACGATCGCATCCAGCTGCTCCTTTGTTACAAACAGTTCTTTTTTCATATGTCAGTCCTCTTTTCGTTTATTTTTGACGAATCATTCGATACAAATCCGCCCAACAGTTACGGAAAATTATACTCTATCACCTAAAAAAAAACAAGGGTCAGTTTGTGCTAACCCCTGTTCTATGCAAAATCCTAATAATCGAAAGCTCATTTGGAAAAATATGCATCGATTCCGTCTGCCATTCCCTGAACCATCGCCTTTTGTCCGCTTGCTGATGACAGATAACGGTCTTCCGTGCTGTTTGTCATAAATCCCAGTTCCAATAACGTCGTCGGGACGGTACTCCAGTTCGTGCCTGTCAGGTCATCCCGATAGGAGATTCCCCGGTTTCGCAGTCCTGTCGCCGAACAATAGGATGTGATCAGACATTCCGACAACTTCTTACTCCTGCTGTACAGCCTGCTGATGTAGCGATTATCAGCCGAGGGACACAACACCGTGGCTCCTCTCGCCGAAGAAGGGCCTCCGTCCGCATGGATCCGGACACAGATATCCGCTCCACTCTCATTGATCAGTTGCGCACGCTCTTTATTGGAGATGTTGACATCATTTTTCGTCCGCGTCATGACGACCTGATAACCTCGGTTCCACAATTTTGTTTTCAGCTTTTTTGCCACCTCGAGCGTCAGCTGATATTCTGCTTTTCCGGTCGCAGTACCACGAGTTCCGCCTGCCACCTTTGCTTTATAAGTGGTCGAACCCGGTCCGACCGGCTCTGTGCTGCTATTTCCGTGTGACTGATGACCGGGATCAATGCCTACGATCTGCTTCCCACTCACCTGTAACAGTACAGATATCTTCTGATCTCCGGCACTTGCATAAATACGCGTTCTTCCATAGCGTTTTGCACGCACAAGTCCATTCCTGTTCACAGACGCGATCTTCTTATTTCCCACAGACCAGCTGACAGCATCCGATGTGTTTACTTTAAAACGGTAAGATTTTCCTGCCGTCAGTTTTTTGACGGACCGCGTAAATGTCAGCTTCGTGGTCTGTATATTCTGTCTGTTCTGTGTCTGTGATGCAGACACAGGAAACGGCACTGCCGCCAGTATAAGTGCGACCAGCACACACATACACAGCTTTTTTATAATATTTTGTCTTGTCAGATATCTCTTTACCATATGATCCGCCTATACAACTACTACCTTTAATACATTCAGCAATAAGATCCATGCCAGTCCATAATAAGTCACAACAGCCACAAGATCATTGACCGTAGAGATCAAAGGACCGGATGCAACTGCCGGGTCTACCTTGATCTTGTTAAAGAACAAGGGGATAACCGTACCTGTCATGCTCGAGATCGTCATAGCCACCAATAGAGCCAGTCCGATACAACCGGAGATCGGGAATGCGGTCATCACAGGCTGTCCCTTGGCAAGCATGAGATAAGCCCCGATAAATATGAACGCGATACTGCCTAACAGCAATCCGTTCGCCATACCGACACGCACCTCTTTCCACACCAGATACAGCTTTTGCTTACCTTCCAGATTCTCATCCATCAATACGCGCAGCGTCACAGCCAATGACTGTGTACCCACATTACCGGACATACCGAGCGTCAGCGACTGAAACGTAACGATCAGCGTCAGTTCTGACATAACATGCTCGAACAGCCCCGTGATCGTCGACACACCAAGTCCCATGACAAATAATATGATCAGCCATGGCACACGTTTCTTCATCGACTGCAGCAGGGATTCATTCAGATCCTCCTCCGCAGTCAGGCCGGCGAACATGGCGTAATCTTCTCCCATCTCTTCATCGACCATCTCGATGATGTCATGGGCGGTCACGACACCGATGACTCGATTGTCATTATCCAGTACCGGGATCGTATCCTCGGAATAGTCCTTTAATTCTTCGATACAATCACTGATATCCTCTTTTGCATATACATAAGGAAAAGACGTCGCGATCAGATCTTCCAGCTCATCATGCTCTCTGGCAATGATCAGATCGTTCAGGCTGAGTGCTCCGTAAAATGTACCATCGCGGTTCACGACATACATCGTCGATATATTATCATGATCCGCTGCCTGCTCGACCAGAGACTTCATGGCTTCCTTGATAGAGAGATCACGGCTGATCAGGATATAGTTGGTAGACATGTAACTACCGATCTCATCCTCATCGTAAGATGCGATTCGCTCGACATCCTTTTTCGTCTCAATATCTAACAGTGCCTCTACCTGCAGACGCTCGTCCTCATCCAGCTCGTCTAAAATATCACTGATCTCGTCCGCATCCATCGATGCCATGATCTCAGCCAGCTTTTCGGGACTGATCTCCTGCATATAGCCTTTGATCTCATCCTCTTCCACATAAGAAAAGACTTCTGATATGCGCTCTGCACTCAGCAACATGAACAGACGCTTACGCGCGTCCTTATCCAGATGCTGCAACAGCGATGCGATATCGTTCTCATGATAATCATCCAGCAATTCACGCAATTCAGACGGCTTTGCGTCCGAATTTAATATATCTAACAGTTCCGCCTCATAATCCGGGCGCTCTGGTATAAATAATTCCTCTTCCACGTTCTTCTCCTTTCTTCTGAAATTAGTATCCGAAAAAAGGTCTCAAAAAAACCATTATTTTTCCATATCCGTACATTCTTTGGGCGGATGTCTGATAAAATCTGCCAGTTGTTCGATCGGTATCGGTCTCGAATACCGGTAACCCTGCAGATACTGCGCTCTCATGCCGATGCAGCGTTCCTGATCAGGTGCCGTCTCTATGCCCTCATACAGCAGCTGGTATCCGATCGTATGAAACATGCTCGACATGCCCTCAACCAGATATTTCGACCGCTCACTGTAGCCGGAAGAATCCACCAGTGATTTATCGAATTTGATCACATCGATCGGCAGATGTGTAATGTGCTCCAGGTTGGAATAGCCCGTGCCGAAATCATCCAGATAGATCTTGATGCCCAGATCCCGGAATTTCTGAAGTATATCCCGGATATCATCCAGATGATCCGCATCCACGCTCTCTGTGATCTCAAATGCGATCCGCGATCTGTCAAACTCATATCCGGACAAAATGCCCATGACATCATTATAAAATCCATACTTTGTGATCTCATACATAGAGAAATTCACAGAAATCCGTTCCGGCATGTCATTGGATGCCAGATAACGGCATACTTTATTTAATATGATCCTGGTCAGTGCATGGATATTTCCCTCCTGCTCTGCGATCGGTATAAAAATATCAGGATATATCATCCCCAGACCCGGCAGTTTCAGACGCATCAGCGACTCTGCCGATGTAAATGCATGCTTGTGGACATCATAGATCGGCTGTCCGTACACCAGCACTCTCTCATCCTCCAGATCTGTCCGGTCTGCGATATCAGCCAGTTGCTCCTTGATGATCAGATAGTGCTTAAAATCATTGATCTCATGCGCATCGACCTGCAGATAACTCTCGTCATGCCGTCTCAGCAGATATCTGCAGAACTCTATGTACTCACTCAGCTTCCGGCAGGCATCGTTTGACGGTATGACAAGGACATGATGCCCCAGCTGATACCGTTCATGCAGACCCTGAAACGCACGATCGACCTCATCTAAATGCCGGTCAGAATCATAGATCATAACAAACGTATTTTCATCATAGCGAAAGAGATAGTCTGTATAATCTGTTTTCTCCGCAAAATCCTTGAAGTCCTCGATCACCCTCTGATCTCCGGCGATCCGCGCGAAATTACTGATACTGACATAGACAAAATAAAAGCTGACATGATGCCTGTTCAGATCCTCGATCCTGCCCCTGAGAGCATCACGATCCAACGCACCATAAGTCGAATTATAACTGTTGCTGTGAAATAAAAATACGATCACCAGTATCGGCAGAAAATACGTCAGTGTTGTATAAGTGTCTGTCCCACGCAGATACTGTAATACGGTGATCACCAGACCAAGACCGAACACTACCGACACTGCCCGGTAGATCCGGTTAATGATGATTCTGTTTTCATGAATGATCGTCACTGCCAGAACCGGCATTGCCATCACATACCAGATCAGATACAGACTCGTAATACTGCCGTTATATATGACATCCCCATCGATATAGAAACCGATCTTTGTCTTGATCGAAGTCAGCTCCAGTATATAAAATACAAGGACTGCCACTCCCAACATGTAATAAGCCTTTTTATTATGATAACCAACCAGATCGAATACATAGATGATAAAAATGAGTAATTCTGTGATCAGACTGATCTGCTGTGCATTATGTACCAGATATACCAGAGAGTTGCTCACAGTACCGACTCTCGGCAGCAGATACTCATAAAAGAGCATACTAAGCAGGCATGCATATATCAGATTGCCAAGCGCCAGTTTGACATAAAACAATCTCCGGTTTCTCGGAATATACACCATATTTATCACAAACAGTACGAGCGCACTCAGTATCGCAACGCTCAGATCACAAGCATAGCTATAATTCATCATGTATTCCCCTATTAAGAAATCAGGCTGCTGCCCTTTGTACCACATTTCTTAATGCTGTATAGAAAATGACCAGCTCCGTCACTTCCGGAGCTGATCACTGTACGATCCTCTATTTGCAAGCCTTCGGAATCGTAAATTTCGTTGCGTTATTGAAGTTTGAATAAGTTGCCGTGCTGACAGCTTTTGAATAACTCATCTCCAGATCCTCTCCGTCCTCTGCTCCTGCAGCCTGAAGGAGTGCTGTCATATAGCTGTTAATAAAATCTGTCATCTCTGTAGTTACCTTCACCGGCAGATAAGTCTTCTTATCGATCCAGATCGTAGCATTTACCGACTTCAAAGCAGAAAAATCAATTGTCATACCATCATCCTGTCCGATTGCTGAAAAAGCGGCATCCATAATTGCACCGAGATCCTCACCTTTGATCCGGGCTGCGATCTGAACGGTATTGGTCTTGTTCAGTTTCACATTCTTTTTCTCGATCTTTACATCTGAATATCCATCCATATTTATTCCGGTGAGCTCATCCAACATCCCTGTCATGTCCATCTTCACATACTTTCCACCATCCGTAGAAGTATAGGACATCAGTTTACCCTTCTTGGTCTGCGTGACATATGTTGTTGTCTTCGACTTACTATCAAGCCCGGCACCTTTGATCTTCGTTGTCGTAACATACTTGATCTTCACCGGATCAGCAAATACGATCTGCTTTGCAACAGCTGTCGTATTCATTGTCTCTCCGGATACGGTTGCATCCTGTGCAGTAGTCGTGGTCGTCTCATAAGACTTTACCTTCGCCACTGCCTTCTCCATCTTATTCAGGTACTGCTTTGCGGTCAGTGTAGCTGCACTCGCGGGTGTCACATTTGCAAATGTGCAGATCACCATGGCCATCGCCATCAATCCTGCCAACAGACGTTTTTTCATACTCTTCATTATCCTCCTTTTTCTGACATCACATTTGTTATGCCTGTCATATTCCTCATTAACTATTCTATTCTGACTACGGAAAAATAGCAAGTCTTTTTACTCAGCATTCTCAGACAGATTCGTATGGCTCACCTTGTCAAATGCCTGGAGAAAATCTTCATATTCCATATAAAACTGGCCATACGTCTCATCCGATCCTGCTGATAAGAGCCATCCGGTCTTCGATTTTTTCTGTTGCTCATCATACTGTAAGGAGTGGGTGCTGTACGGATTGCGCAACAGCACATATTTTTTGCCATCCACTTCCTTGCCACCCAGAACCGAATATGCATGCCCGCTGTTTAATCCATCCTGGCTCTGCTGGTTGGAACCTGCATGGTAGATCATATGATTTCTTCCTGCATCGCAGATACCCCGAAACAGCTGATCCTTTTTGCCATCGATCTCAAGCGCTGCCCTGTTTGCTCCGACGTAATCTGTGACCGATTCAACACCGGTCAGCCGCGCTAAAAACGCACCGCCTTCACCATACCAGAGAGACTGATAACCTGTACGCCCCTCGCGTCCGACATACGCACACGCTTTCTCGATCATCTGCATCCACAATGTTCCCGCAGACATCGGATCCATATCATTGATCCGGGGGATCTCCTTTTTTACAGTGACATAGGTAGCAACACGCGTATTGGCCTCTCTTGCCTGTTCCATCTCATCTTCATCCAGAATAGCAAAGCCGCCCAGATCATCATCAACAGCAGTATCAACTGCTTCATTCTTTTTTTCCTCTCCATCCGGAGCCTGTCCATGGATCCGTTTCAATTCATCCTTGGTCAGATAGAGACGGACCGTAACCGTACCATCCCCATTATCCCTGATGCATTCCTTTAATTTATCCGGATTCAGTTCTACAAGTGAAGCCGTACTTGCCACCATATAACAATTGGACACCAACCGCTGTTTGAGGTCATTGATGACTGGCTCATGCGAAAAGAGCGGTGTATCTGTCTGATCGCTCCAATGTGACAATAACCGGATCATACTGTTTCTGGTGCTTCCTCTGCCCGATCCTCCTGTCTCTTTCAGCTCAACATCTGCATAATTCAGGATCTGATCTTCAGGTGTATCCTCCGGGATCACCAGATTTCCATTGGTCATATGGGCAAAATAAGTCTTCATTGCCGTAAGGATCTGTCTGGCCTCCTCACTCTGTTGTGTTGCAAGCGCTGCATCTACAGCTTTCATCGCTGTGACCAGACGCTTACGTTCCTCTGTATATCCGACCACATAACGTGTACCGTTCAGGTATTCATTCACCACAAATGCGAGATCCTTCATACCTGCGTCATACAACCCACGGTTAAATCTGCGCAACTGGTCTCTGGACTCCTGTTCCAGACGATCGGAATGCGAAGAGATCGCATCCTCCCTGGTCCACTGCAATGCGCCCGCATGCTGCGTGGCATCCGCTCTGCCTGCTTCCTTTCGCATGTCCCCGATCCGCTTTCGATCTTCATCCGTGATCGCATCGACTGCTCCGGGTCTTAAAAGTCCGGTACGGACGGTATGCTGCTGCGTCTGCTCATACCAGTCTGCCGCCTCTTCATCCGATAATGTGACAGCTTCCTGCGCATCATCCAGGATCGTGCCATCCAGACGCACCCTGTTCTGCTCACAATAGACACGCAGGCGATGGCGGAGTGCATTCATGAGCGGAGCCATTGCTTCGATCCGGTCTTTATATTCTTCAGATTCGCCAGCCGTGCGTTTGAGATAATCATACTCCTGCAAACGTGAGATATAAGCCGCCAGATTACTGCGTATCACCGAGCTGAAAAACATCTGCGGCGAAAACGGATATTGCTCCAGCTTTGCCAGTACAACTTCCACATGCGGATGCTTGATCTCTGCCTGCTGCTCATATGCTTCCTTTAATGTCTCCTGGACATCCAGCGTATACTCCGTTGCCCTTGCAGTCATCAGCCTCGCCCGGTCGATCCGCTCATTGCGCGCCTTTTTTGCCGCTGTATTGGATTTAAAGCTCTTCTTACCGAGTTTAGCCGTATCTTCCATGTTAACGATCTGTGAAAAATATATTTCTTTCGCACTGTTCATCGTATATGCAGGCTGCTGTGCCTGTTCCTGCTGCGCCTGTTGTACCTGTTGTTCCTGCTGCATGGCATTCAGCTGCTGCATCCGTTCCTCATGTTCCTGTGCCTGTCTCTGTCGGATCTGCTCCACCTCGTGCGGTATACCCATAAAAACCTCCCCGCTATTAAACGTTTACGTTGCTACACTGATTTCATCTCCCAATATTTATGACACTCATCATATCAAATATAACATATGCAGATCAAAACATAAATAACTTTCTTTGATAATGAATAGAGTTTTAACAAAAAAAAGGTACAAGCAAAAGCTTGTACCTGAAAAGCTGCCGACGGGAATCGGACCCGTGACCTCCGCACTACCAATGCGACGCTCTACCGCCTGAGCCACGGCAGCCTGTTGAAGCACTCAACGAATAATAATATACTATAACATCGAATGCTTGTCAACCAGAAAATTAAATATTTTTGGACATATTTTTATGCCTGTTCAGACGGCTTCAGATAGACCGCCATCCGGTTCGTATTTCCGAAATTGCGGAATGCAATATATGCATCACTTGCCTGCTCAGAAGCTTCCTCCTGTCCGCTCTGTGCGGCAGTCTCCTGTCGCCCATCGATCCGCATTGTCAGACGCTCCAGAAACAGCTGCAGGAACGCCTCATAATCATCCCTCGTGAACAGTTCCCGCAGAGCATCGGTTATCGTCGTATCGGATGAATCAACAGCGGTCGACACACTCGCCCATTCCTGCGGGATCTCCACTCCGCCGTCCTGCAGATAGCCCAGGATCCTGGTCACATAATTCTGCGTCTCTTCAAACGGAGGTATCCCACCATATTTGTCCACATTTCCGCTGCCCGCATTGTACGCAGCGAGTGCATAGGATACATTTCCGTCGTATTTATCCAGGAGTGAAGCGATATACTTCGCTCCACCCATGATATTTTGTTCCGGATCATATGCATCTGTGACACCCAGCCCCTTAGCCGTCGCAGGCATGAGCTGCATGATGCCCATTGCTCCGCTCTTACTCGTCGCGTTCGGATCGAAATTCGACTCTGCCTTGGCCATCGCCTTTAACAGGGATTCATCTACGCCATAAGTCTTCGATGCTTTCTGAAAGATCTGTTCTAACGGCTGTGTCTTGTCCATCTCCGAAGACAGTGTCGAAGCAAAATCAGCACCGGAAACGGCTGATGTTCCATCCGTATCGATTGTCGTTGTCGTTACGCCGTTTGCATCTGTCACAGATGTTATCTTCATAGAATTCCTCCTATACGTTGATCTCCGCAGTCATTCCGAGCAGATCCTTATTCGCATCCAGGATCGGCCGGATCACGTTCTTTAAGAACTGATCCACCTGATACTCCGCACGTCCGGTGTATTTTGCGGGATCCATATTTTCCTTTAACTCTTCAAGTGTCAGTCCGAATGACTCATCTGCCGCGATCAGTTCGAGCAGATCGTTATCCTTGCCCTCGACCTTGACATGTTTTCCTGCCTCCATAGAGAGCTGACGGATCTTCTCGTGCAGTTCCTGACGATCTCCGCCCTTTTTCACCGCATCCATCATGATATTCTCTGTAGCCATGAACGGCAGCTCACTCATCAGGCGCTTGGTAATCACTTTATCATATACGACCAGACCATCTACGACATTCAGACACAGATCCAGAATACCATCGATCGCTAAGAATCCTTCCGGAATGCTCAGACGCTTATTTGCAGAATCGTCCAGTGTACGCTCAAACCACTGTGTTGCGGATGTGATCGCCGGATTTAATGCATCGATCATCACGTAGCGCGACAGGGATGCGATACGCTCACTGCGCATCGGATTGCGCTTATAAGCCATCGCAGAAGATCCGATCTGGTTCTTCTCAAACGGCTCCTCGATCTCCTTTAAGTGCTGTAACAGGCGGATATCATTAGAGAACTTATGTGCGCTGGCTGCGATGCCTGCGAGCACATTTGCCACTCTCGTATCGACCTTTCTGGAATAAGTCTGTCCGGATACCGGGTAGCAGCTGCTGAATCCCATCTTCTCGGCGATCATCGGATCGATCTTGTCAATGATCTCATCATTGCCGTCAAACAGTTCCTTGAAGCTGGCCTGTGTTCCGGTCGTTCCCTTAGAGCCGAGCAGTTTCAGGCTACCGAGCACATAGTCAAGATCCTCGAGATCAAGCGAGAACTCCTGCATCCACAGCGTCGCACGCTTGCCGACAGTCGTCGGCTGCGCCGGCTGGAAATGTGTAAACGCCAGTGTCGGCAGTGCCTTATAGCGGTCAGCGAACTTTGCCAGTTCTGCCAATACATTGATCAGCTTTTTACGGACGAGCTTTAAAGCCTCTGCCATAATGATAATATCGGTATTATCTCCCACATAGCAGGATGTCGCGCCAAGATGGATGATACCCTTGGCCTTCGGGCACTGCTGTCCGTATGCGTATACATGACTCATGACATCATGACGGACCAGTTTTTCACGCTCTCTGGCCACATCATAATTGATGTCATCCTTATGCGCCTTCAGTTCGTCGATCTGCTCCTGTGTGATATCCAGTCCAAGTTCCTTCTCTGTCTCGGCCAGCGCGATCCACAATCTGCGCCAGGTACGGAACTTCATATCCTGTGAAAAAATGTACTGCATCTCCTTGCTGGCATAGCGCTCAGACAAGGGGCTTGTATATTTATCTGTACTCATTACGGTTCTCCTTCTCTATATTAATGCTTGTCTATATAATCTCCTCGTATATCACCGGTCGGCGGCTGCATCGGATATTTTCCGGTAAAACAGCCCTTACAGATCGATAATCCGTCGACCATCTGCTCTAACCGGTCAATCTCGAGATACCCAAGGCTGTCAGCCCCGATCACTTCCCGGATCTGCTCGATCGTCCGGTTGTAGGCGATCAGCTGTTCCCGGACCGGTATATCGGTTCCGAAATAACACGGCCATAAGAACGGCGGTGAACTGATACGGACATGTACCTCCGTGGCACCTGCCTCGCGCAGCATATTTACGATACGGTTGGACGTCGTACCGCGCACGATCGAATCATCGATCATGATCACGCGCTTGCCGGCGACAGCCTCTTTCATCGCATTTAATTTGATCGCTACACTGCTCTCCCTGCTGCTCTGTGCAGGCTTGATGAACGTTCGTCCGACATAGCTGTTTTTCACGAATGCCATGCCATATGGGATACCGCTCTCCATCGAATACCCCATCGCAGCCACATTGCCGGACTCAGGCACTCCTACGACCAGATCGGCATCGACCGGCGAATCCTGTGCCAGAAAACGCCCTGCCTTGATACGCGCTGCGTACACACTCTTGCCGTCTATATGGCTGTCCGGTCTGGCAAAATAGATATACTCAAAAATACATCTGGCATGCTCTTTACTCGGCAGACACATCGTTTTATCGGATGAGATACCGAAATCCGGTGAGATCGTCACGATCTCGCCCGGCTCCACATCACGCACATACTCTGCGCCGAGTGTCTCTAATGCGCAGGTCTCGCTGGCGAGCATGTAGGCATTGTCACGTTTGCCGATCACAAGCGGCTTGAATCCAAACGGATCTCTCGCTCCGATCAGCTTTCTCGGGCTCATGACAACCAGTGCATACGCTCCTTTGATCTTCTGCGCTGCCCTGCGCACCGCCTCCTCGACTGTCTTTGATTTCAGACGCTCTCTGGCGATATAGTACGCGATCACCTCTGAATCGATCGTCGTCTGGAAGATCGCTCCGGTATATTCGAGTTCCCTGCGAAGCTCATTTGCATTGATCAGGTTGCCATTGTGCGCCAGTCCGAGCGTTCCCTTTACATAGTTCAGTACGAGCGGCTGCGCATTCTCTCTCGTCGATGCTCCCGCCGTCGAATAACGCACATGTCCGACTCCGATATCACCCTTTAGCTTTTCAAGTGATTCGGGATCAAACACTTCGTTGACCAGTCCCATGTCCTTGTGGGTCAGCACCTTTCCTTTCGGTCCGTTCGTATCGCTGACCGCGATACCACAGCTCTCCTGTCCACGGTGCTGTAATGCAAATAATCCATAGTAGATCGACGGAGCCACATCTGCGCCGTCAAAATCATACATGCCGAAGACGCCGCATTCCTCATGCAGTTCATCGGCCGCCTGTTGTGTATATTCTGCCTGATTCTTCATGCCTGTTCTCCAATTATACGTGTGGCTTATCGTGTAAACTTTGTTCCGGTCAGCAGTTCATATGCTTCCTTGTATTTTTCAATTGTCTTATGAACGACTTCATCCGGAAGGAGGAAATCATTGTCCGGATTGCTCTTTAACCAGTCTCTGACAAACTGCTTATCAAAGGACGGCTGTGATTTTCCGGGCTCGTAGCCTTCTACAGGCCAGAAACGTGAGCTGTCCGGTGTAAGCATCTCGTCACCGAGGACTACGTTGCCGTTCTCATCCAGTCCAAACTCAAATTTGGTATCGGCGATGATGATACCGCGCTCTCTCGCATAGGCTGCACACTTCTTGTACAGACCCAGGGTTGCATCCTTGATCGCAGTGGCATATTCTTCACCTTTTCCGGGATAGAGTTTCTCCAAGATCTCTACACTCTGCTCAAAAGTGATATGCTCATCATGGTCTCCGAGATCAGCCTTTGTCGTCGGTGTGTAGATCGGCTCAGGCAGCTGGTCAGACTCTTTTAATCCCTCGGGCAGTCTGATACCGCATACG
>Ga0129312_1000170_pt1 | contig 66829 bp, 55 predicted proteins | sample O827metagenome_FD_94434 | JGI IMG/M metagenome (GOLD analysis project Ga0129312, IMG submission 94434) | Orangutan group fecal microbial communities from Wisconsin, USA - O827 metagenome | ecosystem: Host-associated > Mammals > Digestive system > Large intestine > Fecal | place: USA: Wisconsin... | reverse complement strand
TGCAAGGCGTCCGGAGAATGAAGGCAAGACCATTGTGGCACTTTTGCCGGATTCCGGTGACAGATATCTTTCCACACCTATGTTTACAGAAGAATAGGTTATGTGGTAAACTAAGGTTACTATATGATAAGGAATATGTAACGGAGGAATATTTCTTTATGAAAATTTCTACAAAGGGCAGATATGCAGTGCGCGTGATGCTGGATTTGGCGATGCATGATACCGGTGAATGTATTAAGGTAAAGGAGATTGCTGCAAGACAGGGCGTTTCTGAGAAGTATTTAGAGCAGATTATATCTGTGTTAAATAAGGCGGGGTATGTGAAAAGCGTCCGCGGTGCGCAGGGCGGCTATCGAATTGCCAAGGAACCGAAGTATTATACCGTTGGAATGATTTTGAGGCTGACAGAGGGCTCTCTTGCCCCTGTTGCATGTCTGGACGATAGCGCAGATGTATGTGAGCGCGTGGATACCTGCGAAACACTTCAGGTTTGGAAGGACTTATATGATGCGATTAACAAGGTGGTAGACGGAGTTACCTTGGAGGATTTGATAGAGCGCAGACAAAAGCGGGTGGAGAATCTGGATTACAGCATATAGGTAAATAATTTGCAAGGAAAAAGACAGCTTTGTATGATTTGAAAGCTGTCTTTTTCCTTGCAGAAAATAAAGCTACGGGGTTTGAAACTCACAAAAGCCGTTCTCAATTATTAATGTATCTATCCATTGTCTGCCCTCGGGAACAATGCGATATAATTCCACGGCACCCACAGCATTTCCTCCGCCGTAGAGGGGAACTGCAGCTTTGGTTCCATCGGGAGCCTCATAATCAATGGGAAGCAGTAGCTCCTTTTTGCTGCTCATGGATATTTTTACAAGAGCATTCTTATTCTGTGCTTTAATGTGCCAAATAAAGCGTTTGTTCGTTTCCTTTGCTTTCCACTTGGCGCGGGAAAAGCTTCCCGGTATGCCGAAGGTAAAATCCTCGCCGGTATAGGTCAGCTGCAATGCCAGACGGGGCTTTAGGGGGAAACACAAAAATTTTGGGCAACAGCCGTCTATGGCAAGAGCGGAGTATTTTAATTCTTTGCCGGTGCGTTCACTTTTAAGCTTACAGGAGGCTAATTGCAGCCAAGGGCGGTTGAAGCTTCGTCCCCAGTGCTTGTCTGCATAGCCGTAAGAGTCTTCGGGAGTAACCTCATAGGTGACACCGTCCAGAATGACGTTGCCGCTGTAGGCAGTGCGAATACCCTCTCCGTGCCAAAAGCTGTCTAAAGCGTTAAGGGCGCAGAAAAAGGGATTGGCAATGGCTCCGGTGTGACAGGCAATGGACTTATGTACCTCTAAATCCCATTCCATGTATCCTGCATCTGTCATAAAGGAGCGATGCCTTGCCTCCTGCTTTGTCACCTCCACAAGACCGGCAATGCGGTTTTCACTGCACAAGCATTCCTCCACCTGAATATAAAGGGGATTCTGAGCCACCTTCAGGGAAGTGACAGGATAAAAAGCATGGAGCTGTCTGCCCTCCAAAAGAGTGTCTGTTGGTAAAACGTCCGAAGCTGTATCCGACTCTGTATGTGTAATGCCGCAAGCTGCGTTTGCTTGGGCGGCGGTGACAGCAGTGGGAAATACTCCCGCCTTAATCATCACATAGGAGGGCTTCATGCCCCGCTTCTTGAAATAGGGATGCTGCCCTAGGATGGGCTGGCTGGCACCCAACGCCGGATTGATAATAAAATATTCTACAAAAAAAGTGCGTGTAACTCCTGTGCCTATAGCAGTTCCCGTAAAGGAATGCCAAAAGCGCATATACCCTCTTTTCGCAAGGGAACCACGGAGCATATAAGCATTTCTGTGTAAATCGGATTGATTCATTGGTTAATTCCTCACCTTATATGTGAGCGGCCTGAGACATATGACCATATCTCGTAGTAACTTCTTCTATTATAATACAATATCTTGTAAATGACAATGATGTCAGCACAATCTTAAGAAAAATTTATAAGGTATGCGGTATATGCTTACGATATTCTCGTGGGCTGATATGATACACCTTTTTAAATACATTGCTAAAGTAGAAGGCATCGGAAAAACCAAGACGCTCGCTAATCTGCCAGATTGTTAAATTTGTTTCGCAGAGTAATCTGGCTGCCTCCTGCATACGAAGTGCTGTGTGATATTCCAAAAGCGTGCGCCCCGTGTGTTCCTTAAAAAAGGTGGCAAGGTGCTTATAGCTTAAGTGCATGTAGTCTGACAGCTCGGCGGTATTTAGAGGCTCCCTCTGATGCTTTTCAAGATACTCTGTGATGAAACGGATTCTTGCATGGGCGGGGGTTACATGAGGAGGTGTAAGAATTTGCTCGGCACAGTACAGGAGGAATTCATACAGCTTGACATTTCCCTGAGCAAGCCTTAAAGGGGCATTACTGTGAAAAAGCTCTGTCAGCTCCTGCAGTTTCTTTTCCAGCAGTATACCATTGCCTTCGTGCAGCAGCTTTGGAAGGGGAAGACCATAGAGATAGTCCTTGGGAGTAAGCTGCAGGGAGGAGAGGGAATTTAGCTTTTGACCATAGTCATCCATGGGAAGCATCGGCAAATTTTCTTCTTGTGAAAGGTAAAAGTGAACAAAGTACCATGCTGTGTTGGGAGCGCAGCTTTTAGTGCCCCAGTGGTGGACGCCTGCTTTCAAAAAAATAAGGCTGCCGGGAGAAAGAAGATATTCTGTGCCATCTTCGATAATCTGCATCTGCCCCTTTACCAGATAGACCATGTCATGTACATTAAGAACACGGTCAGCGTGAATAAACGGCTTTGCAACCTGTAAAAAGGAGGCGGTCTGAAGCTGTGGAAGTGCTTGCATATTCAGAATGATTTGGTGTGGCATAAGGCAGTTTCCTCCAATGTCAGTGGATTACCATGAAATATCGGAATATATTACATGTTTAAATAAATAAATAACATTCCAATGGAATATATTCGGAGTATACTACATATTACAAGAATAGTAAACAGGAGGGCATAAAGATGCAGAAGAAGGATTTCAGCAGACCGTTAGACTTGCAGGACGTAAGAATAACAGATGAATTTTGGGGACGTGAGCAGGAGCTGGTGCGAAAAGAGGTCATTCCCTATCAGTGGGAGGCGTTAAACGACAGAGTGGAGGGCGCAGCCCCCAGCTTTTGTATGCGCAATTTTAAGGTGGCAGGCAGAATGATGAGGGAAAAGCGCGAGAGAAAGGATTTTGTACCACCAACTTATTCCTTTAGAGGCTTCAATGCGCTGCCTGATGAGACAAAGGGTATGGAGGATGACAAATTTTACGGCTCTGTTTTTCAGGACAGTGATTTCGCAAAATGGATTGAGGCGGTGGGATATTCGCTTGCGGTACACCCTGATGCCAGACTTGAAAAAACAGCAGATGAGGCCATTGACATAGTCTGTGCGGCACAGGCGGACAATGGTTATCTGGATACTTATTACATTATCAACGGTATGGACAGAATTTTTACGAACCTTAGAGACCACCATGAGCTTTATTGCTTTGGACATTTGGTAGAGGGCGCCATAGCATATTATCAGGCAACCGGTAAGGATAAGCTCCTTAAGGCGGCAATGCGGTATGGTGATTTTATTGCCTCCTACTTCGGCAGAGAGGAGGGTAAATGCAAGGGCTATCCCGGTCACGAAATAGCGGAGATGGCGCTGGCAAGGCTCTACGAGGTGACAGGAGAAGAAAAATATCTTGATTTAAGCAGATTTTTCCTGGATATGAGGGGAACAAAGCCTTATTATTTTGATTTAGAGGAGGAAGAGCGTGCCCTGCATGAGGGACAGGAGTACAGACCAAAGCAGGAGGGAGAGCGTTATGCGTATCATCAGGCGCATAAGCCTGTCAGGGAGCAGACCGAGGCGGTGGGACATGCAGTGAGAGGAGTTTATCTCTACAGCGGCATGGCAGATGTTGCCAGACTGACGCAGGACGAGACATTGTATCAGGCATGTGAACGTCTTTGGAATAATATTGTGGAGGAAAAGCTATATATTACAGGAGGCATTGGCGGTACACACATTGGTGAGGCATTTTCCTACCCATATGATTTGCCCAATGATACGGCATATTCCGAGACCTGTGCGGCCATCGGACTGGTATTTTTTGCCCGCAGAATGTTGGAGATAAGGGCAGATGGCAGATATGGTGATGTGATGGAGCAGGCGTTGTACAATACGGTATTGGCTGGCATGGCGCTGGACGGCAAGAGCTTTTTCTATGTAAATCCCTTGGAGGTAGTGCCGGAGGGGTGTAAGCGTGATGAGCGCAAGGCGCATGTAAAGCCGGTGAGACAGAAGTGGTTCGGCTGTGCCTGCTGTCCGCCTAATATTGCAAGAATGGTAAGCTCCCTTGGCGCCTATGCATATACTCAGAACGAAACCACCCTGTTTACTCATTTATATGTAGGCAGTCAGGTGAGTAAAAAAGTGGGCGAGGACATCTTAGATATGAAGGTCAGCAGCAATTTCCCGTGGGAGGGAAGAGTAGAGGCAGTGCTTCATATGGAAAAAGAAATTCCGTGTACACTGGCATTCCGTATTCCCGGGTGGTGCAGGGAGGCTTGTGCCGGCGTAGACGGCTTGGAGCAGCTTTGTGAGAAAGTAAAAATATGCGACGGGAAAATTGTATGCAGGACAGAGCCTGCTTCTCCTATGCGAAAGGTGGATGTGGTCATGGAGAATGGCTATCTGTATCTTTCTGCCACATGGCAGGACGGTGATGTTATCAGGCTTGATTTCCCCATGGAGGTTCATTGTGTGTCGGCAGATTACAGGGTGCGTGAAAATGCCGGAAGGGTGGCATTTACCAGAGGTCCTGTGTGCTATTGTATGGAGGAGGCAGACAATGGCGGCAACCTTCATCTGTGCAGGGTGGATTTGCAGCGAATGGGAGCAGATAAGGAAGGAATTTTAGTGGAAAAAAGCAATAGTCTGGGTCATGAAATGCGTGTCTTAAGGATTCCCGGTAAGCGCTTAGAGCCGGCTGTCTGCACAGGAGCCTTATACAGGGATTATAAGCCTGAGACGGAAAAGGAAGTCACCTTAACCCTTATTCCCTACTATGCGTGGAGCAATAGAGGAGAGGGCGAAATGAGTGTGTGGATAATGCATGAATAATATGATTTGCTACTTGATTTTTTTGTGGTTAGCAAGTATTATTAAAGTAGCGTGCAGAGGCACATAAAAGAAAAGGTATTACATATCAGAAGGAGGACTTATATGTTATATATTGGTGTCGATTTAGGTACATCAGCAGTAAAGCTGCTCTTAATGGACAGCGAGGGCAGGATTCAGAATATTGTCTCAAGAGAGTATCCCCTGTACTTCCCTCATCCGGGCTGGTCAGAGCAGAAGCCTGAGGATTGGTATGAGCAGACAATAGACGGTATCAAGGAGCTTATTAAGGACGCAGATAAGAGTCAGGTGGCAGGTATCAGCTTTGGCGGTCAGATGCATGGCTTGGTTATTCTTGATAAGGATGATAATGTTATCCGTCCTGCAATTCTGTGGAATGACGGAAGAACCTATGAGGAGTGCGATTATCTGAATAATGTAATCGGCAAGGATAAGCTTTCCGAGTACACGGCAAATATCTCCTTCACCGGCTTTACGGCACCCAAGATTCTCTGGGTAAAGAATAAGGAGCCTGAGAATTTTGCAAAGATTGAGAAGATTATGCTTCCCAAGGATTACATAGCTTATAAGCTTACCGGCGTACATTGTACCGATGTGTCCGATGCTTCAGGTATGCTTCTATTTGATGTTAAGAATCGTAAGTGGTCTCAGGAAATGTGTGATATCTGCGGTATTAAGATGAGCCAGCTTGCAACCTGCTATGAGAGCTACGAGGCAGTTGGCAAAGTGCTTCCCGCAGTTGCAGATGAGCTGGGTATTCCCCATAATGTTGTTGTGGCAGCAGGCGCAGGCGACAATGCGGCAGCAGCAGTGGGAACAGGTACTGTGGGTGACAATATGTGTAATATCTCTCTGGGTACCAGCGGAACAATATTTATTTCCTCCAAGAACTTTGGCGTGGATAAGTACAATGCACTGCATTCCTTTGCTCATGCAGACGGTAAGTATCATTTGATGGGCTGTATGCTGAGTGCTGCTTCCTGCAATAAGTGGTGGATGGACGAAATCATCGGTACCAAGGATTATGCTGCAGAGCAGAAGGCAATCGAGAAGCTTGGTGAGAACCATGTATACTTCCTGCCTTACCTGATGGGAGAGCGTTCCCCTCACAACAATCCTAATGCAAGAGCAACCTTTATTGGTATGACAATGGATACCACAAGAGCGGATATGACACAGGCTGTTTTAGAGGGTGTTGCATTTGCACTTCGTGATTCCTTGGAGGTTGCAAAGTCCTTGGGAATTAACTTGACCCGTACTAAGATTTGCGGCGGCGGTGCAAAGAGTCCTCTTTGGAAGAAGATGATTGCCAATATTCTTAATCTGAAGGTTGATGTGATTGAGAGCGAGGAGGGTCCTGCACTGGGCGGTGCTATGCTGGCAGCAGTTGCCTGTGGAGAATACAAGTCTGTAGAGGAGATTGCAGCAAAGGTTGTAAAGGTTGTGGATACGGTTGAGCCGGAGCCTGAACTGGTTGCCAAGTATGATGAGCGTTATGCACAGTTTAAGGAGATTTATCCTGCCTGCAAGCCTCTGTATGACATTATTACGAAGTAGTCACAATAATTTTAATGTGTGCGGTTCTAAGACGTGCATATCTTAAATATTTTATGAAAGGAACGGATTGTACTATGAAAATTTTATCTGTAAATGATGCTGCCTTCGGTAAGTATGGTCGTGTGATTACAAATGTTGATTTCACAAGTCTTGTAGAAGAGCTGAAGAAGACTCCCGTACCTGAGGGTGTGGCATATGAGCCCAGCGTTTCTGAGCTTGAGGCGCTTCCTGTAATGAAAACTATCTCTGATGTGGCTTATGGTGAGATGCCTATTCAGATTGGGTATTGCAACGGACATAATGCTATGCTGAATGCCCTTGAGTACCACAGAGATTCCGAGATTAATGTAGCAGCTACAGACGCTATTCTGATGCTGGGAAGCTTACAGGACGTAGAGGCTGATTTCACCTATGATACTGCAAAGGTTGAGGCATTTTTTGTTCCTGCCGGAACTGCTGTTGAGGTTTATGCAACCACTCTGCATTACGCTCCCTGCGGTGTTGACGGAAAGGGCTTTCAGGTAGCTATTGTTCTTCCCAGAGGAACCAACTATCCTCTTAAGACCAAGCACACTGCTGTCGCAGACGGCAAGGCTCCCAGTGAGGACGCTTTGATTACTGCTGTAAACAAGTGGTTAATCGGTCATGCAGAGGGTGGCCTTGATGAAGGCTCCTTTATTGGCTTGAAGGGCAAGAACCTGAATATTAATGAGTAATGCTGCCCTGTAATCAAAGCTGGCTGCAAGCCGCATTTAAGCGGCTTGTGTGCATAGATATTGCCGGAGGGGATTTCCCTCAAAGGCTACAACACATTTTATACATGAGTCTAAGGAGGATTTGAAAATGAACAATTTACCCCAGGTAAAAATTGGTATTGTTGCAGTAAGCCGTGACTGTTTCCCTGAGAGCTTATCTGTAAACAGAAGAAAGGCATTGGTTAAGGCTTATGCTGACAAGTACGGTATGGACAATATTTATGAGTGTCCTATCTGTATCGTAGAAAGTGAAATCCATATGGTTCAGGCTTTGGAGGATATCAAGAAGGCAGGCTGTAACGCACTTTGCGTATATCTTGGTAACTTCGGTCCTGAAATTTCCGAGACCCTTCTTGCAAAGCATTTTGATGGTCCTGCAATGTTTATCGCAGCAGCAGAGGAAAGCCAGAATGATTTGTCCGACGGACGTGGCGATGCATACTGCGGTATGTTGAATGCAAGCTACAACTTAAAGCTTCGCAACATTAAGGCATATATTCCTGAGTATCCTGTAGGTACCGCTGAGGAATGTGCAGATATGATTAATGAGTTTGTTCCCATTGCAAGAGCAATCGTTGGTCTTTCCGATTTGAAGATTATTTCCTTTGGTCCCAGACCTCTCAACTTCCTTGCTTGTAACGCTCCTATTAAGCAGCTTTACAATCTTGGCGTTGAAATCGAGGAGAACTCTGAGTTAGATTTGTTTGAAGCCTTCAACAAGCATGCAGGTGATGAGAGAATTCCTGCTAAGGTTAAGGAGATGGAGGCAGAGCTTGGTACAGGTAATAAGAAGCCTGAGGTCCTTGCAAAGCTTGCTCAGTATGAATTAACCTTACTTGACTGGGTTGAGGCACACAGAGGCTACAGAAAGTATGTTGCAATCGCCGGTAAGTGCTGGCCTGCATTCCAGACACAGTTTGGTTTCGTTCCCTGCTATGTAAACAGCCGTTTGACCGGTATGGGTATTCCTGTATCCTGTGAGGTAGATATCTACGGCTGCTTGAGCGAGTTCATCGGTACCTGCGTAAGCGAGGACGCTGTTACTCTGCTTGATATCAACAACTCTGTACCCGCAGATATGTACAAGGAAGCTATCGAGGGCAAGTTTGATTATACACATAAGGATACCTTCATGGGCTTCCACTGCGGTAATACCTGCTCTTCCAAGCTGGCATTCTGTGAGATGAAGAATCAGAAGATTATGGCTAGAAGCCTTCCTGTAGAGGTTACCAACGGTACTTTGGAGGGAGATATCGCTCCCGGTGAAATCACCTTCTATCGTCTGCAGTCTACTGCTGATTGCAAGCTTCGTGCTTACATTGCACAGGGTGAGGTTCTTCCTGTAGCTACCAAGTCCTTTGGTTCTATCGGTGTATTTGCAATTCCTGAGATGGGTCGTTTCTATCGCCATGTATTGATTGAGAAGAATTATCCTCATCATGGCGCTGTTGCCTTCGGTCACTTCGGAAAGGCTCTTTACGAGGTATTCAAGTACATTGGAGTTCCTGTAGAGGATTTGAACTACAACCAGCCTAAGAGTGTACCTTATCCTACCGAGAATCCTTGGGCATAAGGTGTAAAGAATAAGATATTTTAGAAGGGCGGAGCCATAGGCTCCGCCCTTTTTATGCCAAGAAAATCCATGTATTTACAAAATAAGACATTGCACTTTTAGCTCTGTGAGGTTATACTCTGTTCGATGTGGTGTATTTCAACAGAAGAAAGGTCGAATGAGTATGACAAAGGATATGACGAAAGGTTCTCCTATGAAGCTGATATTGGGCTTTGCGGTTCCTTTACTTTGCGGCTATCTGTTTCAGCAGTTTTATAATATTGTAGATACTGTTATTGTGGGCAGATTCTTAGGGGTGGATAATCTGGCGGCAGTGGGTGCCACCGGCTCCGTGAATTTTTTGATTATAGGCTTTTGCATGGGAGTCTGTAACGGCTTTTCCATTCCTATTTCTCATAAATTTGGAGCGGGAGATTATGAAGGTCTGCGTAGGTTTGTGGCAAATGCAGTATGGCTGTCCGTTATGTTTGCGGCAGTGATGACGGTGCTTACTACCTGTTTTTGCAGACAGATATTAGTTCTGATGCTTACACCGGAGGACATTATAGAGGGTGCCTACAGCTATATATGGATTATTTTTTTAGGCATACCGATTACTTTTTTGTATAACATGGTGTCGGCAATTATCAGAGCACTTGGAGACAGCAAAACGCCGGTTATTTTTCTGGTGATGTCATCAGTGGTTAATATTGGGTTGGATTTATTTTTTATTATCAATCTGGATATGGGAGTGGCAGGAGCTGCATGGGCTACGGTAATCGCACAGGCGGCAGCAGGTATCTGCTGTCTGCTGTTTATGATTAAAAAATATGAGATTCTTCATGTGAAACGGAGCGAATGGGCTGTGGACAGCGGAATGATGAAGGCCTTGTGTGCTATGGGAGTTCCTATGGGTTTACAGTATTCCATAACCGCTATTGGCTGCGTTATCCTACAGAGTGCAACTAATACGCTGGGTTCTTTGGCGGTGGCGGCGGTGACTGCGGGAAACAGAATCTCCGGTTTTTTGGCATGTCCTATTGATGCAATGGGTTCCACCATGGCAACTTACGGAGGACAGAATATAGGAGCAGGGAAGCTGGAGCGCATCGGTAAGGGCTTAAAATCCTGTGTGCTTTTAGGTGCAGGCTACGCGGTGATTGCGCTATTGATTAGTATTGTATTGGGAAAGCCCCTTGCCGGTTTGTTTGTGGGAGCTGATGAAGCGTCTATTATAGATGATGTGCAGTTGTTTTTGATTTTAAATACAGTGTTTTATTTCCCGCTGGCATTGGTGAATATAATCCGTTTCTTGATACAGGGAATAGGGTTTCCCAAATTTGCCATATTGGCAGGTGTTTTTGAAATGGTTGCGAGATCTCTGTCAGGTGTTATTTTGGTGCCATGGCTGGGGTTTACAGGCGCAAGCTTAGGCGGCCCCATTGCATGGATTTTTGCTGATGTATTCCTGATACCGGCATATTTCCATGTGAACAGCGTACTGAAGAAACGGTTAAATTATTCGTAAAATGCCTTTACGCGTATAGCCTGATTGTAATCGCCGAATTGTTCACCGAAAAGAGTGCAGCCTCCACAGTTGGCAGTATCGCGCGGAACCTCGATTCGGAAGGTAATCAGACTGTTGCAGTTAATGTGCAGGTTGTCAATGGTGACGTAGGACAGCTTCTGACTGCCGTCCATAAAGGTGCCATTTTTGTTGATAATCAGTGTTTTTAGCAAACCATACTGATTCAGGTTGGAGGGCCACCATATGGGTGACACATAGCCCTTGCGGTCTCCATAGTCACCGGGGCTGACCCATATGCCTAAGGGCTGGTTGTTTAGGAAAAAATGAATATCCGATGGATAGTTCTCGTTAAAGCCGGGGTATTCCGAGCAGATTTCAAAGGAAATCTGCAGCTCCTGCAGGGTCTGTCCGGGGAGAAGGTGGTTCGGCAGACCATATTCAACATAGCCGCTGCCAAACCAAAGAATTCCTGCATCAAAATGTTCGGGAAAGGTAAATGCCTTGACATCGTCTAAGGAGCCGATAATTTTGCTGGGAGTGGAAAGACCACAGGTGGGTGCAATACTACAGGAGGTAAAATAGCCTATTTTAATATCGTCCTGATAGTATTTTTCGGGTTTGACGGAATGAGTCAAGTCAATTATCAGCTTGTCATGGCAGGGGCTTACAAGCTTCATGGTGCCATGCTTGCCGGAGGCTGCCTGAATTTGTACCAGACCTGCCTCGGCCAGCTTTCCCACATGCATGGAAATAGCGCTGTTGGTAAGACTTAGTGACTGCGCCAAATCGTTCATGCTCATGTTGGGGGTATCATATATCCTTTTCAGGAGTTCTATTCTCATGGGGGCGCTTAATGCTTTAATAACCTTTTCGGCTTCGTCTAAAGAGGATAAGTGTAACATACGTTTCAACTCCTTTTCAATGGTTCGGGCATATATATAATTGGAAGGCGACACACTGGTATTATTGTAGCACAAACACTTGGTTTGTTAAAGCACATAATGAAATAAATAACATTTTAAGGAAATTGTACAGAATTTTCAAATATATTTGTACAAATTGATATATCTAATTTATTTGACATTTTTATGTTGGCGCAGTAGACTTATATCATAAAATAAACACATTTTACTTCATTACAAAGTTAAATAAAAGGAGAACGTAACTTATGGCAAAATTATATGTGAATCCAAAGGTAAAGAAGGGGCATATTAATCCTGAATTGCAGGGTCATTTTTCCGAGCATTTAGGACGCTGTATCTATGAGGGAATTTATGTGGGAGAGAATTCCGATATTCCGAATGTAAACGGTATGCGTAAGGATGTAGTGGAAGCACTTAAGGAGATTAGAGTGCCTGTACTTCGCTGGCCCGGAGGCTGCTTTGCAGATGAATATCATTGGAAGGACGGTATTGGTCCTAAGGAAAAGCGTAAGAAGATGATTAACACTCACTGGGGCGGTGTGGTGGAGGATAACAGCTTCGGTACTCATGAATTTATGGAGCTGTGCCGTCAGCTGGGCTGTAAGACCTACATTAACGGAAATGTGGGAAGCGGTACTGTTCAGGAAATGAGTGAGTGGGTAGAATATATGACCTTTAATGGCGTGTCCCCCATGGCTGATATGCGCAAGGAGAACGGACATGAGGAGCCTTGGACGGTTGATTATTTTGGAGTAGGTAATGAAAACTGGGGCTGTGGCGGTAATATGAGACCGGAATACTATGGTGATTTGTACCGCAGATACCAGACATATATTCGCAATTATGACCCTAAAAAGCCGATTAATAAGATTGCATGTGGTGCCAATGCAGGGGACTATCATTGGACGGACAAGGTGCTGGAAACTGTCTTTGACCATGGCTTTGGTTATATGAATGGTTTATCTCTGCATTACTATACCATTCCTTCAGGAGACTGGAGTAAAAAGGGTTCTGCAACGGAATTTGATGAGGAGGGCTGGTATTCCACCTTGAAGAGTACTCTGTTTATGGAGACTCTGATTAAACGTCACGGAGCGATTATGGATCAGTACGACCCTGAGAAGAAGATTGGTATGATAATTGATGAGTGGGGAATCTGGACTGATGTGGAGCCGGGAACCAATCCTGGATTTTTGTATCAGCAGAATACCATGAGAGACGCCTTGGTGGCAGGCATCAACCTGAATCTGTTCAACAAGAATTGTGACCGTGTGAAGATGGCAAATATTGCCCAAATGGTAAATGTACTTCAGGCAGTGATTCTGACCGAGGGCGAGAAGATGATTAAGACTCCCACCTGGCATGTATTTAATATGTATAAGGCTCATCAGGACGGAGAACTGGTTGAATCCTCCATTGAGACAAAGACCATAGGTACGGAAAAGTCACAGGTGCCTAATCTGACTGAGTCTGTTTCTGAGGCTTCTGACGGAAAGCTTCATATTACCTTAACGAATCTTTCTTTGGACGAGACTTCTGAGATAGAGAGTATTTTTGCGGAGACTGCCGTGAAGTCTGTGAAGGGAACTATTCTTACGGGAGAGATGACGGCGCATAATACCTTTGACATTCCTGACAAGGTACATACGGAGAGCTTTGACAAGGCTGTAATTTCCGGCAATAAGCTGACCTTTACCATTCCGCCCCGCAGTGTGATTCACCTTGAGGTTGAAGTGGAAGAATAATTGATAAAAGCCGCAGTGATTTTGGAGGTCACTGCGGTTTTTAGAAAATAAGGGAGGTAACATCTATGTTTCAGTGTAGGCAAACTTTAAACAATCTGATAGACAGGGAAGTAGCGGAGGGTCGTGTGGGCGGTGCAAGCGCTTTGATTCTTCATAAGGGCAAGGAGGTCTATTTTCACGCCTGTGGCGACGCTGATAGGGAAAAATCGGTTCCTATGCAGCGAGATACCATTATTCGTCTTTTCTCCATGTCCAAGCCCATAACGGCAGCAGCAACCATGATTTTGGCAGAACGGGGAGAAATTGATTTAAAAGACCCTATATCCAAATATCTGCCTGCATTTGCAGGGCAGACTGTGTGGCAGGACGGAGAACTTGTTCCTGCACAAAGAGAAAATACCCTGTGGGATTTGCTGAATATGACCTCAGGTATTACCTATCCTGATATGAGCCATGAAGTGGGAATGCAGATGGACAGGATTCTCAGGGAGCTGATAGCGCGCAGGGAGAGGGGAGAAAGGGTGGACACGCAGGAATATATGGAGCATATTGCCAAGGTGCCCTTGTGCTTCCAGCCGGGAAAGAAATGGCTGTATGGGCTGTCGGCAGATGTGTTGGGTGCCGTTATTGAGAGGGTATCTGATATGTCCTATGGAGAATTTCTGCGTCGGGAGCTGTTTGAGCCCCTTGAAATGCCGGATACGGGATTTTTTGTTCCTCAGGAAAAGAAGAAACGGTTTGCACAGATATACACAGATGGTGATAAGGGTCTTGTACCCTATGTGGGAAGCTTCCTTGGGGAATATTACGAGGAGGACGTTGCCTTTGAATCCGGCGGAGCAGGACTGGTTTCTACGCTTGATGATTACAGTCACTTCGCGGAGATGCTTTTACACAAGGGGCTATATCAGGGAAAACGTATTTTGGGTGAGAAAACTGTGGAATTTATGACTCAGAATCGGTTGAGCGATGCACAAAAGGTGGATTATACATGGGACGGTGTTCTTGGCTGTGGATACGGCTGCCTGATGCGTGTATTGACCGATCAGGGGGGAGCTATGCTAAATGCTTCAATAGGGGAGTTTGGCTGGGACGGCTGGACAGGAAACTACGTTACCATTGACCCTAAGGAGGATTTGATTTTTATCTATTTCATTCAGAAGGCAGGTGCAGGAATGACCCCCGTTGTCAGGAAGCTGCGTATGGCAATTTACGGAGGCTTGGAGGAGTTATAAAAGCTATATGAATATTTTAACAGTGGACAATATTACAAAAGCCTACGGAGAGCGCAGGCTTTTTGAAAATGCAAGCTTCTATCTGGAAGAGGGTGAGAAGGTGGGAATTTTGGGGATTAACGGCACCGGAAAATCTACCCTCTTAAAAATGATTGCCGGCTTGGAGGAGCCTGACGAGGGGATGATTATCCGGGCAAATGGTTATCTGGTGAAGTATCTTCCACAGAATCCCCAATTTTCGGAGGAGGAAACTGTATTAGAGGCAGTGCTTAGGGAAGATACCGGCTATGGTAAAAGGGAGACAGAGCAGTTAGATGAAGGTCTTGTGGCAGAGGCAAAAAATATGCTGACCAGACTTGGGGTGAAGGAGTTCTCACAGCCTTGCGGACAGCTTTCGGGCGGACAGAGGAAGCGTTTGGCTTTAGTATCGGTTTTGCTTTCGCCGGCAGAGATATTGGTGCTGGACGAACCAACCAACCACTTAGACAATGAGATGTCCGCCTGGCTGGAGGAGATGCTGAAAAAAAGAAAAGGCGCAGTGATTATGGTAACACATGACCGTTATTTTTTGGACAGCGTTTCCAAGCGGATTGTTGAACTGGATAAGGGGAGCCTTTATTCCTATGAGACAAATTATTCGGGTTATCTGGAGTTGAAAGCCCAAAGGGAGGAGATGGCGCAGGCAAGTGAGAGAAAGCGTGTCAGTATTCTTCGCAATGAGCTTGCATGGGTGCAGCGGGGAGCGAGAGCTCGTTCTACCAAGCAGAAGGCGAGGCTTGAGCGTTATGAGGAGTTAAAAAATGTACAGGCACCCTTGCAGGATGGGCAGATGGTACTTTCCTCCGTCAGCTCAAGACTGGGCAGAACCACGGTGGAGCTTCATAATGTAAGCAAGGCATATGGAGCCAAACAGCTTATTAACGATTTTACTTATCTTTTTTTAAAGAATGACAGGGTGGGCTTTATCGGCACCAATGGGAGCGGTAAATCCACTTTGATGAAAATAATTATGGGAGAAATTGCCCCCGACAGCGGGGAGGTTATCATCGGGCAGACGGTAAAAATCGGATACTATGCACAGGAGCTGAATGATACGCTGATGAATCCGGGGCAGAGAGTTATTGACTATATCAGAGACGTGGCGGAGTTTGTGGAGACGGACGAGGGTAAGCTCAGTGCCTCTGCAATGCTGGAGCGTTTCCTTTTTTCAGGTGAGGATCAGTACGGTTTGTTGGGAAAGCTTTCCGGCGGAGAGCGCAGGCGGTTGTACCTTTGCAAAGTGCTTATGGGTGCACCTAATGTGCTGATACTGGATGAACCAACTAATGATTTGGATATAGCAACCTTAAGGGTTTTGGAGGATTATCTTGACAGCTTTCAGGGAATTGTGGTGGTGGTATCCCATGACCGTTACTTTTTAGACAGGACGGTGAGGAGAATCTTTGCTATTGAGGAGAATGGCGTGCTTTGCCAGTACGAGGGCGGATATACGGATTATGTAAACCACATGGCGTGGCAGCAGGAACGGGCTGGAGGCTCAAATGAACAGACATCGGGCAGGCTGTCCGCAAGTGGGGATACTACAGGAGCAAAGAGCTGGAAGGAGGGACAGAAGAAAAGACTGAAATTTTCCTATCAGGAGCAAAAAGATTATGAAAGCATTGAAGGGGAAATTGCGGTCTTGGAGGAGCAGCTGGAACAGCTGGATAAGGCTTATGCTGCCTGCGGCAGTGATTTTGTAAGGTTAAATGAGCTGGCAATAGAAAAAGAAGGACTTGAGCAGCTCTTAGAGGAGAAGATGGAACGCTGGATGTATTTAGAGGACTTGGCGGCAAGAATCGCAGGAGGAGAGATGGTATAACGGACAGCTTATACCTCCTCCTCGTCCTGCTCTGCTGCAACCGCTGATACAACGGAGGACACTACCGCAATCACAACGGCAAGCAGTATAATTAATAAGCCGCCGGCTAACAAAATAAACATATTGCTGGACATATTTTAAGTTCCTTTCTGTGAATGGCTGCCTGATGCAAGCCATTATTTTTTATTTTGTATTTATTATACATCAGATAGTATTGACAAGCAATAAGAGAATATATCAATATTTTTTGATAATGTATCATTGAAAAGTAGAGCAAAAAAGCGGATACTGTAAGAAACATAATATTACAGTGAGACTGTAGTGCAGATCGTTTGGGAGGAAGAACAATGCAGGAATTGATGGGACAATCGGTAAAGCTGTATGAAGGTGAGCTGCTTCGGAGAGAAGAGAGCAACAGACAATATCTAATGAAGCTGAAAACAGAGCATTTGCTGCGCAATTATCAGCTTGAGGCGGGAAGGTATTCCGGCAGAGGAATGGACGGAGAGGCTATGGGAGGCTGGGAAGACCCAAGCTGTCAGCTGAGAGGTCATTTTTTGGGTCATTGGCTGTCTGCTGCCGCACTTCGCTATCAGGAAAACCAAGATAGAGAATTAAAGGCAAAGACGGAGACAATTTTAGATGAGCTGGCACGCTGTCAGGAGGATAACGGCGGTGAGTGGGTGTGTCCGATTCCGGAAAAGTATTTATATTGGATTGGAAAGGGCAAGGGAGTCTGGGCTCCTCAGTATAATGTTCATAAGCTTTTTATGGGGCTTGTGGACGTGTATCGTCTTATGGAGCTGGATAAGGCATTAGCTATAGCGGACAAGCTGGCAGATTGGTTTTATCGTTGGAGCGGCAGCTATACCGATGAAGAGTTTGACAACATTCTGGATATCGAAACGGGAGGTATGCTGGAGGTGTGGGCAGACCTTTTAGAGATAACAAAGGATGCAAAGTATCGCACATTATTGGAGCGTTATTACAGAGGCAGGCTGTTTGACCCTCTGTTAGAGGGTAGGGATGTACTTACTAATATGCATGCAAATACTACGATTCCGGAGGTGCTAGGCTGTGCAAGAGCTTATGAGGTCACGGGAGAGGAAAGATGGTTGAAAATTGTCTTTGCTTATTGGAAATGTGCCGTGACAGACAGGGGCTGCTTTGCTACGGGAGGTCAGACACAGGGAGAAATCTGGACACCTATGAAAAAGCTGAAGGCAAGGCTGGGAGATAAGAATCAGGAGCATTGTACAGTGTACAACATGATTCGTCTGGCAGAATTCCTGTTCCGCCAGACGAAGGAGCCGGAATATATGCATTACATTGAGTATAATGTACAAAATGGCATTATGGCACAAACCTACTGGCAGGGTATGCCTTATAACAACAGCCCGGGAAGAGGACTTTTAACCTATTTCCTGCCTATGAAGGCTGGCAGTAAAAAGGACTGGGCTGGGGAAATGGACAGCTTTTTCTGCTGCCACGGAACTATGGTACAGGCAAATGCCGCATGGAATCATCGCCTTTATTATCAGGAAGGAAGCGAGCTTTATGTCACCCAGTATGCGAATTCAGAGGTCAGCTTTGAGATGGGCGGCAAGATGTTTACTTTGTCTCAGAGGCAGGACTATATGAATGGCAGTATGATGAATTCCTCGGAGAATAATGCAAAGCAGACCATAAATGAGACAACAAGTGCCTTTGCCAATAAACCGGATTTCAAAAAATATATTTTTACCGTGCATGGAGAAGGCAGTGCAGAGTTTAGCATTCTTTTACGCATTCCCGACTGGATTCAGAGGGAGGCGAAGATTTATGTAAATGATGAACTGGTGCAGGAGACGAAGGATACGGACAAATTTGTCACCTTAAGCAGGGTGTGGAGTGACAAGGACAGGATAGTAGTGACCTTCCCCATTGGACTTTCATTTATCACACTTCCTGATGATGAAACGATGGGAGCCTTCCGTTATGGTGCCGATGTACTTGCAGGCATTACGGAGCAGGAGAGAATTCTGTATCTTGAGGGAGAGCGCCCTGAGGAGGAGCTTACCGCTGATACAGAGAGGCAGTGGGGCGATTTCCGCACCTTCTATCGCACGGAGAATCAAGACCCGGGCATTAATTTCAAGAAATTAAATGAAATCGGGTATGAGCCTTATCAGATTTATTTTAAGGTAAAAAAATAGTGGTTTCAACGGAGGGGGATGTTCATTGGTAAAAAATGGCATCTCCCTCTTGACATTATTCTAAATTCGGTGTAAAGTACAATCACTTAGTAATTCTCAGTTATAGCTAAGTATCTTTTATTCGGGCTGTTTCAGCCAAGGTTACCAATTTGTTTTTATTAGGTTTTCTTTTTGTGCTTTTCTTTGAACAGGCGCCGTACAAGAAGTGCATAGAGAAAGCCGGAGCAAGGGGAGGAATGATGACTGCTAAAAATATAGTGACAGAACAAGGTGCCGGGTTGCGTGAAGATTCCTTGGAGAAAAGGCTGCAGGAGCTGGTTAATGATTATATTACGCAGAAGCAGCCGGTGCTTATGCAAATGAAGAAGGGAATCCTTGGCAGGGAAGAATTTCTTGCTGAGGTGAGGCAGCATGTGAGGCATTACTATAGCCTGCCGAAGGATAGGGAGGAGGAGCTGGTAAAAAGCTTCGAACAATATATTTTTGGATATTCCCGATTGTCGCCCTTGATTGATGACAGACAAATTTCGGATATCCGTGTCCTTGGCTTTGACAATATTCGTATCAAAAAGGAGGGGCAGCGCATGGACGCTGGGGTGGCGTTTTCCTCAGAGAAGGAATATCGCCAGTTTATTGAGTATGTTGCCACCAAGAATCAGGTAAATATTTCTAATCTGAATGCCATTCAAAGATTTACGGACACGGAAAGTCATGAGGATTTTATTCTGCGCTTTACGCTGTCTATGCCGTTAGTCAATACCTATCATGAACCATATCTGTGCATTCGCAAGGTTCCCAAATTGTTTCCACAAATGAAAGAGTTAATTGAGCAGGATATGCTTGACAGAGAGACGGCAGAGCTATTGATACAGCGGTTCAGACAAGGCTCTACGCTAATCTGCGGAGGAAATTCTTCGGGAAAGACTACGCTCTTAAATGCATTGAAGGAAACACTTCCTGATAATATGGCGGTTTTGGTAACGCAGCAGGCGGATGAGCTGACTACCAGATTCCATCCTGATATGATGTTTTTGCATTCTCTGACCGGTATGGCAGAAAGCAGGGTAAGCTATGACCTTAAGGATATCAGCATAGCGGGGCTTACAATGGATGTGGATTTTTTTATTATTGGGGAGGTCAAGGGTGGGGAAGCACTTTATCTGTTGAACGCGGCATATACGGGGCAGCTCTGCGCTGCCACCATTCATGCACCCTCTGCGGACAGAGCACCGGATAAGCTGGTGGACTATGCAATGTATGAGAGCCGTTATTCCAAGGAGGAACTGCTGAAAATGCTGGATTGCTTTAAAACCTTAATTTTTATGGAGCATTACAAGGTAAAGCAAATCTATTCCTGTGAGGGTTGGAGTGAGGCATCTAAGAATTTAAAATATGAAAGGATATTGTAGGAAATATGACAAGAATGATTGTTTTTGTTTGGCTGTTTGTGGGATTTTTATTGCTTTTCTATCGGCTGGGCAGGATAAAGCTGTGGGAAGGTCTGCTAAAGCGGACAATAAGCGGAATGGAGGAAGCGACAAGGCAACGGCTGTTGTCAAGCAGGAGTCGCTTGCAGCAGCTGCAAAAGGAAAATTCCTTTTGGCTTTGGTTGGAAAGGGAGCTTAATTATAGCGGCTTGAAAAACAGATTTCCTTGTGTGACGGTGGAGAACTGGCTGCTTTTCCATATAGTCACTTCGGCGGCGCTGTTTTTGATATTTGGGGTGTTGGTTCTTGGTATGCCGAAGGCAGCATTGTTAGTGCTTTCCCTGTGGGTGACAGAATGGCTTATTCTGCTTGTCTGTAAGGCAAAAATGCTGCGGTCAGTAAATGAAAATCTATTGAAGTTTCTGGATTTTTTGGGAAATTATAGTCTGACCGCGGGAGAGGTGACAGGAGTGTTTGGGCAGGTCAGCAGATATGTGGAGGAGCCGCTTAGGAGTGCCTTGGACGACTGCTGTTACGAGGCACAGACCACGGGAGATGTAGGAATGGCACTTTTATCCATGGCAGAAAAAATAGAGCATCCCATATTTAAGGAGCTGGTGAGAAATATTGAGATTAGTACACGGTACTGTGCTGATTTTTCTATTTTGGTAAATGCCAGTCGCAGGTCGGTACGGGAATATCTGCGTATGAGAGAGGAGCGTAGGGGGATGCTTCGGGAGGCAATTATCAATATGCTTTTGCTCTGTGGTATGTCCGTGCTTGTGCTTTTGGCGGTGGATAAGCTCATAGAGGTGCCTGTCCGGCAAATTCTATGGGGAACAATTCCCGGTAAAGTGGCATTGGCGGTTGTTGTCGTTATCTTTATTCTATTTGGCAGACAGATTTACAGGCTGCAAGGATAGGGGATTAGTATGCAGGAGGATAAAATTTTAATGTGGCTACAGCTGCTTCCCGTTGTGACGGCAGTATTGTTATTCTTGCTCTTTGTAATGCTTGTAAAGGGGTATTGTCCTCAACGGGCTATAATAAGGAGCTGCGGGGAATTTTGCGGACGATTAAAAAATCGGGGAAGAGAGCTTTCGTGGTATCAGCGAAAGCAGAGCAGACTGTATAAGGAGGGAGCGGCATTTCACTTTGGGGCATGGATAAACCCTGTCTGGTATTTATCGATGAAGCTGGTGTCAGCGCTCTGTGGATTTTTAATAGGCTTTGGCTTTTCACCTGTATGTGGACTTTTGGGTTTTTTCTTTTTATATTCATTGCCTGAGAGACTTCTGTACTATTTGAACTCTAAGGATAACGAGAGAATGCTGCCGGAGCTTCGATTGGTATATCATGCCATGGAAATACAGATTCGAGCGGGAGTGTACGTGACAGATGCCTTGGCAGAGTGCTATAGCTGCGTGCAGGAAAGAAGACTGAGACAGGCATTTTTAGAGCTGGCAGGCGATATTGTGGTGAAGGCAGATATTTATGACAGTTTGGAACGCTTTCAGGGAAGATTTGACAATCGGTATATTGATGCCCTCTGCATTACGATTTTGCAGGCGCTGGAATCGGGGCAGGCGGTGGAGCTATTGAATGATTTATCTGAGCAAATCAAGGATATGGAGCTTACGGTGCTGGAAAGAAAAAAAGGAGCCTTGGATAGGAGCATTACCTTTTATCAGCTGGGAATTTTGGCGGCAGTGCTGGGGGTGGTTCTGTATACCTGCATTACACAGATGTTTACGGCGGCAATCCTTTTATAGGTGCATACACCGTCAACAAGGTAAGGGAGTATAAAGATAGGAAAAGATGAGAAAGGAAGTATAGCTAAAAATGAGGAAGATAGTTGAAGTAAAGAATATAGTGGTTACGAGGCTGCAAAGGATTCTGCAGCTCGGAATGAAGAAGGAGGAGGGAATTGATGGGATTTTAGTGACGGTGGGGCTTTGTATTATTGCCTTATTGCTTTGTGTGGTTATGAAGGACAGCCTGCAAAAATTTATTGAGAGCATTGTGGCTGCGCTTACAAGGGAAGCAAACAAAATATTGACAGGAGTTCAACCATGAAAAAACAGCAGGGAAATATAGGTGATATTTTATCTGCGGCTCTCTGTATTTTGGCGATGAGTGTGGTTTTGATTTCCTTTTTGAATTGTGTTGGCTTGGTTCAGCAGAAGCTGGCTGTTGGGCAGCTGGCACGGAAATATATTCTTAAAATGGAAACAGTAGGATGTCTGACGTCCGTGGAGAAAGTGAATTTGAGCAGAGAGCTTGTAGAAATGGGCGTTACGGAAATTGATTTGAGTGGAACAACCTTAAATATGACAGGCTATGGAGAAGCTATCACCCTGCATATTCATGGAAAGCTGAGGGGAGAGTATGCTTTTGAGGAAAAAAGAGTATCAACCGCAAAACATTAGGCACAGAAGAAGCTGCATGCTTCTGCGCAGGCAGGAGGGGCAGATACAGTGGGCGACGGGTTTATTTTTCCTATTGTTTTTGGGAATCCTATTGTGCTCGCAGCTACAGCTTTTACAGTACGGAGCTGTAAGTCTGTATTTGGAGGATGCACTGGCAGCCTCTAATCTTGCATCAGCAGTGATAGATTTGGAGGAGTACGGAAGCTCGCATCAGATATTGATTAAGGAACCCAGACAGGCTTATGAGAAATTTTGTCAGGCTGTGAAGGGCAATTTAAATCTGAATGAGGAGTGGGAGGGCACAAATAAGTATATGATTTCAGGTACCGTAAAAATTGCTAATTTTACAGTCTATAATGTATACAAGGAAAAGGTGACAATTCTTTCGGTGATGTCGGACGGAGAAATCAGTATGCATCAGGGAGCTTTGGGAAGTGTGAGAGCACCAAACGGTGTTGTTATAGAAGCAACATCTGTTTATAGCGAAATCAGCTTCCCGGTAAAAGGTCTTTTTAATATTGAGGCAGAGGCGAATAAAGGAAAGCTGGTAGATATTGTGGCAGGTGTGGCGTAGAGAAGAAAGGACAAATCCATGAATAAAAGGAAACATTCAGCTATTGTCGTAAATGCAAATGGCGGTGTAAAAAACGAAGTAAAAACAGAGAAAATATCTGCTGCCAGACTATGGGCGGGCAGCATTGTTGCGGCATTGGTAGCAGCAGTTGCGGTATTTGCCGTGATGCTGCAATTAGAAAAAAACATTTTGACACAGTATGAAAAGGGGGTGATATACGTTGCTGCGGCAGAGATTCCAAAGGGTCAGCTAATTACACAGGATAATTGGCAGGAATTTCTGAAAATGAGGGAGCTTGATAAAGGCTGTATTCCACAGACTGCAATCATAAGCAAGGAACAGATAGAGAACATGCTGGCTGTATATGATATTGAAGCAGGGGTGCTTTTAACACAAGGAATGTTTGTCACGGAGAATACTATCACAAAGGATATGAAGGAGCCGGTAATAGCAGGTTTTAAGGCAGAGGATATATATCAGGTGGTCGGTGGTACGTTGCGTACCGGTGACAGGATACATATTTACAGTGTCAATGATACTGGTGATGTAATTTCTGTATGGCAGGAGGTGTTTGTACAGCAGGTATTTGACAGTGTGGGAAATGCCATCCCAAGCGGGGATACAAGCACCGCAGCTCAGAGGATTAATATATATTTGGAAAAGAATAATGTGGAAGAATTTTATACACAGCTGGAGAGCGGAGCCATTCGTGTAGTAAAAATGTGGTAGCAGCCATGGCATTCATAGACTGTCGGAGTATTCGTTTTGTAACAATTTTTAACACTTTTGCCAACAGTTTATTTCATGTCGGGCGTCTTCCCTATGGGAATGAATGTACTAAATATTTGATTGTTTGGGCTTTACATGATATTTTATTATATATAATAGTTTAAAGCCCATGCAGTTGGTTTTATGAACCTTGAAAACTGCATAGGAGACTTTGCAAGAAGGGGAGTTCAAATGATAAAAAGTGAAAATGCAAGATGTGCAAAATTATTTGCGGCAGAATTTGCCGCGGTTATGCTGTGCCTGAGTCTTTCCGGTTGTGGGAGGGCAGTGGGCGAAAAAGCAGTAATGGAAAACACACTGACCGATGCAACGGAAGAGGTGGCGATGACAGACGAAGCCATATGGGTAGCGGAGGTGTCTGTTGAAGCTACGGAGGAAAGCTTGTCTGAGGAAGGAACAAAAGCTTCTGACAATGCGGGGACGGAAAGTGAAGAACAGTCTGTGCAACTTGAAGAGCCTGTTGCAGAGCTTGAATCAACACCCACCCCCAAGCCTGCAAAACCACCGGAACCTTCTGCCACCCCCAAGCCCGAAAAGACTCCGGAGCCGGCAAAGACCCCGGAACCAACTCCGGAGCCCACGCCTGCGCCTACCCCGGAACCAACGTCGGAGCCGGTGCATGTCCACAGCTTTACCACCCAGACCGTATCGGAGGCTACCTGTAAGGAACCCAAGAAGGTAAAGGACGTATGCAGCTGCGGTTATTCTGAAAATGAGAGAAGCGAGGGCGCGGCGCTGGGGCATGATTTAGATGGCTACTACATAAACAGGGATTCCACATGCTTCAGTCCGGGAACCGCAGGACAGAAATGTACCCGGTGCGGACTGTATGTCTACAACATTACCATTCCGGAAAAGGAGCATGACCTGTATGAGACGGTTGTTTTTGAAGGCAACTGCCGGGATGCCCGCAGGATAGAGATAAAGTGCCATAACTGTTCCTACATGGACGAAAGGGAGGATTCGGAGTATCATGCCAACGACCATGTATGGGTTACAGAAACATATCAAGAGTGGAGTGATGAAGCTTTTGCCATGGTTGATGTTTCAAGAGTATGCTGCAAGGTGTGTAATAAAGTAAAACCGCAGGAATAAGTAAAATACATATGTAAAAAAGGTTTCCGTGAACTGTCTGCGGGAGCCTTTTTTAATGGAGAGAAAGCAGGTGAAGATACGGCAATGAAAAAAACGGTTTTAAGAATTCTATGGGGAGTCGCCCTGTTACTGGGGGTGGCTGCCCGCACCCCCCTGCCCGTACAGGCGGAGAGGGGACTGTTTGACAGCCCCTGCGTAAAACCGTGGGCATATGAGGGGGAGACCTACTGGACCATCGATGAGGCGCTGCCCTATACGGATAAGTACTATAACTATACGCGGAGCGGAACCGCCCCCGAATACTGGTATGAGGGCGGAATGGTCATAAGCACCGGCATACCGTCCTGCCTCAGGGAGCTGAACCGGGGGGAGCATTATTATTCCTATGACCGCACCGGGGAGGTCCCCATAGGGTACTGGAGTGTGGAGCATTCCCACGGCAGGTGCATTCACACAGAGACAACTACCGATGTCTGGAAGGGTCTTGAGGTGGGTGAGGGCATCTGTTCCAATGCCTACTATTCAGGATGGTTTGCCTACTGTGCGGACTGCGGAAAGCAGGTAACCCCGGCACTGGTATATGCCTCACAAGAGGCAGTCTCCTCCGTAAGGTACATGAACGTGGACTGCATCTATTACTACCGGTGCCCCACCTGTAACCATCTGGAGAATCAGGGCTTTAAAACACCCCATGTCTGTCAGGGCATCTCATGGAACATGTATCAAGTGGTATATGAAAAAAATGCAGCCGGAGTTAACGGTGAAATGGCGCCCAGCCTGCATATGTATGACAACCACGGGGAGTACCGAGGAGAAGACGTCACCCCCGTAAGCACCCTTGCGCTGAACACCTACAGCAGGACGGGCTATACCTTTGCGGGCTGGAACACCAAGCCTGACGGAAACGGCACCGCCTACGCCGACGGAGCGGAAATCCTGAACCTGAGCGAATACGATTACAAAGAGGACCTGAAGAGGGGAACCGTCACCCTGTATGCCCAGTGGAAACGGACAGAAAGCACCCTGAACATTGACCCCGCAGGGGGAACCTATAAGGGAAGGAGCGAGGTTACCTCCGTCACGCAGGGCTACGGCACCGTCTATGTGGCAGACCCGGCGGGAATCGCCGCAGGCGGCAAAAATACCGTGTCCTTTGACACAGGGGGAGGCCCCGCCATATCCCCCGTCACCGCAGCCCGCACCTTTGAGGGCTGGCAGTTAAGCAATCCCTTTTACGGAAAAATGAAGGGAAACACATATGCCTTTCTGGGGGCGGACGGCATAACCGACACCCTTACGGCTGTCTACGGGGTGCAGCCCATTGTGCTGCCCACCCCCACGAAGGCGGGCAGCTCCTTCGGGGGCTGGTTTGAGGACCCGGACTGCACAAAGCCCGTGGGAACCGGAGGAGACGAGTACAGCCCCAAGGGGAACGTGACCCTGTATGCCAAGTGGGTGGAGCTGGTGCTGTGGTCCTATGACAACTATACCGCAAATGACGGGAAGGGCGCCGTCAACCTGAAATGGAGCCAGCCCGACACCACGGCAAAAACCTATAAGCTGTACCGGGCAGAGGAAAACGGGGCTTTTTCCCTGCTTTACGGGGCAAAGGAAGCCACTGAAAAAAACGCTACGGAAAAAAGCTTCTCCTACAGGGGGGCGGCGGAGACCTATACCATACCCTACACCGGCTTTTATACCCTGACCGCTTCCGGTGCACAGGGCGGAGCCTACGGAAGCCATGCGGGAGGCAGGGGAGGCAGCGTCACCGCCAGATTTTACCTGACCGCAGGGGAGAAGCTTACTGTCACCGTGGGCGGACAGGGAGGCTATAACGGGGGCGGTGCCGCCACAAAATACGGAAACGGCGGCGGAGCCACCGTGATAACGTCAGGCCTGAAGGGCACCCTGCTCATTGCCGGCGGAGGAGGCGGCGCCTCTCCCTCAGGAAATGGCGGTGCGGGCGGCTCTTCCACAAGCCTGCGGGCGGATAAAAACGGAAGCGGTGCAGCAGGACAGGCAGGGGGCGGTGCCGGATATGTGGGCGGCAATGCAGGAGAGCAGATTACCCATACCCATGTAACAAGCTGCTACCACGTGCATTCGGGAAGCGCCGCTTCGGGAGGCGGCTGTTACGGCACCAAGAAGACGGAAAATACGGAGTGCGGCGGGGATATGGAGTTCTGGTATGAATGCAGCTATGATGCAGCCTATGTGAACGGCGTGCATCTGGATACCTGCCCAAGATGCGGCGGACGGGGGCCCTGCATACACAAAGATGTAATTTATAAATGTGACAGGTGCGGACATACCGGGGGAAGCGGAAAATGCGGGGAGCTTATCAGAACCACCGTTTATGAATTGTCCTGCTCTTATGCCGCCTATGCTTCAGGACAGCAGGTACAGGGAAATACCGTGTGCGGAAAGACAACAGCCACGGTGGAATCGGAAAAGCCCGCTTACGGCGGAAGCAGTTATGTAAATGCGGTCCATGCCCTTTCTGCTGCACCGAAGGCAGGCATGCAGGCGGGAAACGGAAAAGCCTCCGTCACTGCCGGCGCAGTGGGCTACATGAACACCCTTACCCTAAACGGCGTTTCCGCACCCGACCTTGCGGCACCGGATGCCGTTGACCCGGACAGCGTGGTGCTCAAGCCTCTGGGGGCGGGCAGCGTAAGCGTCTCCTTTGAAGAGCCTGCGGACAACGGAACCACCTACCGGTGGAAGGCAGAATCCTACAGGGAGGGAGAGGAAACACTGTTAAGCACCTCCAACATAACCGCAAACACACTGAAAACGGGAGTGGCGGGCTATTATTATATTTTTGATGCCACGCCCGTGCGTACGGTGACGGCGGCCAATGCACAGAATAAGGGGAACCTCCTAAAAACTCCCTCCCTTACCTGCAACATGGACCGTGAGCTTCTGTATCTGCACGTGGCGGCAGTGGACGTGGCGGGCAACGTGGGTCCTGCCACCCATATCAGGATAGAAAAGGGATGGCTGGACTGGGCTGTACGGACGGATAAGATACAGATATCCGATATCATAGGTTCAAAGGACTGCGGCACGGTATACGAAAAGCCGGATGCTCCGGGAACCTATTACGTCCGTGCGGACGGAAGAGGCGCCTTTAAGCTTTCCTTTTCCTCTTACCTTGACGGAGAAGCGAGGGATAACTATCAGATTGATTATCAGACCTTTGCGGCAGCGCCTGACAGTCCCGGACGGACGCAGGAGTACACAACGAGACTGCCGTACTGCGTTCCCGTTACAAGCGTGGGGGAACTGCCCGTGTCATCATTTGTAAGAAAGAGTGCGGGAGCTTCCATCCTTCTTGACGCAGCCAATACCGGGGCATCAAGAAGTAATGCCTCCTGTAACAACAGCTTCTTTCAGTGCTTTACCATACCTGCTTCGTACAATGGAAGAACCATAGTGGTGACGCCTGTAGCAGGGGCAACGGGCTTGACTGAGGTGACATACTCCTCATGGGAGAAGGACAAACAGAATGCCATTACCCTTATTGCAGACGGAGAGGCGCCCATTGTTTCGGGAACGGAGGCGTTAGAGAGTATGACATTGATTAACCAAAACAATCAAACGGTATATTTGGATTTGAGTGCAGAGGATGACTTAAGCGGCGTAAAGGATTTCCAAGTAACTGTTTTAAACGGGGATAATTATATTAATAAGATATATGAGCCTAACGCAGATGGTCATATTTACATTGATTTGACAGCGGAGCTACCTGTTTTCAGTGGCTCTTTTACAGTAAAAATCAGAGCTGTGGATCAGGTGGGGAATGCTTGCGAAATGAGCTATGAAATGACGGAGTTTTCTTTAGCTGCCCACATTACCAGAATTCTGGAGCCCCATGAGCCTTCGTTTAAATGCGGTGAAAGCGGAATATTGCATATTACCACATGGGGGTATGCCGATTATGTGGAGGTGGAATTCCCGGGGGAGATGCTGGCATTAAGTCCCAACTTAAATAAAACCTATTTTTATAAGCAGGACGCTGTGTATAAGCAGGAGGAAGAACTGCGGTTTATGATTCCCTTGCACACTCCTGCCAACCGGCAATACATCATAACTGTCCGCGCATATAAGGGGGATAAAAAGCTGGAAGAGCATCCTGCTCTCAGTACGCTCTCTGTTGAAGGCAGTGTTGCAGATGAATTGCGCACCCGTTTGCGATAGGAGGGCAGATGATATTTTACTGTAGTCTGATGATTTATGTTGTTTTGCGACTGGAGCTTTTTATTGCCATAAAGCTTGATGAGGAATGGAGGAATGTATGGCCGATAGCTGCAGGACGGGGAAAGCGTATGAGAAGAAGCTTGAGCTTGGCTGCATTAAGTGCATTAAATGGCGTTTGTGTCAGTATTATATCACCATCAGGAGATAACCTTAGTCTGTTTCTGCTCAGTGTCATTGGGGGAAGCTTTTTAATGGCAGCAGTCACGGATTACGTTACCTGTAATGTATATCGGTTTGTGTGGTGGGTTGCGTGGGCAGCAGGCTTAGCACTGCTGTTTTTCAGGGCAACGGAGGGGCAGGATAAGCTATATGTAGAAGAGTTGATTATATTTTGTCTATTGCAGGAGCTTTTTTTCAGTAAGTTATATGGAAGAGCCGATTGCCATGGCTTTTGCGCAGGTGCTTTGACAAGCTGTGCTATTGGGGGCGGAATGTCCGATTTTTTACTTTGTTTGACTGTGGCTTTTGGACTTCTATCCGTAATACAGGGGATTAAGGGAAATATTAACAGGAGAGGAAACCTGAAAAAACCGGTTGCCTTTCTGCCCTATATTGCAGTTTCTACTTGGGTGGTGTTGCTGATGTAAAACTTTGCAAGTAAACAGTTGATTTTCCTGATAAAAAATGCTATATTATATCAAGTTTCAATAACAAGACAAATTTTCACAGGAGGTTAGTGTGAAAAAGTACTTTGATATGTTCATTTTTCACATGGCTATTTATGATGGAGCGTCATAAGTAGCTTGATGGCAGAAGAAAAATCGTCTCTGCGAATTTCTCCTTGCCCCCTCGCTAACGCTCCGGAATGGAGGATTATATGAAAAAGATAATGGCAATGTTAATGACTGCTGTATTATGTATGTCAGCTCTTGCAGGCTGTGGCAAGGAAGCAGGGCAGACCTCTCAGAATAAGGAGGTTCTGATTGTTGGTACAAACGCAGAGTTCCCTCCCTTTGAGTACATGGGAGATGACGGACAGCCTGACGGCTTCGATATCGCTCTGATTAAGGCGATTGGCGAGAAGATGGGCAGGGAAGTACAGGTTGAGAACATGGAATTTGGTTCTCTGATTGCAGCTATCGGAACCAAGATTGACTTGGCAATCGCAGGTATGACCGTTGATGCTGAAAGAGCAAAATCCGTTGATTTTTCCGACAATTATTATGAGGCGGTTCAGTATGTAATTGTGCCTGCAGATTCTGCCATTGCAGCCATTGCGGATTTGGAGAACAAGACCATTGGTGTTCAGCTTGGCACTACCGGAATGTTTACCGCAGAGGATATTACAGGTGCTACCGTGCAGACCTATAACAAAGCTGTAGATGCAGTGAATGATTTGATTAACGGCAGAGTAGATGCTGTCATCATTGACAAGAATCCCGCAGAGGTATTTGTGAGCAAGTTCCCTGATGATGTAAAGGCAATTGACGGTGCACAGTTTGAGTTTGAGACGGAATATTATGCCATTGCATGCCCTAAGGGCAGCGAGCTTACAGCTGAGGTCAACAAGGCGCTTGCAGAGCTTAAGGAGGATGGGACCTTTGATGCTTTGGTAGCTGAGTACATCGGTGCTGAGTAAGGAATAAGATTTTCTTAATTTTGGAGGATAATGGCTTGTGCCATTATCCTCTTTTTGGTATGATGTATGAGATAATGCTTTTGATTTAATATATAGAAAGTTGAGGAACGCATAAATGGACTGGTTAGATTCCGTTTTAGACAAGGCATATGCGGCGTTTATTGCAGAGAACCGTTGGCAGCTCTATGTGAAGGGCTTTGGAATTACCATGGAGGTGGCAGTTTTTGCTGCACTTATCGGTATAGTGCTGGGTACGATTGTGGCATTTATGAAGCTTTCCACCAAGAGGAATGGTAAGCCTACGATATTTGCCCATATAGCAAACATTTACATTGACATTATCAGAGGTACACCTTCTGTGCTGCAGCTTTTGATTATGTGGTTTATTGTGCTTCAAAATTGCAAGAATGGTGTGCTGGTTGCCTGCATTACCTTTGGTATCAATTCCGGTGCTTATGTATCTGAGATTATGAGAGCAGGCATTCTGGCGGTGGACAAGGGGCAGATGGAGGCAGGCAGGTCTTTGGGGCTTAGTCATTTTCAGACCATGCGCTATGTTGTGATTCCGCAGGCATTTAAGAATGCGCTGCCGCCCTTGGGCAATGAATTTATCGTGCTGATTAAGGAGACTGCTATCGTAGGTTATGTGGGCTTAAGCGATTTGACCCGTGTGGCAAATCAGATGACCTCAAAGCTTTATGAGGCGTTTATGCCCCTTATCGGTTCTGCTGTTGTTTACTTTACCGTAATTAAAATATTGACCGTATTATTGGCAAAATTGGAGAGGAGGCTGCGTAAGAGTGATAATCGTTAAGGAGTTACACAAAAAATTTGAAGGCAATCATGTATTGCGCGGTGTAGACTATCATATTCATCAGGGTGAGAAAATCGTTGTGGTAGGTCCGTCAGGCTCGGGAAAGAGTACCTTTCTTCGCTGTCTCAATCTTTTAGAGGTGCCTACAAGCGGAGAAATATGGTTTGACGGTCAGCTGATTACCAATCCTAAAATAGACATTAATAAGGTAAGACAGCATATGGGAATGGTGTTCCAGCATTTCAATCTGTTTAATAATCTTACCATTATGGATAACATTACGCTGGCACCCATTAAGCTAAAGCTCATGAGTGAGGAGGAAGCCAAGGAAAATGCCTTGAAGCTGTTAAACAGAGTAGGGCTTGCTGAGAAGGCAGATGCTTATCCCGGCTCTCTTAGCGGCGGTCAGAAGCAGAGAATTGCCATTGTGCGTTCTCTTGCCATGAGTCCTAAGGTAATGCTGTTCGATGAGCCTACTTCGGCACTTGACCCTGAGATGGTGGGCGAAGTTTTGGAGGTTATGAAGGAGCTTGCGGACAGCGGTATGACAATGGTGGTGGTTACTCATGAGATGGGCTTTGCCAGAGAAGTTGGCACCAAGGTGCTCTTTATGGATGGCGGCAATATCATTGAGGAGAATACTCCGCAGGAGTTCTTTGGAAATCCCAAGAGCCCAAGACTACAAGAATTTTTGTCTAAAGTATTGTAGGAAAAGCGCAGTAAGCTGCTTTGACATGGAAGAGTGATATGGCAAAACTGTTAAATTGGCAGGAGTAATGGCATGATAACAATTTCCCTATGTATGATTGTAAAAAATGAAGAGAGAGTGCTGGTCAGATGTCTGGACAGCGTGGCAGATTTAATGGACGAAATCATTATTGTGGATACCGGTTCCACCGATTCTACAAAGGAGATTGCAGCCCGCTATACGGATAAAATCTATGATTTTTCATGGATTGACGATTTTAGTGCAGCGAGGAATTTTGCTTTTTCCAAGGCGTCCATGGAATATATTTATTCCGCGGACGCAGATGAGGTGCTTTCCGATGAAAATAGGGAAAAATACCGCGTGCTTAAGCAGACCCTGCTTCCCGAGGTGGAGCTGGTGCAGATGAAATATACCAACCAGCTTAAGTTTGGCTCTGTGTATAATTTTGATGAGGAGTATCGTCCTAAGCTTTTTAAGAGAAGACGAGAGTTTGTATGGGAGGGAGCTATTCATGAGACGGTACGCTTGGAGCCTGTGGTATTTGACAGTGATATTGCAATTACCCATATGCCGGAGAAGAGTCATGCAAGACGGGATTTAGATAATTTTTACAGACAGGTGCGGGCAGGGGTGAGGCTGCCAAAGCGTTTACATAATATGTATGCCAGAGAGCTTTTCATGGCGGGAGAGCCGGCGGACTTTGCCAATGCCGCAGAATTTTTTGTTGCTTCTGCGGCAGATAATGAGCGCGATGGCGAGGAAATCGCAGAGGCATGTTTAGTGGTGGCAAGAGCCGCAAGACTTGCGAAGGATACGGTAGCTTTTTTTAAATATGCCTCCAAGGTTATTGCAGAGGAGGGCTGCTCTGAAATTTGCTGTGAGCTGGGAAGCTTTTATGAGGCACTTGACGATTATGACGAGGCTGTCATATGGTACTATAATGCAGCCTATGAGACGACTCCCATATTGAGTATTCAGACAGGAGAAGGACAGGCGCTTGAAGGACTGGTGCGGTGCTATGAGAGACTTGGCATGGAGGAGCAGGCGGCAGTGTACAGGGAGAGGCTTGACGCAGAAAGGAAAAAATGATTATGAAATGGGAAGAAAATGTACGAAGGGTAGTCCCTTATGTGGCTGGAGAACAGCCCAATAAGCCCAATATGATAAAACTGAATACTAATGAATGTCCATACCCTCCCGCTCCGGGAGTGGAGAGAACAGCCAAGGCGTTGGATTGTGGCGCCCTGCGTCTGTATCCCAATGCAGATGTTGCTCCCTTGGTGGAGGCGTTGGCGGAGTATTACCATGTGAAACCCACACAGGTTTTTGTGGGAATTGGCTCTGATGATGTACTGTCTATGGCGTTTATGACCTTTTTTAACAGCGGGAAGCCGATTCTGTTTCCGGATGTGACCTATTCCTTTTATGATGTATGGGCAGATTTGTACAGGATTCCTTATAAGACCTGCCCTTTGGGTGAGGACTGGCACATCAGACCGGAGGATTACAGGCAGCCAAACGGCGGCATTATTTTCCCCAATCCCAACGCACCCACCGGGCTTTTGGAGAGCCTTGATACCGTGGAGGAAATTCTTCAGGCAAACAGGGATGTGGTTGTGATTGTAGATGAGGCGTATGTCGACTTTGGCGGTGAGAGTGCATTGTCTCTTTTTGAGAAGTATGATAATCTGCTGGTAGTGCAGACCTTTTCCAAATCCCGTGCCATGGCAGGATTGCGTATCGGCTTTTGTATAGGCAATGAAAAGCTGATTCACTATTTAAATGATGTGAAGTTTTCGTTTAATTCTTACACCATGAATTTGCCCTCACAGGTGCTTGGAGTGGAGGCTGTAAAGGATGATGCTTACTTTAAGGAGACCACTGAGAAAATACAAAGAACAAGGGAACGGGTGAAAAAAGAGCTGTCCGAGCTTGGCTTTACATTCCCTGATTCCAAGGCAAATTTCATTTTTGCCTCTCATAAATCCATTCCTGCAAAGGAGATTTATCAGGCACTGAGGGAAGCGGATATTTATGTACGTTACTGGGATAAGCCGAGAATAAGCAACAGTCTGCGCATTACCATAGGCACTGATGAGCAGATGGATTGTCTGATTGACTTCTTGAAAAAATACATAGAGCAGGCTTAAAGAATATCAAATATTAATAGAAGAATGGAGAAGCATTTTATGATTAAAAGTATTTTAAAAGGTATGGTAATCGGTATTGCCAACATTATCCCCGGAGTAAGCGGAGGCACCATGATGGTAGCCATGGGTATTTATGACAAGCTGATTCACTGCATTACACATTTGTTCAGCGAGTTTAAGAAGAGCGTTGCCTTTTTATTTCCCATTGCAATCGGTATGGCGGTTGCCATTGTAGCAAGCTCCTTTGGTTTGGAATATCTCTTCAACAATTTTCCCGTACAGACCAATCTTTTGTTTATCGGTTTAATTGTGGGTGGACTTCCCGCTGTGTGGAAAAATGTTAAGGGCAGCAGCATAAAGCCGGGACACATTATTGCGTTTCTTGCATTTTTCGCATTGGTGGCAGGCTTGGCAATTATGGGTGAGACAGAAGGAAGCGCTGCGGATTTATCCTTTGGCGTCATTAATGTGCTTAAGCTTTTTGGTGTGGGCGTTATAGCTTCTGCAACCATGGTTATTCCCGGCGTCAGCGGCTCTATGATTCTTTTGCTGATGGGCTATTACAATCCTATATTGACGGCAATTAATGATTTTATCCGTGCGTTGACTGCTTTTGATGTAGACGGTATCTTACAGGGCTGCGGTATTCTGATTCCCTTTGGACTTGGCGTGGTGGCAGGTGTGTTTGCCATTGCCAAGCTGATTGAAATTATTTTTGAGAAGTTCCCGCTCTATGCTTATTGGGCAATTATCGGTCTGATTGTGGCATCTCCTGTTGCCATTATTGCAATGGGTAATTTTACGGTGATTACCGTGCTTAACATTGCCACAGGTCTGGTAGCCTTAGTAATTGGTTTTATCGTGGCTATGAAGTTGGGTGAGTAAAATGGAAGCATATCAGGACTTTGCGTATGTATATGATGAGCTTATGGACAATACACCTTATCGGGACTGGTGTGAGAGAATAATCACCTTGATAGGAAAATATGGTGTGTCCAAGCCAGAGCGTGATTCGGAGGACTTGCTTTCCTCTGAACGTAATCTTATGGTGGATTTGGGCTGTGGTACAGGTACGTTGACAGAGCTTTTATATGAAAAGGGCTATGATATGATTGGTGTGGACAATTCGGAGTCCATGCTGGCTGTTGCCATGGAAAAAAAGGAAAAGAGCGGCTCGGAAATTCTCTATCTGTTACAGGATATGAGGGAGCTTGAGCTGTACAGCACCGTGGGAACAGTGGTGAGCGTTTGCGACTCTCTGAATTATATTCTGGAGGAGCAGGAGCTTTTGAAGCTTTTTTCATTAGTGAATAATTATCTGTATCCGGGCGGCATATTTATCTTTGATTTTAATACAGAGTATAAATATCGTGAGATTATCGGCGATACTACAATAGCGGAGAACAGAGAGGATTGCAGCTTTATCTGGGAAAATTTTTATGACCCGGAGGAGGAGATGAATGAGTATGACCTCACTGTCTTCGTAAAGGAGCAGGACGGACGGTTCAGACGTTTTACGGAAACTCATTTTCAGCGTGGCTACAGAGTGGAGCAGATGACTGCATTGGTGGAGAGCGCCGGCATGAGCGTGGTGGAGGTCTTGGACGCTGATACGGGAGAAGCAGTGACGGAGATAAGTGAACGAGTCTATGTTGTTGCAAGAGAGCAGGGCAAGGGATGAGGATGTGAAAACCGCTTGTGGCTATTGATTTTTAGTTCGGTTCAATGGACAGATGGGAGCAGATATGAGTGATTATATTGTCCGCGCAACAGCGGCAGATGCACAGATTAGAGCCTTTGCCTGTACCACCAGAGAACTGGTGGAGCAGGCGAGGAGGGCGCATAATACAAGTCCTGTGGTGACAGCGGCGCTTGGCAGGCTTTTGAGCGCAGGTGCCATGATGGGCAGTATGCTTAAGGGTGACAAGGACTTGCTTACTTTACAGATTAAGGCAGACGGACCTATGCAGGGCATGACAGTAACGGCGGATTCCAAGGGTAACGTGAAGGGTTATGCCAATGTGCCGGACGTGATTCTTCCTGCAAATTCTGTGGGAAAGCTTGACGTGGCAGGTGCAGTAGGTGCCGGTGTTCTGAATGTAATAAAGGATATGGGGTTAAAAGAACCCTATGTTGGGCAGACTGCATTACAGACCGGTGAAATTGCTGAGGATTTAACCTATTATTTTGCCGCTTCAGAGCAGGTGCCGTCCTCTGTGGGACTTGGGGTTCTTATGGAGAAGGATAATACCGTGAGGCAGGCGGGAGGCTTTATTGTACAGCTAATGCCCTTTGCTGAGGACGAGGTAATTGACAGATTGGAGAAGAATCTGTCTAAGATAAGCTCTGTCACCACTTTATTGGACAACGGGAACAGTCCTGAGCAAATGCTGGGTATTTTGCTGGAGGGCTTACAGCCGGAGATTACGGATACATTTCCCACAGCCTTTTATTGCAGCTGTGACAAGAAGCGTGTGGAGAAGGCATTAATTAGTATCGGAAAACAGGAATTGCAGAGCATGATAGACGATGGAGAGGAAATTGAGGTCAACTGTCATTTTTGCAATACCCAATATAAATTCAGTATAGAGGAGCTGAAGGAGCTTTATAAGAAAGCGGAGCACTGAGAAAGAAAAGAGGTTGTACATGAAACAGGGTTTTATCAAGGTGGCTGCCGTTACGCCTAAAATTAAGGTGGCGGACCCAAAGTACAATGCGCAGGTTATCTGTGAAAGCTTGCAGGAGGTTTATAAGCGGAGAGCGAAGATTATTGTATTTCCCGAGCTGTGTGTGACGGGCTATACCTGTGCCGACTTATTTTCACAGGAGCTTTTACTGGCACAGGCAAAGGAGGCATTGCTTGCGATAGCCAAAGCTACGACAGGGCAGGACGCGTTAGTGATGGTAGGCTTGCCCATTGAGAGAGACGGCAGACTCTACAATGTGGCGGCTGTACTGCAAAACGGCAATATTTTAGGTATGATACCCAAGGCAAATATTCCTACTTATGCAGAATTTTACGAGGGCAGACATTTCTCGGAGGGAAATAAGGAGGTAGTAAGCTTTCACCTTATGGGTAAGGAGATTCCCTTTGGAACCAATATACTTTTTACCTGTGAGAGTGTACCCGGACTTGTAGTGGGTTGTGAAATCTGTGAGGATTTATGGGTAGCGAATCCTCCTGCAACGGATCACGCCATAATGGGAGCAACGGTCATTGCCAATCTGTCTGCTTCCAATGAGACGGTGGGCAAGGATATGTATCGTGAGCTTTTGGTGAAGTCCTCCAGTGCAAGGCTGCTTGGTGCATATATTTATGCTTCTGCGGGAGAGGGTGAGTCTACACAGGATTTGGTGTTTGGCGGGCATAATCTAGTTGCGGAGAATGGTACGATTTTGAGCCAGTCCAAGCGATTTAAGGGTGAGACGGTTTACGGAGATATTGATATACAGCGTATTATGGCAGAGCGTCGCAGAATGGGAACCTTTGGGAAGGAAAAAAAGCTGCCTTATGTGAGGGTACCTTTTTTACTTACAATAGAGGAGACAAAGCTTGACAGAACCTTTGGCTGCATGCCCTTTGTGCCGGGAGATGAGGAGACACGCAACAGGCGGTGCGAGGAGATTTTGTCCATTCAGTCCTATGGGCTTAAGAAACGGTATGAGCATACAGGCTTAAAGACCGCCGTATTGGGCATTTCGGGAGGCTTGGATTCCACACTGGCACTTTTGGTGACAGTGCGTACCTTTGATATGCTACAGTTGGATAGGAAGGGAATCATTGCAGTGACTATGCCCTGCTTTGGCACTACGGACAGAACCTATGACAATGCCTGCAAGCTGGCACGCACCCTTGGTGCCACCTTGGAGGAGGTGGATATCAGGGAGTCAGTGACAGCTCATTTCAAGGATATCGGGCAGGATATGGACAGGCATGATGTGACCTATGAGAACGGACAGGCGAGAGAGCGCACACAGGTGCTTATGGATATTGCTAACCGTGAGAATGGTCTTGTCATCGGAACGGGAGATATGTCAGAGCTTGCCCTTGGCTGGGCAACCTACAATGGGGATCACATGTCCATGTACGGGGTCAATGCGGGAGTTCCCAAGACCCTGGTGCGTCATTTGGTAAAATATTATGCGGACACCTGTGGTAACAGGGAGCTTACGGAGGTTCTTACAGATGTATTAGATACGCCGGTAAGCCCTGAACTGCTTCCTCCTGTGGAGGGAAACATTTCCCAAAAAACAGAGGATTTGGTTGGTCCTTACGAGCTGCACGACTTTTTCCTGTATTATATGCTGCGGTGCGGATTCCCGCCGAAAAAGGTTTATCGTGTGGCGAGGGAAGCATTTCAGGGATTGTATGATGCTGCTACTATTCTGAAATGGCTGAAAACCTTCTACAGAAGATTTTTCAGTCAGCAGTTTAAGCGCTCCTGCCTGCCTGACGGACCCAAGGTGGGAAGCGTTGCATTGTCTCCCAGAGGAGATTTGCGTATGCCATCAGATGCCAGTGCCTCCATTTGGCTGGCTGAACTTGCAGAACTGGAGTAGAGTAAATAGTAGAAAAGAGGGCAGCCGTTAATAGGCTGCCTCATTTGTTGTAAGCTCGGTTTCCAATAGCTTTGGAGATGCTTTATCCAAAGAACTTCTGATTGCCTCCAAAAGCACAAGGGAGGTATATTTGCTGTCGTCAGTGTAGGTAATCTGTTCTAAGGATTGTGTTTCATATATCTGTGCGCAGATAGAATCAAAGGTGGGCTGCAATAAAGGGTACATGGTTGTAACAGCCTCACTTAAGTTTACCATTTGAATGGAGGAAATGCTGCTTTTGTCTACAATGACCTCCACATCAACACTTTGCCCCCCAAGCACCAGCTCTGTGGTATAAATACCCGGTATGTATAGGGAGCCGGAGGCGGTTGTGGAGATGCTGCTCTCGTCAGTCGTCTCTTCTGAGGGGGCAATGGGAGCTTGGCTTTCCTCTTTGTCTGGCAGAAACATCATAATTAGCAGCACAATAAACAAAATGCCCAATGCGGCAAAAATGCCTGTATAAATCAATTCCTTCATGTGAAGTACAACTATTTTGGTTTTTGAACTCATCTGTATTCTCCTCGGGTCTTTGTAAAGAATATGCGCAGATTCAGAAAGATATGCATTGACAAGAGGTGGTAACGGTTGCTATTATGAATAACAGGACAAAGGTGTTCTTACGGATAGGGGTAAGAGCGCCTTTTTGCAAAAACAGGGGTTATGCCCGGTGAGGCAGATTGGAGGAAGAGTATGAAAAATTACACCAAGGAAGATGTGATTAGAGCAGTTGAAGATGAGGATGTGGAATTTATTCGTCTGCAATTTACGGATATGTTTGGCAACTTAAAAAATATTGCGATTACAGCAAGCCAGCTGGAGAAGGCACTTGATAATAAATGTATGTTTGATGGCTCTGCCATTGACGGGTTTGTGAGAATAGAGGAATCGGATATGTATCTGTATCCCGATTATTCTACCTTTGATATTTTCCCCTGGCGGCCTCAGCAGGGAAAGGTTGCCAGAATGATTTGCGATGTATACCGCCCTAGTGGAGAGCCCTTCGAGGGAGACCCCAGATATGTGTTAAAGAGAGCCATAAAAAAGGCAGCAGATATGGGCTATACCTTTGAGGTGGGACCTGAGTGCGAATTTTTCTTATTTGATACAGATGAAAATACCATGCCCACGACGGCGACTCATGAACAGGCAGGGTATTTTGATATAGGCCCTTTGGACTTCGGTGAAAATGCAAGGCGTGACATGGTTATGACCTTGGAGGATATGGGCTTTGTAATCGAGGCATCTCATCACGAGATGGCGCCGGCACAGCATGAGATTGATTTTTCTCATGATGAGGCGCTGCAGACTGCGGACAATATTATGACCTTTAAACTGGCAGTGCGCACTATTGCTAAGCGTCATGGTCTGCATGCCACCTTTATGCCCAAGCCTAAGAGCGATATCAATGGTTCGGGAATGCACATTCACATGAATTTGAAGGACAAGAACGGTAAGAACATCTTTGAGGATAAATCGGATTCATTGGGCTTGAGCAAGGAAGCATACTATTTTGTGGGTGGTCTGATGAAGCATATCAAGGGCATGGCAGCAATCACCAACCCTTTGGTAAATTCCTACAAAAGACTGATTCCGGGCTTTGAGGCACCGGTTTACATTGCATGGAGTGCGACAAACAGAAGCCCGCTGATTCGGATTCCTTCTGACGGTGGTGAGAGAACACGAATTGAGCTTAGAAGCCCTGACTCTGCCGCCAATCCCTATTTGACACTGGCAGTCTGTCTAAGTGCGGGCTTGGACGGAATTGCCAATAAGATTGAACCGCCAAAGTGTGTCAGTGGAAACATATTTGCCATGACTGCCGAAGAGAGAAGGGAAAAGAATATTGACAGTCTTCCTGCCAGTCTGCCGGAGGCAATAGAAGAGCTGGAAAAGGATAGCTTTATCTGTGATGTATTGGGGAAGCATATTGCAGAGCGATATATTGCGGCGAAAAAGGAGGAATGGTGTAAGTACCGCTCTCAGGTATCAGAATGGGAGCTTGGGGAGTATTTATACAAGTATTAAAATGCAAACCTGCTTTAAATTTTTGATACTACAAAGGAGGTGGGCATTTGACAAATATTATTGTTGCGTTACCAAAGCTTGAGGATGCGAAGAATATCAAAAATGTGCTGGTGCGCGGCGGCTTTCGCGTAACAGGCGTATGTACTACGGGTGCACAGGCAATCAGTCAGGCAGACGGGTTGCATGATGGTATTATTATATGCAGCTATAAGCTGGCAGATATGGTTTATTCAGAATTACAGGAATGCCTGCCCTATGGATTTGAACTGTTGCTGATGGCGTCTCAGCGTTTGATAAATGAGTGCTACGGCAATGGCATCGTATGTCTGTCCATGCCTTTAAAGGTCAATGATTTGCTGGATACAGTTGGCATGATGACAGAGGGCATTGAGCGCCGCAGACGTAAGCTGAGACAGCAGCCCAAGAAAAGAAGCGCTGAGGAGGAGGCAACCATACAGATTGCCAAGGAAACTCTGATGGCGCGCAACCATATGACGGAGGAGGAGGCTCACAAATATTTGCAGAAATGCAGTATGGACAGTGGCACAAATATAGTGGAAACTGCTCAAATGGTGCTTTCCATGATGAAGGTGTAGAGACAGCACAAAAGCTTCGGTTGGAGGAGCTGCGTTGGGAAGAACGGGGCGTGAATGGAGGAAAAAATGAGATTTACAAAAATGCAGGGTTGTGGAAACGATTATGTTTATATTAATGGTTTCACAGAAAAAATAGGCGAGTCACAAAAGCCCGAACTGGTGAGAAAACTCAGCGACCGACATTTTGGAATCGGTGGTGATGGGGTTATATTTATCAATCCAAGCGATGTGGCTGATTTCGAGATGGAAATGTATAATGCTGACGGCAGCCGCTCAGAGATGTGTGGCAACGGTATCCGTTGTGTGGCAAAATATGTGTATGATAAAGGACTTACTGACGAAACTCATATCAGTATTGTAAGTGCCGGAAGGATAAAATATTTGGATTTGACGGTAGAAAGGGAGAACCCGTCGGACAGAGGAAGGGTAAGTCTGGTTCGGGTAAACATGGGAAGCCCTGATTTAAAGCCTGAACTGGTTCCTGTGGAGGCTACGGGGGAGTGTGTGGTGAATGAGCCGATTCATGTGGATAATCAGGAATATCACATGACATGTGTGTCCATGGGTAATCCTCATGCGGTTATTTTTACCACAGGCGTGCACGAGCTTGATTTGGAGAGGATTGGTCCTAAATTTGAGAATCACAAGCGATTTCCTAAACGTACCAACACGGAATTTGTGGAGATTATTGACAGAGAAACTGTTTTTATGCGTGTTTGGGAGAGAGGAACGGGCGAGACTCTTGCCTGCGGAACCGGCTGCTGCGCTACAGCAGTTGCCTGTGTTCTGAATGGTTTGACGGACAATAAGGTGACAGTTAAGCTGTTGGGTGGTGAACTGTTAATCGAATGGAACAGAGAACAGAATCTCGTGTATATGACAGGCCCTGCCGTCACCGTATTCGAGGGTGAAATACAGCTTTAAAATCAGGTTTATAAAATAAAAACGGAATGGTTAAAGGAGAGAAATACTATGTTTAAGGTCAATGATAATTATTTAAAGCTACCGGGGAGCTATTTATTTTCTATGGTGGGAAGAAAGCAGCGTGAGTATCAGGCGGCGCATCCTGACAAGAAGGTAATTCGTCTAAGCATTGGTGATGTGACACAGCCTCTGGCACCTGTGATTCTTGAGGCTCTTCACAGTGCAGTGGACGAGATGGGGAAGGCGGAAACCTTTAGGGGCTATGCACCTGATTTAGGGTATGAATTTTTGAGAAATGCTATTGCGGACAATGACTATAAGGCGAGGGGCTGCGACATCAGTGCGGACGAAATTTTTGTGTCCGACGGTGCAAAATGTGATTGCAGCAATATTCAGGAAATTTTCAGTCTGGACAATAGGATTGCAGTGTGTGACCCTGTTTACCCTGTGTATGTAGATTCCAATGTTATGGCAGGAAGAGCCGGCACCTATGATAAGAATACGGAAACCTGGAGCGATGTGATTTATATGCCCTGTACGGCAGATAATCATTTTGCGCCTGAGCTTCCGGGGGAGACGCCGGATTTGATTTATCTGTGCTTCCCCAACAACCCTACCGGTGCCACTATCAACAAGGCACAGCTTCAGGAGTGGGTGGATTATGCAAACAAAGTAGGCGCTGTGATTCTCTACGATGCAGCCTATGAGGCATATATTTCCGAGGAGGATGTGCCTCACAGCATTTATGAGTGTGAGGGTGCGAGAACCTGTGCCATTGAGATGCGCTCTTTCTCCAAAAACGCAGGCTTTACAGGCGTTCGTCTTGGGTTTACCGTGATTCCCAAGGAGCTTAAGGCTGGGGAGGTGAGTCTCCATGCACTTTGGGCAAGACGTCATGGCACCAAGTACAACGGCGCTCCCTATATCATTCAACGTGCCGGAGAGGCAGTTTACTCAGAAGCAGGCAAGGAACAGCTTAGGGCTCAGGTTGCTTACTATATGAATAATGCCCATTATATCTATAATGGCTTAAAGGAGGCAGGCTATACTGTTTCCGGAGGTGTGAATGCTCCCTATATCTGGCTTAAGACACCGGGCAATATGACAAGCTGGGAATTTTTTGATTATCTTTTGGAAAATGCAAATGTAGTGGGAACGCCCGGCTCAGGCTTCGGACCAAGCGGTGAACACTATTTCCGACTGACTGCATTTGGAAGCTATGAGAGTACTGTTGAGGCCATTGACAGAATCAAGGCAATGCCGCTGTAGGATAAGTGCAGCAAAGTGTGCAGTTTATGATTGCAGACAGTGAATATAAATTAAGAGTTAATAAAAAGATAAGCGGTTTTTTAGAAAATGCTCACATGATGTTCATAATTGGCTGATATACTTTAATTATGGGGCGACAGGGAGATTTAAGATTCCTGTCTGCAAATAAGCTATATAGAGGGATTACAAATGACAAATGAGCAATATTATGAATTGATTAAGCCCTATGAGGATGTCAGCCGCATTATGCTGACAAAATTGGAGATATTAAATCACAGCATTTACAGTAATAAGGATACCGGGAAGCCTATTCATCATATTCAGAACCGTATTAAAGGAAAAAAGAGTATTGAGGATAAGCTGGAGCGTTTGGATATGACTGACAGTGTGATGAATGCCAAGGATCATCTGATGGATATCGCCGGCATTCGTGTAATCTGTTATTTTCCGGAGGAAATATACGATTTAGTGCAGTGCCTGAAAAGGCAGAACGATTTGATTGTAATCAAGGAGAAGGACTATATCAAAAATCCGAAAAAAAGCGGTTATCGCAGCTTCCATATTGTGTTCGGGGTTCCCATTCACTGTCTGGACGCTATGGAATATTATCCGGTGGAAATCCAATTCCGTACGCTGTCCATGGATTTCTGGGCGAGTATGGAGCACCGTATTTGCTACAAAAAGGAATATGATGATAAGGATAAGGTCAGCAAGGAAATGCAGCAGTATGCCATGGCGCTGGATTTGATAGAAAGCCGTTTTCAGGTGCAGATGGAGAATAATCGGCAATAAATTATGAATAATATAAGAGAAATAAATCTGAACAATATTGTTTCTTATTTTCGGGAGGGCTGTAAAAGCGCCTCCCTTTTCGGGTTGGAGCTGGAGCATTTTGCAGTGAATGACAAAGATGTGCTTCTGCCCTATAGCGGTGAACGCGGAATAGAGGCTCTGCTTGGCTGCCTGAGTGACAAATATCAGGAAAAGGTCTATTCGCAGGGGCATCTGATTGGACTGAAAAGAGAAAATGCCGCTATCAGTATTGAGCCGGCAGGGCAGCTGGAAATCAGTATTTCACCACAGACAGAGCTGGAAAAGATTCTGGAAATTTACGACAGCTTTCGCAAGGAGGTAGATGCCTGCTTGGCAAAATGGGGCTGTAGGCTGGTGGAAAAGGGTTATCTGCCTAGGGGCAAGGCTGATAAGCAGGAGCTGATTCCCAAAAAGCGTTATCAGTATATGAATGAGTATTTTGCCCGAAGCGGTAAATATGGTTTAAATATGATGAGAGGTACCGCTGCCACACAGGTGTCCGTGGATTATGCAGGCGAGGAGGATTTTGTGCGCAAATATGAGCTTGCTTACAGGCTTACTCCTTTTTTGGCATGGATTACGGACAATGTGCCGGTATTTGAGAATGAGCCAAATCATCAGGCCTTAATCCGCACACAAATTTGGCGAGGAGTGGACAAGGACAGAACCAACGTATATACCTATCTAAAGGGCAGGGAGCTGAGCTTTCGTTCCTATGCGGAATTTGTCTATGAAACACCGCTTATTGTTGCAAAGCTTGATGGCGAGGAAATCAGCACCCAAAAGACTGCAGAGGAGCTGTATGCCCACAGGATAATGAATACGGAGGAGATAGAAAACACTCTTTCTATGGTTTTCCCTTGTGTGCGACTGAAAAAGGTGTTGGAGCTAAGAGCGGCAGACAGCCTTCCCATCAAGGAGGCGTTAGGGTATGTAGCACTGGTAAAAGGGTTGCTTGCCTCGCCTGATGTGGTGCTTGAGTGGTTGGAGAGCAGGGGAATTACCTGTGTGGCTGCGGCAGATGACTTGACGGATAAGCTGCTTGCGCAGGGGGATGCCGCTTCCATACAGGGAAAAGGTATCAGGGAAATGGCAGAGGAGCTGTTTTGTCTGGCGGAGAGATTGTTAGAGGAAAAAGAAAAAATATTTTTAGGCTGTCTGCGAGGGAGGATTTCAAAATGAAGGCTGTTAATGAATATTATAAAGAGCTGATAGAGGAGCATATGGAGGAAAATGTTCGTACGGCAAAGGAATCCTTGGACTATTTGAACAATTCCACCGCAAAGTACAAGGGCACGCCCATCTATTCCCTGTATATGGCGCAGGTATTTCCGGAGAAGGTAAAGGATTATCTGAAGGCAAGTGTGGAAATGATGTACGGCATTTTGAGAAAGGTGATGCGGGAGTATCTGACCTGTGAAGATTACAGGAAATATTTCGGCTTTTCGAAGGAGCTGGAGGAGCTGATTCTTCGCACACCCCGCTACGAAAATCTGCTGCCTATCTGTAGGCTTGACATTTTTTACAATGAGGAGAACGGCAGCTTTAAATTTTGTGAGTTTAACGCAGACGGGTGCAGCTCCATGAATGAGGACAGAGAGTTAAATATTGCCCTGAAGCTTACAAAAGCCTATCAGGATTTGGAGCAGAAATATGAGCTTCATTCCTTTGAGCTGTTTGATTCTTGGGCAAGGGCATTTCTTGAGATTTATAGAAGTGGTGACTACGGCAAGGAGTTCCCAAACGTGGCTATTGTGGATTTTCTGGAGCTTGGGTGCTCCATGGAGGAGTTTCAGAAGTTTGCAGAGAGCTTTCAGAGGGCGGGTATGCGGACACAGGTGTGCGAGATTAGGAAGCTTACCTTTGACGGGGAGCATCTCTACGCGCCGGACGGTATGGTGATTGATGCTATTTACCGCAGGGCAGTCACCTCGGATATTATGAAGCATATTGAGGAAATTCCCGATTTTATGAAGGCTGTAAAGGCGGGAAAGGTATGTCTGATTGGTGATTTCTGCACCCAGATTATCCACGATAAAACCTTGTTTTATCTGTTGAACCACGATAGAACCTATTCCTTCCTGACGAAAGAGGAGATACAATTTTTAAAGGAGCATATTCCCTTTACCGCAGAGCTGACAAAGGAGAGGATTGCAGAAAGCGACATTTTGCAGAACCGGGAGGGCTTTATTATCAAGCCTAAGGATTCCTATGGAGCCAAGGGCGTCTATGCAGGCGTAAACTATGAGCAGGAGAAGTGGGAGGAACTGATTGATTCCCATAAAAATGCAGATTATATTATGCAGGAATTTGTAATGCCCTACCGCTCATGGAATATAGATTTTCGTAAAGGTACGCCTGCTTTTAGAAAGTACAGTAATCTTACTGGTATGTTTGTATATAACGGGCAGTTTGCAGGCTTCTATTCCAGACAGGCAGACCATGAGATTATCTCCAGCGATTATGATGAGAATGATGTGGCGTCTGTGTGGGCGCGGGAATTGTAAGGTACTGCCGCGAGACAAAGGTGTATGGTAAACCTTTGCAAGATTTATCAAAAAATTAAATGGGCTTTGTGTTATTTTTGTAGAGGAAGGAGGGAGCAGCACTTTGTATGAATGGAATCTGGTGGTACAGAAAATGATTGATTGGATTGAAGAGAATCTGGATAAGGAGCCGAAGCTGTTGGTAATGTCAAAGCATATAGGTTATTCTCCCTATTACTGTTCAATCAAGTTTCATGAGGTTACTGGAAGAACCTTGAAAAATTATATTACGGGCAGAAAGCTTGCGAGGGCAGCTTTGGAGATACGGGATTCGCGCGAACGTATTCTTGATATTGCCTTGAAATATGGGTTTTCGTCACAGGAAGCGTTGACGAGAGCCTTTGTAAGTGCCTATGGCTGCACTCCGGCAGCTTATAGGAGGAAACCTGTACCCATACCTATCCTTTGTGCAAAAGTGGTTTTGTTTCCCGAACATTATAAGGAGTTAAGTAAAGGAGAAAAAACTATGAATAATGCAGGCATACATGATGTTGATGTGAGAATGGAGTATATTCCCACCCATAAATATATGGGTATATTCGAGGAGAGAGCCGACAATTATGGTGACTTTTGGAAATATCACGATTGTGATACGGTATGCGGCGTGATTGACAGCCTAAGTCATGTTGCCCACCCCATTGTTACAGGTCATACTGCAGGCTGGTTTTACAAAAATGGGAAAAGGTGCTATTTTTATGGATTGGGTGTGAATCAGGATTTTGATGGTGCTGTTCCGGAGGGATTTGAAATTCGCGAGGTTCCTGCCAGCTATTATAAGGTGTTTGCTCATCCGGCATTTGATTACCTGAAGGATAATAGTGTTGTAATGCCAAAGGTAGAGGAAAAGGCATGGAATTATAGTCCGGAAAAAGACGGCTACGAATGGAATGAGGAGGCCTGTCTGGATTACCAGCGCCATAACCCTGAGGTTCTGGGGTACGAAATATTAAGACCGGTTAAGAAAAAGTAGAATCGTAAAAGGTCATATCTTATGGGGTATCAGTCGGCAAGTGCGCCGGAGAAATTGATGAGAGGGTTTTCTGCACAGTGACGACAGACCAATGAATAAAAAAGTACGGCTGAAAGCATTGTTATTGCTTACAGCCGTAGCTTAGCTAAACAGTATAGCTTTGTAATTGCTTATTCATGGAGGAAACTGCCTCATAGGAGGTTTGGGTGTTTTGGCTGATTTCCTGCATTGCCGTATTCATGTCGGATAAAAGCTGGGAAATATTTACCATTTCAAGACTGTTCCCCTCGGCGGCAGTGCTGATGGAATCCATAGTATGCTTGATGGTTTCTACGGATTGCAGGTAATCGGTGGTAATAAGCTGCAATTCCTCCATATACTTTCTCATTTTCACGGTGTTTTCGGAGAAGGCATTGGAAATGGCGGAAAACCTTCCGTAATCCTGTGAAATATCAGTATCCATACAATGAAGCATGGTATCTGCCAATTCGTTGAGTCCTTGTATGGCATTTACTACCGCCGAGCTTACCTGTTGTATTTCATTAGCGGCAACATTGGTATTGGCAGACAGGGAACCGATTTCGGATGCTACTACGGCAAAGCCCCTTCCTGCTTCACCGGCTCTTGCAGCTTCTATGGACGCATTTAATGCCAAAAGGTTTGTCTGCCTTGAAATGCCCAAAATATCATTTGATAATTCCTGAATACGCAAAACAGAGTTTGCCCTTTCCTTTTCGTTTAACAGTCGTTCCGAAATTTCGTGAATAGTAGTGGTAATGGCAGCAGTGGAACTGTGGGCTGTATCGGATAGCTCTGTTGACGATGAATCAATCTCTTTAATTAAGGATGTATTTCTTTCTGTAATCCCCACAATTTCTTTTATTTGGTTGTAAACCTTTAAGGTTTCCTGTTGAGCGGACGTAATTGAGGCTGTTATTTCCTCGGAAGCAGCAACCATGGAACACATAATGTCATTTATGCTGTTGATTTGCCCAACGGAGGTGGATACATTTTTGTTAATGGTGTCTATTTCTCCGGATATATCTGCGGTGCTGCCCTTTACCTCCCTGATGGTGGTATTGGTTTTTTGCAGCAGCTTATTGAGGTTCTTTCCAATTTCTTCCAATTCGTCACCGGACTTGATATCAAGTGTTTTTCGCAAATCCCCATCCTTAGAGGTAACCTCCAATATCTTGTTATTTACCTTTATAAAATTGGTTTTTAGCCGGCGGGATGTGATAAAGGCTATGAAAAGGGCAGTCAAAACGCTTAACACAACAGCTAAAGCCAGCTTGGCAGATAGATTCCTCATAACTGTTATTGTGGAGGAAACATCATAGTCGATTGCCACAAAGCCAATTACCTCATTCTCATAGACAATCGGGGCATATCCGCTGTAGCAGGTTCCCCACTCGTCGGTATAAGCCTCCTTGGTGGTGGTAGGGATTCCCTGCATGACTGTAAGCATTTCCTCTTCCGCCTCGTAGGCCTCTCCAAACTCCCCCGGATCCTCCGGGTCTGTATCTACAATAAACTGCATATTCTCCTGATCGAGAGGAGCCATAGTATATATGTAGGCAATGTTATTGTTTACCAAAAAGAAATCGAGAGAGTTCATGATTTCATCATAGCTTTCTGAATCGGAACCTTCTGTCAATACGTCATGGAATACCTTGCTGTCCACATTGGCAGCTGCCGTCTGGGCAAGATTCAGCGCATCATTTTTGGCTTTGTCTTTCAGATAGGCATACATTGTGGTGTAGGAAACAAGTCCGATAATGAGTGCAACAATGCAGGCTGTACTCATAATAAAAAGGAATAGCTGTAATGAAATGCTTATTTTTCTTGTCTTCATTTGTGCACCTCCAAGTGCTTTTGTTTTTAAAATTATATAATATTTTGGTAATCTTAGCAATAAAAACACAATAAATAGGAGGTTTTTTGTTGAACTTCTTGGGTGCAGTTGGTAAAATATACATATTCTTGTATAGCAAAAGGAAGGAAGGGTGTTAGTGATGCAAAATCAAAGGAATCAGGCATTGGAGCTGTATCCGCTCTTTTTTGACCCAATTTATAAAAAAGCGCAGATAACGCAGAGCAATGGAAGGCAGTCAATCGGCTATGTGGAGGACAGAAGGGGTGTTGAAGTCGGTGAAGCAGGAGAAGTTACCTTCTCTATGTATGCTCCTGAGGCTGAGAGCGTTGAGGTGGCAGGTATCAGCGGCAGCTTTAGCAATGAAAGAATATCCCTGCAAAAAGGGCAGGACGGATATTTTAGCGTTACGGTTTCCGGTATGAATCCGGGTTTCCACTATCATAATTGGTTTGTGGACGGAGTGAAGGTGATGAATCCCAATGCACCATTTTGCTATGGCTGCTTTGGTGCAACTAATTTTTTGGAAATTCCCGAGAAGGGCAAGGATTTTTACTATATTAAGGAGGTACCCCATGGGGAGGTGCAGCTTCATAGGTATTATTCCGGTGTGAATAAGCATGTGAAGAATTGTTATGTATATACACCGCCCACATATGGAAGGGATTATCAAAAGAAGTACCCTGTTCTTTATATTCAGCACGGAGTGGGAGAGAACGAGACAGGGTGGATTTGGAACGGCAAGCTGAATTTTATTATGGATAATTTAATTGCTGAGGGAAAATGCGAGGAAATGCTGGTAGTAATGTGCAGCGGATATGCATTCCTCCCTAAGGAGGATCCGGTATTTTATCCGGGAGATTTTGACAGGGAGCTGACGCATGACTGTATTTCTTACATAGAATCGGCTTTTAGGGTTAAAAAGGGAAGGGAGAATCGTGCGCTTGCCGGATTGTCTTTGGGCTCTGCGCAGGCGGCTCTCGGTGTGGCGAAGCATCAGGATTTATTTGCATATTTGGGAGTATTTTCGGGTGTGCGTGATGATATGTTTGAAAAGATTATAGAGCAGAATTTCCGGTATCCCATGAGCTATATCATGCTGACCTGCGGCGTGGGTGAAAAGGGGCTTGATAAGGCGCAGGAGGAGTTTGTGGAGCGCTTTAAGAGCGTGGGAATTCCGGCAAGTCAGTGCAGCTACCCCGGATTCCATGAGTGGCATGTGTGGAGGGAAAGTGTGCGTGATTTTGCACAGGCTATTTTCAAGGACACCTCGGCTACAGGTAACACGGCTGATACAGAGCCTGCTTTTGTACCGGAGCAGACAGATATTTCCGCAGGACAATTAGATGCACAGACCTATGCGGAGCATATGCTGTTCGGTGACCCTATTTATAAGGGGCTGATATATGCCGTAGATGAAAAGGGCAGACCTGCCGGCAGATATAAGGACGTGCATTCAGGGGTAGAGCTTGAGGCAGATGGTGTGGCTCGTTTTTGGGTACAGGCAGCAGGTGCCGAGACTGTGGAGGTAGACATCTGGGGAATGGGACGATTCCCACTTGCAAGGGCAGAAGGCGAGGAGGGAGAAAACGGCTTGTGGACAGGAGCTGTGTCCGATATTGAGCCGGGCTTCCATTATCATGGATACCTGGTGAACGGAACACAGATTGTCAGCTCAGATGCGCCGGTGGGGTACGGCGGCTTTCGTGCAATCAACTATTTTGAGATGCCGGAGAAGGAGTTTGAGGAATATCGCATTCGTCAGGTGCCTCACGGAGCAATTCACATGAATTATTACAAATCCGACCTGACCGGAAGAACGGCTCTCTGTTATGTGTACACTCCGCCAACCTACGCCCAAAATACTGAAAAGAGGTATCCGGTACTTTATTTGCAGCATGGCGGTGGAGAGGACGAGACAGGCTGGATTTGGCAGGGAAAGGTTGCCAATATTGCAGATAATCTGTTGGCGCAGGGAAAAATGCAGGAGATGATTATAGTAATGAGCAGTGGCTATGCATTCCCTGAGGAAGGCTGCCATCCTTCGCTCTCAGCCTTTATCCGTACCCTTCCCAAGGAGACGGTTCCCTATATTGACAGTCATTACCGCACCATCGCGGACAGGGAGCATCGTGCCATGGCAGGGCTTTCAATGGGGGGAATGCAGACACAGCGTATTGTATTTGATTATCCTGAGATGTTTGCGTGGGCAGGCATTTTCTCTGGAGGTCTGACAATCAGAGATGATGAAAGGGATTACAGTGATGTGCTGCTACAGCCGGAGGAATTTAAGAAGAGGTTCCGGCTTCTCTTTGTGGCATGCGGAATGCAGGATGGTTTTTATGAAAAAACAAGAAAAAGTGTGGAGACTGTTCTAAGTCATAAGGTACCCATTGATGTGTTTGAAGCACATGGTTATCATGACTGGACTTTCTGGAGACATTGCGCTAAGGAATTTTTGCAAAAGCTGTTTGTGTAGTCTGTTTATGTGGTGACTGTTTAGCCATGGGGAAATAACTATGCAGTTTATGAAGCGGGCTAACTGTTACTTTAGATGTGAGATTTTTGAGGGGCTTTATAAGCCCCTCTCACACATTATGCTGCATGGTTATTATGAGAGAGATAAGGCATACATGCGTAGCTTATATATGGAAAATCCGGCGCAGGGCTTCATCAGTAGTGAGCAGCTTTTTGGCAAGCTGTCGGTATTTCGCCTCGTGTAAATAGGTATGGCGGAAAGGCTTAATGGAGGGAGCAAGGTCAATTGCCCTGATGTAGTCCTCCACATTCAAATTCAGAGTTTCCACATAGTGAAAAAAGCCGGTGTCGGATAAAACCGTATGGACACGCTTGTAACGATGGTCCTGCACCAGACTCATCAGATAGGTGGCAATGCCCACCTGTATGCCGTGAAGCTGAGGACTTTCCAGCATTTTATCAAGGGCGTGGGAGATTAAGTGCTCGCTGCCGCTGGTGGGAGCGCTGCTTCCCGCAATTTCATTGGCAATACCGCTCATTGCCAGTGAATCCAGCAGCTCCTTTAAGAATAGGTTATCCCTGATGTCCAAAAAGGGAGTGCGGACAAAGCTGTTGACAGCCTTTTTGGCAATCATCATAGCAAAATCATTCACAGTAGTAAAGCCGTGGTCTTCCTCGAACTGCCAGTCGTAAAGGGCGGTGATTTTGGAAATCATGTCGCCGATTCCCGAGTACAGAAAGCGTTCGGGGGCGCTTTTTATAACCTCCGTATCCACAATGATTCCGTAAGCAATTTTGGCGGGAACGGAGCAGCGTCTGCCGTTAACCAGCAAGGAAGCGCTGGCGCTGGAAAAACCGTCGCTGGAGGAGGAAGTGGGAACGCTGATAAAGGGCAGCTTTTGCAAAAAGCCTACATATTTTGCGGCGTCAATTACTTTCCCTCCGCCCAAACCGATAACCGCCTGCGTCTTATTGGGTAGATTAAATGCCAAATCTGTAATATCTTCTAATTGAACGGAATCGATTTCCCGATATTCCAATACTTCAATATCTGCGTTTCGCAGGGAATCCATAACGGTATTGCCAAACATCTCGATGAGACCGTTGCCGAAATAGATGACGACCTTTTGAATATGATTTTCTTTTAAGTAGTATCCGATTTTACCAAGGGCGTCGCTTTCCACCTTCAGGAATGCGGGGATTGCAATGTAATTGCGCTGTTTGTCGTTCATGCTGTGTTGTGCCTCCTATAGGGTTTCATTATATATATCATAACATAATAGCGGGTATTTTGCCAGTTATCTGGCAGGGAGCGGCAGATGATTTCATAAGGAGGAATCTATCTTCAAAAAAGCAGATAGATTTTGAGAAGAAAGGGAATAATTTACAGGGCAGGCGGCACAATAGGTGTTGCAATCTTTTTACTTGACTTTTCCTTGGGAATCGCCTATGATAGGAAACATAGCAGATAAGTAAATGCAGTGAAGGAGACTCTTGTCAGGGAAGCAACAGGAATACAGCGCCACCGACTGAGAGCGTTGTTTGTGGAAGCGATAAAGGGAACACTCCGGAGCAGGCTGTTTGAACCGCACATGTCAGTGCGTTAGGGCAGCACGTTACACGCGTTAAGTGTGAGAGAGGATAAGCCGTAAGATGTGGTTTGTCAATGCGGGTGGTACCGCGGGTAAATGATTATCCGTCCCGGAATGCAGTAAAGCTGTGTTCCGGGATTTTTTTGTGGATGTAGCTGCCACACAATATTAATTTTCAAGAAATGGAGAAAAAACATGTACAAAATGTCAACGAATCAGGAGCTTTTTGTTCCTCAAAAATGTAATGAAACAAGAAACGTGTACAGAGACATGACAATGAATCAAATCGGTGAACAGCATATAGGGCAGACCATCAGGGTTGCCGGCTGGGTTGAGAATATCCGTGACCACGGCGGTGTGTCCTTTATTGACCTGCGTGATATGTATGGAGTGCTTCAGGTGGTAATTCGTAAGACAGAGCTTCTTAAGGGTATCACCAAGGAAATGTGCCTTTCTATTGAGGGACCTGTGGAAAAGAGAGACGAGGAGACCTACAATCCCAAGATTCCCACCGGAACCATTGAGCTGGAGGCATTATCCATCGAGGTGTTGGGCAAGGTATACCATCAGCTTCCCTTTGAAATTCAGACTTCTAAGGAAATCCGCGAGGACGTGCGTCTGAAATACCGTTATCTGGATTTGAGAAACAATAAGGTTCGCGACAATATCATTTTCCGTTCGCAGGTTATCAGCTTTTTGCGCCAGAAAATGAGCGACATGGGATTTTTGGAAATTCAGACTCCCATTCTCTGTGCGTCCTCTCCTGAGGGAGCAAGAGATTATATTGTGCCCTCCAGAAAATATAAGGGCAAATTTTATGCGCTTCCTCAGGCACCCCAGCAGTATAAGCAGCTTCTCATGGTGTCCGGCTTTGATAAGTATTTCCAGATTGCTCCCTGCTTCCGTGACGAGGACGCAAGGGCAGACCGTTCTCCGGGAGAATTCTATCAACTGGATTTTGAAATGAGCTTTGCCACACAGGAGGACGTATTTAAGGTGGGCGAGGAGGTTCTCTCCGCAACCTTTGAAAAGTTTGCACCCGAGGGCTATCAGGTGACACAGGCACCTTATCCCATTATCAGCTACAAGCAGGCAATGCTTCAGTTTGGTACGGATAAGCCTGATTTACGAAATCCTTTGCGTATTATTGATGTAACGGAATTTTTCCAGAAATGTACCTTTAAGCCCTTTGTGGGTAAGACAGTAAGGGCAATCAAGGTGCATGCCGAGATGTCCAAGGGCTTTCATGAGAAGCTCCTTGGCTTTGCAACCTCTCTTGGCATGGGCGGCTTGGGCTATCTGGAGGTTATGGAAGATAAGTCTTATAAGGGACCTATTGATAAATTTATTCCGCAGGAGTATAAAGGGGAGCTTATGGAGCTTGCTTCCCTGACAGTGGGAGACACTCTGTTCTTTATTGCGGATAAGGAGGAGCGTGCCAATTATTATGCAGGGCAGCTTCGTATCGAGCTTGGCAATAAGCTTGACCTTTGCGAGAAGAATGCGTATCGTTTCTGCTATGTAAATGATTTCCCCATGTTTGAGCTGGACGAGGAGACGAAGCAGATTGGCTTTACACACAATCCCTTCTCCATGCCGCAGGGAGGGCTTGAGGCCTTGCAGAATGAGAATCCCTTAGATATTTTGGCATACCAGTATGATATTGTCTGCAATGGTGTGGAGCTTTCCTCCGGCGCAGTGAGAAATCATGACTTGGAGATTATGAAGAAGGCATTTGCCATTGCGGGCTATGATGAGGAGACCTTGAAGAGCAAATTCGGAGCCCTGTATCAGGCATTCCAGTTCGGCGCACCCCCTCATGCAGGTATGGCGCCCGGCGTGGACAGAATGATTATGCTGCTTCGCAACGAGGAGAATATCAGAGAGGTGATTGCCTTCCCTATGAGCGGCTCTGCACAGGATTTGATGTGCGGCGCACCGGGAGACGTAACCGAGCAGCAGCTTAGAGAGGTTCACATTAAGGTGAGAGACTAGATTGTACCCATGGCATGAATGCATAGGAGTGGAGGAGCAATATGGCAAATATTATAGATGACGCAACAATAGAATATGTGGGCATTTTGGCGAAGCTTGAGCTTTCCGATGAGGAAAAGGAGCAGGCAAAAAAGGATATGGGCAGCATGTTAGACTATATCGACAAGCTGAGTGAGCTGGATACTACAGGCGTGGAGCCCATGTCTCATGTATTCCCTGTGCAGAATGTTTTTCGTGAGGACATTGTCACCAATGGTGATGACAGTGAGAATATGTTAGCAAATGCACCCGGCAGCAAGGACGGCATGTTTAAGGTGCCCAGAACGGTAGAATAGAGGAGGCGCCCATGAATATTTTAGACTATACGGCAGTAGAGCTGTCAGGAAAAATAAAGCAGGGAGAAATCAAGGTGGCAGAGGCGGTGGAGGCGGTCTTTGAGCAGATTGACAGAACCGAGGAAACCTTGAATTGTTATGTGACTCTGGAAAAGGAAAAAGCGTTAAGGCAGGCTGCTGTCATTCAAGGCAAAATAGACAGAGGAGAGCTTACCGGTCCTTTGGCGGGAGTACCCTTTGCCATTAAGGACAATATGTGTACTGAGGGTACACTTACCACCTGCTCCTCCAAGATATTAAGTAATTTTGTGCCTACCTTCAGTGCGGAGGCAGTGCTTAATCTGGAGAAGGCGGGAGCTGTTATTATAGGTAAGACAAATATGGATGAGTTTGCCATGGGAAGTACCACTGAGACCTCCTATTATGGTGTTACCAGAAATCCCAAGAATCCGGAGCATGTACCCGGCGGCTCTTCCGGCGGCTCCGCTGCGGCAGTGGCTGCAAAGGAATGCTTTGCAGCACTTGGCTCCGATACCGGCGGTTCCATTCGCCAACCGGCGTCCTACTGCGGGGTTGTGGGTTTGAAGCCCACCTATGGTACGGTTTCCCGGTATGGCTTGATTGCCTATGGTTCCTCCTTGGACCAGATTGGACCCCTGACAAAGGACGTTACGGACTGTGCGGCAGTGCTGGAGGCAATCACCTCCTTAGACGTAAAGGATTCCACCTCCATGGAGCGTGAGGATACAGATTTTACCGCCGCATTGGTGAAGGATGTTAAGGGGCTGCGTATCGGTATTCCCAGAGATTACTTTGGGGAGGGCCTTGACCCTGAAGTAAAGGCGGCTGTGCTTAAGGCGGCAGAGGTGCTTAAGGCACAGGGTGCCATTGTGGAGGAATTTGATTTGAGTTTGGTGGAGTATGCCATTCCTACTTATTATACTATTGCAGCAGCAGAGGCAAGCTCCAACTTAGAGCGCTTTGACGGTGTAAAATACGGCTATCGTGCAGAGGGTGTGGAAGATTTGCACCCTATGTATAAGCGTACCCGCTCCGAGGGCTTTGGCGCTGAGGTAAAGAGACGTATTATGTTAGGCTCCTTTGTACTCAGTTCAGGCTATTATGACGCCTACTATCTGAAGGCACTGAAGGTAAAGGCGTTAATTAAGAAGGCATTTGATGATGCCTTTGCAAAATATGATGTGATTTTGGGCCCGGTAGCGCCGACTACCGCACCTAAGCTGGGAGAAAGCCTTTTGGACCCTATTAAGATGTACTTAGGCGATATTTATACGATTTCCATTAATCTTGCAGGACTGCCGGGTATCAGCGTACCCTGCGGTGAGGATAAGAATGGTCTGCCCATAGGACTACAGCTTATCGGCGACAGCTTTCAGGAGAAAAAGCTGCTTCGGGCAGCTTACACCTACGAGCAATGTAAGGAGGGAAACTGATATGGCAAAACAATATGAAACAGTCATCGGTCTTGAGGTACATGTAGAGTTAGCAACGAAAACCAAAATTTTCTGCGGCTGTTCTACTGAGTTTGGCGGCGCACCCAACACTCATACCTGTCCGGTTTGTACCGGCATGCCGGGTTCCCTGCCCGTTCTTAATAAACAGGTGGTGGAGTATGCATTGGCAGTGGGTTTGGCCACTAATTGTACCATTACCCAATATTGCAAATTTGACCGCAAAAATTACTTTTATCCAGATAACCCCCAGAATTACCAGATTTCCCAGCTGTATCTTCCTATCTGCCGCAATGGTTATGTGGAGATAGATACCCCTTTAGGAAGTAAGAAGGTGGGTATACATGAGATTCATATGGAGGAAGACGCCGGCAAGCTCATTCATGACGAGTGGGAGGACTGTTCTTTAGTAGACTTTAACCGTTCCGGTGTGCCTTTGATTGAGATTGTGTCTGAGCCTGATATGAGAAGTGCGGATGAGGTGATTGCATATCTTGATAAGCTTCGCATGATTATACAGTATCTGGGAGCCAGTGACTGCAAGCTGCAGGAGGGCTCCATGAGAGCAGACGTAAATCTTTCCGTGCGTGAGGTGGGCAGCGAGAAGTTCGGCACCCGTACGGAGATGAAGAATCTGAACTCTTTCAGAGCTATAGCCAGAGCGATTGAAGGTGAGCGTAACCGACAGATTGAGCTTCTGGAGGAGGGGAAGCCTGTTATTCAGGAGACGAGACGTTGGGATGACAATAAGGAATATTCCTATGCAATGCGTTCCAAGGAGGATGCTCAGGATTACCGCTATTTCCCAGACCCGGATTTGGCTCCGGTGTATATCAGTGATGAGTGGTTGGAGAGTGTAAGGCGCAGACAGCCGGAGCTTCGCACCGAGAAGATGAAGCGTTACAAGGAAGAATTTGACATTCCTGATTACGATATTGAGATTATTACAGGCACCAAGCATATGGCGGATATTTTCGAGGCGACGGTGGCTCTTGGCAGCCAGCCTAAGAAGGTGTCCAACTGGCTTATGGTGGAAACCTTACGCCTGTTGAAGGAGAAGGAGATGGAGCCGGAGGATATTCGTTTTTCACCGGAGAATCTGGCGAAGCTCATTGAGCTTACCGAGCAGAAGGTGATTAATTCCACGGTTGCCAAGGAAGTGTTTGAGGAAATGTTTGACAAGGATATAGACCCGCAAGAATATGTGGAGGAAAAAGGTCTTAAGACGGTCAACGACGAGGGCGCTTTGAAGAAGACCATTGAAGAGGTTATTGCTGTAAATCCCCAGTCCGTGGAGGACTATAAAAATGGTAAGGAGAAGGCAATTGGTTTCCTTGTAGGTCAGACCATGAAGGCGATGAAGGGCAAGGCAGACCCTGCCAGTGTCAATAAGCTGTTAAAGGAGCTGCTGTCATAAGAATGAAAAGGTGGTAAAGGAGTTCCCACGGGAACTCCTTTACCACCTTTTATTTTATTCAAATACATAATCCAAATAATCTAAAGCAAGCTCCAAATGAGGGGAGTTGCATACAAAAGCAAATGCAATGTCATCTGCCTGAAAATAGAAATTGTCCTTAAAATCATCGCAGGTGTTTACATAAATACCCACAGGAACGGGCTCTGACATCAGAGAAGGGTCTGAAGGGTCTGCAGGATACTGGGGAACATAGGAATCGTCCATGGCATCTGCTGCAGCCTGCTTTTCCATCAGTACTTTTTTATCTATGTAGTAAAAATAAGGCTCGTATTTGGAAAGCTGTTCGGGACTCAATATTTCGCGCAAATCAGCAAAGGTATCTGTATAAGAGTAATGCTCCAAGGAAGCTGTGTCCGATACGATAACATCCAGCTCTGCCGCTGCAATATATACCATCATTTTTTGGGAGGAGGCTATGGTGGCATCGTCCATATGTTGAAAATCTATGTACATGGTGGTGTCGAAAAGCATTTCATAATCAGTTGTGTCCACGCCTAAGGCTTCGGCGGTCTCCAAAGCATATTCTTCCGCGGTCACATTACTGCCGCCGTTTAATATTACAGTGTAGAGGGCAGTATCCTTTCTAGTGGCATAGGTGTGAATCAGGGAGATAATTGCAACGATTGCAACAATCGTACCTATTACATGCCATTTATAGTAGTACCAAAAGTAGGAGAGCTTTTCCTTGAAAGTTCCGTTTTTTAGCGCTGCTCGTTCTTCCTTAAATTCGTCCATAACCGGCATAAAGATACCTACCTTTCTGTAATTAATTGTTAATATCACAATGTCAATAATACGTGGTAATTTTCAGAAAGTCAATGAAGTGCTTCTAATTAGAATATTAAAAAAGAATAAAAAACATACTCTTTGCAAAAATCTTCCGGCGGCAGCCTTGCAACTTAATTCAAGATGTTATATCATTGAAGCAGATTATCAAAATATATTGTAAAGGATAGGAAAGAGGCAATGAGTGATACTTATGTAGAGTGCCTGGTGAAGGCAAAACAACGTGGAATATTTAAATTTTTAAGTGTACTGTTGACCATATTGGCAGTTATTTTCTTCTTCTCCATGTTTTTTTTAAGCTATATAGGCTTGCTGTTAATGGCAATAGCAGGCGTGGGAGCATATTTCCTTAAGATGAATACGGATTTGGAGTATGAATACCTCTATTTGGACAAGGAGCTTGTTGTGGACAAGGTTATGGCAAAGAGCAAGAGGAAAAGAGTGGCTTCCTACAGCTTAAGCAGAATGGAGATTATGGCACCAATTAGGTCATACCATTTGGACAATTATAAGAACCGTCAGGTAAAGGTGAAGGATTATAGTGTCGGTGAGGAGTTAAAGCCTGATTTGCGTTATGCAATTTATTATGAGGGCGGTGAGAAAATTTTGTTTAACCCTTCTCCCGAGATGGTGAAGGCAATGAAAAATGCCGCACCCAGAAAGGTGTTTTCAGATTAAATTTTCCGGTTGACAGTGGAAATAAATTTTGATACACTCATGTGAAATCATTACAAATAGAAAAATTCATACAGGAGGAAAGAAAATGGGACAGATTATAGGTGAGGGAATTACCTTTGATGATGTGCTGTTGGTGCCGGCATATTCACAGGTAATACCTAATCAGGTAGATTTGACAACATGGCTTACCAAGAAAATCAAGCTGAACATTCCTATGATGAGTGCAGGAATGGATACTGTTACCGAGCATCGCATGGCAATCGCCATGGCAAGACAGGGTGGTATCGGTATTATCCACAAGAATATGTCTATTGAGGCGCAGGCAGAAGAGGTGGATAAGGTAAAGCGTTCGGAGAACGGAGTTATCACGGACCCATTTTCACTGTCTCCCGAGCATACATTAGCAGATGCGGATGCCTTAATGGCAAAGTTCCGCATTTCGGGCGTTCCTATTACGGAGGGGCGTAAATTGGTGGGTATTATTACCAACCGTGATTTAAAATTTGAAACTGATTTTACCAAGAAGATTAAGGAATCCATGACAAGCGAGGGCTTGATTACTGCTCCCGAGGGTATCACTTTAGAGGAGGCAAAACAGATTCTTGCCAAGGCAAGAAAGGAGAAGCTTCCCATTGTGGACAAGGATTACAATCTCAAGGGTCTGATTACCATTAAGGACATTGAGAAGACTATTAAATATCCTCTTGCTGCAAAGGACGAGCAGGGCAGACTTCTCTGCGGTGCCGGTGTAGGCATTACGGCAAATGTACTTGACAGAGTGGCAGCACTTGTGGATGCCAAGGTTGACGTGGTGGTTTTGGATTCCGCTCACGGACATTCTCAGAATGTGCTGAACTGCCTGAAGATGATTAAGGAGAAATATCCGGATTTACAGGTGATTGCAGGTAATGTGGCAACAGGTGCTGCTACTAAGGCACTTATTGAGAGTGGCGCTGATGCCGTTAAGGTAGGTATCGGCCCCGGTTCTATCTGTACTACCCGTGTGGTTGCAGGTATCGGTGTTCCTCAGATTAGTGCTATTATGGACTGCTACAGTGTTGCAAAGGAATATGGTGTTCCGATTATTGCAGACGGTGGTATTAAATATTCAGGTGATATTACCAAGGCGATTGCAGCCGGCGGTAATGTATGTATGATGGGCAGCATGTTTGCAGGCTGTGAAGAAAGCCCTGGAGATTACGAGCTGTTTCAGGGAAGAAAGTATAAGGTTTACCGCGGAATGGGCTCAATTGCCGCTATGGAGAACGGCAGTAAGGATCGTTATTTCCAGACCAATGCCAAGAAGCTGGTGCCCGAAGGAGTGGAAGGACGTGTTGCCTACAAGGGAAGCGTGGAGGATACTGTATTCCAGCTTATGGGCGGTCTTCGTTCAGGTATGGGCTACTGCGGTGCTGCTAATATTGAGGAATTGAAGGAAAATGGCAGATTTGTGAAGATTTCTGCAGCATCGTTAAAGGAAAGTCATCCTCATGATATCCATATTACCAAGGAAGCTCCCAATTATAGTGTAGATGAATAAGTGAACGACAGCATTTGATGTAAGGCGTATATTCTACTAGAGTAGATATACGCCTTTTGTGTTGCACACAGTAGGGTAGAGTGTAATAAAAATTGTATAAAAATATATACAATTTCTTCAATTTATGGTACTCTATTGTGGGGAAAGTATAATAGGAGTATAAATAAAAGGAAAATGTCTTTTCAGGAATTAATAGATAAAAGAGAATTACAGCAATTACAGGACGCATTTTGTAATGTGACGGGAGTGTTGGCTTATTGTCTTGATGAGGATAAGGTACAGGTCACGCAAATGTCAGGAGAGGCAGAGTATGCGGCAAAGCTGCAGCACTATGCTGGTATGCCCCAGCTTCGGGAGGTTTTAGAGCGTGTTGAGGATGGCTCCTTAGAAGAACAGGTTATAGAGGAGCTTGATGATGGAGGGGGAAGAGCTGCTGCCATTGCCGTTAAGGCAGATGGGAGAGTGGTTTTTTACTGGATTGTCATAGAGCTGTTTTCCAAGGAAGAGGAATCTCTTTATCATTTTAATCAGATTTTGGATTTGCTACGAAGTGCAAGCAGTGCTTTGATGGACAGCAGGCTAAGCTATTTCAGCGCAGAGGCTGAGAGCAGAAGAAGCCGTTATGCTGAGCAGGAAATGAGCATGACATTGCATACTATTGAGGCAACGACAGAGATAGTACAGCTGCTTGACAGTGATGAACCGATAGAACAGATTATGGATAAATGGCTGGGCATCTTAGGACAGCATTTACAGGTAGATACTACTCAGATTTTACAGCTGTCTGCTGACAGAGATGTCATGGACGTACTTTGCGAGTGGTGTAATTGTGGTATACTGTCTTTCTTTGATAAGACATCTAAGGTGGAAGCATACTCCTTTTTGGATACGGAGAAACCGCTCGTAATATCGACAGACAATATAGAGACTGATATCCAAAGGGAGATGGAGCAGGTTGGCATATGTGCGGTGATGGTTTTTCCGATTATCCGTCAGGAAAATGGCAATTGTATGATGCTGGCGCTGAATCATAGAAAGCCAAGAACTTGGAATATGGCTGAAATCAAATTTGCAGCGGACGCTGTCAAGATTTTACAGAGCATTTTGACCAAGCGTATTCAGAAAAATTCTTTGGCAGGTTCTTATGCGGCATTGGAAGCAATTTTGGATAATGTGGGCTGTGCAATCTATGTAACAGATAAGAAGACGGGAGATGTTCTGTTTGCTAACCACAGACTGCAGAATACCTTTGCCAAGGAGCTGAAGGAGGGAAGCTTTTACAGCTTGATTCAGCAGGGCATGGAAGATGGCAGAGAGAGAGGTAACTTTGAAGTCTGCCATAGTGAGAGGTCAAGATGGTATGATTTGGTTTATAAGGAGCTTTCATGGGTAGATGGAAAGAGCGCAGTGCTTTATTCCCTTTATGATATTACCGATAAAAAGCTTTATCAGCGGAAAATTGAACAGCAGGCGTATACGGACTTTTTGACAGGACTTTACAATCGTATGTGCTGTGAACGTGATTTGGCAAGACAGATAGATCAGGCAAAAAAGTGTCATGAGACAGGAGCATTGCTGTATTTGGATTTAGATGATTTCAAGCATATTAATGATGGTTTAGGTCATCAATATGGCGATGTGCTGTTAAAAGCCATTTCCCATTCCCTTCAAAGGATTGATGGTATAGAGAACACCTGCTACAGAATGGGTGGCGATGAGTTTGTAATTGTAATTCCCCCCGGTGCCTATAAAAGATTTGAAAAAATTGTGGAGGATATCAAGGAAATATTCAGCAAACCATGGTTTTTAAAGGATGCGGATTATTATTGTACCATGAGTATGGGTATTGTTACCTTCCCGGATGAAGGTGATTCTGTCACGGATCTGATAAAAAAGGCAGATATTGCAATGTATGAGGCGAAGAAAAGCGGTAAAAACCGCTTGGCAAGGTATAGTGACAGTATTGATTCGACTTCAGGCAGACGTCTTGATATGGAAAAGAATATGCGTGATGCTACGGTGGATGGTTACGGGGAGTTTGAGGTGTATTACCAGCCTATTATCAATATACAGGATGACAAGGAGCATTGTGCGGGAGCGGAAGCACTTATCCGGTGGAATAGTGCTAAGCTGGGATTTATTCCTCCGGCAGAGTTTATTCCGTTGGCAGAGTACTTAGGGCTGATTAATCCTATTGGCAATTATGTGCTGCGTGAGGCGTGTCAGCATTGCAGAGAGTGGAATGAAAAGGGTTATCCCGATTACAAGGTAAATGTAAATCTGTCTGTGGTGCAGCTTTTACAGCCGGATATTGTGGATATTGTGGAGAGAACCTTGCAGGAGAGCGGGCTTACGCCACAGAATCTGACTTTGGAGGTTACGGAGAGTCTGGCAATTAATGACATGGAACGCATGAAGGGAATATTAAATGGTATTAAGGCACTGGGTGTACACCTTGCCTTGGACGATTTTGGAACGGGGTATTCTTCTCTGAACCATATTCGTGAAATTCCCTTTGATGTCATTAAGGTGGATCAGAGCTTTGTCAAGGATTTGGCGGAGGATGCTTATTCTCAGTCGTTCATCAAGATGGTAGCCGAACTGGCAGAGACTATCGGCGTCAGTGTTTGTGTGGAAGGTATTGAAACCACAAATCAGTATGAGGTATTACACGGAATGAAGGTAAAATATATACAGGGCTATTATTTTGATCGTCCCATGCCCCGTTTGAGCTTTGAAGAGAAATATGTAAACGGGAAATAAAATGAAAGGCACTTTTATGGCATTTTGTTGGAATGCTATGAAGGTGCCTTTTTGTTTTTGACAAAAAAACATTGATTAATTATTTTAAATGTGTTATAATACCTTCAAGCAATGATTCAGGATAATTCTTACATTCTCATGGCTGTGCTACAGTCATTCAAGCATTCGATTCCTTGCTTACAATCCCAATAAAATAAGCAGGGAGGCGGAAATGTTTTCCTGCGTACACAGAAAGGAAGCACCTATGGAAGAAAACAGGAAGAACATTTTACCGGAGGACTTTGAATTTAATTTAAGTGATTTTGCGTTGTTTTTGTCCGTTATGAAAAATAAGGAGGCACATGAATGTGTTTTGAGCATCATTATGGACGAGGAGGCGCTTGAGCTTACTGAGGTTAAGGTTGAGCAGGTTATTCTAAACAAAAGCGGCAGACGCGCCATCAGATTGGACGCATGGTCTGTGGATGCCGGAAACAGGCAGTTCAATATTGAAATGCAGAATGATGCGAAGAGTGATGATGTGAGAAAGCGTGCAAGATATACACAGGGGCTTTTGGATTCCCCGGTGCTGAAATCCGGAAAAAGGACAAAATATAAGCAGCTGCCGGGGACGGTGATTATCTTTATCACACAGGAAGATATCTTTGGAAAGGATTTGGCAAGGTATACCTTTACGGAGCAGTGTGAGGAAGTCGCAGAATTGCATCTGGAGGACGGAACAAAAAAGATATTCCTTAATATGAAAAGCAAAAATGGGCGTGCTGAGCTGGTGAGCCTGCTACAGTATATGAAGCGGACAAGCCTGGACAATCCGGAGATACTGGTAAAGGATAGCCGTATTACAAGACTGGATGAGATTGTGTCAGAGGTAAAACAGTCAGAGGAATGGGAGGCGGTTAAGATGAATATTTTGGAGATTGGAATTGAGAAGGGAAGAGAAGAGGGAAGAGAAGAGGGAAGAGAAGAAGGACTGAAGATTTTAATTGAAACCTGCGAGGAATTGGGACTTTCAAAAGAAGAGACAGCAGTCAGACTGACAGCAAAATGCAAGATTTCAGAAAGTATTGCAGAAAAATATTTAGAAAAATACTGGAAATAGTACTTATAATTTAATTTATTTAAAGAGGGCTGTGGCATAGGTAACAGCTCTCCTTTAATTTTTACCAAATAATTATACTAAAATGCATAGATTATATAAAATGATGACGGAAAATATAGTGACAGCCACCTGCAATACGGCAATATTTGATAAATACATGACAAAATTAAAGGAGAATATTGGCATAATGTTATATATAATGATAAACGAGTGGATTTATGCGCGGTACAAAATGTACAGTGCGGGAAAATGATATGGAGGTAAAAAGAAATGTGGAGAAAGAAACTACGAAAAACTACCGCAGGAATTCTTGCGGCACTTATGGTATTCGGAAGTCTTCAGATTGTGACTGTAGAGCAGGTATATGCTGAAGAAACGAATCCGGTTACCACTAGTGGAAATGCTGTTAGCGGAAATGGTGCGGGTAATAGTGCACGAAGCTTAAGCAGAAATGCAGTTGCTTTGGGGCAAAGAGTTGTAACGGAAAATGTATTATCCGATTACAATACCAGCTTTGAAGGAGCAAATGATGCTGGAAATCTTTGGTGGTGGAACGATGCATCATGGGGACAGACCAATATCCCCAGAAGAGCATACGGAGAAGCAGCAAAGCCTGCTGCTGACTGCGGA
>Ga0129312_1000169_pt1 | contig 66877 bp, 66 predicted proteins | sample O827metagenome_FD_94434 | JGI IMG/M metagenome (GOLD analysis project Ga0129312, IMG submission 94434) | Orangutan group fecal microbial communities from Wisconsin, USA - O827 metagenome | ecosystem: Host-associated > Mammals > Digestive system > Large intestine > Fecal | place: USA: Wisconsin... | reverse complement strand
TTTTTACTTTGGTTTTGCTTGTTCTGACTTTTCTCTTTAAGAATTTTCAGGGTTGCATTGCTGTTTATTTGTCAAGGTTCTGTGCTTTCGACTCTCTCGAGCCGCAACTCATTTAGAATACCATGAGTCCTTTCGTTTGTCAACAACTTTTTTGAAGTTTTTTGACTTTTTTCACCGGCCGTTTTGTGTTCCTCAGACGGTGGACTTTTATAATAAAACAACTTGTCCCCCTTGTCAATACCAAAAATAACTTTTTCCGGTGCAACTTTTTCGCTGCAATTTTTCCGCTACAGACCGCGGCAACAGCACATGTCAACGATGAGTTTCGCTAAGACTTGATGTATTTTGCGATTGTATCGGTTACTTCTTCCATGTTAAGCGGTTTTGAAACATGACCATTCATACCTGAATCCAATGAAGCCTTGATATCTTCCGCAAAAGCATTTGCAGACACGGCAATAATAGGAATCGTAGCTGCATCTGGACGTTCTGTCTCCATTGCACGGATTGCTTTCGCAGCCTGATGTCCGTCCATGTTCGGCATCATAATATCCATCAAAATAATATCGTAAGTGCCTTGTGGATGATTTTTGAATAATTCGACCGCTTCCTTTCCATCAAGTGCCCGTGTCACTGCCATGCCTGCATCCTCCAGCATCACCGTAGCAAGCTCCGCATTCAGATCATTATCCTCTGCCATAAGAACATTGACACCTGTTAAATCATGATGCACCGGCTCTTCCTGCTTTTGATGAATATCTTGCTCTGTCAGTTCCAACGGAATCTCCACTGTGAAAGTAGTTCCAACGCCCTTTTGGCTCTCAACAGCAATGCTTCCACCCATCATTTCAACATATTCCTTTGCAATGGCCATTCCAAGCCCTGTACCTTTGTATTGTGTTCTGGCGCCTCTGTCATCTTCCTGTGAAAATGGGTTAAATAGTTTTTTCTGAAACTCCTCACTCATTCCAATGCCGTTATCTTTCACAATATAGCGGGCTACAATATGCTTGTCATCCTCTCCCGGATGACTGCTGACATCCAGGGTGACCGTTCCACCATCCTTTGTGAATTTCACAGCATTACTGAGAAAATTCGTCAGGACTTCGCGAATACGTGTAGCATCTGCAAGAACATAGGGATTCTTTGGTCTTTCACGGTATACTTCAAACTTCAAATCCCTGTTATAAAGGAGTCCATTCATGATTGCCAGTACATTATCTGTCAGTTTGGTAATATCCACCGGTTCAGGAGAAAACACTGCTTTTCCACTTTCAATACGACTGAAATCAAGAACATCATTCAACAACGAAAGCAGATGCTTTGAGCTTTCCCGTACCTTTTCCAGACTGTCATGAATTTCTGCGACAGAATTTTGATGCAATGCAATATCTGTAAATCCAACGATGGCATTCATTGGTGTTCGGATGTCATGGCTCATGTTAAACAAAAATGTAGATTTTGCCTTGTTTGCAGCATCTGCTTTTTCCGCAGCTTCCAATAATAACTGCTTTTGCTTCTGTTCTTCTTCCTTACTTTTCCGGTAAACCAAATAGGTCCACAGGCAGATCATCAGCAACACCAATCCAACAATCATGCCACAGATTACAGAGATTTTCTTTGTTTTCTCTGCCATGCCATACGCAGACTGCATATCCATTTCAATACAGAATGCACCTACAATATCTCCCGTTCCATCCAGATTTGAACGTACCGGATAGCAGGCCGTGAAAATGGGACCCCAGGTTGTGTCCACAATATCCTGGGAATACACATTCTCTCCAGAGAGAGCCCTTTCAATATAGGGAATCATTTCATCCTCTATATAATCCCCAGGATGTCTTACATCCCCGGCATCTGAATCCAGACCATCAACAACATAGATTAATTTTCCTTCTTCGTTTCGCGTAGCGGTGTAAATATATCTTGTAGAATTCAATGTTCTGATTTCATTGAGATAGGAGGAAATATCCTTATAAAACTGCGTATCTTCATCTGAGCGATCCTTGATTTGTAAAAAATTCTCCCGGCCAATTTTTTCATCCACCAGCTTATGGACTGCATCTGCACTCGCCGTATCACGGGCAATTTCTGTTTCCAATGCTGTCTTAGTATAAGCACTTTGCAGAATAAATGTATACACCGCTATAGTCTGAATGATAGCCAGTCCCATAAGCACAAAGATGTTTCCTGATATTTTTAGTTTTACAAACCTTTTATTTTTCTTCAAGCTTATCGCTTCTTTTGTTTTGTCCATATCGCTTAAACCGTATTTCTCTACTTTTTATCTATTTTGTCCTTTGGATACTCTCTTTTGATGTCAGTTTATCTACAACCTTTGAATTGTAATCGATCTAAATAGCAACACGAAAACAACCAAATTTGTAAAACTCACACTATCTGAAATTATAGCAAGCTACTGTTATTCATGCAATGATAAGTAAATGCAAAAGTGATTACCACAAAGCGACGCTTCTATTTTCCCTCCGAGCATTTCAGTAAACTGTTTTGCAATAGCAAGTCCAAGACCTGTATTTCCTTTCGTACGTGAAATGTCAGTAGTATAAAACTCATCAAATATATGTTCTATATCTACGTCACATGATACAAGTTCATTTTGAAACGTAAGCTTTATCTCACTGCTTTTTTCCACGTTAATCATTAAATCGCCAACGCTATGTTTCAATGCATTGCCTATGATATTATCAAAAATACGTAGAAGCATATTCTGATTTGAGTATATCGTCAACCTGCGATAATTACACTGAAAAATAATCTGCCTGCCTTTGTCTGAAAAATCATCATAGTAGTGAACAATACTTTCTTCCAAAACAGAAACAATATTGATATCTGTCTTTTCAGGCTCTTTCCCATTTGAAACGATTCGAGACATTTCGAAGAAAGAGTTTATCAATTCTTCCAGGCGAGTAAGCCGCTTTTCAATAATTGCAAGCTCACGGCTTTTTTCTTCTTCTGAAAGATCTGAATGTTGTATCAGATTAATATACCCCATTGCTGAAGTCAAAGGAGTTCTGAGATCGTGGGAAATATTAGTCATCATCTGTTCAAGGGTATGATTTTTCCTGTTGTATGTTGTCTTGATATTATGCATATCCTTTAGCATGACATTGACTTGATCTATGAGTTTATCCGCTGTCCCGTTTTGGGAATGAAGGAGTGCGTTGGTATCACTTTTACGAATTTCATGCAGTTGTTCTGTAATGTTTCTAATTTCTGTTTTCTGTAAAATCAGGAAAAACAGCAAAATGCAAGCTATAAGTATTACGATTATAAAAGCAATTTTCATATGCTGTTTTCCCTTTCTGCCTATATCATTTTATCTCTGATTTCTTAAAAATATAGTATCCGGATACTGAAAAAACAAGAATTTCAATGACTCCTATACAAAAGCATATCAGACAGTACTTCCTTTCAGGAAAATAGGCTAATTTATTCAGTGCGGCTTGTAATTCATAATTTTCAAGAAACTTTTGCAGATTTTTTGATTCTGTAAATACACAGATAAAACCCACCACCACCTGAAAAAGCATAATAAAGCTTATTGAAACTGCATTATAGGCAGCGGCTTTTTTGAACAAAAATCCAATGAATACAAGTAAACTTACAATGCCAAGCAACATTGGCATTTGCAGCATTGTTATTTTCAGAATATCAATTATCGGCTCTGTATATTCTTTTCCATTCACAATAAAGTTGAGAACATATGCATACAAATTTCCAGAAAGGATAAACAGTGCCGAAAATCCAAGTGACATAATCATCTTGTATGCAAAATACTTTCTTTTGCTGACAGCAGAACTGAGTGTATTCTTCATAGTTTTGTTCGAAAACTCTTGCATCAGTATGACAAAGACGATAATTATCAAGGGATAATACAGATTTATGTTGGTTGCAAGAATCCCCTGTACAAGTGTTTCTTTTACTGAAGATGTTTCCTGCATTGCCGACACAACGACCTCGTCATTATAGATCACACTTCCGTTTCCTATGTAACAAGATTCTTTTACCGCAACGCTGACACTCGATATAATTATTATCAATGCTACTGCGATATATATACCGATTCCTCTGAATATACGATATAAATCCGCTCTCATCATATTTATCATTTCTGCACCTCCTTGACAAGCTGCTTGAAATAATCCTCTAAAGATACGCCGGATTCATAAATTTGAGATATATTAACTCCACTCTGGATAAACACTTTATTCAGTTCGTCAGATTTTGCATTTTCATCATAAATGCGAATCTCTCTGGTATCTATTACCTGATAGTCGGTAATATTGAGCTTACTTTCAAGGACTATTGTTGTTTTTTTGATATCATCGGTTTTTACGATAATACAACGGCTGCACTCCAGATCAAGCTCCTGCTTTGTAATTTCCTTAATCACTCTTCCATTATTGATAAACAGAAACCGATTCGCCACAGCATATAATTCCGAGAGAATGTGACTCGAAATAATAAGCGTAACACCACGTTCCTGATTCAGTTTTCGAAAGGTATCACGCAGCTCACTGATTCCAATTGGATCAAGGCCATTGATTGGTTCATCAAGAATAACAAGATCCGGATTGTCAAGTATTGCAAATGCAATTCCCAGTCGCTGTTTCATTCCAAGGGAAAACTTGCGAAATTTTTTGTTTTTAAAATCGGTGAGATGAACGAGCTCCAAAGCCTCATCTATTTGCTTCAGATCAGTGATACCTTTTTGAAAGCAGTAGTATCTTAGATTCTGATATGCTGTTAGATTACCAAAAAACGCCGGATTTTCAATCAGACTGCCAATACGCTTTTTTTCCTTTTCTGCTGCATAGCCGCTCTTTCCAAATATAGAATAGCTTCCCTCAGTTGGTTCGGCAAGTCCTGCGACAATCTTCATCATTGTTGTCTTTCCTGCGCCATTACGACCTATCAACCCATAAATATCTCCACGATAAGCAGTCATATTTGCATGGTCAAGGGCAGTAAATTTTCCATAGCTTTTTGTAAGCTGATTGGTTTGTAGTATTATTTCACGCATAATCGTAATCTCCTGTTTCTTATTTCAGCTGATAATTCCATTATAGCAGGAGAGTATAAAAAAACACTTAAATCAACTCTTAAAATAGTCTTAAAAAGATCATTTTTTTAAACGATATCCGATTCCCCACACCGTTTCAATATATTCCGTATCCGGATCACAGGCTTTCAATTTCTTTCTCAGCTTACTGATATGCACATTCAAGGTATTATCATCAGCAGAATTTTCATAGTCCCAGACTGTGTCATAAATCATGCTTTTTGTACAAGTACGAGAGGGATTTTCCATAAGCAATTGTAAAAGGTCAAATTCATGTTTTGAAAGTTCCATGTCATGGTCACGGCAGACTACAGAAAAATCACTTTTATCAAGTAATATATTTTTATACATGAGCGTTGTGTTTTCCGGTTTTGTTTTATCTGTACGAAGACGTGCATTAATTCTTGCAAGCAGTTCATCATTGTGAAAAGGTTTAGTGACATAATCATCTGCACCCAACGAGAATAGATCGACTTTTTTCCCTACATCGTGTATTGCACTGATTACAATTACAGGCACACTGAATTTTTCCTTCAGTTCACAGATAATATTTTCCCCACTTCTTCCGGGCAGCATAAGATCAAGAAGTATCAAGCTTACCTCTCGATTATGTACCAGAATGCCTTCTGTGCCCGAAAAAGCACAAATCGTATGATATCCGTTTGATGTGAGTAAGATACGGAGCATATCATTTATTTCCGTATCATCTTCTATAATCAGTATTGTTTTCTGCATTTCTGTCCGCCTCCAATTTGTTTTGTTATAAATACAGCTTATTTTTTGTATAAAAGAGCAGTTAAAAAATGCTAAGCCACAGATTTTAATTCCGGGCTTAGCACCATATTTTACACTTCAACTCCGAAAATCAGGTCTTATATGGAAACAGACAATTCATTTCCGCATACTCTTCTTATGATATCACTCTCTGCATCTGGTTTAGGACTGCCTGCAGATAGTTGTGGCTGTATAAGAACTGCAGGATGCGGCTGTCCGTAATGTTTTCCACAATCAGGGAACCGACCATTCCCATTTTGCCCGTCATGGCAAAGACAAGCCAGATAATCAGCGCGGTTTCCACTACGCCCACTACGGCGCCGAGCAGTTTATCCGCCGAATGAATGACCGGAAGTTTGGACACCAGCTTGGCAGAGAAAAAGGCAATGCCCAGTATGCGGTGCGCCAGCAGTACCACAAGCAGGATTATAATGGCGGACGCCATGCTTAAAATGTCTTTCTTCATGTATCTGGTGAAGGCTGTCATGGCAAGTATTGCCACGATGCTCAGTACAATGAGGGACACGCAGGATATAATTTCTTTTACCATGCCCCTGTTGAAGCCCTCCACTATTCTCCATATCAATAAAATAATACATAAAATAATAAGCCAGTTAATTGTCATGCGTATCTCCATCTCTCTTTTATTTTTCCTATTTTAACTGTATTGTCTGCAGGGCATCCTCCGTCACCAGTGTATAGGTATAGCCTTTGCCGGTGGGTATCAGAAGATTTACCTTTTCCTGAAAAGTTCCGTTATATTTTATTCTGCCGTCCATGGTGCCGATAAGGCATGCCTCTTCGTTGTAGATGGCATAAGTGTCCTGGTAAAATACGATATCATCATAGGCAATGTCAAAATCCTGCTTTCTCACAAGATTGCCGCTTTTATCATAGATTTCGAGACGGTATGTTTTGTCGCCTGTCTGGTTTTCAAACACCAGTCCCACATATTCTTCGTTGTGATAAATGCTCCGGATTTCCGTATCAAAATAATATACTGTCTTGAGCTCCGGCTTCTGTCCGCCCGCAAAGAAAAGCAGGCAGTCGTCTCCGATGGCAAACGCCGCCGAGTTGTTCATAAAGCAGATGCAGGGAACCACAGTATCGGAATAATCGTAGCCGCCTACCAGATTGTCCGTCTGGTTTTTGCCGTATTCATCGAAATTATAAAAAGCAATGCTGGATTTCATTTCCGCTGCATCCGCATAAAAATAAGATACCGCACACAAAAGAGCGTTGGGCGACAGGCTCACCGCTATGGGATAACCGGTCTGCTCCATGGTGATGTGGAATTTCAAAAGTTCTTTGCCGGCTGTGTCAAACACATAAATCCAGGTTACCTTGCTGTCCTCCACTACCGCGGATACGACACCGTTGCTTGCCACTTCCAGATTTCGGATGGGAAGATTGGTGGTAATGGTGCCAAGCTGCTTGGCGGAGCTTTGTATGTAAATGGTTCGTCCGTTGTAATCGGCAATGGCAACCACATCTTCGCAGACGGATATGATGGGATTCTGCATTTCATAGGTCTGGTTCCAGATGACATTTCCCGCCGAGTCCATACATCTTGCGCCGTCCTTGCTGTAGGACAGGATATTTTCTCCCAGACGCAGGCTTTCCGTACCTCCCACAAACACCTGGGGAATCGTGGTTTTTACCGTATAGTCCGTATATCTTTTATTGCGGTACAAAATAAATAAAAGAAGCACCACTGCAGCACAAATCACAATCACCAGCGTAGTCTTGTACAGATTGCTGAGCCGGTGTTTGCGGATTTTCTCTTTATAATCTGCTGTATCTTCATTTTTCAGCAGACGAAGGTTGCTTTGCTTCCGCAGCGGATTTTTCTGTTTTGTTTTGGATTCGTTTCCGTTAAAGTTCCTGATATCTGCCATGGTATACTCTCTTTCTTCTCCACAGTATAACACATAAATATCAGGGAAGTAAAATAGTTTGTCCTACTTCTATGTTATTTGGATTTTTTATGCCGTTCAGTTCGCACACCTGCTTTACCATGCCCAAATCCCCGTACTTTCTGCGGCAGATGGCATTGAGGGTATCGCCCCGCATAATGGTATACGATGTCGCCTGCGTTGCGGTCTGGGTGGTGCCGGTAGTTCCGGTGGTAATGCCGGTGGGGAATGCATCCGGCGGGGTGACATCCGACCACGGCATACCGTCCGCAGAGTTTCCCGTGGTGGCGCCGGATGTACCGGTGGCATTGGTAGCGGTGGCGTTGTCGTTTGCCGTTGCCGTATTGCCGCCGGTTGCTGCTACTGTGGTGCCGGTGATGCCAGTTCCGTTTGTTGCCGTGCCGGCGATGTTTCCATCGTCAATGCCTGTGTTGTGAGCGGTACCGTTGCCACCGGTAAGGGCAGTGTCGTCGGAACCCGCAGAATATGCTGAACCGTTGACGGTAAGGGCGGTGTCATCCCCTGCATCCGGAATTTTCTGTTGGGTCAAATCCGCAATGACCTGTCTTGCCGCCACCTGCATTTCTTCTATTTTGTCGGAGTCGTTTATGGTGGTGATGCCGATGACACAAAGCACTGTAAACATGGCTGCTGCCGCCATTTTCATCCGCTCTAAGTGCTTTATCATCTGCCTGTTTTTCTTTTTATAAGAAGCTGTTTTTTCCGAAGCGGCATTTTTATCCGAAGCCTTTTTCGCCGCAGCTATGCGGTTCTCCAGTGGAAGGCTGCGGTAATTACCGCCGTATTCGCCCCGAAAAGCGTTTGTTTCCGTCTGCCCGTCTGCCTGTCCGTCCTGTGCCGCCGGTGATGCCGGTGATGCATCCGCCCATGAGTTGTCCATAACGGCATTTTCCGGATTGTTTTCCGCCTGTCTTGCACATCTTTTTTCCCGCTCGTCCATTTCCAGCATGAAATTCAGCATGCTCTCGTTCTTTTCAAAAAAGCAGGCATATCCGTTCACTTCAATGGCCTTCCCGCGGGTATCCAGAAAAATGGTTTCCGGCAGTTCTTCCCGGACAATGCACCAGCCTAAAAAGGAGTATTCTTCAAAATACCGGCTTCCCACATTGTTGATTTCTTCCCGGTCGGACTGGGAAAGATACGGTCCCCTTCTGTCAAGGCCTTCAATTCTGGAGGCGCCGTACATAAAGTAGTATTTGTAATTACTTTCCTTGTAAACCTGTCCGTACAATGCAATGCCCGCGGACTGACCGTCCGACTCACGGTTCCATTCTTTTATGTAGGATATAATGTAGTCTTCAACAAAAATCTTGTGTGTTCTGTCCGGTTTTCCCATCTGTATAAGGTTCTTTGGCAGTTCCATATCCGTCCCCCGCTTTCATTTTTGCGGACAGTATACACCTTTTCTTTTGCACATTCCCTCGAAATATGGGAGCCTGTCCCATAAGTTTTCGACACCGGAGCACAAAAAACCGGTCCCTATAACCGGACCGGTTTTCTTTTCCCTGTAAGCAGGGTATTTTTGATAATCTTTTGTTATTTCACGCCGAATTCGTACACGGTGCTGTAATCGTAAATTCTGTCGGGTCCGAAGGTTGCGGACGGGAACTGCGCCTTATTGGCGGTGTCGGGATAGAACTGTGTTTCCAGACAGAGACCGCTTCTCTTTCCGTAAAGAGCGCCGCCCTTTCCTTCTTCCTCGCCGATAAAGTTGCCCGCATAGAACTGCACACCGGGCAGGTTGGTGTAGGCTTTCATGATTCTTCCGCTTTCCGGCTCTTCTACGGTAGCAAAATGCTTAAGACTGCCGTCAAAATCGTCAATTACCCAGTTGTGGTCATAACCGCCTGCCAGATTGGTCTGCTCGTAATCATCCGCAATGTGCTCGCCCACTCTGTGTGCCGTTGTAAAGTCCATGGGAGTTCCGGCAACAGGTGCAATCTCTCCGGTAGGGATGCTGCCCTTTACTACCGGGGTAAAGTGAGAAGCTTTGAGCCAGAGTACATGGTCTTCAATTTTTCCGTTACCCTGTCCCTTTAAGTTAAAGTAAGAGTGATTGGTCATATTGAAGACAGTGTCCTTGTCGCTCTCCATATGATAATGCATTTCAATCCGGTTGTCCTCTGTCAGGGTGTAGACCAGGCTGACCGTGCGGTTGCCGGGAAGTCCCAGGCTGCCGTCCGCTTCCTTTAAGGTAAACTTTACAAAGTCCTCCCCCGCCTGTGCATCCCAGACTCTCTTATGAAATGCCTTGTCCAGGTGGGTATGTAAATTGTTGACGCCGTCATTCACATCCAGATGGTATTCGGTTCCGTTAAGGGTAAACTTTGCCCCGCCGGTACGGTTGGCAATCGGGCCTACCGCTGCTCCGAAAAAGCTGTAGTTTGCATAATAATTTTCCAGTTTGTCAAAGCCCAGCACCACATCTTCCACCTTGCCGTTTTTGTCCGGTACGCGGATGCTGTTTACGTTTGCGCCGAAGTTCAATACGGTTACACTCATGCCGTTTTTGTTGGACAGTGTGTACGCATAAATCTTTTCTCCCTGCGGTGTGGTTCCGAATTCTTCTTTCTTTACAGATACTTCTGACATTTTCTTATCCTCCAATCCTGTTTCCCCATAAGTATATAGAGCCGCATTACATCTCCACACGACCCTCCAGTGCGCGTAGCAGTGTCACCTCGTCAATGTATTCCAGGTCACCGCCCACCGGCACGCCGCTGGCAATTCTCGTTACTTTAATGCCCGTAGGCTTAATGAGCTTGCTGATATACATGGCTGTAGTTTCGCCTTCCAGACTGGAATTAGTGGCGATAATCACTTCGTCCACGTCGCCTTCCAGCCTGCTTATCAGCTCTTTCAGTTTAATATCACCCGGGCCTATTCCCAGCATGGGTGAAATGGCGCCATGCAGTACATGGTACACACCCTCGTATTTGCCGGTCTTTTCATAGGCTGCCAAATCCCTGCTGTTTTCCACCACCATAATCTGTGCATGGTTGCGGTTTTTATTGGCGCAAATGGGACAGATCTCTTTGTCCGTCAGGGTATAGCATTCCTTGCAGTACCTGACATTCGCCTTTGCCTCCATAATGGTGGTTGCCAGTCTGTCCACTTTGTCCTTGGGCATATTTATCAGGTGGAACGCCAGTCTCTGCGCGGATTTGCTGCCAATTCCGGGAAGGGCTGCCAGTTCTTCTATTAACTTATTGATATAACCGCTGTACATTTCCATTAGAAAGGAAATCCTCCGCCCAGTCCGCCTGTCATGCGGTTCATCATGGCTGCGTTTTCTTCTTCTGCCTTACGGAGCGCTTCGTTGGTTGCCGCTACAATTAAATCCTGCAGCATTTCAATATCTTCGGGGTCAACGACTTCTTCGGCAAGTTTCACCTTTACCACTTCTTTTTTACCGGTTACAGTTACTTCCACCGCTCCGCCGCCTGCTGCCGCCGTGAATTCTTTTGTTTCCAGTTCCTTCTGGCCTTCTTCCATCTGACGCTGCATTCTCTGTGCCTGTTTCATCAGATTACTCATGTTGCCGGGCATTGCGCCTCCCGGAAAGCCACCTCTTTTTGCCATTTTGTCATATCCTCCTGCATTTATTTCTTGATTTGCATTTATATCTTAATTTGCATTTCTTACTTTTTATTCACATCTTCTGTTTGATTTTATAAAAAGACTTAGTCCTCCACTTCCACTTCCATGTTGAGTATCTTGGAAATGTCCACAAAGGAGTCTTCAAACTCTCTTTCCGATTTCACGGACTGGAAGTTCACATCCACATCCTTTCCGGAAAAATCACCCAAAAGGCGTTTCAGTGCCTCTCTGTTTTCTTCATTCTGTTGGAAATAATCACTTGCCAGTCCGTCCGGCAGCACTACCATAAGACGGTTGTCTCCGCCAAGGCTTAAACGTGCCGTTTTTAAATACGTCTTCATGGGATTGTCCGCATCCCCTACGATGGACGGCCAGTTTTTTACAATTTTTTCCACTTCCTCCGGAATTGCCTTGGGAAGCTCAGGACGTGCTTTCTTTACCGCAGGCGCCCCCGGTTGAGAAGCCATAAACATATCGGGCGTCATTCCCTCCGGAAGAAAGGATGCGTGCTCCACTTTGTCCTCCAGTTGCCGGATGCGGTCCAGAATGGCATCCTGCGAAGTTTCCATGGCGGGTCTGCACATTTTAATGAGCGCCAGTTCAATCAGAATGCGCTTCTGGGAAGCATACCGCACCTGATTGGAAAGCTCGGAAAAGATACGGATATAGCGCATAATCGTTTCCATATCCGCCATTTCCGCCTCTTCCTTCAGGCGGGCAAGATTTTCGGAAGAAACATCGATAACATCCTCGATTTCATCCGTGGATTTTGCCAGCATCAGGTTGCGCATATACCAGGCGAAATCGCTGACGAACTGCACCAGCTCCCTGCCCTGCATGACAATTTCTTCCAATATGGTAATGCACTTTAAGGCATCCGCGGCAAGCAGACTGCGGAACAGCCGGCTGAATACCTCCGTATCCACGGCGCCCAGTACGTCAAGCACCTTGTCGTAGGTCAGTTCCTGTCCTAAGTGGAATGCAATGCACTGGTCCAGAAGGCTTAAGCCGTCACGCATGGAACCGTCCGCCGCTTTCGCAATGTAACGCAGCGCCCGTTCTTCAATCTGTACGTGCTCAGCATCCATCAGCTCCCGCATGCGGTCCGCAATGGTGTCAATGGAAATCCTTCGGAAATCGTAGCGCTGGCACCGGGAAAGAATGGTCACGGGGATTTTGTGGACCTCCGTGGTCGCCAGAATAAAAATAACATAAGAAGGCGGTTCCTCCAGTGTTTTCAGCAGTGCATTGAACGCTCCTATGGACAACATATGCACTTCATCGATAATATAAACCTTATACTTTCCCTCAGCGGGAGAGTACGATACTTCATCCACAATTTCACGGATATTGTCCACGCTGTTGTTGGACGCCGCGTCGATTTCAATCACGTTCATGGACGCCCCGGCAGCAATCGCCTTGCATACGGCACATTCTCCGCAGGGACTTCCGTCTATGGGATTTTCACAATTCACGGACCTTGCAAAAATTTTGGCAATCGTGGTTTTACCGGTACCGCGGGTGCCCGTAAACAGATAGGCATGTCCGATACGGTTTGCCTTAATCTGGTTTTTCAAGGTCGTTACAATATGCTCCTGCCCTTTGACATCCTCGAATTTCGCCGGGCGGAACTTTCTGTATAGAGCTGTATAAGACATAATACCCTTAATCGCCGAAGCAGATGCCCAGCAATTTTCCTTCCTTTACGATGCTTGCATCGGGAGATACGGTTTTTAACTTACCGGCTACCTCTTCGAGAGGAACCCTTACAATTTCACGGTTCTTGTAGCCTACCATGAAGCCGTAATCTCCGTCCAGAATCAGTTTGCCCGCTTCAGACCCCAGTCTGCTGGCAAGTACTCTGTCGTAAGGGTCGGGGCTGCCGCCTCTCTGCACATGTCCGGGTACGGTTACGCGGACTTCCCTGCCGGTCTTTTCCTGAATCTGTGCTGCCACTTCATAGGAAACGGAAGGATAAGGACGATTGCGCAGTTTCTCTTTGTACGCTTTCTTGGAAAGCTTGGCGTCTTCTTTGGAAATGGCGCCCTCTGCCACTGCAATAATGGTGAAACGGCTGCCATTTTCATGATGTTTCTCAATGGCTTCCGCTACTTTATCAATATCATAAGGAATTTCCGGGATAAGGATGATGTCCGCACCGCCTGCCATGCCGGCATTCAGGGTCAGCCAGCCTACCTTGTGTCCCATAACTTCTACAATGAAAACTCTGCCGTGGGATGCCGCAGTGGTATGAATGCAGTCAATGGCATTTGTTGCAATGTCAACCGCACTCTGGAAACCGAAGGTCATATCCGTACCCCACAAATCATTATCAATGGTCTTGGGCAGGGTTACCACATTCAAGCCTTCTTCACGAAGAAGATTTGCGGTCTTGTGGGTGCCGTTGCCGCCTAAGATCACCAGACAGTCCAGCTTCAGCTTCTTGTAGTTTTTCTTCATGGACTCTACTTTGTCAATGCCGTTTTCGTCCGGCTCATGAATGAGTTTGAAGGGTGTACGGGATGTACCCAAAATCGTACCGCCCACAGTGAGAATGCCGGAAAAATCTTTGCCCGTAAGCATTCTGTAATTTCCATAAATGAGGCCTCTGTATCCATCCAGAAAACCGTAAATTTCTACCTTTTCCCCGCTGTTTACCAGGGTCTTTACCACGCCGCGCATAGCTGCGTTCAATGCCTGGCAGTCCCCGCCGCTTGTCAGCATTCCGATTCTAATCATCCGTTTGCCCTCCTGTATAAAATTTATCGCTATTTATTTTACCACAAAATATACAAAAATAAAAGGCATGGTTCACGGTCCACGCCTTTTATTTTTGCTTAATTTTCAGCGGAGATGGAGGGGGTCGAACCCTCGCGCCGGTTGTGCCGACCTGTCGCTTTTCGAGAGCGATCTCTTCACCACTTGAGTACATCTCCAAAAGCCCTTGCGGGCATCTGTGCTTTCTTGTAAGCACAGCTCATTATAGCATAACTTTTTTCGTCCGCAAAGGAAAATTTTACACTTCGCCCACGGTTTTGATGGTACCGCCGCCCACAATGACATCGCCGTCGTACAAAACCACGGACTGTCCTTTGGTAATGGCTCTCTGGGGCTCATCGAATTCCACCCGGATTTCATCCGCTCCGGTCTGGGTCACGGTTGCCCACTGCTCCGGCTGGCGGTAACGCACCTTTGCCTTCACACGCATGGGCTCTTTGATTTCTTCCACGGAAATCAGGTTTACATCATCGGCGGTCAGGACTTTGTCGTAAAGCTCTTCTTCCCTTGCCAGCACGACCGTGTTGTTTTCCGTGTTCACCTCTTTTACATACATGGGCTCTTTTAAGGCAAGTCCCAGTCCTTTGCGCTGTCCGATGGTATAACGGATGATGCCCTTATGTCTGCCCAGCACGTTGCCGTTCACATCCACGAAATCGCCCTCGGGGTAATTTTTGCCGGTGTATTTTTCAATGAAATCCGCGTAGCAGCCGTTCTGGACAAAGCAGATATCCTGGCTGTCATGCTTTCTGGCGTTGATGAAATCCTGCTCCTCGGCAATCTGTCTGGTTTCCGTCTTGTTCATGGCGCCCAGCGGGAAAATGGTATGGGCAAGCTGCTCCTGGGTCATGGCATACAGTACATAGCCCTGGTCTTTGGTGGGGTCCAGTCCCTTCTTTAATAAGAAGCGTCCCGTTTTTTCGTCCTGCTCTATGCGGGCGTAATGACCGGTTACCACGTAATCACAGCCCAGCTCCTGCGCCCTGTGATAGAGCTTGTCAAACTTTAAGAAGCGATTGCAGTCGATGCAGGGATTGGGTGTACAGCCGTGCTCGTAGGCACAGACAAAGCGGTCTATGACGTCCGTTTCAAATTTATCGGCGAAATTGAACACATAGTAAGGCATATCCAGCTTATGCGCCACGTTTCTGGCGTCCTCCACATCATCGAGGGAACAGCAGGTATGCTCTCTGGACACGCCGATTTCATCGTTGGTAAACAGCTTCATGGTAACGCCTATGCAGTCAAAGCCGTCCTTTTTCATCAGATATGCCGCAACGGAAGAGTCCACGCCTCCGCTCATGGCAATAATTGCTTTCTTTTCCATATATTAGAAACCTCGTTTTTTCTTTCTGTTCTTAAAGTATACGCATTGTGATTTTTTCTGTCAACCGGACAAATCCCCTCTTGCCAGAATACGGACTTCTTCCTTATAATCATGGTAGAAAAAACTGACGGAAAGAAGGATGTACCATGACTCTGCAGCAGCTTAATTATGTCATCACCATTTCGGAATGCGGTTCGTTAAACAAAGCCGCCGAAATTTTATATGTGGCGCAGCCGTCCCTGACGGGCGCCGTAAAGGAACTGGAAAAGGAGCTGGGAATTACCATTTTCAACCGCAGCGGCAGGGGCGTGACGCTGACCAACGACGGTACGGAATTTCTCCTCTATGCCCGCCAGGTCTATGCCCAGTACAAGGAGCTTTTAGAAAAATATGGCAAAGCAGGCAACTTAAAGAAAAAATTCGGTGTTTCCACACAACACTATTCCTTTGCGGTAAAAGCCTTTGTGGAAATGGTAAAGACCTTCGATACCTCCAAGTATGAATTTGCCATAAGAGAAACCAAGACAAAGGAGGTCATCGACGATGTGAGCACCATGCGGAGCGAAATCGGCATCCTGTACCTGAGTGATTTCAACCGGAAGGCTCTTTTGAAAATCTTATCCTCACAGCAGTTGGAATTTCACAGTATTATCCACTGCAAGCCCTACGTTTACCTTTGGAAAGGCCACCCGCTGGCGAAGCAGAAAAGCATAACCCTGCCCGAGCTGCAGCAGTATCCCTGTCTTTCCTTTGAACAGGGCGAATCCTCTTCCTTTTATTATGCAGAGGAAATCTTAAGCACCTGCGAATATCCCCGCATCATCAAAGCAAACGACCGGGCAACCATGTTAAATCTGATGATTGGCTTAAATGGCTACACTCTCTGCTCCGGTATCATCTGCGAGGAATTAAACGGCGACGATTACCTTGCCGTTCCTTTTGAAGCCGAGGACAAGGCGGTGGATGACACCATGGAAATCGGGTACATCATCCGCAAAAACACCCTGCTCTCCAAAATGGGACGCTTATATATAGAAGAAATCAAAAAATATCTTAAGTTATAGGCTCATCCTATAGCTACTTATTCGTTTCCCGTATTTTACAAAATGTAAAATCTTTGTATAATACAGTTTATAAACTAAATGTTTCGGTACAACACCGAAGAGAAAGAGGGAGAAAAATTATGAGAAAGAAATTATCAGCCATTGTTACAACAGCCCTGGCAGCTGTCCTGACACTGTCCTTAGCCGGATGCGGCAAGAGTGCATCAGGTGTCACCATTGCAGTTCCTAACGATACCACCAACGAAGCCCGTGCACTTCTGCTTTTAGCAGATCAGGGTTACATCACCTTGAAGGAAGGCGCCGGTATCACCGCAACCATCAAAGACATTGAAGAAAATCCTTACAACATCACTTTCAATGAAGTAGAAGCCGCACAGCTTCCCAACGTATTGCAGGATGTTGACTATGCAGTCATCAACAGCAACTACGCACTGCCCGCCGGCATCAATCCTACCACCGATGCACTGGTAATGGAAGGTTCCTCTTCCGCATACAGCAACATCTTAGCTGTTAAGGAAGGCAATGAAGAAACCGACAAGACCAAGGCCCTGGTTGCAGCTCTTTCCAGCAAGCAGGTTGCAGATTACATTGCAGCAAACTATGACGGCGCTGTTATCAGTGTTGTAGAAAATCCCGGCGACGGCTACGATGAAACCGTTGATTACGATGCATTAAGCGGAACCACCATCTCCGTAGCAGCTACTCCTTCTCCTCATGCAGAAGTACTTTCCGTAGTAAAGGATATCTTAGCTGAAAAGAACGTTACCCTTAACATCATCGAATACACCGACTATGTACAGCCCAACAAGGTAGTTGACAGCGGCGAAGTAGATGCCAACTACTTCCAGCATCTTCCTTATCTGGAAGACTTCAATGCAGAAAACAACACCCACGTTGTTTCCGTACTGGCTGTTCATGTAGAGCCCATGGGTCTTTACGGTGGCAAGCAGACAACTCTTGACGCAATCAAAAAATAATAGTACCCTATAGAAATAGGTTACAGACGGCACATCGGCCCATTGACCGATGTGCCTTTTGAATATTGTAGGAGATTAATCATGATTGAAATCAAAAACCTTTCCAAGGTCTTTCAGACCTCCGACGGAAAAGTAGATGCTCTGAAAAACATTTCCCTGACCATAGAAGACGGCGATATCTACGGCATCATCGGCATGAGCGGCGCCGGAAAGAGTACACTGGTGCGTTGTATCAATATGCTGGAGCGTCCCACGGAAGGTTCCGTTCTCATTGATAAAAAGAATATCGGCGAACTTTCTCCGAAGGAGCTGCGAAGCATCCGTCGGGAAATCACCATGATTTTCCAGGGCTTTAACCTGTTGATGCAGAAAACCTGTTTAAAGAACATCATGTTTCCCTTAAAGCTGGCAGGTGTCAGGACGGAAGAAGCAAAGAAAAAAGCCCTTGAGCTTTTGGAAATCGTAGGACTCCCCGACAAAGCCAATGCCTATCCCGCACAGCTTTCCGGCGGTCAGCAGCAGCGTATTGCCATTGCCCGTGCTCTGGCAACGCAGCCCAAGGTGCTGCTCTGCGACGAGGCCACCAGCGCACTTGACCCCAAGACCACGCACTCCATCTTAGAGCTTATCCGCGATATCAACACGCGTCTCGGCATTACGGTTATCGTTATCACCCACCAGATGAGCGTAGTGGAAGAAATCTGCAACAAGGTAGCTATTCTGGACAATGGTGAAGTAGCGGAGGAAGGCGAAGTTTCCACCGTATTTGCCCATCCGAAGTCCGAAGCCGCAAGACGTCTGGTTATGCCGGACAACACAAAGGATTTCCTTCCCGGGCTTACCGGGGATCATATCCTGCGTGTGATATTTAACGGTGCACTTGCCGCCGGTTCTCCTCTGATTACCCAGATGGCGATTGACAAAGGCATTGCCGCCAACATCCTGTATGCCTCCACCCGGTGTATCGGCGACAAAGTGTACGGCAACATGCTTTTGGGACTCCCTTCCGATGAAGGCGTGGTAAAAGAAGCCACCGCTTATCTGTCCCGGAAAGAAAATGTCTTAGTTCAGGAGGTGACAAAGGATGTTCAATAATTTATTTGCACCGGAAGTAATTGACGAAGCTCTCACCATTTTAAGAGAAGATATGCCCCTTGCCCTATGGGAAACCTTTTATGTAACGGTTCTCTCCACCCTGTTTGCCTTTATCATCGGCATGCCCCTCGGTGTGCTTTTGGTAGTCGGTGAAAAGGACGGTGTACTGCCCCTTCCCAAATGGCTGCTGGGCGTGCTGAACGTCATCATCAACCTGCTTCGTTCCGTTCCGTTTCTGATTCTGATGATTATGGTATTCCCGCTCACCAGACTGATTGTGGGCACCACCGTAGGTACTACGGCTTCCATCGTGCCTCTGGTCATCGCTGCGTTTCCTTTTGTGGCAAGACTTGTGGAAAGCAGTCTCAGGGAATTAAATCCCAATATTATTGAAACAGCGCAGAGTATGGGCGCTTCTCCTTTCCAGATCATTACAAAGGTCATGATTCCCGAAAGCGTGCCCTCCCTGATTTCCAATGCTACCATTGCCATTACCACCATTTTGGGCTATACCGCCATGAGTGGTATCATCGGTGGCGGCGGACTCGGTAAAATCGCCATCAACTACGGCTACTACCGTTACAAATATCTGGTCATGCTGTTTGCGGTTATCATCCTCATCCTGCTGGTTCAGGTGTTCCAGAGCATCGGTACGCACCTGGCTGCCCGTCTGGACAAACGTATCAAGCGCTGAGTTTCCGGCGAATGCGGTATACATACTGCATCTGCCCTGAGTACAATAAAAAAGCTGCCTGCAACCTGAATTGCAGACAGCTTTTTTATACGTCCTGATGATGTTCGTTGCGCAGATGTTTTTTAATCGCCGCAAAGGATTTGTCACTGATATCATGCTCCATTTTGCAGGCATCTTCCGCTGCTGTTTCTTCGTCCACTCCTAAGTTTACCAGCATGGCGGTCAGTGTGGTATGGCGGTCATAAATCTTTACCGCTACTTCTTTTCCGGCATCGGTCAATGTCAGGAACCCGTTCTCATCCATCAGAAGGTAACCGCCCTCTTTCAGGATACGAACCGCACGACTGACGCTGGGTTTGGAAAAGCCCATATACTCTGCCACATCAAGTGAACGAACTTCTTTGTTTTTCTGAGAAAGAATATGTATTGTTTCCAAATACATCTCTCCGGATTCCTGTAAACGCATATCCCATACTCCCTTTCATACATAACCCATTGTCATTAATAATCTTATGCTATCATTAAACAAAAAAAATTGCAAGTTGTATAATTTTGTATAATTTATGGTTGACAAATTCCGATATCGCGCATATTATAATTAAGAAGTTAGCAAAAGCTAACCTTTTTTAAGCGCAAGCAGTTAGTTTGTGCTAATCAAAAAGTGAGGAATGCTTATGATGCCACTGAATCTTGCGGATGTCGGGGAAGAGAATACCATTAAAAAAATCGGAGGCAGCCCCGAAGTAAAAAAACACCTCGAAAACTTAGGTTTTGTCGTAGGCGGAACTGTTACCATCGTGAACACACTGGGAGGAAATGTCATTGTTAATGTAAAAGAATCCCGTGTTGCAATAGACCAGGAAATGGCAAGGAAAATTATGGTCTGATGACCTGGTTTTTATGAGAGAAGAGGAGGATAAAACATGAAAACGTTGAAAGAAACGAAAATCGGCGAAACCGTAAAAATCGTCAAACTTCATGGAGAGGGTGCTGTTAAGCGCCGTATCATGGATATGGGTCTTACCAAAGGTACAGAAGTTTACATCAGAAAAGTAGCTCCTTTAGGCGATCCCGTAGAGATTACCGTTCGCGGCTATGAGCTTTCTTTAAGAAAAGCCGATGCTGAAATGATTGAAGTGGAATAAGGAATTGTATTTTAGAAAGAGAGGATGATAAAATGGATTTGCGAATCGCCCTTGCGGGTAATCCTAACTGTGGTAAAACCACATTATTCAACGCTCTCACCGGTTCCAACCAGTTCGTTGGTAACTGGCCGGGTGTTACGGTAGAGAAAAAGGAAGGTAAATTAAAGAAGCACGATGGTGTCATCGTAACTGACCTTCCCGGTATTTATTCCCTTTCTCCTTACACACTGGAGGAAGTTGTTGCACGTAATTATCTGATTGGCGAACGTCCCGATGTTATCTTAAACATCATCGACGGTACCAACCTGGAGCGTAACTTATATCTGACCACACAGCTTACCGAGCTTGGCATTCCTGTCGTTGTTGCTATCAACATGATTGACCTGGTTAAGAAAAACGGAGACATCATTCATCTGGATGAGCTTTCCCGTCAGTTAGGCTGTAAGGTAGTGGAAATCTCCGCTCTGAAGGGAACCGGTATTATGGAAGCTGCCGATGCAGCCATCGACGCAGCAAAGAATACCAAGACCGTTCCCATGCATACTTTCTCAGGCGTGGTTGAACATGCCATTGCCCATATTGAGGAGGCTGCCCTTCATGATTTACCGGAAGAACAGCAGCGCTGGTATGCCATCAAGATTTTTGAACGTGACGATAAGGTTCTTGCAAAGCTGAACATCGAAAAAGCAACCTTAGACCACATTGAAAGCGATATCAAGGCTGCCGAGAAGGAACTGGATGATGATGCCGAAAGTATCATTACCAATGAAAGATATGTATATATCTCTTCCATCATCAAGGCATGCTACAAGAAAAAGAGTGTCGGAAGGCTTTCCACCTCTGATAAAATCGATAAGATTGTTACCAACCGCTGGCTGGGACTTCCCATCTTCGCCGCTATTATGTTCTTAGTATACTACATAGCTATGCAGACCATCGGTGCTGCTGCTACAGACTTCACCAACGACAACATTTTCGGCGATGGTTTCCATCTCTTCGGTATGGGTTCCGCTGCCTATGAAGAAGCTGCTGAACAGTATGGTGACAGCGACTCCATTATTGATGCATTCGTTTCCGAATACGGAACCGATGAAATCGCCGATGCTCTGGATGCAGAGTCCGAAGACTACACAGAAGACGGCGCTAAGGCCGCTTTGGAAGAATTGGTTTCCTTGACTCCCGATGATGCAACTGCAACCTATGAAGTAGTTGATGAAGAAACTTTGGAAATTACCGATACTCCCGAAGTTGGTAAGGCAGATTTACAGACTGCTGTAGATGAATATCTGAATACCGAATATAAGGAAGCATACGGTGCTCCCGATACTTCCACTTACGGTACCTGGGTTCCCGGTATTCCCGCTTTATTTGAGAAGCTTCTGGATGCTGCCGGTGCAGCCGACTGGTTAAAGGGTCTTATCCTTGACGGTATTATCGCCGGTGTCGGTGCAGTACTTGGTTTCGTTCCCCAGATGCTGGTACTGTTCTTCTTACTGGCATTCCTGGAAGCCTGCGGTTATATGTCCCGTATCGCATTCGTGCTTGACCGTATCTTCCGTAAGTTTGGTCTTTCCGGTAAGTCCTTCATTCCTATGTTGGTAGGTACCGGTTGTGGTGTGCCGGGTATCATGGCATCCAGAACCATTGAAAATGAACGTGACCGTCGTATGACCATTATGACAACAACCTTTATCCCCTGCGGTGCGAAAGTTCCTTTTATCTCCATGATTGCCGGTGCAATCTTCGGTGGTTCCGCATGGGTTGCAACATCTGCATACTTTGTAGGTATGGCAGCAATCATTATTTCCGGTATTATGTTAAAGAAGACCAAGATGTTCGCAGGCGACCCCGCTCCCTTCGTTATGGAGCTTCCTGCATACCATATGCCCACCCTTGGCAACGTACTTCGTTCCATGTGGGAACGTGGCTGGTCCTTCATTAAGAAAGCCGGTACCATTATTACCCTTTCCACCATCCTTGTATGGTTCACCACTTACTTCGGATTTGTTGACGGAACCTTCCGTATGCTTGCCGAAGACGAAATCGACAGCTCCATCCTGGCAGCTATCGGTAATGTAATTGCATGGATTTTCATTCCTCTTGGCTGGGGCAACTGGCAGGCAGCCGTTGCATCTATCACCGGTCTTGTTGCAAAGGAAAACATCGTTGGTACCCTCGGTATCCTCTACGGTGGCGGAGACGGCAATGTATATGCTAACTTAGCTGCTGCATTTACTCAGGTAAGCGGCTACTCCTTCTTAGTATTCAACCTGCTGTGTGCTCCCTGCTTCGCAGCTATCGGTGCTATCAAGAGAGAGATGAACAACGCAAAGTGGACCTGGTTCGCTATCGGATATCAGTGTGGATTTGCTTATGTAATTGCTCTGTTAGTAGAACAGTTTGGTAATGCCTTCACCGGCAACTTAAATGTACTTGGTTTAATCGTAGCTATCGTTCTTCTGGCTGCCATGATTTATCAGCTTGTAAGACCTTACAAGGAAGCTACCAAGCTTACAACCAAGGTTAAATAAGAAAACGCTATTAGAAAGGAGTCTTTCATATGCTGACATGGATTACGGAAAACATCGCAACCATCATCATTACCCTGATTCTTGTTCTCGTTGTAATAGCTATTATTAAAAGCATGATTAAGGATAAGAAAGCAGGCAAGTCCTCCTGCGGCGGAAGCTGTAGCCATTGTGCCATGGGTGGCACCTGTCACAAGCATTGATTGAAACAGGAAGGCGCACCGAAATGCGTCTTCCTCTTCTTTTTACCATTGGTTAGCTTTTGCTAACCGCGAAAGGAGTATATTATGTCTCTGATTACTTTTGAAAACGTGAGCCGTGTCTATGAAAACGGCGATCACAAGCAAAAAGCTCTTGACCATGTAAATATGTCTTTGGAAGAAGGTAAATTTGTTGTTATCTTAGGCCCCAGCGGTGCCGGGAAAAGTACTCTGTTAAACCTTCTTGGCGGACTGGACAGCCCCACCGAAGGCAAAATAACCGTAAACGGAAAAGACATATCCGGCCTGTCCGGAAATGAACTTGCCGATTACCGTGCTTCCACGGTCGGCTTTGTATTTCAGTTTTACAACCTGATACCGACATTAACAGTACATGAAAATGTTACTCTGGTAAAAGAAATCGCTCCCAATGCCCTTTCCGCTACGGAAATGTTAAAGGAAGTGGGACTGGAAGACCATCTGAAGAATTTCCCGTCCGAGCTTTCCGGCGGCGAACAGCAGCGTGTCTCCATTGCCAGGGCACTTGCCAAAAATCCGAAAATCTTACTTTGTGATGAACCTACCGGCGCTCTTGATTCCGAAACCGGTGTACTGGTTCTGAAATTACTTTTGAAAATGGCACGCGAATATGGAAAAACCATAGTCATCGTTACACATAACCAAAATATAGCCAAAATGGCGGATGTAGTTATCCGTGTAAAAAACGGTAAGATAGTTTCCCGTGAGGAACAGTCAAATCCTACACCTGCCGATGAAATCGACTGGTAAGGAGGTACCCCATGTTAATAAGAAAGCTCTTTCGCACCATGGGTCTTTACCGGGCGCAGTTTCTTTCCATGATTATTATGATAGCCCTCGGCGTCGGTGTCTTTGTGGGCATGAATATGGAATGGTACAGCATTGATAAAAACACCGCTTACCTGTTTGATACCACCGGCTTTGCCGACTACCGGATTGTCTCCGAAAACGGTTTTTCTTCAGAGGACGCCGATAAAATTGCAGCCCTTGACGGTGTGGATGCGGTATCCCGTTATCTTTCCATTCAAGTGGATGTAGGGGAAAAACAGGATGAAAGCGTTGCCCTGACGGTAACGGAAAACGCGGAGGTATCCGGTTTTCTGTTAATGGAAGGCAATGCTTATGAGAAAGACAGTAAGGACGGCATCTGGCTTTCCGACAAATATGCTGCCGCCAACAATATTTCCGTTGGTGATACCCTTACCTTTCTGTATGCCAATAAGGAAATACAGGGGCATGTAGAGGGTCTCATAAAATCCGGAGAATACCTGATAAATGTCCGGGATGAAAGCCAGCTTATGCCGGATTACACAAACTTCGGCTTTGCCTACATCTCTCCCGCAATGTACGAGAACGCCGTGGGCTTTGCCTATTATCCACAGCTCAATGTGATTTCTTCTTTATCCAAAGAGATTTTCACAGAAAAAGCGGATGATGCCCTGCAGTCCACTTCTCTTATTCTGACAAAGGATGAAACCGTCTCCTATGCCCAGGCAGACGGAGAAAAAGAAGAAGGCAGGACCATGGGCTCCGTGCTTCCGGTTCTTTTCCTTGTGATTGCCATTTTAACCATGGTTACCACTATGCACCGCATTACCTCCAAGGAAAAAACGCAGATTGGCGCCTTAAAGGCGCTTGGCTTCAAAGACAGACGTATCCTGCGGCATTATACATCCTATGCCTTTACCATCGGTCTGATTGGCTCCGCCCTCGGTATCGGCTTCGGGTATTTTCTTGCCTGGTATATTATGAACCCTTCCGGTTCCATGGGTACTTACTTAGATATGCCCATCTGGCACCTGTATCTGCCCGGATTCTGCATTTATATTTTAATCGGCATTCTTATCCTGCTTACCCTTATCGGCTTTTTATCCGTGAAGGAAATGCTGAAGGGAACGGCTGCCGATGCCCTGCGGCCTTATACGCCAAAGAAAATGAAAAACCTGTTCATTGAGCGCACGCGGCTTTTCCATATGCTGCCCTTCGGCACCCGCTGGAACCTGCGTGATACCATACGGCACAAATCCCGCACCGCCATGAGCCTGATTGGCATTATCGGCTGCATGACCATTATGGTTGGGTGTCTGGGTATGCGCGATACCATGGATGAATTTTTAGACATCTCCTTTGGGACCGCCACCAATTATGCTTCCCGCATCTTTTTAACGGAAGATGCCACGGAGGAGGACGCAGACCGCCTGCTTAACGAATACAACGCAGACCGCAGCGCTTCCGTAAGCATTCAATCAGGAGACAAAGCGGTTTCCCTGGATATTTATGACATTACCCACGACACAGTCCGTTTTATCGACCGGCAGTCAAACACCGTTGCCTTACAAAATGACGGTGCTTACATCTGTTCCCGTATTGCCGAGGACAGAAAACTAAAGGTGGGGGACACCTTCACCGTCAATCCTTACGGCTCGGACGATACCTATACACTCCGGGTAGCCGGCATCCTGCATTCCATGTCGGAAAGCGTCGTTGTGACCTCTTCCTATGCAGATACACTGAAAATTCCCTACACATTTTCTTCTCTGTATACTGCGGTGGAAAAGCAGGATATTGCGGCGGACGATGCGATTAAAAGCATCCAGTCCAAGCAGATGATTATGGACTCCTTTGATGTATTTACGGAAATAATGAATTTAATGATTTCCCTGATGGTGATTGTTGCCATGATTTTAGGTATTGTGGTTCTTTACAACCTGGGCGTCATGAGCTACACGGAACGCTACCGGGAAATGGCTACCCTAAAGGTGTTGGGCTTTAGAGATAAAAAAATCGGGGCACTTCTCATTGACCAGAATCTCTGGGTTACCCTTTTGGGTATTCTCATCGGTATCCCTGCCGGCAGGGCAGCCCTGCAGTATCTCTTAAAAAAACTTGCCGGAGAATATGAAATGAACATGGCGATTTACCCCGCCAGCTACCTTATCAGCATTGTACTGACCTTTGGTGTCTCCTTGCTTGTGAGCCTCATGGTGTCACGTAAGAATAAGAAGATTGATATGGTAGAAGCCTTAAAAGGCACTGAATAACGCGTACTGACTTTAGTTTTCATAATACATTCTCTCATAAAAAGAAGCGATTGGATTTTCCAACCGCTTCTTTTTCATTTTATCCTATCTTATTCTGCAAACAGAGCTGTGGACAGGTATCTGTCGCCGGTATCGGGAAGAAGAACCACGATGGTCTTGCCTTCGTTTTCGGGACGCTTTGCCAGTTCTACTGCTGCATGTACGGCTGCACCGGAAGAAATGCCGACTAATACGCCTTCCTTATGTCCGATTTTTCTGCCCATAGCGAATGCATCTTCATCTGCTACCGGAATGATTTCATCATATACCTTGGTATCCAGTACTTCGGGAACGAAGCCTGCGCCGATACCCTGAATTTTGTGTGCACCGGGTGTTCCTTTGGATAATACAGGGGAAGAAGCAGGTTCAACAGCCACTACCTTCACACCTGCTTTCCTGGACTTTAAGTATTTGCCGACACCGGTTACGGTACCGCCGGTACCTACACCTGCTACAAATACATCTACTTCGCCGTCGGTATCTTCAAAGATTTCCGGACCGGTGGTTTCAAAATGTGCCTTCGGGTTAGCAGGATTTACAAACTGCCCTGCAATGAATGCACCGGGAATTTCTTTTGCCAATTCTTCCGCCTTGGCAATCGCACCCTTCATACCCTTAGCTCCTTCGGAAAGTACTAATTCTGCGCCGTAGGCTTTCATGAGCTGTCTTCTTTCTACAGACATGGTTTCGGGCATTACGATGATAATGCGGTAACCTCTGGCTGCTGCAACGGCTGCCAGACCGATACCGGTGTTGCCGGAAGTAGGTTCAATAATAACGGAGTCTTTGGTAAGTTTTCCGGTTGCTTCTGCGTCATCCAGAATGGCCTTTGCAACACGGTCCTTTACGGAACCTGCAGGGTTAAAATACTCTAACTTTGCTAAGACTTTTGCTTTCAGTCCGTATTCCTGCTCAATATGGGTGAGCTCCAATAAGGGTGTCTTTCCGATTAACTGATCTGCTGATGTATAAACCTTTGCCATAATAGTATCCTCCTCGTTAGGTCGTTTTTTATGTTAAAACTGTTATACACCTACAAAACCTACGTTGTCAATAGGTTTTGTAAATTTTTATTATTTTTCTACTAAATTGCTTATCCACATACCTTTTTTTACCATAATAAAGCCGATGACGCACTTAATCAGGTCAAGCAGCTGGCAGCACAGATACAGCGGCACAATGGGCATATCCGTGTAACGGCTTAAGAAATATGCGCAGGGGATGCTGACCACCCATATAAATACGCTGTCAAACAAAAACGTGATGACCGTCCTGCCTCCCGCTCTGATGGTAAAATAACAGGTGTTCAGGAAAGCATTGACAGGAATATAAATCGCCACAATACGGATAAAGCCGGTAGCAAGGCCCCGTACCTTGTCCGTGGTATTGTAAATCATGGGGAAAAAGGGTGCCAGGCCAAAGAGCGCAAGCCCCACCGCCATACAGGTCAAAACAGAAAAGACAATAAGCCTGGTGTCTGTTTCCTTCGCTTCTTCCATTTTTCCGGCTCCTAAAAGCTGGCCGATGATAATTGCCACCGCATTGCCCATGGAAATGTAAACTACGCTGAACAGATTGGAAATTGTGGAAGAAATATTCAATCCTGCTACTACATCCAGTCCCCTCATGGAGTAACACTGGGTCATAACCGCCATGCCCATTGCCCACAGCAGTTCGTTTGCCATCAGAGGCGTGCCCTTGATCAGTATCTTGGATACCAGACTGCCCGGAATATGCAGGCTTTCATAAGCGCCCTTGATAAACGGATAGAGGTCGGCATGCTTATGGGTATAAAGAACAACAATGACCATTTCCACGTAGCGTGCCAGCACCGTTGCAATGGCGGCGCCAACTACACCCAGTCTGGGAAAACCTAAAAGGCCGAAAATCAGCACTGCATTGAAGCACATATTGACGCCCACCGCCGCCATACTGGCTTTCATGGGCAGAATGGTTTCCCCGCATTCTCGCAGGGTACTGGTATAACACTGACTGACTGCAAAGGGCGGTATGCCGATTAACATCACCAAAAGATACTGTCTGCCATAATGAAGAGCTGCCTGCAACGCCGCCGGGTCCGTGGTTTCCTCTTCATGCAGATACAGACTGATGAGGTTTTCTCCGGCAAAATAAAATAACAGGCAGGCGCACAGTGTCACAATAAAAACCGCTATCAGCTTAAAACGAAAGGTATGACGCACCCCGTCGTGCTTGCCGCAGCCGTAAAACTGTGCACCGAAAATGCCGGCGCCGGATATGACACCGAAAGCGCCCAGATTAAACACAAACATAAGCTGGTTGACTATCGCCACACCCGACATCTGCTCGGTGCCCACTCTTCCCACCATGATGTTGTCCAACAGACTTACGAAGTTCGTAATGCCGTTCTGAATCATAATGGGCAGCACAACTCCAAGGACCATAAGATAAAATGCCTTATCGCCTAGATACTTTTTCTTAAAATTTTCCATGTTTCTCTCCCTTTTTATTCTGCGGCAGATTTACTCTTTCTGCCGCCTCTTTTCCTTTCTTACTGCGTTTCCCGTATGCTTTCAGTTTCCTTTACGGCTCATTATTCCACGCCGCGCAGCTCCGCTTTTTTCACATAGGGCTTCACAAGCTGCAGAAAGCTCTCTAATTCTTCCTTTTCAAAGGCGGAATAGCCTTTTTTGATTACATTCTCATTGTCCCGGTACGATTGCAGATAATATGCCTCTGCACCCTCAATCCACTGTCCCATTTTGGCAAAGTCCTCTTCTTCATGAAGTCCTTTTACCACAGTGGTTCGAAATTCATAGGCTATCCCTGAATGCAGGAGCATGTCCACACTCTCCTCTAACTTTTCTATCTCCAAATCCGGCTTTCCAACCGTAAGCGCATATTTTTCCCGACTGTTTTTCAAGTCCATTGCCACATAGTCCAGGAGTTTTTCTTTTAAAAGGCCCTGCAGCACTCCCGGTCTATAGCCATTGGTGTCCAGCTTCACCAGAAGACCCAGTTCTTTTATTTTACGGATAAAATCCGCCAGATCCGGCTGCAGGGTGGGCTCTCCGCCCGTAATACATACGCCGGAAAGTATATTTTTTCTCTTTTTTAAAAAAGCCTGCACCTCTTCTTCCGAAATCACCGGAAACTCACCCGGATGCAGCACCAGATCGCCGTTGTGGCAGAATGGGCAGCAAAAATTACAGCCCCCTGTAAAAACAGTGGCTGCTACGTGTTCGGGATAATCCAATAAGGTTGTTTTATTTAATCCATGTATCTGCATTTCGGTTGCCTCTTTTCCTTCCTGCAGTTATAATAAAAATACAAGAATCCGTCCACCGGATAATTTCTATCATACCAATAAAAAGAGACAAACGCAAGTGTGGCTCCGTGCGGAACATTGGTAAAACCGGCAGAAGTCACAACAGACTCTATGTCGGAGCAATGATATAAAGTAAGGAAATGAAAATGGAAAACAACAGTCAGGATAAGCGGAAAGACTATGCTCTTATGCAGCATGAAAAATATATGAAAGAAGCCATAAAGCAGGCAAAAAAAGCATATAAATTAGGAGAGGTTCCCATCGGCTGCGTGATTGTATATGAGGACAAAATCATCGGACGAGGCTACAACCGACGCAAAACGGACAAGAACACTCTCTCCCATGCGGAAATCATTGCCATCAGAAAGGCAAGCAGGGTCATGGGTGACTGGCGTCTGGAGGGCTGTCAGCTCTATGTAACTTTAGAGCCCTGTCAGATGTGCGCCGGAGCCATCGTACAGGCACGTATTCCCGAGGTTTACATGGGCTGTATGAATCCCAAGGCAGGTTGTGCCGGTTCTATCTTAAATATCCTGCAGATGCCCGAATTTAACCATCAGGTTGCTGTTACGCGGGGCATACTGGAAGAGGAATGCAGCAATATGCTGAAAACATTTTTTAAAGAGCTGCGCCTGCGGCTAAGGCAGGAGAAAGAGAACCCTTGACACTTTCCTTAAAAACCGATATACTTAATAAGCCGTGCATATGCCTTTAGGCGGGCATTTCTATGGCTGGCTTTCTGAAGCGATGTTGAAGTTTGGGTCTTACGCAATGGACATCCACGAACCGTGTCAGGGTGGGAACACAGCAGCACTAAGAGGAACCGTTCATGTGCCGTAAGGGTGCCTGGCGGAGTCGTTTTCAGGGGTACCGCATAGAAGTGTCTGCCCAAACGTGTATGCGCGGTTTTTCTATGCCCGGCGGGACAATCTGATGCATGTTTTTTATTTAATGCCCGGGCGGCATAAGGCTTGCTGTTTTAAGGAATGGTGATTTTGATGGGTTGTAAATTATGCAAAAGAGAATGTAATGCGGACAGAGCACATGGGGAATGCGGCTATTGCGGGGAAAGCGACGGTATATGGGTAGCGCGCGCTGCCCTGCATTTGTGGGAGGAACCCTGCATCTGCGGCAAAGCCGGCTCCGGCGCCGTGTTCTTCTGCGGCTGCCCGCTGCATTGTGTTTACTGCCAGAATGCCTCTATTTCCTGCGGACATGCCGGGGAGGCTGCCTCACCGAAATGCATCACCGCAGAAAGGCTTACGGAAATTTTTTTGTCCCTGCAGTCCCAGGATGCCTGCAACATTAACCTCATTACCCCGACACAGTACATCCCGCAGATTATTACCGCCTTAAAGAGCGCAAAAAAACAGGGTCTTTCCATCCCCATTGTCTACAATACCGGCACCTATGAAAAGCCCGAAGTCCTGCGCTCCTTAAGCGGTCTTGTTGACATTTATCTGCCGGATTTCAAATACTATTCCCACAGACTTTCCGAAAAATACTCCGCTGCACCGGACTACCGGGAAGCGGCTGCCGCCGCGCTTGCGGAAATGGTACGCCAGACCGGCGCACCCGTATACGATGAAAACACCGGACTGATGAAATCCGGTGTTATTGTCCGTCATATGATGCTTCCCGGCCACCTGCAGGACTCTAAAAAGGTGCTGTCCTATCTCCGCGATACCTATGGCGATACCATTGTTTACAGTGTTATGAGCCAGTACACTCCTGTCCGGATGTTTCCCGACATGCCCGAACTGAACCGCCGTGTTTCCCACCGGGAATACAATGCCCTTCTGGACTATTGTCTGTCCATCGGCATCGAGGACGGCTACATGCAGGAAGGCGAAGCGGCGGAAAGCAGCTTTATCCCCTCTTTTAATGGGGAGGGCGTATAAGCTTCGTCTATATCTCTACCCGTTTCATGTAATAGCCAAAACTGCCGTCCTGGACGGCATCCCCGTCTCCTTCAAACCCTTCAAAGCCAAAGAGCAGGGCTGCCTGTTTTTCTCTCTCGTAGTAAACTCCGGGCACGCCCAAATAATAATTATCGTCTATTCCTTCCTTTATTTTTGTCAAAATCAGATGTCCATAGTTATAGTAGCCGTGTAACAGGAAACTGTTTTGCACCATTTCCTGATAGTGCTCCGACAGGATTACAAAATCGCAGGGGGCTATGGATAAATATTCCCTGACATCCCCGAATGGCTGGATTTTAGGATAGATGCGGTTGAGCTGCTCCCATTTGTTGGGGGAAATCTGCCCTGCCTGCATTTTCCGCTGTGAGCGCAGGAACAGGACTTCGGAGGCTGACTCCGCCTCATGGGACTGCGCTTCTTCCTCTGCAAGCGGGATGGCTTGCTGAGGTTCTGGCTGTTCTTCTTCCCCTGGTTCGTCTTGCTGTGGCTCCTCGGCTTCAGGCATAGGATTGGGGGCTTCTGCTTCCGGTTCGTCCTTCCGTGACTCCTCAGTTGCAGGCATGGGATTGGGGGCTTCTACACCCGGCTCTTCATTCCATGACTCCCCCGCTTCTGGCATAAGCTGGGGGGCTTCTGCACCCGATTCGTTCTGCCGCACTTCTTCATTCCCCGGCATGGGCTGCGGTTCCAGCATCGTATCGTCATATGCATCCAGTACGGTCTGCGCTGCCGATACCGGTCCCATGGTCTGCACTACCGCCATCGATTCTTCGGCAGTCTGCGCGGCTGCAAGCATGGCGGGCTCCGACTCGTTCTGCGGCACCGTTTCCGGAGTCTCCGCTTTTTGTTTTTCCCGATTTCGCCAGATTCCCCTCAAAAATCTGGTTTCGGAAAGCTTTATAATAATTCCGTCACACCCCTCGTAAGGAATTCCGGTTCCGGCTAAGTTTTCATTATGCCAGATGCCGGCATACTCTGCGGTTCCGTACTGCAGATAAATAGTGTCTGCGGGATAGCCTTCTCCTTCCGAAAGCAGCATGAGCTCTCCCCGGCAGGAGTCCGTAGGATACAGTCCCCTGATATGTATCTGTACGCGGCTTTCTTCCCCTCTCGCTTCCCACTTAATCACACCGCCGTTTTTTATTTTATTCTCCCGCTCAACATAGTCCAAATAAATAATTTTTTTCTGAAAAAAAATCTTGTCCCCTTTTTCCATATCCGCAAAATCCCCTTAGCCAATTCCTTTAGTGATATATATGCGGAATATCCGAAAAATATGACAAGATTTTTCTCAATCCTTCTGTTTAATAATATGTTTCATCACAAACTGCATCATGGGGCCTATGGCAATGACGCAGACTACGGTGCCGATGCCGATGACGCCGCCGAAGAAATAGCCGCAGACAAGGTAGCAGGCATCCACCAGCACCCGGATAAGTCCAAAGGGCTTTTTCGTGCGGTTGGCAATGGCAAGGTACAGCGCATCGTTTGGAGCCACGCCTATTCCCGCGGATTTAAGCAGTGGAAAACCTATGGAAACGACCACGCAGGTCAGGGCAAATTCCAGTGCAATAACCGGTATGGACGGCTCTTTTGGTAAAATAACGGCCAGCACCTTTGCCATGCCGTCCAGAAACAATCCCGCAAATGCCACGGCAAATACCATACCAATCTTAAACTGCGTCCTGTCCAACAGAAACACAATGATTAAAAGTACCAGTGTCAGCAGAAAATTTGCCGTTCCCACGCTGACGGAACATACTTTGGAAAGTCCCTGCATGAATACGGTAAAGGAGTCCGACCCAATTCCTATCTGCAGGAAAGAGGCGACTGCCAGCTGTATAATGGCAAGTCCGGCAAAAAAGCGCAGCAGCGTCATGGGCGTCAGGGATAAAATCCCCGTTTTCTGTAAAAATGATTTTGTCTTTTCATTCATAAAAAATAAACCGGCTTCGTGTAATTTATTTATAAAAATTTAGTACTCCATGGTGTCCAGGTACTTCATGTAGTTTACGACCATGAGAGCAATCTTGAAGGTCAGGGCATCGTCGAAGATGCGGATGTCCAGTCCCGTGCATTTCTGCATTTTCTCAATACGGTAAACCAGCGTATTCCGGTGTACAAACAACTGTCTGGAGGTTTCGGAAACGTTCAGGTTGTTTTCAAAGAACTTATTGATGGTTGTGAGCATTTCCTCATCCAGTTCCTCCGGAATGGAGTCACCGAAAATCTCCTTGATGAAAATTCTGCACAGGTTAATGGGAAGCTGGTAAATCAAACGTCCTATTCCCAGTGTGCTGTATGCCATAACATCCTTTTCCGCATAGAAAATCTTGCCAACATCCAGAGACATTTTCGCTTCCTTATAGGATTTGGAAACGTCCTTAAGCTCCGACACCACAGTACCGAAGGCAACCTTGACGTTGAGCATGGCTTCCGTATTCATCATATCCACTATGGTGTTGGCAATATCCAGAAGGGAGTCCTGGGTATAACCATCCTCCAGGGATTTAATCAAAATTACATTGCTTTCATCCACAGAGGTAATGTAATCGCCGTTCTGTACGGAAAACATTCCTTTCAGAAGCTCTGTGACAATACCGTCCTTTTCCGATTTTGTTTCAATCAAATAAACCAGGCGGGGTACACTGACCTCAATGTGCAGCTTTTTAGCCCGGTTGTAGATATCCACTAAAAGCAGGTTGTCTAAAAGCAGGTTCTGGAAGAAATTGTTTCTGTCAAACTTCTCCTTATACGCAATAATCAGATTTTGCAGCTGGCAGACAGCGATTTTCCCCACCATGTAAACATCGTCCGAGGTTCCTCTTGCCACCAGTATATACACAACTTCCCCCTCATCCAGCACTTTCAGCAGGTGTTCATTGCCAATCACCTGACTGTCTGCCGGTGATTGGGCAAAACTTGTCACAAAGTCATTGGAAAGGCTTCCTTTTTCTGCTGTAGACGCTACCAGACTGCCTGTGATGTCGTAGATGCAAAGGTCAACCTTGGTAATCGCTTTTAATTCGTCAATGCTCGTCTGAATAATCTGGTTTGAAATCATAAACCGAAATCCCCTCTTTCTATTAGCCGTAAATGCAAAAACGGGGGTGCATATGCACCCCCGAAGTGTTTGTTTATTAGTTGGTAATAACCTGCTCGGTATCCTTATCGAATACGTGAATTTTTTCAACATCCAGAGCAAATCTTACGGTATCGCCAGGTCTTGCAGTGGTACGGGAATCTACTCTTGCAGTTACAGGGAACTCTTCCAGATCGAAGTACAGATATACTTCAGCACCCAGTAATTCGTATACCTTGATGGTAGATTCGAATACACTGTTAGGAGAAGCTTCGATGTACATTTCGGAATCATATACATCTTCAGGACGGATACCGAAGGTAACAACCTTTCCGTCATAACCACCGTCAATCAGCTTCTTGGATTTAGCAGGAGGAAGAGGAATGCTGTGACCGGCAATCTTTAAGTTAGCTACATCGCCTGCTACTTCTACAGTTGCATCTAAGAAGTTCATCTGCGGAGATCCCATAAATCCTGCTACGAACAGGTTGCAAGGCTTCTCGTAAAGATTCTGAGGAGTATCTACCTGCTGGATAACGCCATCCTTCATAACTACGATTCTGGTACCCAGTGTCATAGCTTCGGTCTGGTCATGTGTTACGTAGATGATGGTGGTACCTAATCTCTGATGTAATTTAGCGATTTCGATACGCATCTGTACACGAAGTTTTGCATCCAGGTTGGAAAGAGGTTCGTCCATAAGGAATACCTTAGGATTACGAACGATTGCACGACCCATGGCAACACGCTGTCTCTGACCACCGGAAAGAGCCTTAGGCTTTCTGTCCAGAAGGGGAGTCAGGTCAAGGATCTTAGCTGCATCTTTTACCATCTTATCGATTTCATCCTTCGGAACTTTTCTTAACTTAAGTCCGAAAGCCATGTTGTCATATACAGACATATGAGGATACAGAGCGTAGTTCTGGAATACCATTGCGATATCTCTGTCCTTAGGTTCTACATCGTTTACGATTCTGTCGCCGATTCTTAATTCACCGGAAGAGATATCTTCCAGACCTGCGATCATACGAAGAGTGGTGGACTTACCGCATCCGGAAGGTCCTACGAAAATAATGAATTCCTGATCTGCAATTTCAAGGTTGAAGTTCTTAACTGCTTCGAAACCGTTAGGATATACTTTGCAGACATTTTTTAATGATAAACTTGCCATATTTTATGACTCCTTTCTTGCTGTACAAATAAATACATTCGGCCTAACCTTGTTTTAGTATACCGAATAATTCCATTTCTTGCTATAACACTATTTCACAAAGTTTTCGTTGGGCTTTGTAAAAATTGCTTATGCTCCGGTTCAAATCGGGCACTTTGTACAAACTTTACCGCCTTTAGTGTACAATCTGCCGAACCGGTTCTATGGTTCCGTACTCTCTTCCCCATAAAAAGCCAGCCGGTTCTTTCCCTTCTTTTTTGCCACATACATTGCCTGGTCCGCCGCTCTATACAGACCTTCAAAGGTCCGGGCATCCCTGGGATATACGGCTGCGCCGATGCTGGCGGTAGCGGAGTACTTCACATAGCTGCCTGCCTGAAAGCTCTGGAAAAAGTTTTCCAGACGCTTTGCTTCCTTCTTAATAATAGCATCTTCTTTCATGTTGCATAAGAATACCATAAATTCATCGCCGCCGGTACGTCCGATAATATCACTGGCACGGAATTCTCCGCAGATATGCTTTCCCAGTGTCTTCAGCACCTCGTCTCCGAATACATGCCCCATGGTATCGTTAATTTTCTTAAAATTATCAATATCCACCACGAACATCACTGCCATCTCGTCGGGATGGGCTGCCAGATGTTCTTTAATTTTCCGTTCCGTTGCAATCTTATTGTTTAACGTGGTAAGCAGATCCGTATCGGCTTTATCCTCTAACGCTTTCTTTTTTTCATTTTCATGGTTCTTTTCCACCACATCGATAATAGCCAGAACCACTATGAAAACTAACAGGACTGCCATAATCTGCAGGGCTATGGAATGCAGCGGTCTCCAGCCTGTGTGCACCTGCTCGTTCACATAAGTCTGCTCTGCCCCTATAATCAGAAAATAATCCCCATCCAGAACCGGTACTTCAAACAGGGTATAGGAATAATCCCCGTAAGTATACTCCTTCGTGCACGTCTGATTGTTTTTCATCTGTGATTTTAAAACCTCTGTCTGAAAGCTGTTGTCCGTCAGAGTCCTCAGGGTCTTTATGTAATCATCGGAAACCACGCAGAAGGGATTTCCCTTTGCCTGCGCCTTCTCATCCAGATACACCACTTTTCCGTTCTTATCCAGAATCAGATAAAAGGCATTGCCGCCGAAATTTTTCGTTATGTTCTGTCCGGCAATCAGGTTTCTGTCGTAGGCACAGACAGCATACCCTGTGACTGCACCCTCCTTTTCGATGGGAGCGGCCGCATAAAAAGAATCACTGCCTGCATATATATTGCCGTTCTGTTTGCTTTCCCGGTTCATCTCCGCAGCATTTGCACACCGTGTCATTTCCTCTTCTGTCAGTTCCTCGCCGCCGGCACGGTAGCCGGTTCCGTCCATATCGTAAATAAAAATATCCTCTAAACCGGTTGTATCAAGGAATGCCTGTATTACCTTGCCCACATCTCCGGCATTGTCATACTCCAGGTATTTTGCTATGACCTCCACGGCTTTCTCCGCTGAACGAAAGGTTTTATCAATCTGCTGCCCCGCAACGAGCGCCTGTGCCTCCAGATTGTCCCCCACTTTTTTCTTTTCCTGTTCCATGCTGACGGAAAGGGAACGAATCAGCAGAACGGAAATTGCCAGCACAAGAACAGCTGTAGGCAGTACCTTTCTGCGGAGAAAACCACCTATTCGGTTATCCTTCATTATTTATCCTCTTGCTTCTCTTCAAACATGGGCTTGTCGCTGAAGATTTTTTCCTCCTCCGCCTCAGCATTTTCCTCTCCTGAGGTCTCTTTTTCCTTTTCCTCTTCCTGACCGGCTAAAATTTTCTCCTCCAGCTGCTTGAAAAATTTGCTGTACAGGGCTGCACTGCAATACACCGGCACCGAAACTCCAAACAGGAACACTATCGGGAACAGGTAGAAATTGGAAATCCACAAAAGCACCCACGGGCAGACATATAAGACTACCATGGCTATGGTGTAAGGGAACTTCATCATACTGATGGCAAAAGCATTTTTCATGGTATTTTTTATGGTATTGATAAATTTTGCCTGTACGGCATAAACCCATACCACATAAAAAACGTACATAATGGCTGCTGCCATAATCAGAACCTGCGCCACCCTGGGGATATGGATGTTGGAATTTTCATTCATAAGGAAAATATCCGTCACGAAAATCGTCAGCAACAGCAGGTTGATAACGCCGAGAATAAATCCCTGCTTGAAGTTCACCTTAAATGCCTTAAAAAAATCCCTGGTAATATATCCCTCTTCGTTACGGTACATTTTCAGCTCCACATAATGTGCTGCGGAAAGTGCGGGGCCTATGGTCACAATGGGAATACAGCAGATAAGGGTGAGGATATTCAGCCACATCAGATCTGCAAACTTGTTTAATATCCTCATCAAGGGACTGTCCATATCAAATATTCTACTCATTTTGTGCTTTCCTCCTACAAAAATCTCTCCATGGAAGTCACCCGGATACCGGAGAAGCTTTCCTCCGGTGCGCACGCATGAAATCCTGTTTTGCGGTAAAAAGCTACCGCATAAGGCGCCGCTTTGACAGACATATAGATTTCTCCCCTGACATCCCTGAGGTACTTTGCCATTGTCTCTATCAGTGCCCTGCCCACTCCCTGCATATGATATTCTTCGTCTACAAATAACAGAGAAATAAAATTCCTTCCTCTTACGGAAATTTCTCCGATAATTTTTTCACCATCCAATGCTACCAGCATGGGATATCTCCCGTTCAAAAACATCTGGTAAATCTTTCCGTTTGTCAGAAAATCCTGAAAATTAATAACGCCCTCTTCTGTGTAATCGGCTGCTTCGAAGCGCATAAAAGTCCGCCAGACCATCTGCATGGTTTCCGGCCAGTCCTCCGGCTTTGCCCATCTGATCGTATAAGGAATATCCCGGATATTACTCATATAAATCTCCATTCCTTCAAAAACCTTATTCCGTTCTAAACGTTAATTAAACTATTATAACAAATGGGATCTTATCTCACAAGGTGTTGTTTTACCCAATTTTCAATATCTTTCATAATGTCGTACCGGTCCGTTTCATTCATCAGCTCGTGACGGTCCTTTGGGTACAGCTTTAAGGTAACGTCCTCCACGCCCGCTTCTATTAAGGCATTGTAGGTCTTTTTTACCCCTTTTCCGTAGCCGCCCACAGGGTCGTCTTCACCGGAAATCACAAACAGCGGCAGATCCTTGGGGATTTTCTTCATATTGTCCATACTGCAGGCACGGGAAACCAGCGTGCTTAAGGTCTTGAAACCGTTGGGTGTAAAATAAAAGCCGCAGTTGTCGTCCGCAATATATTTATCCACCCTCTCCGTTTCCTTGGACAGCCAGTCAAAGCCGGTGCGCGGTGACTCCACCTTTTTGTTGTAGGAGCCGAAGGTCACCTTGTCCAGAAACTTACTGGGTACATTTTTACCGTGGAATACCCCTACTAAAGAAGTTACGGCTTTCCCAAAAGACACGTACAGAGGGGACTGCATACCGGTACCCATAATGATGGCTCCCTGAATACCGGTGCCGTAACGGTAAATGTAGTTTCGGGTGATGAAGGAGCCCATACTGTGTCCCAGGATAAAGTAAGGAACGCCCGGGTAAAGCTCCTGCGTCATTTTTTTCAGTCTGTGCACATCCCTGACCACAACCGTGGCCGGATCCTGCTCGCAAAAATATCCTTTAACCCCACCTTCGGGCACGGATTTCCCGTGTCCTAAGTGGTCTTCTCCCGTCACAAGATAGCCTTTGCCGGTAAGGAACTCTGCCAGTTCCTCATACCGTTCCACATATTCCGCCATACCGTGCACAATCTGTATAATTCCCTGAATGTTTTCACTCTCCGGCAGCCATCCGACCGCATGGATTTTCGTGACATTGTCCCGGGACGCAAATGTAAACTCCTCTTTTTTCATAGATAACCCCATCTTTCTCTATAAAATACCGGACATTACCGTGTCCATCATTTCATAACCGCTTTGCAGATTAGCAGATTTCCGCACCTGCGGGCATGTCCTTCTCCGGCTTCATCAATGCCAGATTGCCTTCCGCGTCCTCTGCGCATAACAGCATACCTTCGGAAAGAACCCCTGCCAGCTTGGCGGGCTTTAAGTTCACCAGTACCATAACCTTTTTGCCCACCATTTCTTCCGGTGAGTAATAAGCCTTGATGCCGGACACAATCTGCTTTACCGTGCTGCCGATTTTAACCTGGGAGCACAGAAGCTTCTTGGATTTGGGCACTGCTTCGCAGGCAATGATTTCGCCTACCTGGAACTGCATAGCGGCAAAATCCTCATAGGAAATTTCCGGCTTTGCTTCGATATCAATGCCTTTTTCCTCCTCTTCTTCCTTTGCCTTGGCAGCCATCATGGCCTGTGCCAGTTCTTCTTCCTTCTTTGCCACTTCCTTCATATCCAGACGGGCAAACAGAATTTCCGGCTCTGCCGTTACCTTGTTGCCGCTCTCATACAGACCGAACTTCGTAAGGTCGCTGAAATCTCTTACGGAAGTATTCAGCTGCTTCACAATCTTTTCAGCGGTTTCGGGCATATAGGGCTGCAGAAGGGATGCGCCGATGGTAATGCTTTCCACTAAATTGTAAAGTACGGTGGAAAGACGGTCGCTCTTTGCTTCGTCCTTTGCCAGTACCCAGGGTTCTGTTTCGTCAATGTATTTGTTGCAGCGCTTGAAGATACCGAAAATCTCGGTAATGGCATCTGCCACACGCAGGGTGCTCATCTTCTCTTTTACCTTGTCGTAGGTGCCGGTTACCACCGCCTTTAAGTCAGCATCCAGCGCTTCATCCACAGCGCCCTTGTCGGCAACCACGCCGTCAAAGTATTTGTTGCTCATGGAAATGGTACGGTTTACTAAGTTACCGAGTGTGTTGGCAAGGTCGGTATTGGTACGCTCAGCAATAAGCTCCCAGGTTGCGTTGCCGTCATTTTCATAAGGCATTTCATGAATCATATAGTAACGGACCGCATCCACACCGAAGAAATCTACCAGATCATCGGCATAAATAATATTGCCCTTGGACTTGCTCATCTTGCCGCCGCTCATAAGTAACCAGGGATGTCCGAATACCTGCTTGGGCAGGGGTTCTCCCAGCGCCATCAGGAAAATGGGCCAGTAAATCGTATGGAAACGGATAATGTCCTTGCCGATAAGGTGTAAATCCGCCGGCCAGTACTTCTTGTACTGCTCGGTGCTGTTTCCGTCCGCATCATAACCGATACCGGTGATATAGTTGGTCAGTGCATCCAGCCATACATAAACTACATGCTTCGGGTCGAAATCTACCGGAATTCCCCACTTGAAGGAGGTACGGGAGACACATAAATCCTGCAGCCCCGGCAGAAGGAAGTTGTTCATCATTTCGTTCTTGCGGGAAACCGGCTGGATAAATTCCGGATGGGTGTTGATATGCTCAATCAGACGGTCTGCATATTTGCTCATTTTAAAGAAGTACGCTTCTTCCTTGGCGGGCTTTACTTCTCTGCCGCAGTCCGGACACTTGCCGTCCACAAGCTGGGACTCTGTCCAGAAGGATTCGCAGGGGGTACAGTAAAGACCTTCATAGGAGCCTTTGTAAATATCGCCCTGGTCGTACAATTTCTTAAAAATCTTCTGTACCTGTTTTTCATGGTAATCGTCGGTGGTACGGATAAAGTGGTCGTAGGAAATGTTCAAAAGGTCGCACATATCCTTAATCTGTCCGGCTACCTTATCTACAAATTCCTTGGGTGTTACGCCGGCTTCGTTGGCCTTCAGTTCGATTTTCTGACCGTGCTCGTCGGTACCGGTCTGGAAATAGACGTCATAGCCCTCAGCTCTTTTATATCTGGCAATACTGTCTGCCAGCACGATTTCGTAGTTGTTTCCGATGTGAGGCTTGCCCGATGTGTAGGCAATGGCTGTTGTGATGTAATACTTTTCTTTGCTCATTTTTTACTTCCTTTCTCCCTAAAACTTTCATGCATACTTCTTTATGCTTTCGCATGGCAAGGCGCCTGCTGCCGCGTAATACGGGACATTTTCTAATATAAAAACCCGCCTTCCCATACGTGATTCGTACAAGAAGACGGGAACTTGACCCGTGGTACCACTTCTCTTTATCCTTCCTTCACAGGAAAGACCTCTGCAAGTGCCTGTTAGCACTCTCCGCTATAACAGGCGGACCTGTTGCAGCCTAACCGTCCTGCCTTTGGGTCATCCCGCAAGCCGCCGGCTCAGTGCACTGCTCAGAAGCCATGTTCTCCAAAGTCCGTGTCCGTCTCCTTCCAGCCTGCATGAAAAACATGTCAGGGAGACTTCTCTGTAAGACCGTTCCAAGGGTACTCTCTTCGTCAACGCTTTCTTTTAAGAATAGCACACATTACAAAATCTGTCAAAAAAGATTGTCGGTTTTATTCTGTCTCTTTTTCCCGGATTTATTTGGAAAACATTATTTTTTCATCATTAAACATCCTGGTCAGGACAAAGGTAAGAATACCCGCATAAATCAGGTTGCATACCATGGTGAGTGCCACATTCACGGTACTGCACTGGAAGGAGAAAATATCGTACATGCTTCTCACGCTGTTAAATATCGGAATAAAGGAATAGGCAATGCTGCTCTCCCCGCCACCGCTGAACATGGGAATAAGGCTGATGCCCATTACGACAATCATAAGCGGGGAAATGGCGGTGCCCGCTGCCTTTACGCTCCTCGACATGGCGGAAATAATGGAAATTACCGCTACTAAAAGCAGGACGGTTGTTAAAATCAGTCCCAAAAGCAGACCGTAATCAGCCACACTGTATACACTGGCATCCATGCCGGAGCCTGCGTCCATTCCCATCAGGTTCGGCAGGGAAAGCATGGTACCCAGGAAACTGGACAGACCGGACAGCAGTGCAATGGCGCTTAAGCTGATGATTTTACCCAGTGCAAGAGAGCTTCTCTTCATGGGAGTAACAAGCAGGGTGGCGATGGTGCCTCTTTCCTTTTCCCCGGCAATGGACTCGGGTGCTACCGCCATACAGCCGCTGAACAGGAAAATCATTAACAGCATGGGCAGCATCATGGAAAATATCTGACCCACCACGTCTTCCTTGGTGGCGCAGTCATACACACCGTCCCCGGCATTTATATCAAATTTGTTTGTCATGGATGCTTCATAGCTGTCTAAGAGGTCGTTTACCGTTCTCTTTATCTGTTCGGAGTCCGTTTTTGTGGAATTGTAGTAAATCTCCACATTGGGTGCAGCCACACCGCTTTTTACATCATAGGCTGCGATTTCCCCGGAAAAGTTCTCCGGGAATACCACCAGTACATCCGCTTCTTTATCCTGGATTTTCTGTTTTACGGCATCCGTATCCGCTTCCGCCGTATCTTTCCAGTCAGCGGAAAGCTCCTCAAAGGAGTTCTTCAGTTCGTCCGGCAGGTTTACCACATAAGCATCCGCCACATATGTGTCATCCGCCATGAACTGCTTCATCATGCCCTGCCCCATAATGGTATACATAATGTAAATCACAAGACCCGGCATAATAACGGTGGTAAAGAATAAATTTTTATCCCCGAAAAAGCGGGCAAATTCCTTTTTAATAATGGTCAGCATATCTTTTCTCATGCGATATCACCTGCTTTCTCTTTATAAATCTCAAAAAATCTGTCCTCTAAGCTCATTCCCTGACAGATGGCATCCAGAGTATCGCATGCTTCCATGTGACCGTTGATGATAATTCCCACTCTGTCGCAGATTTTTTCAATCAGGCTGAAAATATGGGTGGACACGATAATGGTCTTGCCTTGTGCCTTCAAATCCAGCAAAAAGTCCGTCACCACCTTGGCGGTCAGAACATCCAGACCGTTTGTGGGCTCGTCGAAAATAATGATATCGGGGTCATGTACCAGAGAGATGGCAAGGGATGCCTTCTGCTTCATACCGGTGGACAGATTGCCTACCTTTACCTCGGCAAATTCATCAATGCCGAAACGCTTAAACAAAAGCTCTTTTCTCTGCTTTCTGCTCTCCGCATCCATACCATGTAAATCCGCAAAGAAATCAAACAGATAATTGGGGGTAAAGAAATCCTCCAGCTTCAGCTCGCTGGTTAAAAATCCAATCTTGCTGCGCACTTCTTCCGGTTCCATTACAATACTGGCACCGTCCAGTACGGCATCCCCGCCGTCCGGTCTGATCAGGGTTGCCAGCATACGCAGTGTAGTGGTCTTTCCGGCGCCGTTAGGCCCTAACAGTCCGAACACTTCTCCTCTGTATGCGGTAAAGGAAAGGTCATTGACCGCCACCTTTACTTTTTCTTTCGTCTTTTCGATTTTCTGTTGTTTGGCAGACAGCTTAAATGTCTTTTTCAAGCCCTGCACCTTCAATATTTCTTCCATATTCCCTCTTTTCCACGCACTTAGGCTGTATGCAGCCGTGCGTTACTTGCATATACGACCTGTGCGCTTTTGACCGCACAGGTCTGTGCCTTCCGGCTGTTGTCAGTCATTCATCATCTTCTGTGCCTTTTTACAGGAAACATGATAGGTAATCACCTGAATCATCCAGATAAATGCCGGCACCAGCATGGGCAGAAGACCAATCTCGATTACCATGCCTAACATCATGAAGATAAGCATGAATATCATGCATGCAATCCCCGTTACCTGGACGGTATGATAAGATGCAATTCCTATCTGACGGCGTTCCGCTTCATCGCAGCTGTCGTACCACTGCTTCTTGAATTTCTTATCATACAGACTGCCTTTCTTTTCCGGGTTCATTTCCTTGGTCATATTGACAATTACATGCTGCATATGAAAAGAACCGTATACATAGAGCAGAAAGAATGAAATGGTTATAACAAAGGAAACCATATCCTCCGCACACGGCAGACAATAGAAACCGATACCTGCGCATATGAAATTCATAATTGCCATTACATTGGCAAGGAGCAGGGAAATATTCAGGGCATCGTCTATTCTGTCGTAGTCCTCATCCAGATCCCTGCTTTCCTTCCGGATTTTCCGGGCTTTACGGTAAAAGTATTCCGAAGCTGCCCAGAACACTGCTCCCACTGCCACAGTAAGATAGCGGAACGGAATGGCAAGATTTCTCTGTACCATCAGGAAAATTTCCGGAAAGGACAATTCCCTTGCCGCCATATAATCGTCAAGAAAAACCATCAGAAATCCCGCCGTCCCCCCTACGATGCCGCCAATTCCACAGAGTGCAATAAACTTCCAGTAAAACTTTTTATCCTCTTTTTTAATCGTTTCCAGTCTTTTTGTATTTTTTTCCTGTCCCTTTTCTTCTGTTCTTTCTTCGTTTCTGACATCATTCATCTTCTTTTCCCTCTCCTTCCTCATATTCAAAAATATCCTCTACCCGCACACCGAAATATCCGGCAATCTTCAGTGCCAGAGTAACGGAAGGAGAATAATCTCCCCTTTCAATCAGGCTGATGGTCTGACGGCTGGCATCCACCATGCTTCCCAGCTCCTGCTGGTTAATGTTCTTTTTTGCCCTGTATTCTTTCAAATGATTTTTCAAAGGCATATGCTTTCCTCACATTCTTTCTTAAAATCCCACATAATTAGAGATAAAGGCAAACAGAATATAAATTATAAATAAAAGCATGCCCCAGTTAATCCATGCTGCTGCGAATCCTCCCTTTGCCACATACTTCGGCGGCTTTACGAGGAAAAACTTCTTTTTGGCAAAGGCTACGATCAGAAGCACAATACCGGCGATGGCAAGGCACGCTAAAAGTCCCAGCCATGCATATAAAACAATGAGTTTCGGAAGCATATCGCCCATTATCGCCTCTAAATTGCCGCTTGCTTCCGCCGATAACAGTTCATCGTATCCGGCCCACTGCAGGATACCGACAGAGCCGATGGATGTGGTCAGGTTTACCGCCATGTGTAAAAAGATGGTATATCGTATACGTCCGGTACGGATATAAATATAGGCGAACAGCATTCCTAAACCCGCCGCAAAAAAGCATTGGCTGAAGTTTCCGTGGAACAGACCAAACATCAGGCCGGAAGTAAGAATTGCCATCCACTCTCCGTATTTTACAGTGCGGTCAATGATGAACTTACGGAAAATCATCTCCTCCACCATGGGCGCTAAAATCCCCACCGTAAGAATACGGTAAATCGGATTGGAATTTAACATCAGATTCTGCAGAGTAACGGCATCCGACGAGCTGTTCCGGGTAAGCAGGCTGATTACCGTATCCAGTACAGTACCGATTACCATGCCGACGGCGCAGATGCCGGCACACATAAGCGCCGCAACAATCCATTGTCCGAATTTCATCTTATGCTGCATGATTTTTACACGGTCCTTTTTGCCCCCTATTAATAAATATAAAACCGGAAAAGCAATCATATACATGGGAATGATCATCATCCCCCAGGTAAACCATTCCGCAACATAAACACTTTTCCCAAACAATTCGGGAAGCGCCCATGCGTATAGGGCCTGTGTGGCCACAACAATGACCGCATACAGGAAAATTTTCCATTCTACCCGGCAGTAAGCCTTTCTCATGGGTTTCTTATAATCTTCCTGCGGTGCGTAAAGATTTCCATTGTTCTCAAATTGTCCTTCCATTTGTTTTCCTCCTGACATTTATTCTTGTCATTCTGACAACCATCCTTGTCATATACAATATCATTGACAAAGAAAGTTGTCAATATGTATTTAAAATAAAAAAGGCACAATAAATAAAAAGGCACTGCCTGCTTATGCGGGCAATGCCTGAAGGGAGAATTTTTTTATTAAATAATTTTTTCCGGAATCCTATGCGATAACGGGTTCAAAACGAAGTCTTACATCGGGCAGGCTCTTTAAGGTGTAATAGTAGTTTTCCTGCCAGTCTTCGCCCTGGGAAGGGTCATTTTCACCGGTTGCGGGCGGCGCAAAAATACGAAGCTTCATTGTGCAGGGGCCGTCCAGCTTTTTGTCGAAGAATGCAGGCATAAAGTCCACAAAGGTTACGCCGGGTGCCTTGTAGAACCAGCGGCCGTTAATTTCAAGCATCAGGTTGGCTTCTTTTAAGTCATCCTTGAAGTTGGCTTCCGCAAATACCGGGTCACCGTCAAAGGAAAGCTCCATTTCCACGCCTTCCGCATCCTCGGAGCCGCCCCAGCGGAGAGTTACGGGAAGTTCTTTTTCACCTTCATAAACCACGCCGGGATTGAAAAATTCATCCTGAATAATATCTCTGTAAGCGGCAAGCAGCGGCTGTTCCACGCCTACATCCGGGTTGTTGGGGTCGGTAATTTCCAGTCCCAGACGTCCGTCATCGCGGAACTGGTAGAAGGTAAATCCGCTGAACCATCTTTCCGGGTCTTCCTTAATCAGACGGCAGAAATCCTGTACCATTTTCACCTGATCGTAAGGTCCGGTAACATCGCCGTCGGCATTCATTTCAGACATTACCATGGGCTTCTTTTTTCCACCACAGAGCTCCTTGTAACGCTCATAGCTTTTTTTCGTCATTTCATATACATATTCCGCTGACTCCTTCTTATGGGAGAAATTGTCTTTTTCCGCCACTTCGTAAGGCCAGCCCCAGTTCAGCGCCATGTATTTGTCCACGGACCAGATATCGGTGGTGCGGACTGCTTCCGCAAATTCCTTCTCCTTGGTAATCTCGGGAGAATTGGGGTCTTCTGCTCCGCCGATGCAGAGAATGGTCTGCACATTGGGCGCATATTCCTTCAAAATCTTATGGAAACGGACAAAGAAATCCGCTACTTCCTGATAGGATGCACGTTTGTTAAATGAGAACCAGTCGCCGGTAGCTTCATGGTTCAGGCGGAGCATCATGCGTCCGAAAGTACGCAGGTTTTTCGCAATCGCAATAATGTGCTCATCCGTTACATGAGGGTCACAGGTCAGGGTCAGGATAACATCCTGTCCATGGCGTCTGACATCGCGCATGCAGGTAAAAGGCTCCCCGTCCATATTGCCGTTCAGTCCGCCTCTGAAGGGGAAATAATTGTCGTAAGGATAATCCCATGCAAAGCTGATTTCTTTATCGGCATAAGCATCCTGTGCTCTTGCGGGCCATGCTTCGTCCAGAGGGTAATAGCAGTACATCAGGTTGATGCCTCTGTGCGGTCTGTGAAGCTTCTGCAGGATATAATCCTGGTTCACATAAAATCCTCTTTCGCTGCCGTCACTCAAATCCACGGCAAATTTTGCGGGTGTTAATCTGACACCTTTTACATTGCTCATTGACACATCCTCCATTGTCTTATTGTTTTCTATTGCATTTTCCTGTATTTTCTTCTTATTTTATCTTGAATTGCTTTTTATGACTACTCAAATTTTTATCGTTGTTTTGCCTTACTTTTTATGTATCGCAGCTTTTCATCCGGGATTTTCTTTCTAAAAGGACTGGTTCTTCCCGCCTCTTTTGTTTATAATGGTTTCAAAATCAGCAAGTTTTACTGAAACAAACAGAAAGGTCGGTACTTATGAACAACAATTCCTATCGTCAGAAACTGCATCTGGAGCCCCCTCAGGGCTGGATGAACGACCCTAACGGTCTTTCTTATTTTGATAACAAATACCATGTTTACTTCCAGTACTCCCCCTTCGATGCCGAAGGCAGCGGTGACCGCGGCTGGGGCCATTTTGAAAGCACCAATCTGGTAAACTGGACTTACACCGGCATGGTTATCCGCCCGGATATGCCTGCGGATAAGGACGGCTCCTATTCCGGCAGCGCCATTGTCTGCGGCGATTCCCTGGAAATTTTTTATACCGGTAATGTGCTGGAGGACGGTGACTACGACTACACCACCGCCGGCAGAGGCGCCAATGTCATCCATGTATCCACAAAGGACGGCCACACCATGAGCGAAAAGGAGGTCCTCCTCACCAATGCGGACTATCCCGATTTCTGCTGCTGTCATGTCCGCGACCCCAAAGTCTGGAAAGAGGACGGCAAATACCATATGGTTCTGGGCGCCAGAACAAAAACGGACGAGGGCTGTGTCCTGTTCTATGAATCGGATGATTTGAAAAACTGGCGCTACACCGGTCATGATGCTGTGCCGGATTTTGCTTATATGTGGGAATGCCCCGACTGTTTCCGGGTGGACAGCCACCGCTATTTAAGCATTTCCCCGCAGGGACTGCCCACTTATGAGGAAAAATTCCAAAATCTGTACCAGTCCGGCTATTTTACCTATGATGACGCTCTTACGGATTTTGAAGAATGGGACTACGGCTTTGATTTTTATGCGCCGCAAACCTTTGAGACACCGAACGGCAGAAGAATTCTGGTGGGCTGGATGGGTATCGGCGACTCCGCCTATGAGAACCTGACCGTTCCCTTGGGTTGGCAGCACTGTCTTACGGTTCCACGTGAAATCACAAGACGGGAGGACGGCGTGCTACTGCAAAATCCCGTACCTGAAATTTTATCCTGGGCGGGCACAGGCTCCCCTGTTTCCGAAGAAAAATCCGCCGATGTTCCCCTGCCCTTCCTCTTTTACGGAGAGACCGGGGCTGCTTTTTCCCTTGCCCTGTCGGATTTCTGCACCATGACCTATGAGGACGGTCTGTTTACCCTGCAGTTTACCGACATGTCTGTCAGCGGAGGCAGAACAATCCGCAAATGCCGTCTGAAGGAATGCCGCGACATCCGCATTCTTGCCGACATGTCCAGTCTGGAGATTTACTTAAACGGCGGGGAAAAGGTATTGAGCACCCGTTTTTATCCCAAAGAGGACAATGTAATTCTTTCTGTGAAAAAAATGAAAGGGGAGGTCTTCCCCTTTCATCTGTAAGTGACAGCCGCCTTAACGGGCGGCTGTTATTTTTTGCATTGCGCTTAATTTACTTTCCACTTGGCATAAAGCGTTAAGTTGCCGTAAGAACCGGCAGGAATTTTGGTAATTCTTTTCTTACATGCCTTATCCGTATACCAGCCAAGGAATGTGTAACCCAGCTTTTCGGGATTATAAAGAAGCAGTTCTTCATCCTCCACTGTGTAAGCTGCCGGATTATCGGCAGGATTTACAAAGCCATCCATATTGGCATAGGTAATGGTGTAGGTCTGCTTTTCCCATACCGCATACAAGGTGTAGATACCGTTGTCCGGGTATTCGGCAGGACCGGTAATCTTCTCCTTGTCGGTGTATTTCACCCCTCCGTCCGGCGTTTCCGCCCAGCCTGCAAACACGTAACCGTTTATCTTATAACTGTTGGCTGTCAGGGCCTTCGGTGTGCCGTATATAAGCGTCTGCTGCCTCATAACGCCCTTCACTGCCGCATTTTCCGGTGCATTCGCCACGAACTCCGTCTTATAGGAGATGCCCTTCCACTTCGCATACAAATCCATATCCGCCGCCGTTGTTTTGGCGATAGCGGTTACCTTGGATTTCAGTGCGGCATCCTTGTACCAGCCGTCAAACACATAGCCCTTCTTCACCGGCTTCTCCCATGCCGTCATTTCTTTTGCCGTGATGCCCACACCGGCTTCATAGGCAATGCTTTTCGTACCGTATTCCCCGCCGTTTACATGGAAGGTAACGGTAAAGGAATTTCTCCAGACAGGGTACAGGTTCAGTACCCATGCGGTTTTTCCGGAAGCATCTGCGGTCTTTGTCAAAGTATCCGGCTGGAAAAGCTTTGCTTTGTTCTCATAGGTCACAATTCCCGCCCGGGCATCTTCTTCCGTAAGCGCCCAGCCCACAAAAGCATAGCCTGCTTTCTTGTAGGTATTTGCCGTCAGCGCCTTCGCCGTTTCGCTCTTCATGGAAAGCGGCTTCATGGTACCGGTAAGGAGTCCGGCATCCGCCTGGGCATCATTGTGGAATACCACCGTATACGGTGCGTTCCACTTCGCATACAGCGTCATATTTCCGTAGGTAGTCGCAGTAATATACGGCATAGCGGTTGTCAGATTTTCATTCTTATACCAGCCGCCGAAGGTATAACCCTCTTTTTCCGGCACCGGAAGCATGGTCTTCGGCATGCCGTAATAATATTCCATGCTGGCCGTATCCCCGCTTCCGCCGTTGTATACAAAATCAATCGTATAAGTCGTGGGCTTCCACTGGGCATACAGGGTAATCGTGCCGCCGTTTTTCTGCGGCAGGAGGTTTTGCTGTGAAAGTATCAGACCGGTTACTTTTCCGCCGTCCTCAAAGGTCGTGCCCGGTGTAGCTTCCGTAGGCGTCTTTACCGTATTCCATCCGGCAAATTCATAGCCCTTCTTAAAGAAACCGTTTGCCGTGAGAGCTGCCAAATCCGTATATTTTGCGGAAAGCTTCTTTGTACTTCCGCCGTTGCTTCCGTTTCCGTTAAATACAACATTGTAAGTGTTCTCGCTCCACTTGGCATAAAGCTGTAAATCTCCCTTGGTGGACGCGGTAATGGATGCCACTTTCTTCTTATAAGCACTGTCGCTGTACCAGCCCCGGAACGTAAATCCCTCTTTCACGGGAACCGGCAGCTTCATGGCTTTTCCGTATGTGTAACTATTATCCGCTACGGGGTTGCCGCCCTGCGTGTCATAGGAAACGGTAAAGGTCTGCTGCCATATAGCATACAGATAAACCGTATCGTCCGCTGCACCTTCCGTGCGGACGCTTACTTTTTCCTTGTCGGTATAGAAGGTTCCGTCCGCTGTTTTCCACCCCATGAACGCATACCCCTTGCAGGCATATTTATTGGCGGAAAGGGCTGCCGGCTGTCCGTAGGAAAATACCTGTGTGGGCATCTTTCCGGTTACCTTGGCTCCCTCCGGGGTATTGCTGTCGTAAATGACCGTATATTTCCGGGCAATCCACTTGGCATATACATGGACTTCACCGGTGGTCTGCGCCGGAATTTCCGTTATTTTGGTCTTATAGTCCTCTGCGGTATACCAGCCGCCAAAGGCGTAGCCTTCCTTTCCCGCTGCCGGTTCCTGCAAAATATAAGGTACCTTGTTGTTGTAAATCTCTTCTTCGTTGGACTCCGTCTTCTGTCCCGCTGCCAGATGGTATACAATCCGATACATAGGGATTCTTTCCGTACATTGAATGGTTTTCTTTGCCGAAATAGCAGTCCCCTGAACCGTTGCGGTAATGTCGGCGCTTCCCGTACCCATACCGGTTACCACACCGTTTTCGTCTACCTTCAGGACATTCTCGTTCGAGCTTTCAAAAATGACAGTTTTGTCATCTGTAGTATCCGCCGGGTAAAAATTCACCTGTAAGGAAATGGTTTCCCCTTTCATGACACTGTCCTCTCCCGACAGGGTGATATTCTGCAGACTCTTTTTCACGGTCAGAGTGAAAGAAGCCTTTAGCTCCGCATCTTTCGCATAGGAAGCCGTTACGGTAGTCGTTCCGGGATTTTTCGCAGTAAGCAGGCCATCCTCAGACACCTCCGCAATGGCGGTGTTTTCCACCTGCCAGATAATATCCTCGTTTGCCGTGTCTCCCGGCTCGGTATACGCCTCGAGTTCCCGGGTATCTCCCGCTTCCAGCGTAAGTCCTTTGTCCAAATCCGCTTCCAGACGTACTCCTGTAATTTTTGCTACACTTTCTATATTTATGTAATCCTGAATAGAGGTTCCGGCAACTGTTGCCGTAATAGTAGCCATTCCCACACCAACGCCGGTTACCGTACCGTTTTCATCCACCTTCAGAATATCCTCGTCAGAGCTTTCAAAAATGACGGTTTTGTCATCTGTGGTATTTGCCGGGTAAAAGCTGACACTCAACGTAGTGGTATCTCCCTGCGTTATCCGGGTTTCTCCGCTCAGGGAAATGGACTGCAGGGGTACTTCGGCTCCTGCTCCGTCCTCAGCATTTACAGTATAGGCTTTAATACGTAAATTAGCATTTTTCGCTTTTCCAAAGTCGGTCCAGGTCGAGCCATAGGGGGACTTGTAAAAGCTCTGTCCTTCCTTAGCAGTGGCGACTGTCGTCATCCAGCCACTATAGCTGTATTCGGCAGCGGCCATTACCCCTCCCGATGCCGTAAGTGTAAATACTACTGCAAACGTATCTCCTTCCTCCAGCTCTACCGGCTGTCCGAGTTGTATCGTGTAGTATCCCTCACACTCAATACTTCCGGAGGTCGTTGCCGTCTCCACCAGTGTACCGCTCTCCGGATTGGATGCGTCCTTCAGGTTCTTATATATCTGCACCTTATAGCCTGTATTTGCCTGTGCAAACTGGATTCCCACAGCTTTAAGAACCTCTCCCTCGGCATTTCCGCCGGCTGTAAAAACATTGGACACAGAAAGAGTCGGACTGGAAAAACCATAAGAAATACCAAACATAGCCCCATCATACTGATAATTGTGGTCGTAGTTGTCGGCAGGTTCAAAATCAAACGCATAGGCTGAGCCGGAAAGGCTCTTGTCGTAATAGGAAAGCCAGAAATAGGTATAATGTCCCATATCATCCACATCGGAATCTGCCCACCATGAATTTCGAACAAGCCATGCACCGTTGCCCTCCGGTGTAACAGAAAAATTACTTGCCGCATAGTCGTCATCCCAGCCCACTACCGTAACTGCGTGGTTGGTGCCCAGACTATCATTATCGCAGTAGAAGCTGTTTGTACCGAAATTAAAATAGGTACTGTCGTCATAATAGGAAATCCCTACTGCGCCGTACTTTTTCACCATCTGTTTTACAATTTCCGGGTTCGTTTTGATATTAATATTGTAATAATTCTGCAGGTGTGCCATATCGTCAAAGGCAAGGCTCTGATCAATACCGCTATTTACCAGATTATAGGCATCCTTATAAGGTGCTTTCTGTTCGTCGGCTGCTCCTACCCAGTTAATCAGCACATTTTCGGATAAGCTGAGGCTTCCGCCCCTGTTTAATATATCTGTATCACTGCAATAATTATAATCTCCTTCTGTGCCGCCTAAAGGGTCCACCAGTCCCTTGCCACGGTAAGAAAAATAAACCAGATGCAATTCCGAGTAATCCGGGAAATCCGTCACATAACCGGCCTTCTTCATACCGATTTCCGCCAGGGAAATCGCAGAAAATGCCCAACAGGTACCGTAAGGATTCTGGTCTCTGGTAAGAGGCAGGTCACCTTTTGCCGGGACGTACTTAGATTCCAGCATGGAATACACAGAAAGGGCAGAGGAGTCATATACCACTGTATCCGCTTCTTCGTCTCCGGGCATGGAAATATAACCGGGAAAAGCAGGGATTTCGCCCTGTATACCGTCCTGCTGCCGATCCGCATTGCCGGAGACATCGCTGTCTGCATTGCCGGAAACGCTTTCTGCTGTTCGACTGTCACCGCCGGGTATCACATCCCCTGCCTGTCCATCACTGCCGGATACCGTATCTTCTGCCGGTATATCCGTTTCACTGCCGGACACCTCTTCTGCAAGCAACTCGTTTTTCTGTCCTTCGGCCTCCTGCGCCAGCGCCGTAATGGTTTCGCCGGGAAGCGCCGTCATTGCCATGCCCGCTGCCAGAATAACGGCAAGAAGCTTTTTCGCCTTTTGCCCGCCTGCTTTTCTAATAAAATCCATGTGTTTTTTTGCCATACCGTTCTCCCTTTTCTTCCGTGATTGCTCTGGTAATTTACCGGATGTCTGTATTTCTATTTTATCGCATTTTTTAATATTTGGCGAGAACTTCTGATAGTTTATTTTATAATTTACGTTTCCTGCGCTCGCTGTCTTCACATAAATTTTACATAATCCTTACGAAACCGGGATAGATTCAAAAGGAAATGATGTGTTAGGAGTAATGGGATATACGGACCATTCTGTCATTCACTGCAGTCTGGTAGCGGAGCGGGCTGCTTATATTCTGAAAAATTTAGGATATTCTGCAAAAGAAACTGAACTTGCCAAAATTGCCGGTTTTATGCATGATATCGGCAATTTATCATTGCCGATAAAACAGACGTGCGCCGAAGCCGTGTCCGTGAGAAAAATAAGGCGATCTTCGACAAACATGACCGGGTAAATTATGCGGTAACCGATACCAAGTTAAAAATAAATACGGAGAAGAAAGTGATTTCCTTAAACCTGCAGATAGACGAAAAGATATGCACCATGTACGAATATTTTGAAATCTTTTTAGGACGTATGATGATGTGCCGGAAAGCTGCTGAAATTTTGGGAATGAGTTTCAAACTGACGGTAAACGGCAGCAAGGTTCTATAATCCTGCCGCCGTTTGGATGCCTCTATTGCATATATTGTCGTTTCTGTTGTTTGCTATAAACTCTGTCCTTTATAGCTAATATAATTACAAAAATAACATCCACACTGAAAAAGAACTGGAATATGACGGCAAAAACCGACAGAGCTTTTCCATGTACCCCTTCTTTGCATGCCCGCACAATATAGGCAACGGAAAAGGGCGCCGCTCCCAGCAGCCCGAGCCAGCCTATTACCGAAAGTGAGACTGCGATGGCCGGTCCTACAAACACCATAATAACAACCGGCGTAAACATAAGTAAGAGCGCCACTGCAATACAAAGACCACCTAAAAAGTAAAAGGGAATTAAGGCATATTTGATAATTCTTGTGCAGTTAAGAAGCTGACCTCTGCTTATTTTTTCTCCCAGAATAAGAACCACGGCTAAATTCACCAGTCCCAGTATAATCGGCAGAGCCAGTACCCAGGCACTGCTTGCATTGTCCGCGGACTCCTTCGCACTGCCCAGTGCCCATAGTACAACCGGCATCAGGTACATGCCGAGCACGTATACAATCGGTACTATGTAAATCGCTCCTGAAGCTTTTTTTGTTTCATTCATAAAATCTCCCTTTCCGGTAAATGTATTTCTAATAATATATTATCCATAGTATAAGCCAGATGACAACCCCTAAAACTACGCCCACTATCACGACAGACCCGCCTGTTTCGCTCTCCCGGTCATTTTGTCCTGTATTTTTTACCTCTTTCGACTGCAATCGCTCAAACTCTTTTTGTCTTCCCTGTTGTTCCGCCTGCTGTCCGCTTTGGCTTCTCCGCTTTTTCCGGTTATACAATGCCAGCGGGTCCGTCTGTGTCAGGAGCTTTTGATGAAAATCCCGAACCCATTCTACATCCTGTGCAGAACACAATTCTTGTTCAAAAGTTCCCTCCCCATGTGCTAAAAGATTTCTCAAATGCCGCATTCTCTTAAGCTGTCTTAAGACGCTTTGTGCCTCCGGCTCTCTCCGACCGGCTATTTTCTCCAGTTCATTGATATATTCTGTGACACCGTTTTGAACCTGTAACATATCGTTACATAAATTTGAAATTTTCTTGTACTCTTCAAAGAAAACATAATTAATATTACTGTCCATTATTCCCCTGTTTTTCTTCGTTTTTCAGTTTCTCCAACTGTTCATTCAATCCCCGTATTTCTTCCGTTGCGCAATCTATCTCCCTGCACAATTCCCCCATTTTGAAAAAAAAATTGCCCTCTTCTTTCTTCAAGATGAAACAGTTGCAAAATACCATCAGCATGTTCTTGAGTTTGGGGATAATCCGTTTTCCGCCATAGTAAACGCCCGGAATTGCTATAAGGTACATAAATCCTACCTCCCTGTTTCCCGTTGCTCCCCCCTGCAATGTCACTTTTATGCAATACAAAAGCATCAGTACCATGCCGGCTATAAACCCCACATAAAATAAGATGGGGACAATTCCCCCTCTAATCTGTCTGTGGGCTTCCTGCCGTGAATTCGCAATAATCTGACACCGGAAGGTATATTTTTCCAGCCGGTTTTCCAGAACCCGTTTCTGCTGCCTTACCGTATACAACCGGTCTTTCAGTTCTAATTCCGTCAACATCCCTATATTATTCAAATAACCCTTCTCTCCCCATTACATGCCTGCCCGTATTTTACAATATTCCGGCAAGCTCCTCCATATCCTCGTCCGTAGTAGACCAGCTTGTTGCAAAACGGACCACGGTCTTATCCTCGCCCATCTTTTCCCAGAAGCTGAATACCACCCGTCCGAAGAGTTCCTTCATTTTCTCGTTGGGAAGAATTATAAACTGCTGATTGGTGGGGGAGTCTATATAAAACTCATATCCCTTTTCCGTAAAGAGTTTTTTCAGCTTTTGCGCCATGGAAATTGCATGGCTGCTTATTTTTCCGTATAAATCATCCGTAAACAGGGTATCAAACTGTATTCCCAGGAGCCTTCCTTTGGCAAGCATGGCTCCGTGCTGTTTTATCTGTGTTTCAAAATGAGCAGGCGCATTGTGCTTCGGAAAAACAACGGCTTCTCCGCACAGAGCTCCCACCTTGGTTCCTCCTATGTAGAAAACATCACAGAGTGAAGCCAGTTCCGGCAGGGAAATGTTATTTTCAGGACTTGCCAGTCCGTACCCCAGTCTGGCCCCGTCTATAAATAACGGAATGTCCGCTTCCCGGCATACCCTGTAAAGAGCTTCCAGCTCTGCCTTACTGTATAGAGTACCGTATTCCGTAGGAAAGGACAGGTACACCATTCCCGGAAATACCATGTGCTCATGACTTTCATCCTCATAAAAGCTCTGAATATACCCGGCAACCGTCTTCGCCTCCAGCTTGCCGTTTACCGCCGGAAGGGCGAGCACCTTATGTCCCGTATATTCAATGGCGCCTGCTTCATGTGCATTCACATGACCGGTGTCTGCGGAAATAACGCCTTCATAAGGCTTTAACATTGTGCTGATAATTACCTGATTGGTCTGTGTACCACCCACTAAGAAATATACCTCTGCCTCCGGGCACTCACAGGCTGCCTTTATTTTCTCTTTGGCGCTTTCGCAATAAATATCCGTGCCGTATCCGGTCAAGGATTCCCTATTGGTCTCCGCCAGTCTTTTTAAAATTGCCGGATGCGCTCCGGCGATATAATCGCTTGCAAATGAAATCATACCCTGTCTCCTGTCTTCTGTCTTCTTTTTCCTTAGTCCCACAGACTTAGCTGCTTGAAATTTTCTTTTTCTTCAAATGCGGAAAGATACGCAAATATCTGCTCATTGTCATGCATAATACCGTGTTTTTCGCAGGTATCATGAAAGATTTGCATAAGATAGCCGTTATGGGGGCTGTCAAGCATATACTGATACCCATAGGTGTGTACGTATTTTTCTTTTACTCCCGGAAACGAACGATCCAGTTGTTCGTAAAAGTATTCCCGGTTCCCTTCCCGGAGTGTCACACCCATTCCAAAGCAGATAATTCCCCGCACTTTTGCTTCTATACACATGTTCAGGATGCCAACCAGGTTTTCCTCATTGTCGTTGATAAACGGCAAAATCGGGGAAAGCCATACAACCGTGGGAATCCCAGCATCCCGGAGAGTTTTCAGTACCTCAAACCGTTCTGCGGTAGTGCTCACATTCGGTTCTATTTTCCTACATAAATCCTCATCATATGTGGTCAGTGTCATCTGCACCACGCATTTTGTCTTTTCATTTATTTTCTGCAGAAGGTCTAAATCACGCAGAATACGGTTGGATTTCGTAATCACCGTAAAGCCAAACCCATATTTATCGATAAGCTGCAGCGCCTTTCTCACATTCTGAATCTCTGTTTCCAACGGAATGTACGGGTCCGTCATGGAACCGGTGCCAATCATGCACTTTTTTCGTTTATGGGACAGACTGTGCTCCAGCAGCTCTATGGCATTTGCCTTTACTTCAATATCCTCAAAAGCATGCTCCATATGGTAGCATTTGCTTCTGGAATCACAGTAAATGCATCCGTGTGAACAGCCGCGGTACAGGTTCATCCCATTTTTCGCCGATAAAATTCCTTTTACATTCACATAATGCATCCCGTCACCCCTTGCTGCCCCTGTTATGTATAATTATCATCGTTGCTTCTATTATAAATTCCGGCGGGGGATAAGGCAACTTTATTTTTTCTTATAAGTTTTTCCGTACACAAAAATCATAACCGCCACGCAAAGTACCATGAAGGCTGCCACGTAGATTATCATGGAGCTCATACCGTAGTTTTTCCCAAACAGGCTGGCATCAAAGGAAAATGTTTCTTTGATACTTTCCACGAACATTCCGTTGTCCAGTCCGCCGATGGCAGTGTCCATATGCTGCAGCAGGGCACTCAGCAAAGCATTCCTCAGCAGAATGGTAACCTGGCATGCCGGAAAAATATTGCAGACCGTCTGCACGCCGTCCGAAAACTGGGATATGGGAATGTAGGCTCCGATTACAAAACCTGCCGCTGCAGAAACCATGCTGAAAAAGGCACCGCATGCAGAAGAGGATTTGAAAAACAGGACCACTATCATAAACAGAGCCGTCGCGGAAAACGAGCCCAGCGCCACAATACCGTAGGCTTGTGCAATCTCTTTTGCTCCCATATATAAATCGCCCTGCGTTCTCAGAAGAAGGAGTCCCACGGTCAGAATAATTCCCGTCATGATAACCGCCGATATGACTGCTGCCGTAAAATAAGAAAGAATAACCTGCCATCTGCGAATGGGTGTGGACAAAATATCATAATCCACTTTATTTTCCTTGTCTCTTACGACCACCGTCAGACAGTTAAACGGCACCGTAATCAGGGCGGACCCCAAAATTCCCACCAGAAGCGTCAGATTTGCATACATTTCCACATCTTTATCCTGCACCAAATCCGCCAGTCCCGGCGCTTCTTTCATTGCACTCTGTATGGCATCCACAAATGTCCCCCTCAGAAACAGCAAATATAAAACAAAAACGATAATAGATGTCATCAGTGAAAAAATAACGGATTGTTTATCCTTAAAAAATATCAATAAATTACGCTTGGTTAATCCGATAAACTTATTCATAATGATTCACTTAACTCCTTTCCCGTCAGATTTAAGAATACATCATCCATAGTGCCCTTTATAATTTCATAATCGGTAATGCTCTCCTTGTTCCGGTACAGAAATTCCGTAATGTTTTCCCCGTTTTCAGGCATTAACACATTGTAATGGTCGGCATCATAAGTAAAATCCAGACCCTCCAGGATTTTCTCCGCTTTCTCTCCTTTATCCGTATACCAGATAAGTTTGGATGAGGTAAAACGGCTCTTTAATTCCGATGGGGTTCCGGCAGCAATGCATTTTCCTTTATCCATAATCAGCACATGGTTGGCATCCTTAGTTTCCTCCATGTAATGGGTTGTCAGGAAAATGGTAATATGCTTCTCTTTCCGCAGATATTCAATGTAGTCCCACACCAATTTCCGGGATTTCGGGTCCAGTCCTGTGGTCGGTTCATCCAAAAATAAAATCCTGGGATTGTGAATAAGCGCTCTCACAATATCTACCCGTCTCCTTTGTCCCCCGGAAAGCTTCTCGTATTTACGGTTCCAGATTTCTTCCAGCTCAAACCCTTTCATAAACGGTGCCAACTGTTCTGCTATCTGCTTTTTTGTCAGACCGTAATAAGCGCCCCTTGTATAGAGATTTTCTTTTACCGTCAGTTTGGCATCCAGCACGGAATTCTGAAAAACGATACCTATATCATCCCGAATTTTATCATCCTCTCTGCCAAGTTCATGTCCCAGAATTTCAATATCACCCGCATTCTTTTCGAGTATTGTGCAAAGAATATTGATGGTAGTGGATTTGCCCGCTCCGTTTTCTCCGAGGAATGCAAATAATTCCCCCTCCTCCACTTCAAACGACAAGTGGTCCACCGCAACATGTTCTTTATATTTCTTGGTTAATTCTTTTACTGTAATTGCCTTCATAAGCACCCTCCTTGTTTACATTTTCATACTATCAAAAATCAACAAGAAAAAAAGTGCCGCAGGACCAACATGCAAATACATGTGACCAAGCTGCACTTTCCAATGCTTTATAGTTTTTTATAGGTTTATCCGGTATTTTTCCTTTTACCTGCCATTATTCTTCATCCTGAATTTCCCTGATAGCCTCATTTATCCTGATTTCATCTCTTTTCACCAGCCAGCCGGTAGCTATCCAGACAAAACCATAAATAATCACATACATGACCATAACGGAGATGTACTCTTTGATACCGGTATACCACTGAAACAGCAGACCGCACAGGGACACAATACCCCAAAGTACCAGGAAATGCACCACTTTGCATAACCGATACCACTTGGTGGAACGATCATCTTCCAGTAGGAACCAGGTGGGCAGTGCGCACAAAAAGCCCGCAATAATAATGGAAAACGGAATATACCAGGGCCATTCTATCATAGCCTCTTTGCCCTGCAGATGCCGGATAAGCGCCTGAACGCCAAGACCAAACAACATTGCCGTAGAAATCATTAATGTCTGATTAAAAATAACCTTTATTTTCTTCATATCAAATACCCAGCTTTCTCTTTAATTCTTTCACGTATGCTCTGGAAATGATAATCTGTTCCCCGTTCAGAAGCTCCGCAATCATACGTCCGTTCAGCTCCGCCTTCACGGATTTTATTTTCCGGATATTGACTATCATCGCCTTGGAGCAACGCAGACATTGAACATGCAGCATATCCTCCAGTTCATACAGGCGGTATCTGGTTTCGTAGCAGCAGTCTTTGGTATATACATAGGTGTGTTTGTCCACAGACTCCAGATAATATATTTTGTCCGTCCTACAAAGCAGGGTTTCCGTTCCCTGCATAACCGGAATAGTCCTGCAGTCATTATGCAGAATATCCACTGCGCTCTGAATGTCATCCGTCATTTCGCATACTTTAATCAGAGCCATTTCCTCTTTCTTTGAGGCAGCCTTTTCGATTTCTACTTTCATGGTTCTCCTTGCTTTTCTTGCAGTTTTTCTACTTATTTACTCTCTAAAATCTTACCTTTTATCTTAGCTATCCGCAGCTTCCAAAAAGAATATCGTATTATCCACACTGCTACAAATATAGCCAGGAATATAGCAAAATAACTGACAAATCCCTTCACGGAATGCTCCATCCACTCACATACATATGAAATTGTCATCATTAAAATCGTTACAACCGCAAAGTATATCCCGGTCTGTTTCAACAGACTCCAGTCGTCCCTGTCCCAGATATAGGACGCACCTGCAAATCCCATACCAAGTAAGGCACTTAACAGGGTCTGAATAATTACCGCCGTAATTTCGCTTCCATACCGTTCTGCGAGTCCCGGTACACACGGATAAAAATTTCCATCCCCTATTGCTATGGACACTCCAATCTCTATGAAATAGCTGATAACAATTCCACCCAAAGCGCCGCCCAGGCAGCGGAATAATAACTCTTTTTTCATGGTCATCACCTCATAATCCCAATATTTTTTTCATCTTGGAAACATATCTCCTGGAAACGTAACTAACCTCCCCGTTCGACAATTCCATACAAATAGTTCCTACAAAGCTCAAGTCAAGGCTCTTTACTTTTTTCAGATTTACAATTTCCGAATTGGAAATCCTGACAAACCGGTTGTCCAGACGTTCTTCCAATTCATACAACCGCAGCCGGACCTGGTACAAATCACAGTCTGTTCTGGCAAATACTTTACCGTTTTCCGTATAAATTCTGACCAGTGCATCCTGTTCCAGCAATTCTGTTTTTTCATCCTTCATACCTAAAATGACCGTTGCCGCATTATCCAGCCCGCTGATAAAATCCGCAACACGGTTTACTTCTTCTGTCATCCTGGCAGTTGTAATCAACGCTTCCGGTTCTTCTACGTTCGTATCAATCTTTATATTCAGTTTCATAGCCCTCCTCCTTTCTGCTTTGTAGTATATCGGAATAAGAATTATTCGCCACACTTTTTCCATAGGTGGTTGTTTTTGAGCCATAGGTGGTCTTCAGGTGACTTATTTTTCTTCATAAAGCTGATAACTATAGGGTCAGCCTTTCAATTTCTCTGCCCATTCTTTTTCCTTAAAGCCGGTCAGTATCACATACATGCCGCTTGTATTGAAAAATTTCTTGAGTGGAAGTCCGCTTCGGGTATACCAGCTTTTAAGCTCCTCATACGTCGGATTTTCCTCCTTTATGTGGGTGCAGACAAATTTTACACCAACTGAAGCTCTGTCTCATTTCATTGCTTCAAACTATAAACTAAACATCTCCCTGCAGATTTTCTTTCCGCACTCTGTTTTAAAAATACTGTCATATGCATGCTGCGCCGCTTCTTGGGACAGATTATCCTCCATAATATTCACCAGAAAATCCGCTTCAACCAGTATTTGATAATCCATTCCGTCTATGTTGTCGTATGTATGATGATGGGCAATCAGATACTGCACCCTTTCTGATACATCATCCGCAAATCCCAGTTCTTTCAGTAACTTTGCAGCTATGGAAGGACCTTCTTTTTCCTGCAATTTTCCATTACAGTTCCCATATTTTTCTTCGCATGTATGAATGCCGATATCATGTGTGAGCGCCGCTGCCTCAAGAATAAATAAACATTTTTCATCCACATGTTCCGTTTCCGCAATCAGCTTCGCATAACTGTGCACCTTGCAGAAATGCTGAATTCGTTTTGCATCACCGCAATATAAATCTATCATGGCCAGGTGTAATTCATTTAGCATATGGTATCCTCCGTTAGTTCCCTTGCTTTTCCTCATTAGCCTTTATTTTGTCATAGTACGCCTTATACCTGTAAATAGTCCTCTCGCTGACATTATTCCGCTCTGCAATTTCTATCATAGTCATTCCGCTCTCGTACCCAAGGACAAAATCGTTATAGATTGCCATCCATTTGGCATTATGCTTCTGTCTGCCACTCTGTTTACGGTTTTTATAATATTCCAGTTCTTTTTGAAGTTCTGCATTTTCTTTTTGCAATACTTCTATTCTTTGCAATGCGGCTTCCAGTGTTGTAATCTTCTCCATTTCCGTGCTCCTCCTTATGTGACATTCTCATTTTGTCCTTATTATAAACCAATGATTGTGGATAGTCAATCTGATTTCGTCATTTTTGAGACAAACAAAGCCGCTTACCCTCATTTCTGAAAGTAAACGGCCTTAGATGACTTCCTACTTTATGAAATTATTTTACCGCTTAAGGGAGCCAGCTTATGGAAACTTCTTTAAGCTGATTGGTAACTTCATTAAACTGGAACTGGTAACCGCTGCTTCCCATATAGACTTCTGAATCTACCAGATACTTGACATAGTTGTCACTTTCACTTGCATTCTCACTGCATTTTTCCAACAGCTCATCCTTGGTAATGGTTGTCGGGAAAGAAAAATGAACCTGTTTTGCTCCATCAAGCATGGCTTCTGTAATTTCAGCATTCATATCTGCATCGTAATCCGGCTGCGGCACATAAAGATGGGAATATCTTACATAAGAAAGAACACAATCCTCCGCTTTTTGTTCGCTGTCGGTAAAGTTGGCAAATTTAAATTGCATGGTTACATAGTCATTAATATCTGCCGTGTATCTCTCTGTTTCATAATTTTTATTTACATTGTTGCCGCTGTTATTAAGGTCATTCTCTTCAAACGGAATACCGCCGTCTATCAAATCCTTCAGTGTGGATTCACCCAGTGTAAATTTTGTCCCGTTATATACAAAAGCCCTGTTGTCAAGGTCGGCATATTCTTCGCTGAGTCCCGGTGCCAGAGTGAAATCGTCCTGTACGGGCATTGCAAATTCTGCTTCTTCCTCGCTGTCATCTTCCCATGCCGCGTCCTCAGACTCCTCTTCGTCTTTCCAGGAAGCATCTTCATCATCGTCTTCTTCCGGCTCCGTTACCTGTTGTGTTTCCTCGGTCTGCTCCGATGGTTCATTGGCCGGCTTCTTGTCATTACCGCAGCCGACAAGAGAAAGTCCCATCATCACTGCAAGAAATCCTGCCAGTATTACTTTTTTGTTTTTCATAAATAAGTCCTCCTTAAATGATTGCATTTCCGTCATTCATTATGGAAGCAGAAACTTATTTATCGCAAGACGCAAATGGTTGCAACCGGGAAACTATGGGTAGCATTCCTCTTTTATATCCATAAAATCATAATATCCGTGCGGTTCCATTGCCTGCGGATTGTCAGCGGCATCTCCACTTATGACATATATGTCACCATTTTTCAAATCCGCATATGCCGCAAAATGATAGGTGCAGCTTCTTTTTTCACCCTTGATATGCAAAACCGAATAGGCGTAATAATAATAAATTACACCGTTTACCTCATACCTGCCTTCGTCCACAACCTTGGAAATCCCGGCTCCCCTTTTGTTCTCCGCCATGTCCTTTGCGCTCATCCATGAATAGGGGACAACCGATACCATCACATCCCGGTTTTCCGTATCAGCATAATATGACTTTCCCGCCTGATTGTCCGATAAAAGCTTATATTTATCCGGCAGCTTATACGACACAACCGTATCTCCGTCTACAATGTTGTCCGTAACCCCCGTTTCCATGTATGCATTCTCCTGCCAGTAGGTCCCGACCATATCATTGGTTTCCTCTGTTTCGAGTGCACTATCCGCTATCGCCCGGGCTTCCGCAAATGCTTTTTCATAAATCATATCTTTTTGTTCCGCATTCAGCGCATCCATATCCGTTCCGCCAAACCTTATGGTCGTAAGAATACGCTCCCTGTCAGAAGCCTGCCTGATAAGTACACCAAAGTAGGAGTTTTCAAAAGCTGCTCCCCTCTCATTCGCAAGACTGACTATGTATTTTACATATTCCTTCCCGTCTATCTGCGTCTTTTCAGGCGGAAGCTCCATCACATAACCGGAATTTTCTATGGCTTGAATCCGTTCTGCCCTGTTATCCCAGAAGTCATCCATGGTTTTTTCTTCCACATCAATCTGTATCAGATAATCATCGCAGCTTCTTACATTAAGGCATCCGCTTTCGTGTATGATTGCCGTTCCGACCGGTTTTACCGAAAAGGCAAAGCCCTTAAAAACAATATGCCAATATTCCGTTGTTTCCGCCGTTTCTGTACCTACATTGCCCCCATTTTCATTGTCTATATTGACCATATTTTCTTTGTGTCCGATAACACCCATGAAATTAAGGGAAACAAACGCACTCCCGATTAACATGCAGATAAACAGCAGCCCGGAAATAATTTTCTTACACTTCTTCATCTGCAGTATTCCCACCTACATCTTCCAATATAATTTGCAAAGTGTCTTCTTTTTTCATCCTTCGCAGTTCCAGTCCTGTCAGAATCAGCAGCAGGATAAATACCGCCATAACCAGGATAGCCGCAGTCAGTGTTACCGCCTTGTAATTTAAAAATAACCGGTCATTGCCCACCCCGGTATAGCACTCTACATAGTCCCCGTCACGTATTCCGGGGATATCCAGCCAGACCGTATTCATTACCTTTCTGCCGTTGTCATCAAAATAACACAAATCTGCCTTGGTATACTGCTGGTACACCTTTTCCACCCGGACATTCTCGTTTTTGTCTGCATGCCCGGTCCATTCATTTCTCACAAGCAGCACAACAACCGCCACCGCACAGAATGCACAGATTGCCGCCAGAATGCAGAACATCCCCTTCAGCCTGAAAACTCTATCCTTACCTCTTAAATTTTTCATATGTACAACACTGTTTGTGCCCACAGTTCCTGAAGTTTCCTGTCGGTTATCCTGCTCCGCTTCCCGATTCCCATAAAGCAGTTCTTCCACCGGGACATTCAGTATCTCACATATGCACACCAGTCTGTCCAAATCAGGATAGGCTTTGTCCCTCTCCCACTTTGACACTGCCTGCCGGCTGACACCTATTTTTTCTGCAAATTCTTCCTGATTCAGTCCCGCCATTTTCCGGTATTCCTGAATTCTTGTACCTATAAGCAGCATTGTTTCCCTCCAGTATTGACCTTTCTGTTAAAATGCAAAATATTGACACTATATCCGAAAATGAAATCTGTATCCGAAGCAAACCAGATAAAAATTCTCTGTGTCTTGTTTTATTCATATTTTCATACATTTTATGGAAGAATACAAGCGCTTTGTTCCTATTATCTCCAAAACTCCAACTTTAAGGTCGCATTTTGTGACTGACCGATAAAGTCTATATAATGGTGTAAATTAAAAAAATAAAATAAAAAGAGCCAATAGCTCTACTTTCAGTTAAAATTAATTTACCACACAAAATTTACGAAAGGATAAGAACTATGGCTCAATT